>Ga0070689_100000752_pt1 | contig 19801 bp, 25 predicted proteins | sample KBSS23HmetaG_FD_64669 | JGI IMG/M metagenome (GOLD analysis project Ga0070689, IMG submission 64669) | Switchgrass rhizosphere microbial communities from Kellogg Biological Station, Michigan, USA - KBS S2-3H metaG | ecosystem: Host-associated > Plants > Roots > Rhizosphere ...
GTCACTTGAGCTCCTCGATCACGAGGTTGCGGTTCGTGTAGATGCAGATGTCGGCGGCGATGTTCAGCGCGCGTTCGACGATGGTTCTCGCGTCGAGTTCGGTGTTCTCGATGAGTGCGCGTGCTGCGGCCTGCGCGAACGGTCCGCCGGAGCCGATGGCGACCACGTCGTGATCGGGCTCGATGACGTCACCGTTACCCGAGATCACGAACAGGTTCTTCGTGTCGCCGACGAGCAGCAGCGCTTCGAGGCGTCGCAGGTAGCGATCGCCGCGCCAGTCCTTGGCGAGCTCGATGGCGGCACGCGTGAGATTGCCGAATTTGTCGAGCTTCCCTTCGAAGCGTTCGAACAGCGTGAAGGCATCGGCCGTGCCGCCGGCGAATCCGCCCAGCACCTTGCCATTGCCGAGCGGGCGCACCTTGCGGGCGTTGCCTTTCATCACGGTGTTGCCGAGCGTGACCTGTCCATCGCCGCCGATGGCGACGGCGCCGTTGCGCCGCACGGCCAGGATCGTCGTCCCGTGCGGATTGAAACCTTCCGACATTTTTCGACCTTCAAGACCTAGGTCTTGCGTTTTGCCCGAGGGTGGGAAGCGTCGTAGGTGCGGGCCAGGTGGGCGAAATCAAGGTGAGTGTAGACCTGCGTCGTGGAGATGTCGGCGTGGCCGAGCAACTCCTGGACACCGCGCAAATCTTTACTCGATTCAAGCAGATGCGTGGCGAACGAGTGCCGGAAAAGGTGCGGATATACGTGGGTTGGCAGGCCGGCGCGGCGCGCCCACTGCGCGATTCGCAGCTGGATGGCGCGGGCTTTCAGGCGCTCGCCGTTTCGCCCGACGAACAGCGCGGTTTCATCGATATCGGATATCGCCGCGCGTTCGCGCAGCCACGCGCGGACCGCGTCACAGGCCTTGCGTCCCACGGGCACGATGCGTGTCTTGGCGCCCTTGCCGAGCACGCGCACCGTGCGATCCGCGAGGTCGATGTCCGTGATGGACAGGCCGACCAGCTCGGCGAGGCGCAGGCCCGAGGAGTAGAACAGCTCCATGATGGCGCGGTCGCGCACCGCCAGCGCATCGCCGCCGGCGATCTCCAGCAACTGCGCGATCTGGTCGACGTCGAGCGTGCCGGGCAGTCGCTTGGCGGCCTTCGGCGCCTTGATGTCCACCGCGGGATTGCTGCTCGCCGCGCCTTCCCGCACCAGGTAGTTGAAATAGCCGCGCACCGCAGACAGCCGCCGCTGCACGCTGCGCGGATTGAGTCCCGCGGCATGCGAACGCGCCGCGAACACGCGCACGTGCTGGCTGTCGACGCGTTTCCAGTCGCCCACGTTGCCGCGCTCGAGGAAATCCGCGAGCGCGGCGATGTCGCGTGCGTAGTTAGACGCGGTGTGCGGCGAGAGCCGCCGCTCCTTCGCCAGGTGCTTGAGGTAGCTTTCGATGGGTTTGCGATCGATGCCGCTCATGCGGATGACCATCGAGGACTCACAGGCTCCGCCACCGGCAGAGCCCGCGAAGGTTCACGGACGCGAGAGGGCGTCCGTGATCAACTCGCCCATGCGCTTGAGGAACTCGGTGCTCATGCCCGGATGGAATCGCTCGCGCTCGGCGCTGCCCAGCGCGAGCAGGCCCACGCTGCCGGCGTCGCCCAGCGGCACCAGCGCCACCGATCCGATGCTGGCTGCTTCCGGGCCGAACAGGAAATCGCGCTGCGTATCGCGCACCTGGCCGCAGCGCGGCTTGCCTGTGGCCAGCAGCGCCTCGAAGGTGCGCATGTTGGTGTCGTCCGCCGGCAGTTTGCGCAGGAACGGCTCGAGCTCGCTCTCGCGCAGCGAGGCGGGCGGACTGGTCAGCAGCAGCACGGAGTGGAAAGCATCGAAGTCTTCGCGCAGCGAAGCTTCGAGCGTGGTCAGCGCAGCGGCCGCCGTGGCGGCGCGCAGCAGTCGACGGGTAAAGCGGTGAATGCGATCAGCGAGCTGGTCGTTGGCGCGCGCCACGGCGACGAACTCGGCGAGGCGGCGGTCCGCGTCGGTCTTCTGGTCGCGCAGTACTTCGACCTGGCGTTCGACCAGCGACACCGTGGATCCAGTGCGCATGTGCGGCAGCCGCATGCGTGCCAGCAGCGGTTGATGTCGTTCGAAGAAATCCGGGTTCGCCGTGAGATACCGCTCGATCTTCTCCTCATCGGTCTGGCCGGCGGGTAATCCACGTGCGGACTGTGTGCTCATTTAATTGCGTCTCCCTGGATCTCAACGCGCCCCGTGAAAGATACAGCGGTCGGGCCTTTCATCCAAATGTGTTCGCCGGGTCCGGCCCAGGTGAGCTCGAGTTTTCCGCCGGGCAATTCGACGTCCACGGTCGAATCGAGGCGCCCGTGGCGTCGGCCCACCGCAACAGCGGCGCACGCGCCCGTGCCGCACGCGAGTGTTTCTCCAACGCCACGCTCGAATACGCGCAGGCGGATGTGCGTGCGATCGACGATCTCCATGAAGCCCACGTTCACACGATTCGGGAATCGTGGGTGCTTCTCGATGGCGGGCCCGAGCCGATCCACCGGGGCGCTCGCAACGGAGTTGACGGTCAGGACGGCGTGCGGATTGCCCATCGACACTGCGCCAATCTCCACCTCGGTGCCCGCGACGGCGAGCGGATACACATGCGCTTCGGCGGAGGCGTCGAATGGCAGGGATTTGGGGTCGAAGTTGGGCACGCCCATGTCGACGGAAATCAGGTTGGCGTCGTGCACCCGTGCGCGGATGAGTCCGGCAGGACTGTCGAGCACGATCTCGCCGTTGGCGCCGCGGCGGTGGAGAAACGCCGCCAGGCAGCGCACCCCGTTGCCGCACTGCTCGACCTCGCCGCCGTCGGCGTTGAATATGCGGTAGTAAGCCTGCGTGCCGGCGCGCCGCGGCGGCTCCAGCACCAGCGCCTGGTCGAAGCCGATACCGGTGTGGCGTGCGGATAACGTGCGCCACTCGGCGGCCGTCGGCAGGCGGCCGTTGCGCGGCGCGTCGAAAACGATGAAATCGTTGCCGAGGCCGTGCATCTTGGTGAACTCGAGCTGCATGGCGAGAAGAATACCTCAGCGTTGCCCTACGATTACGCCAACCATGCGCCCGACCCCCTGGATCCTTGCCGCGCTCGTGCTGTTCGCACTGTGGAGGCTGTATTCCCATCGCGACATCGCGCACGCGCCGGGTGTACTCGCGGCCGCCGATCCGGAACAGCACACCCTCGGCGACGAGCCCCTGATCAACCGCGGCGACTTCATGCTGCGCCCGCGGGCCGAATTCGATGCCACGGTGCGCATCCTGCATCGCGAGGACTATTCCATCGGCGAGCTGGCGTCGCTGATCCCGACCGACTTCGCCGTGGGCTGGGGCCCGATGTCGGATAGCGCGGTGCTGGCACAGATCGAGATCAGCCAGGGAAATCGCTTCTACTACTGGCGCACCGAAAGCTGGCCGCTGTCGCGCGCCGAGATCGAAACGCATTCGGCCAACTGGCACGTGATTGCGGCGAACGAGTCGGTGCGCGGGGCGCTCGGCGCGCTGCGCGCGGGCAGCGTGGTGGAATTGCGCGGGCAACTGGTCGACGTCGAAGGAAAGGAAAGCCGGATGCGGACTTCGCTGTCGCGCGATGACACCGGCGCCGGCGCCTGCGAGATACTGCTGGCGTCGTCGGTTCGCGAATTGAGGTGAACATGTCGAACCAGAACGCGGTGCGTGCGCGCGAGCCTGCCGGCTTCACCATACGACGGGGAACGCCGGCCGACGCCGCGTCGCTCGCGGAGTTCGGCGCGCGCACGTTCTACGAGACGTTCGCGGCCGACAACACGCCGGAGGACATGGCGCAACACCTGGCCTCGGCCTGGAGCCCGGCGCTGCAGGACGCGGAACTCCGCAATCCGCTGCTCGATACGCTGTTGGCGATGGGGCCCGACGGAACACTGGCCGGCTTCGCGCAACTGCGCGCGGAATACGCGCCGGCCTGTGTGCCGACGCGCAAACCCATCGAGCTTAAGCGGTTCTATGTCGACAAACCCTGGCAGGGACGCGGGCTGGCGCGCGCGCTGATGGCGGAGGTCGAGCGCGCCGCGCGCGCGCACGATGCGCGTGAGCTGTGGCTGGGTGTCTGGGAGCGCAACGAGCGTGCGCAGGCCTTCTACCGCAAGTGCGGCTTCGAGAAGGTGGGCACACAGGTCTTCGTCGTCGGCGCCGATCCGCAGACCGATTTCGTCATGCTCAGGGAACTGGGGTGACGGCGCGCATCGAACACGTGGCGCTGTGGGCGCGCGACATCGAGGCCGTGGCGGCGTTCTACGCGCGCTGGTTTGGCGCACGCGTGGGCGAGCGCTACGAAAATGCGCGCAAGGGCTTCGCGTCGCGCTTCCTGGAATTCGGCGACGGCGCGCGCCTCGAAGTCATGTCGCGCACCGATGTCGGCGCGCGCGGCGCGCCGAATCCACAGGGAAGTGAGCAGCTGGGCTTCGCGCACGTCGCCATCGCGGTGGGCGATGAGGCCGCGGTGGATGCGTTGGCCGCGCGGCTGCGTGCGGCCGGGATCGAGCTGGCCGACGGGCCGCGCCGCACCGGCGACGGATACTACGAATGCGTGGTGCGCGATCCGGAAGGCAACCGCGTCGAAGTCACCGCCGGCCGGATCTAACGCAACGCGGAGCGGTCGCGGAACATGCAGCGATTCATGACGGTGAAGATGCCGGCATCGCGTGCACGCGCCGCGGCGGCCTCGTCGATGACGCCATCCTGAAGCCACAGCGCCGGGACCTTCAGGCGTATGGCCTCGTCGACGATGGCGGACACATGCTCCGGCCGGCGGAAGACATCGACGACGTCGACAGGTCCCGCGCCGGCGAGCGCCGCATCCAGACTCGGCCAGGATTTCTCGCCGAGTATTTCCTTCGCCACCGGGTTCACCGGCACGATCCGGTAGCCAAACTTCTGCAGATTCTCCGCCACGTGGTAGCTGGGCCGATCCGCGTGTTCTGACAAACCGAGTACGGCGATGGTGCGGGCGCGCCGCAGCAGGGCATCGATCGCCGATTTTGGGGGGTTCTCGAACATTTCGCTCCTTTCGTTATGCTAGCTTCCCGTCGATTCAACTGGGAGGTTGAAATGAGAACGACTATAGCGACACGTGGTCTCGTGCTGTGCGTCATCTCGCTGCTGGCGACGCTCACGGCGTCCTTGGCGGTTGCCCAGCAGCCGGAGGCTCCGGCGGCAGACGCTCCGGCAGCACCGACGTTCAATTATCAGACGGGCAACATCGTGCTGCCTAACAAGGTTGCGACCCTGCACCTCGGTGGCAACTACCGTTACCTGGATCCCGCCGAAACCGAGAAGCTGCTGGTGGCCTGGGGCAACCCGCCCGGCCACGTCACGCAGGGCGCGATCGTACCCAACGACGTCGACCCGATGACGGAGACCGGCTGGGCGGTGGTCCTCACCTACATGGACGACGGCCACGTCGACGATTCGGACGCCGCCAAGATCGACTACGACGACCTGCTCAAGGACATGAAAGAGGGCACCGAGGGCGAGAATGCGGCGCGCAAGAAGGATGGTTATCCGCCCGTGCACCTGCTCGGCTGGGCCGAAAAGCCGCACTACGACGCGACCGCAAAGAAACTCTACTGGGCCAAGGAATTCCACATCGAAGGCAGCCAGCAGAATTCGCTCAACTACGATGTGCGCGTGCTCGGGCGTGAGGGCGTGTTGTCGATGAACGCGATCGCCGGCATGAACCAGCTGCCGCAAATCCATTCGGACATGAATTCGCTGATCGAGATCGCCGAATTCAACGAGAGTTACCGCTACGCCCAGTTCAACAAGAAAACCGATCGCACGGCGGAGTACGGACTGGCCGGCCTGATCGCCGTCGGTGTGGGCGCGAAGCTGGGCCTGTTCGCGAAGCTCTGGGTGATCATCCTCGCGGCCAAGAAAGCCATTCTCGCGGGCCTGGTCGCGATCGGCGGATTCCTGGCGCGGCTGTTTGGCAAGAAGAAGGACGCTTCGGCCTGAGCCATCGCTTCAAGGTCGTCATCGAGCCCGGCGGCCACGAACTGCTCGTGGCCGCCGGGGAGAATATCCTCGCCGCGGCATTGGCGGCCGGGTTGCCCTTGCCACACAGCTGCCGCGCCGGACGCTGCGCGTCCTGCAAGGCGAAGCTGATCACCGGCGAGATCGTGTATCCCGGCGATTCACTGCCGCCCGGCATCGTGGCTTCCGAAGCCGCGCGCGGCGAAGTGCTGCTCTGCCAGGCGCGGCCGCGCTCGGATCTGCGAATCGCGTCGCGCTCCGCGCCGGGCGCGGCGTCCCCGGTGAGCGGCGTGCTCGTGGAGCGCGCGACTCCTCTCAGCACCGGCGGGCAACGGGTCACGTTGAAATTCCTCGGCACGCCTGTGCCGGGCCTGAGACCCGGGCAATTCATCGACGTCGAGATGGCGGATGGCACGCGCGAGCGCGTCCCGGTGGTGGCCGTGTCGGAACAGGGCGCCGACGTCGAGGTCCTGGAGCTCGCGCCGCAAGCACTGGTGCGTGCACGCGGGCCGTTCGATGCACCGCGTTGAGGAGCGGAGGGACATGTCGAAGCTCGTGAAGGTTCTCGTGCTCTGCGCCTGGGTCACCGTGGCCGCGGCCGCCGAGCCCCTGGATTTGCAGCCCTACCGCGACGCCCACGCGCGCTTCATCGCGTTGCTCAAAGCGGGCGACGGCGGTACGCCGGCACAACTGCGTACGCCGGAATTTGCCCGGATCGTCAAGGTGTTGTCAGACGACGCGCGATTCCTGCGCGCGCGCCCCTTCGTGCAGGACGACATGCCGATCGTCTCGGACCTTTGCGAGCTCGCGAATGGCGCCGTCGTGAGGCTCATGTTCTTCGGCACCCAGTCGCGCGCCGATCCCAAGCTGAACCAGGCGGAGAACACCGCCCGGCTGATGCCGCTGATCAATCAGAACACTTTCGATTTCCAGGCGGAGTTGACCACGCTGCAACCGTTCGCCGTCCGTTGCCTGGGATTGAGCATTCCGCTGCTCGAAGAGTTCGTGCGCAAGCTGCCGCCGGAACAGTTCACTGCCGTGCGTCGCGATGGGCTCATGAAACTGCGCAATGGTTATTTGAGAATGCTCGCGGGCATGTTCATGACTATCTCCGAGCCCCGTTACGACGCGAAATACCGCGGCGCCGTGGTGAAGGCGATCGCCGACGCCACGCCGGCCCTCGCCGCCACGCTGACTCTCGAGCAGCGCGCACACCTGCGGGAGACGTTCATGCGCGCGTTGAAGAATGCCCCGCTGGACATCGCGACCGACATCCTGCGCATCGGCGAGGCGCTCGAGTCGAAGCAATGCACGGGACTGTGCGCACTGAACTGACCGGCGACGGGTCAGATGCGGAAGCGGTCCTTGAGGTCGCCCGCCATGCGGCGGCTGACTTCCATCGGTACATCGAGCCCACGCAGGTGCACGAAGTGCTGGCCGCTCGCATCGCGCGCGATGCGCTCCAGGTACCTGGTATTCACCAGCGCATTGCGGTGAATGCGCACGAAACTGCTGGCGAATTCCTCCTCCAGCGTCTTGAGTGAATCGTCGATCAGGTCCTCGCCCTTCAGATGGCGCACCGTGGTGTATTTCTGGTCGGCGTGGAAGAACAGCACGTCGTCGATGGGAATCAGCTTGAGGCCGTCTCGACCGCGCACGGCGATGTGCGCGCGGCGCGGGCTCTCGCGTGCCGCGCTGGCCACCTGCTGCAGCTGTGGCCGCGTCAACCTGCCCGCCTTCGTCAGGGCGGCGCGCAGCTTCTCGGCGCGAATCGGCTTCATCAGGTAGGCGATGGCCTCCGTTTCGAAAGCCTGCAGCGCGTACTCGTCGAAGGCCGTGACGAATATCACCGCGGGCGGCTCCGGCAAGATTGCCAGGTGACGCGCCACCTCGAGGCCGTCGACGCCGGGCATGCGCACGTCGAGCAGCAGGATGTCGGGCAGCAGCGAGTCGCATAGCTCCAGCGCGCGCCGGCCGTTCTCGGCCTCGCCGGCGACTTCGAAGCCCTCGGTTTCCGCGAGCATCGAACGCAGGCGATCGCGCGCCGGCGCCTCGTCGTCGACGATCAGGACCCTGAGACTCATGTGGGGCTCATGCGCGCGGCGCGCCTCCCACGGACTGGAACGGAAAACGCAGCGTCACGATGAATTCCTCGTCGAAGCGTCCGGACTTGACGGTCGCCCGCTCGCCGTACATGAGATCGAGCCGCTCGCGGATGTTGGCCAGCGCGAGGCGGTTGCCGTCGCGCATGGTGACATCCGCCGCAGGAAGCGGGTTGCGGACGACAATGGTGATCATGCCCTTGTTGAATTCGCCCGTGACGGTGACGGCGCCGCCGTCGGGTCGCGGCTCGACGCCGTGGTAGATGGCGTTCTCGAGCAATGGCTGCAACGTGAGTCCCGGCACCAGCGCGTCGCGCGGCAGCGAATCGATCTTCCAGTCGACCCGCAGCCGGTCGCCCAGTCGCAGCTGCTCCATACGCTGGTAGGTGCGCGCCACCTCGATCTCCTCGGACAGCGCGATTTCATTGCGTTTCTCGCTGAGTGTGGCGCGGAACAGGTCGGCCAGGTCCTGCACCGCCTCTTCGGCGCGTGCCGGGTTGCTGCGTGTCAGGGCCGCGATGGTGTTCATGCTGTTGAACAGGAAGTGCGGCCGGATGCGGGCCTGCAATGCGTGCACGCGCGCCTTGGCCTGCAGCTCGACGTTGTGCCGCCATTCGTGGGTAACGTAGAAGTAGCGCAACGCGAGCGCGGTCACCACCAGCGTGATGACGACATTGCGCAGCAGGAAGGTCCAGTGATCCTGGGGAAACTGGCCGCTGGTGTTGAGCCAGCCGGCGCGGCTGCCGAGCCACCACGCCAGCGAGGAGATCACCATGACGAGGAGCGTGGTCAGCGCCAGCACCATGGCCGAACCGCGCGGCAGCGACTGCCGGTTCAGGTAGGCGCGCAGCATGCAAAGCGCGGCGGCGTTGGTGAGGCCGATCCACAGCAGGAACATCGAAGTGCGCGCCAGGTCCGTCCAGAAGCCGAGCGCCACCTCGTTGCGCGCCAGCGCCAGCACCAGCGCCGTGAGCTCGCAGATGATCACGATCGCGAGCACCGCCCGCGCCCTGCAGAAATCCGGTAGATAGAGCTGCCTGGCTTCGGCGAGGTCCCGCGCGGCGATTTCTCGCGCCTGACTCATCGATCCTGCGCTGCGAACAATGCCTTCTTGAGGCGATGCGTCGCCGAAATGTCCTCGTCGCCGTAGCCGCGCGCGATGAGCTCGGCATATTCGGCCAGCATCGCCTCGACCACCGGCAGCGCGACGCCGAATCGCGCCGCCATGTCGCGGCAGATGCCGAGGTCCTTGGCGTGCAGCCTGACGCGAAAGCCGGCGGGGTACGCCTCGCGGATCATGTTCGGCGCGCGGTGCACGAAGTACCAGCTCGATCCGGCGCCGGCGCCCAGCGTCGCGACCACCTTGTCGAGCGGCAGCTGGTGGGCGCCCGCGAAGGCCATGGCCTCGGCGCAGGCGCGGATGATGCCCGCGCACATGATCTGGTTGGTGGCCTTGGTGGCCTGGCCCGCGCCACTGTCGCCGAAATGCTCGATGGTCTTGCCCATCGCGGCGAGCACCGGACGCGCCGCGTCGAACGCCGCGCGTTCGCCGCCGCACATGATGGCCAGCGCGCCGTTCTTGGCACCTTCGACGCCACCGCTCACCGGTGCATCGACGAAACTCAGCCCGCGATCGCGCAAGGTTTGCGCCGCCCAGCGTGCGGTGTCGGCGCTGACCGTCGAACAGTCGATGACCAGGGCGCCGCGCGCGAGGCCCGGCGCGAGGCGTTCGACCACGGATCGCACGTCGGCGTCGGCGGAGACGCAGATCACTGCGACGTCGAGGAGGCGGGCGAACTCCTCGAGGCTTGCGGGCGCGGCGACACCGAGTTCGGCCGCGAGGCCCTGCGCCTTCTCGCCGCTGCGATTCCAGACTGCCGTGAGCAATCCTGCCTTGTGGAGATTCTTCGCCATGGGAGCGCCCATGGCACCGAGGCCCGCAAATCCGACGCGTTGCATAGGCGCGGGATTATCAGGTGCGGGCGCGGTAAATGAAAACGCCGGCCAGGGGCCGGCGTTCATGCAGTTCTGGAGGGAGTGCTCAGCCTTGTGGGCCGCAGATGGCGTCGACCGACTTGGCCGCGTCAAGGCGCTGCTGGGACAACTCGGCATCGCTCAGGTAGACGCGGTTGCCATCCTTGTCCAGGCGATACAGCCGGCGGCTATTGATGCTGCTCTGGTATTCGGCACGCGCTTTCTTGCAACGTTCGGCGCGCGTGGCTTCCAGATCCTTGGCGACGTTCGCCGCAATTCGCTGGTCGTCCTGCGCCTGCGAGAGGTGCTGATTGCTGGACGAAAGCTGTTGGTTCGTGGCGCTCTGCTGCGCGGTGTAGTTGCGCGCCGTGACTTCCGGGGGACGCACGACTCCGCTCGAGACCTTGACGGCGCCGGGCATCGGTCGGTCGGTGTACTGAACGTTGCCGCGTTCGTCCGTGTATTTGTAGACGTCGCCGGCCTGGGACACTTCACAAAGAAGGACACAGGTCAGGGCGCCTGCAATGACGGCAATGAATGTTGAGTGACGCATGCGTTTCCTCCGGAGCCCGGATTATCACAGGTAGCCCCTATGAGAACCCTTGACCCGCATCACAGACAAGCCCGGAACTCCCCGGGAAACGCCCAAAAGGAAGGGCCTACCGGGGTTTTGCCGACGAGGGGTACGGCGTCCCGGTAGGCCCGAATTTGCAGGTTTGGGCACACCGGGCCCGTTTCCGGGCCCGGTGGTAGCCGTATCAACTGTAAGCGCGCTCGCCGTGCGACACGGTATCGAGGCCTTCGCGCTCCTGTTCCTCGGTCACGCGCAGTCCGATGATCTTGTCGACCAGGAAGAACGCGACCAGCGAGACCAGGCCCGACCAGACCAGCGTCGTGCCGACGCCCCAGAGCTGCGAGATCACGTGGGCGCCGATGCTGTAGTCGGCCGCATTCGGATAGGCATTGGCCACGTAGTCGTACACGTCGGTGCCGCCGAGGGCGGGCGAGTTGAACACGCCCGTCAGGACGGCGCCGACGATACCGCCGATGCAGTGCACGCCGAACACGTCGAGCGAGTCGTCGTAACCCAGCATCTTCTTGAGGCCCGAGACCGCCCAGAGGCAGATGAGCGCCGCGAGCGCGCCGATCGCAATCGAGCCCATCGGACCCACCCAACCGCAGGCCGGCGTGATGGCGACGAGACCCGCGACGGCGCCCGAGGCGGCACCCAGCATCGTGGGCGAACCCTTCACGATCCACTCACCGAGCATCCACGCGAGCGTGGCGGCGGCGGTGGCGAGCAGCGTGTTGGTGAACACCAGCGTCGCGAAACCGTTGGCTTCGAGGTTGGAACCGACGTTGAAGCCGAACCAGCCCACCCACAGCAGTGCCGAGCCGACCATCACGTACGGCAGGTTGTGCGGCGGAAGTGCCGTCGTTCCGTAACCCACGCGTTTGCCGATCAGCAGGCAGCCGACGAGACCCGCGATGCCGGCGTTGATGTGCACCACCGTACCGCCCGCAAAGTCGAGCGCGCCCTTGTTGAAGAGGAAGCCGTTGTGGGCCACCGCCGCGTCAGATGCCGCCTGGCTCACGTACGCGTCCGGACCGGCCCAGAACCACACCATGTGCGCGATCGGGTAGTACGCGAAAGTCAGCCAGATGATGATGAACACCAGCAGTGCGCTGAACTTGATGCGCTCGGCGAAGGCGCCGACGATCAGGGCCGGAGTAATCGCGGCAAAAGTTGCCTGGAAGCAGAAAAACCCGAGCTCGGGGATGTTCGTGGCCTTGCTGAACGTGCCGGTGAGCGAGTCTCCGGTCATGCCTTTCAGGAATATCTTGCCGAAGCCGCCGACGAACTGGTTGGTGCCCTCGCTGAATGCCATCGAATAACCGTAGATGGCGAACATCAGCACGCCCACGCAGAAGATGATCATCACCTGCATGAGCAGCGACAGCACGTTCTTACTGCGGACCATGCCGCCGTAGAACAGCGCCAGGCCCGGGATGGTCATGAGGATGACCAGCACGGTGCTCGTCATGAGCCAGGACACGTCACCCTTGTTGGCTGGCACAGGTGCGGCCGCTGCGTCTTGTCCAAACACCATGACCGGCAACATCAACAACAGCGCTGCGCCGAGACCGCGCATCACGCTGCCACCCTTCGTTCTCTTCTTATCTAGTTGCATGTAAAGCTCCTCAACGACATCAGGCTGCCGCCGCGCCGGATTCGCGCGTGCGTATCCGCACGGCTTCTCCGACGGGCGCCAGGAAAATCTTGCCGTCGCCGGTTTTCCCGGTGCGGCATACATTGGTGATCGCTTCGACGACGGCTTCGGCCGAGGCGTCGTCGAGCACGATCTCGACGCGCAACTTCGGTACGAACTCGACCTGGTATTCGGAGCCGCGGTAGTGTTCCGAGTGTCCACGCTGCCGGCCGTAACCGGTGACCTCGGTGACGGTGATTCCCTGCACGCCCAGGCGGGCGACGGCCATTTGCAGGTCGTCGAGCTTCCAGGGTCGGATGATGGCAGTGATCATTTTCATCGCTTCGGCGTCGTTATCGGATGGCTCACGCGCGCGCGGCGCGCGTATGCTCCCTGTCGTTCGGCCTTCTGGGCCTGTGATCGAAGTGCAGGTTCTGTGCCAGCCCGGACTTGAATCACGAGGCCCGTTGCGACGCGAAAGGACGATGGGCACCGGAGTTGGTGCCCACATTTGGGGCGACGGTTTGGCCGGCGCTGCAAAACAGGGCAGGTTGACGCCAGATTGCGAGGAGAGGCGCCGGTGGAGATACCGAAGGTCGAAGAGTTGCTACGCAGCCTGATGCAGGGTCTGCCGCCGGGGCTCGCCTCCGGTGCTTCGGGCCTGCGCGAAGACCTGGAGAACAACTTCCGGGCGGTGTTGCGCGCCAACCTGGGAAAGCTGGACCTGGCCGGGCGCGATGAGTTCGACGCGCAACGCAAGGTGCTGGAACGCACGCGGGCGCGTCTCGAAGAGCTGGAGAAACGCGTGACTGAGCTCGAGGCCAGGATCTCCGGGTCGGCCGGTCGCTGACCCTACTTATCTACACGCAGCCCAACCCAAGGAGGGGTTCATGCGCATCGCGCGGGTCGCGAGCCGCGCGCAGCTGGGACTCGCGGCGCCGCGGGTGCAGGTGGAAGTGCATCTCGGCGGCGGGCTGCCCACGTTTTCCATCGTCGGATTGCCCGCCACCGCGGTGAGGGAAAGCAAGGATCGCGTGCGCGCGGCAATCGCCGTCGCAGGATTCGAATGGCCCGCCGGTCGGATCACGGTCAATCTCTCGCCGGCCGATCTGCCCAAGGAAGGGTGCCGCTACGACCTGCCCATCGCGTTAGGCCTGCTGCTCGCGCTGGACCAGGTGAAAATTCCGGAAACCGAACTCGAGCGCTGCGAGTTCTACGGCGAGCTTGGTCTGTCGGGCGAGCTCAAACCCATTCGCGGCGTGCTGCTCGCGGCTGCGCACGCGGCGCAGGTCGGATGCCACGTGGTCGTCCCCACGGCGAATGCATTCGAGGCGCGGCTGGCGGCACCCGCGAGCACGCACCATGCCGCGTCGCTGCTCGGCGTGTGCGAGCTGTTCAGCAGCGGCAAACGCGACATCGCCGATGGACCGCCGGGCGCCGGACTGCCCGCAACACCACTCACTTGCGCGCGCGAGCTGGATCTCGTCGACGTTCGCGGCCAGGCGGCGCCCAAGCGTGCGCTTCTCGTGGCCGCGGCCGGTGCGCACAGCATCCTGCTCGTCGGTCCACCCGGCACGGGCAAGAGCATGTTGGCGCAACGTCTGCCGGGACTGTTGCCACCACTCGAAGCCGGGGAGGCGATCGATGTCGCGACCATTGCCTCGGTGAGCACGCGTGGATTCGAGCCGCGCGACTACGGGCGCCGCCCGTTCCGGGCGCCGCATCACAGCGCCTCGGCCAGCGCGGTGATCGGCGGCGGACCGCACGCGCGGCCCGGGGAAGTCAGCCTCGCGCACCGCGGAGTGTTGTTCCTGGACGAGCTGCCCGAGTTCAACCGCGCGGTGCTCGAGTCGCTGCGCGAGCCGCTCGAGAGCGGCGTGGTCGCAATCTCGCGCGCGGCGTTGCAGGTGGAATACCCAGCGCGCTTCCAGCTGGTGGCCGCGATGAATCCCTGTCCATGTGGGTACCTCGGCGATGGGTCCGGACGTTGCCGGTGCGCTCCGCCCTTGATCGCCCGCTATCGCTCGCGCATCTCCGGGCCGCTGCTGGATCGCATCGACTTGCGTGTCGAAGTGCCGTCGCTCCCCGGTGAAGAGTTGTTAGGCGAGCGGGAAGCGGACACCACGGTGATGGAAAGCGCCACGGCGGCGGCGCGTGTGCAGGGAGCGCGGCACCGGCAACTGCGGCGCGCGGGCAAACTCAATGCGGATCTGAGCGGCGGCGAGATCCAGCTGCATTGCCGGCTCGACCGCAACTGCCGCCGGTTACTCGCGCAGGCGCGCGAACGGCTGAAGCTCTCCGCGCGCGCCACGCATCGCGCGCTGCGGGTGGCCCGCACCATTGCCGATCTGGAAAACGAAACGGGGCCCCTGGATCTACCCATTGGCCCCGCTCATCTCGCCGAAGCCTTGCAGCTGCGGCGTGCAATCGACTGAGAATTACTTGTTCAGCTCGACGATGTGATCGACGGCCTGCTTGATGATGTCGTCCGGCCAGTCGGCGCGGCCACCCTTCGGCGGCATCACACCACTCTTGCCGTTGAAGCCGCCGAGCGCGTGCTTGTAGAGCGTCTCCTTGCCCTGCGCGATGCGCGGGCCCCATGCGGCCTTGTCTCCCACCTTCGGAGCGCCCGCAATGCCGGCGCCATGACAGGCCTGGCAGGCGGTCTCATACGCGACGATGCCGTCCTTCGGAATCGCGGAGGCTGCGGGAGCCGGGCCGGTGCTCTCGATCTTCAGCGCCGAATTGTCCTGGCCGGCGACCGCCACGCGCGCCACGGGCTGCAGGCGCTGTTCGACGCCGGCGACGTAACGCGGGTCCTGCGCCACCTCAGCCAGTTGTTTGGTGGCGCCGACGTGCCGGGCGAATGCGAACAACCCGATGGTCACGGCAAAGAGAATGCCGAGTATCAGGCTGAAATTATTGAAGAAATGAGAGTCCTGTTTGCTCATAGGGCGCGAAGTATATCTGTCGGTGCAGGTGTTGTAAGTGGCGCGCCCGATTGGATTCGAACCAACGACCTGCAGCTTCGGAGGCTGCCACTCTATCCAGCTGAGCTACGGGCGCGCGGGCTGCGGATTCTAGCCTTTTACAGCCAGCCTTTCCGCTTGAAGAACACCCACGGGCCGATGGCCGAGACCAGCATCAGGCCCATGGCTGCCCAGAACCCCCAGGTGTCGTGCAACCAGGGCATTTTCGAGAAATTCATGCCGAAAATCGCCCCGATCACCGAGGGCGGCAGCAGGAATACCGTCACCACCGAGAAGATCTTGAGGATGTTGTTCTGGTCGATGCTGATCAGGCCGAGCGTGGCATCGAGGATGAACGACACCTTGGTGCCGAGGAACGAGGCGTGGTCGCTCATGGCCAGCACGTCACGGCTCAGGGTACGGAAGCGGGCGCGCACGTCTTCGGGGATCGGCACCGCGGTGCTCTGCTGTACGAAGGTCAGCAGGCGCCCGAGGCTGACGAGACTTTCGCGCGCCTTGGAGATGAGCTCGCCGTTCTGCCCCAGCCGCTCGAGTACCTTGCGGAAATCCCGCATCACGCCGCGCTTGCGGCGCGAGGCGCTGAACACTTCCACGGACGCCGCGTCGAGATCCGTGGCGACCCGCTCGATCACGTCGGCCACGCGATTGATGATGGATTCGAGCAACCCGGCCAGTACCGCGGCCGGTGAATTGCAGGAGTTAGGATGTCGCTCGGCATATGCGACGAAGCGCCGGAACGGCAACGGATCGACGTAGCGGTTGGTGACCAGCTTCACGGCCGACAGGATGAAGGTGATCTGCGTGCTCTCCGGTAAATCCGAATCGAGCTTGGTCACCACCGTTGCCGTCATGTAGAGCGAGCCGTCTTCCTCATACAGGCGGTTCGACGCTTCGATCTCGCGCATTTCGTCGCGCGTCGGCACGTCGATCGACAGGAAGCTCTCGACCTGTTTTTCTTCCGCCGGCGTGGGCTCGACCAGGTCGAGCCACACCGACTCGCCGGGTATCGCCGCGCCGGCGCGCAGTTCGAAACGCGCCAGTCCCTGGGGTTGTGGTACGAACGCGCTCAGCATGCTGTTTCGTGGCGGCCGGGCGCGTGGCGCTAGCGGCGTTTCTCGCTGGCGGCGAGATCGTTGATGAGCGCGACCAGGTTCTCGGTGCCGCCGGCCTCGCTGAGACTGGTGGCGTACTTGCGATTGATGATGATCACCGGGACGCTGGTGATTTCGAAGGTGCGTTTGTACTGCTCGGCGCGCGCCACGTTCGTGGTCACCATGAACGAGTCATAGGCCTCGTTGAAGGCCTTCTCGGTGACACCGTGCTCCATCAGAAACGCGCGGTGCAGGGCGCGTGCTTCCTCATCCGTTTCGGCCCACAGGGGGTTGCCATCGCGATGAATGGCGTCGAACACCGCGCCATGCAGGTCGAGGCGCCCGAGCTGCACCAACGTATAGAAGAGCCTGGCGTGCTGGCGGTGCACCGGCCCCCAAACGATGGGGATCCGCACGAACTCGACGTACGCCGGTTTGCTGCGTTTCCAGTTCTCGAGCGTCGGGTCGAGCGCATAACAATGGCTGCAGCCGTACCAGAAGACTTCGTTGACCTCGATCTTGCCGGGCGGGACCTCCGGCGATTGCGGCCTGGCAACCAGCGTGTAATTCACGCCCGCTTCCCAACGGCCCAGCCCGCCGCTGGAGGTGGCAGGAGTGGCGCAGGCGCGGACCGATATCGCCGCCGCCGCGGCGGCCGCGACGATCACGCTGGCGAGTATCCATCCGCGGTTCACCAGCTCGCGCTCCCGTCGGGTAGTTAGCGCAGACCTTGCAGGTACGACGCCAGGTTGCGGATGTCCTCGGGTGACAGGCGCGCGGCGATGGTGGTCATCATTGCGCTGTTACGCGTCGTATGCACCAGGGCCGGGTCGGCGGCATCCCGGTAACGATTCTTCGTCAGGTAGTCCTGCAGCTGCTTGACGGTGTAGACCGAGTGCTGCGCGCGCAGTGCCGGGTAGCCCGCACCCGCATTTCCCTGGCCCGCCGGACCGTGGCAGGCGGCGCAAGCCGGGACGCTGCGCGCCACGTCGCCGGATCTGTACAGCGCTTCGCCCGCCTTCCAGTAGGACGGATCGGCTTCCAGGCCGTTCGGAGTCTGCTGCGAGAAGAAGGCGGCGACGTCGGCCATATCCTGTTCAGAGAGGGCGTCGACGATCGGTTGCATGATGGGGTTGTTGCGCGTCTTGGATTTGAACGAGGCGAGCTGTTCGCGGATGTAGGCCGCGTTCTGGCCGGCGAGGTTCGGCCATTCGGGGTTCACACTGTTGCCATTGACGCCGTGGCAGGCTGTGCAGACCGCGGACTTACCCGCTCCGGCTTCCGCGGATCCGACCACGGCACCGCCACCGGCAGCCGTGGGGGCGGGTGCGGCAGTGCCTTCCGCGGCGGCGATACCGGCAAGGCTCAAGCCCGTGCACAGCAGGATGGCGGCGAACGTCATGGAAAATCTTCTCTCAATCATGGTCTTGCGGCTCCCTGGAAGGCCGCGAATTGTACACTACGGGCCCGATGAGCCAATTCCCACTGGTGCGATTCCTGCTCTCGGTCGCAAGCGTCGAACAACTTCCGGCGGATGCCGGCCGGGAAGTGGCATTCGCGGGCCGATCCAACGCCGGCAAGTCGAGCGCCATCAATTCGATTCTCCAGCGCAATGGACTGGCGCGCACCAGCAAGACGCCGGGGCGAACCAAACTACTGAACTTCTTCGAGCTCGAACCCGAAAAGCGGATCATCGACCTGCCAGGTTATGGGTACGCGGAGGCGAGCCCGCAGGAACGCGCGCAGTGGATCCGCCTGATCGAGGGTCTACCCGCGCGCGACTGCATTGTCGGTCTGTTCCTCATCGTCGACATCCGGCGCGGAGTGAAGCCGGAGGACGAACAGTTGCTCGAGTGGGCCAGGGGCGCCGGATGGCAGGTGCATGTGCTGCTGGCCAAGTCCGATAAGCTGAGTCAGCGCGAACGAGCCGCAGCGCTCAAGGATGCCGAAGGACGCTTAGGTGGGGGGAGTACGGTGCAAGTGTTCTCGGCCCACGATGGGACCGGCGTCGGCCCAGCTCAGAAACGCCTGATTGAAATGCTGAGCCATTAATTGTGGGGTCCGCTTCGGACCCTTTTTAACCCGCGCGGCAGCGCTCAAAAAGAAAGCCCCGGTGGTAAACCACCGGGGCCAGACTAACCCGGCACAGGTCTCGTGTTCCGGGCTACACGCTCAGGGAGGGAAGCGTGGAGCGGTTTTACGCGCTCAGGTATTGAGACACCTGTGCCCTCGGAAAGGTTCCAAAGTTTTTAAAAAACTTCGGCCCAAAATCATGTGGTTACGATGCGACCTGTGGTGGCAATGCTACAGAAATGTGTACGTGAAGCTGAGCGTGATCGTGTTGTATCTCGTCTTGACTCCGCCGATTTCGTCGTCGAACGGCTTGGCCTCGAGGTATTCGTACTCGGCACGAAGTCCGAGGCTGCCGAAGTGCACGCCCACGCCGACGCCATAGGTTGGATCCCAGTTGTCGTCCGAGAAACTCTGGCCTGAATCCTTGAGCGTCACATCCCAATCCGCCATGCCGGCACGCGCGTACAGATCGACGATGCCGATTTCGGCGAGCAAGAGCGCCGAGACGCTGACCGCGCTCGAGTCAATCGACGTGCCACTGTCGCTGTCGCCGCCCATGTCGATGTAATTCGCTTCGACGGCGAAAAAATCCAGCGGTCGCCAGCCGGCGATCACCTTGAAGCCGGTGTCATCGGTGTCGCCGCTGCCAAGACCTTCCAGGCTCAGCTTGGTGTTCGCCGATGAAATTCCGGCGCCCAGATAGAAGCCGTTGTCGGCAGCGGATGCCTGCGGCGCGAGGCCGGCCAGCGCGAGAGAAACCAGCGCGGCGGATGCCGCGAACTTCATGTTCATGAGAGACCTCTCCTTCGGTGGTTAGGACTGCGGACGGATTAGAAAACGAAAACCCTGAACGCTTTCTGAACTCTGTGGCCACATTGTGACGCGATCCACGCTTTTTCTCAGCTTTCGCGGCGCCCGGGGACCGCCAGACCGTGTTAGGCAAAAAACGGAACCGGCGGTATCGGCGAACGATCCGGCGTCAGTGCGCCTCGTCCCAGTTCATTCCCGTGCCGACGTCCACCTTGAGCGGCACGCGCAGTTCGGCCGCGCCCATCATGTGTCCGCGAATCGCCGCGGTGACTTCCTCCACGCGCGTCTGCTCGACCTCGAGCACCAGTTCGTCGTGCACCTGCATGATGAGCCGCGCGCCGCGCGTTTCGGTACACATCCGGTCGACGGAAATCATGGCGCGCTTGATGATGTCCGCTGCGGTGCCCTGCATCGGCGCGTTGATCGCCGCGCGCTCCGCGGCCTGCTGGAACTGCTTGTTGCGCGCGTTGATGTCCGGTAGATAGAGCCGCCGT
>Ga0070689_100000755_pt1 | contig 19768 bp, 16 predicted proteins | sample KBSS23HmetaG_FD_64669 | JGI IMG/M metagenome (GOLD analysis project Ga0070689, IMG submission 64669) | Switchgrass rhizosphere microbial communities from Kellogg Biological Station, Michigan, USA - KBS S2-3H metaG | ecosystem: Host-associated > Plants > Roots > Rhizosphere ...
GTGAAGGACACGCGCACGCCGGCGCGCTTCACCGCCGTCGCCGAGCGCGCCGCGAAGCTGGATCTGAATTCGCCGCCCGTGCTGTCGTTCATCCGGCTGCTGAAGGATCGCAATATCGTCATCGATCCGACGTTGACGGCATTCGAAGGCATGTTCGTCGATCGGCCGGGCAAGGTGTCGGTGAGCTTTGCGGCAATCGCCGATCGACTGCCGCCGCAGGTCCGTCGCGGGTTGCTGGGCGGTGGCCTGCCGGTGCCGGAAGGCAAGGACGCGCTCTATCGCGAATCGCAGCTTGCGACGCTGAAGATGACGAAGCTGCTGTACGACTCGGGAATCACCATCGTCGCCGGCACGGATGACCTGGCGGGATTCACGCTGCATCGGGAGCTGGAGTTGTACGTGAAGGCGGGCATCCCTGCACCGGAAGTCCTGCGCATCGCGACGATCGGCGCAGCGCGCGTCGCGCGCAAGGACCAGGAGCTCGGTTCGATCACGCTCGGCAAACTTGCCGACATGGTGTTGGTGAACGGCGACCCTGCGAAGAACATCAGCGACGTGCGCAATACAGCTCTCGTGATCAAGGACGGCGCCTTCTACGAGCCGGCGGCGCTCTACAAGGCCCTTGGTGTGAAACCCTAGCAATCGTAGGACTACGCGCACTCGGAACTGTGCTCCTCGGCGACTCGTTTCTTCTGTAGCGAGTCGTTAGAGGAGCTTGTAAATGTTCTCGAAGAGATTCGGATTGATGATCGCGTCATGTGCCGCGGCGCTGAGCTTCGCGGGCTGCGTGACGACACACGGAAACCTGACGAGCTCGGCCGACAGGCTGGAGCGCAGCGCGGTCGAACTGCAACGGGATGCGCGCGATGACGGTAGCAGTGGCTACTATCGCGACGCCCAAGCATTCGTAAACGAAACGCACGACTTCCGTCGCACGCTCGACGATCGGCGCGCGGATCGCAACGACCTTCAGGACGCGTGGCGTGATCTGTCAGGTCGCTATCACACGTTACGCGATGAGGTGGAGCGCTCGCACGATCGCAACGCCGAGCTCGACTTCAAACCTGTGACCGAAGCGTATCTCGACGTCGAGCGCGAAATGCGCCGCGTCGGCGACCATGATCGCTACGCTCGGGACTAAGTCAGACTTACAAACGCAGTAGGTGCCGGAGAGAACTCATCACGTTCTCTCCGGCATTTTTATATTCGTCTTCCCTGCGCTTCTTACACGCCGTTTTTTGCCGTTATTCCGCAGTCAAAGTGCGCGGATGTTTTCGTCACACGGCTGGGAGTATAAGCACTGCTCCTCATCACGCGGGAGAAGGCCATGAAATACGGAGAAGAGTGGAAGGGGCGTAGCGAGGAACAGAAGTCGGATCAGGATCCGTCGGCACCGAATCTCGATCGCCGTTCCTTTCTGCAAGCTGGCGCATTGGCTGCCGGGGGTGCGGCTCTCGCACCGCTCGCTGCCAATGCACAGTCCGACGATGCAAGCGCGCAGGATTTCGGCGCGCTCAGCGGCGATCACGACGACATCGCACACTCGAGCATCGCGCGGTTGCAAGCACTGATGTCGTCGCATCGACTGAGCGCGCAGGAGCTGCTCGATATTTATCTGCGCAGAGTTCAGCTGATCGACAAAGGACTCGATCTGCGTGCATTCATTCAATTGAATCCCGATGCGCGCCGCATCGCTGCGCAGCTCGATCAGGAGCGACGGCGTCAGGGACCGCGCGGGCCGCTGCATGGCATTCCGATTCTGCTGAAGGACAACATCGACACCGGCGATCGACAGCAGACGACTGCTGGTTCGCTTGCGCTCGCGGGCGCGCCTGCGCTTCAGGATGCAACTGTCACGAAGCGGCTGAGAGATGCGGGCGCGGTGATCATCGGTAAAGCGAATCTCAGCGAGTGGGCGAACTTCCGCGGCAACCAGAGCTCGAGCGGCTGGAGCGGCGTCGGACGTCAGTGTCGCAATCCGCACATTCTCGATCGCAATCCCTGCGGTTCGAGCTCCGGGTCAGGCGCGGCGACTGCAGCAGCACTCACTGCCGCTGCGCTCGCTACGGAAACCGACGGCTCGATCGTGTGCCCGGCAGGACAGAACGGCGTCGCCGGCATCAAGCCGACGGTTGGCTTGACGAGCCGCGCGGGCGTCGTGCCGATCTCGCATACGCAGGACACCGTCGGCGCGCACGGCCGCTCGCTTGCTGATGCGGCCGCTGTGCTCGGCGCGCTCACGGGTCCCGACTCGCGCGATCCGCAAACGGCAGCGAGCGCGGGGCACTTCTTCCGCAACTACACGCAGTTCATCAATCCAAACGGCCTGCGCGGTACACGCATCGGCGTGGGCCGGCAGTTCCTGGGCGTGACGCCGGAGACCGATGCGATCTTCGAGGACGCGCTGAAAGTCATGAGCAGTGCGGGTGCGACGCTGGTCGACGTCGAGATTCCGTCGTTCGACGAGTTCAACGCCGATCAGTCCGAGATCATCGTGCTGATCTTCGAGTTCAAGCGCGACCTGAACGCCTATCTCGCGACGCGCTCCGGCGTGCCGGCGAACACGCTCGCGGAAGTCATCCAGTTCAATCTCGATCACGCCGAGGAGGAGCTGAAGTTCTTCGGGCAGGAGCTGATGGAGCTGGCCGAAGCGGAGATCTTCAGCGAGGCCGAGTATCAGCAAGCACTGATCCGCGGACCGCAGCTCGCCGGACCGCAAGGCATCGATGCGACGCTCGCGGCGAACAACGTGCAGGCGATCATCGCGCCGACCAACACGCCGGCGTGGCCGACCGACCTGATCAACGGCGATGCGTTCCTGTTCGGCAGCTCGGGCTTCGCTGCGGTTGCAGGCTATCCGCTCGTCACGGTGACCGGCGGGTTCGCGTTCGATCTGCCGGTGGGCATCACCTTCATGGCGTCAGCGTGGAGCGAGCCGACGCTCATCAAGCTTGCTTCGGGATTCGAAGCGGCGGCGCGAGTGAGCCGGCGGCCGAAGTTCCTGCGCACGTTCAACCCGGATGGCAAGAGCCATGGGCACAACAAGGGAAGTCGTTCGATGGATGCGCTCTCAGCGCGTAGCGCGAGCAGCGCGAGCAGCGCGAGCAGCGTGATGCAACGTCACGCCGCGCGCCTGGATCCGTTCCTGGTGCCGCGTCTGAAGAAGCCGACCTACCTGTGAGGCGGTCGGGAGGAGGCGCGGCTATTGCTGCCGCGCCTGCCTCTCGGTGAATAGCTCTTCCTGCGACGGACCCTTCTGTTGCGGCTGGGTCTTTGCGTCTTCGGTCACGTTGCGATAGCGGATCACGCCGAAGATCATCTCGTCCCAGGTCTGCTCGCCCCAGGTCACTTCGCGGTTCGCGTCGGGGTTTGCCTTGTTCTGGGTCGAGTTGTCGTACCACTGCGAGTACACGATGCGCGTGCCTGCCGGCACCTGCATCGGCTTGGTCAGCTCGTACGTGCCCTGCCAGTTGAAGTCGTAGGCGGGGATGTTCAGCAGCGTCTCCTGCTTGCCGTCCGGGTAGTAAGCGACGAAGCGCGACGCCTTGCCGCGATAGTGCGCGTGCGGATGCAGCGTGTAGAGGATCGCGTCTTCCTTGAGCGTGTTCTCGGCGACCTCTTCGTGCCACTTCGTATTGGCCGGGATGCGCAGCTTCGGATTCGCGAACACCAGGCTGCGGAAGTTGTACTTCGGCGCGTCCTTGCGGAAGTACAGGCCCATCCGCGTCGTGTCGGTAAGCGACTTGCCGTTCGAGGTGTAATGCGTCTGGAAGTGGAACGTCGCGTGCGCGGGCAGCAGGATGCCTGCTTCCGGCGGCAACTCGAGCGGCTCGACGCCAGGCACGTAGTTGTTGAGGCTCACCGCGCCGCGCCGTTCGGCACCGCCTGCGGAAGCGATGATGTGATGGACGACGGTGCGCTCGCCCGGCACCCAGTCGATCGCACGCACCCACACGTCGTGATCGAGCGGGTTCTCGACCTTCGTCATCTGATACGGAATCGTGCCGGTCGCCGGTACCGTGAACGACGGCAGCTCGACGATCAGGTCGGGCTTGCCGAGCGGCCACTCCGGCCAGTCCTTCTTCTGCGCGAGCAGCGGATCGGCGCCAGTGCCGCGCGGTGCACCGGCTTCGATCCAGTGCACTAGCGTGCGCGCCTGCTCGCTCGACAGACCGCGATCGTTGCTGAACGCGTTGTAGTGCCGGTCGATCTGCATCGGCGGCATGCGCTGCGTGCGCACGACTTCGCGGATCATCGGCGCGAAGCCCTTGATCATGTCGTAGTTGGTCATCTGCCACGGACCGATGCCGCCGGTGCGATGGCAGGCCACGCACTTGTCGATCAGCATCGGTGCGATCGTCTTCTCGTACGAGATCGACGCGTGCGCTTGCTGCTTGTCCATCTTGATCGCGCAGCCGGCGACTTCGCTCGCCGCCGATTTCACTGGGCCGCCTGCGATCAGCGAATCGAGCGCCGCGGGAACGGCGCCGACGCCGCCGCGATAAGCAACCTTCCAGCCTTGCGGGTTCGCGATCAGCACTTCGCCGTTGCGCGTGATGCCGAGCGCTTCGCCAACCAACTGTGCTTCGTCCATCAGGATCGGCAGACCGATGCCGGCCTGCTTTGCCTTGCCTGCGAGCGCTTCGCGCGAGGCTGCGTCCTGCAGGTTCGAGTCGAGCAGCAGGAACGTGACGCCTTGCCGCTCGTACTTCGCACGCAGGCCTTCGATCGTTGCCGCAGCCTTCTGCGAGGCATCGCAACCGGTGCCTTGCGCGAGCAGCACGACTGCCTTCATGTCCGACAAGTAGTAGAGCTCGTGCGACGTGCCCTGCTGATCGGTCAACCGGAAGTTGTCGACGATCTCCGCCGAGCCGAACGCAAGCGGAGCACTCGCGAACAGGGCCGCGGCGGTGACAATGTGACGCATGCTGTGCATGGAGCGAACCACCTTACAAAACGATGCCCAAAACAAATGAAGTGAGCAGCAGGCGCAAAGTGTGCGATCCGTGCGCACGCATGTCCATGCGGCTGCGCCCCTTCTGCGCACCGCTTGATAATTCTTGTGCGTGCACGCGCTTACAGCAGGTGCTACATCGCTACAATCCAACGGTTTTCGCAGGGGTTTGCGGCCCGTTTCTGCATAGCGGCCCTGGGCGGAAGGAGGCTTTGTGAAGACGAAGGGGAACGTACTTCTGACCGTGGCCCTGGCATCGCTGCTCGCGGCGTCTGCTTTCGCTGCTGACTATCGCGCGCCGCGTATGCCGGACGGCACGCCGGACTTGCAGGGCGTGTGGACCAACGCGACCGCCACGCCGATGGAGCGTTCGCCGGAGTTGGGCGAGCGGCGCGCGTTCACCGAGCAGGAAGCCGCTGCGATCAGCAAGGCTGCAATCGCGGCCGTCGAAGCCGACGCCGCACCGAGCGACCCGAACAAGAAGATCGAAGCGATCTCTTCGCTGCCGCCGGTCGGCAACTACAACCTGTTCTGGACCGACCGCGGCATGACGGTCGCGAACATCAACGGCGAGTGGCGGACCTCGATGATCATCGAGCCGTCCAACGGGCGCGTTCCGGCGCTGACTGCAGAGGGCCAGCAACGCATGACTGCGCGCGGCGCGCGCAATCCGAACGACGGTCCGGAAGGACGCGCGCTCGGCGAGCGTTGCCTCTTGTCGTTCGGCTCGTCGTCGGGACCGCCGATGCTGCCGACCATGTACAACAGCTACTACCAGATCGTGCAGTCGCCGGGTTACGTGATGATCCTGGTCGAGATGGTGCACGATGCACGCATCATCCGGATTCAGGATCGTCATCACATGCCGAACGGCATCCAGAAGTGGATGGGCGATTCCATCGGTCACTGGGAAGGCGACACGCTGGTGGTCGAGACGCGCAACTTCCGTCCCGAGCAAAGCTTCCGCGGCTCGTCGGAGCATGCGGTGGTGACGGAGCGTTTCACGCGCGTCGCCAACGACAAGATCGTCTATCGATTCACCGTCGACGATCCGACGACGTTCACGTCGTCGTTCACGGGTGAATTGCCGTTCGTCCCGGTGGACGCCAACATCTACGAGTACGCCTGTCACGAAGGCAATTACGCGCTGCCCGGCATCCTCTCCGGTGCGCGCGAGGCCGAGAAGAAGGAGTGAGCGGATTGCTGCGCAGACTGCTGTTCGTCGCACTGGTGCTCGCGTTGTCGCTGCCGGCGGCGGCGAGCATCGTCATCACGCGCGAATTCGATTCGACTGCGCTTCAGCGCAAGTGGTCGTACGCCGTCTATCTGCCGGACGGCTACGAGACGTCGAACCTGAAATATCCCGTGCTGTATCTGCTGCACGGTCACGGCCAGGATCTGTACGCCTGGGTGAACTTCGGGCACATCCAGCCGACGACCGATGAGCTCATTGCGCACGGCGAGATCCCGCCGGCGATCATCGTCATGCCGGATGCCGGCACGACCTGGTTCGTCGATCGCAAGGAGAAGATGGAAACCGCTGTGATCCAGGATCTGATCGGCGACGTGCAACACACCTTCCGCGTCATCGAAGCACGCAACGGCCGCGTGGTCGCCGGGCTGTCGATGGGTGGCTACGGCGCGTTGCGCTTCGTGCTCAAGTATCCCGAGATGTTCGCGGCCGCGGGCCTGTTGTCGCCGGCCATCTACGATCCCGAGGTGCCGCAGGGATCCGGCGCCCGGCGCGCAGGTGTGTTCGGCGCTGCCGAATTCGATCCCCAGGTCTGGAAAGAGCTGAATTATCCGACGCTCTGGGAAGCGTTCCTGGCGAAGAAGATCGCTGTGCCGATGTACATCAACTCCGGCGATGACGACGACTTCTTCATCGAAGCGGAGGCAACCCGGCTGTATTCCCTGCTTCGCAAAAATGGCCAGCCGGCCGAACTGCGCATCGTCGACGGGGCCCACAAGTGGCCGGTCTGGGAAAGCACGATCGGCGACGCGATGCGCTATGTATTCCGTTACGCCGCCCGTCCCGCCCTCGTAACTGATGCGAAAGCCCGCAAATCGCGCTAGCCTCACGCCGGTAAACGTCTGACAGGTCGGATGTTCCAACGGGAACATGCGCGTGTCGGCGCGGTTTCATGGAAGTAATCCCGGTGCGGGGAATCCGCCTCCGCCGATCAACTACACGAAGAGCGTTGCAATGACCAAGCTGGAAAAAGAGCTCAAGCGCGAGATCGTCATCGACGACAAGCCGTACGTGGTGACCATTTCGCCGCAGGGTTTGAAGCTGACCGAGAAGGGCCGGCGCAAAGGCCAGGAGTTGGCCTGGAAGGACCTCGTCACGGGCGACGCCGCTCTCGCCACGGCGCTGAACGCTTCCGCGGAGTCCGCCAACTCCTGATCCGGACGGTGCCGGGGTAAAAATCCGGCTCATAACTCAGCAGCGCAGCATGAGTTCATGCTGCGGCGCTGATTTATGGATCGTTATTTTGCCCCGGCACCAACTTCCAGCAGGCTCTTGCGGCGTGCCCACAGCAGGTAGATCGCGAGGCCGACCACGTTCCAGATGAGGACGTAGTACTTCGTTCTGGTCTGAAGGCTGTCGAACAGATACAGGCAGCCGAGCACGGCGACGATGGCGGTGATCCACGTCGTGGTCGCACCGAACATCCGCGGATGCTGCGGGTGAGTGCGTCGGGTCACGACCATGCACACCGCGACGGCGATGAACGCGATCAGCGTCCCCGCGTTGGCGACTGCCGCGATGTTCTGCAGCGGCACGAACGCTGCGATCAGCGCCACGATCACACTCGTGATGAACGTCATCAGCACCGGCGTGCCGAAGCGCGGATGAACCTTGCTGAGCCGCTGCGGCAGCAGCCCGTCGCGCGCCATCACGAAGAAGATGCGCGACTGACCGTACATGAACGCCATGATGACAGTCGGCAGCGCGATCACGGCCGCTGACGCAATCACCGTCGCCGCAACGCCGTGGTTCAGGTTACGCAGGACCATCGCGAGCGGCTCAGCGCTCTTGGCCAGCCCTTCGTAGTTCGTGCTGCCGAGCGCGGCAGCAGCGACGACCATGTACAACAGCGTGCACACGACCATCGAGCCGATGATGCCGATCTTCAGGTCGCGCTTTGGATTCTTGGTCTCCTCGGCCGCCGTCGACACTGCATCGAAGCCATAAAACGCGAAAAAGATGATCGCCGCCGCGGCCATCATGCCTTGCTTCGTCACCCCATCCGGCCCGACGACCGAGCCGTAGCCGAACGGCGCGAACGGTTCGAAGTTGCTGGAGCTGAAGGCCGGCAGCGCGATTGCGACGAAGATCGCGAGCGCAACCAGCTTGATGCCGACGAGTATCAGGTTGACCGTGGCGCTCTCGCGCGAACCGATCGCGAGCAGCGCGGCGACAGCGAGCGAAATCACGATCGCGGGCAGGTTGACCAGTCCACCGCCGAACGGCCCCGCGAGCAACGCTTCGGGCACAGGCCAGCCGGCCGCGCGGATCACACCGGCCGCATAGCCCGACCAGCCCACCGCGACGGCACTGCAGACCACCGTGTATTCCAGGATCAACGTCCACCCGACGATCCACGCGAGCAGCTCGCCGAGCGCGACGTACGTGTACGTGTAGGCGCTGCCGGCCATCGGCATCATCGTGGCCATCTCTGCGTAGGCGAGCGCCGCGGCCGCGCAGACGACACCGGCGACGACGAACGACAGAATCACTGCCGGTCCCGCCATGCCCGCGCCGACGCCAGTCAGCGTGTAGATACCGGTGCCGACGATGCCGCCGACGCCGAGTCCGACCAGGTGCACCCAGCTGAGTGTCGGCTTCAGTGCGCTATGCGTCGCGCGCGTCGTCGCCGCTTCGAAGCTCTTGGTGCGATTCCAGAAGGCCATGCACACGCTCCCCTTATTCTTTAAGGGGCGAGAACATATCATGCCGCCTCCATGACCGAGGCATTTCCGCGCCGGCTGATCGTGATGGCACTCGAGCTCGAAGGGCAGGGCATCTTCGAGCAGCGCGGTATACCAGTCCTCTATTGCGGCGTCGGCAAAGTGAACGCCGCGTACGCACTCACGCGACGCCTCGCCGACTATCGACACGGCGGTCATGCCTCGCCGCACGTGATCAACTTCGGCACTGCCGGCAGCCGTCGTCATCCCACCGGCACCGTCGTCGAGTGTCACGCATTCGTTCAGCGCGACATGGATGTGAGCGGGCTCGGCGTGCCGCTCGGCACGACGCCATTCGATGCGGGCGTACCCGCGCGCCTGGAATTTCCACCGGTCTTTGCGCAACTGATGCCCGCTGTGTGCGGCACCGGCGATTCGTTCGCGACCACCGCATGCGCAGTCGAGTGCGACGTGCTCGATATGGAAGGCTACGCGCTCGCCAAGGTATGCTGGCTCGAACGAACGCGCTTCACCGCAGTCAAATGGGTCTCCGACGGCGCCGACGACACGGCTGGCGCGGACTGGCAAGCCAACCTGCACCATGCGGCCGAACGCTTCCTGAAGTTGTACGAACACCTCGAGGAGAAGGACTCATGAATGCCCGCAACGTCCTGCGTGCGCTCCTGGTATGCGTCGCTGCTTGCAGCGCCCCACTATCCGTAATTGTGGCCGCCGCTGAGGCGCCCATGAAGATCGGCATCGTCGGCACCGGCAAGATCGGCAGCGCGCTGGCGACGCATTGGGCGAAGGCCGGTCACGAGCTGCTGATCTCCTCGCGCCATCCCGAGGAATTGCAGGATCTCGCGAAGTCGCTCGGGCCGAAGGTTCGCGTCGGCACGCCGAGCGAAGCCGCGAAGTTCGGCGACGTAATTCTGTTGTCCGTGCCGTACAAGGCGACGCCCGACGTCGGCCGCGATCTCGCGAATGACTGGAAAGGCAAGATCGTGCTCGATACCGGCAACCCTTATCCGTTCCGCGACGGCGCGATGGCCGAAGACGCGCGTAAGCGCAGCACCGGCGTGACCTCGAAAGAGTACTTGCCGGGCGTGCGGCTGGTGCGTGCGTTCAACGCGATCAACGCCGGCAATCTGGCGGACGATGCCAATCGCGCCAAGGGCCGCTGGGCGATTCCGCTGGCGAGCGACGACGCGGAAGCACTCAAGGTCGCCGAGCGTCTGGTGCGCGACGCGGGCTTCGATCCTGTCGTCGTCGGCGGGCTCGATCGCGCGCGCGAGTTCGACGTCGGTTCGAAGGTGTATACAGAACTGCTCACCGCGCCGCAGCTGCGCGAGAAACTGGGACTGAAATGACCAAACGATTTACCGCGGCCGTTGCCGCTTGCGCTATCGCATCGACGGCTGCGGCCGCGGAGCACCAGGATCCGCATCAGCTCGCGCGCGACCTGTTCAAGCAACTCGTCGAGATCAAGACCACCGAGTCCGGCCTGGGCTCGACGCCAGCCGCCGAAGCCATGGCGCAGCGGCTGCTCGACGCTGGTTTCCCCGCCGAGGACGTGCACGTCGTCGGGCCGGGCGGGCGCAAGCAGAATCTCGTCGCGCGCTTGAAGGGCACCGGTCGCAAACGCCCGGTGCTGTTGATCGGTCATCTCGACGTCGTCGAAGCGCTGCGCGAGGACTGGAGTGTCGATCCGTTCGTGTTCCTGGAGAAGGACGGCTACTTCTACGGTCGCGGCACGCAGGACATGAAGGACGGCGACGCGATCATGATGACGACGCTGCTGCGCTATCGCGCCGAGGGCTACAAGCCCGACCGGGACATCATCCTGGCGTTGACGGCGGACGAGGAGGGCAGCAACGCCAACGGCGTCGATTGGCTGCTCAAGAACCGGCGCGAGCTGGTCGACGCCGAGTTCGTGCTGAATCACGACGGCGGCGGCGTGATGCTGGAGGACGGCCGCGCGGTGCAGGTCGATCTCACCGCGAGCGAGAAGGTCTACGCCGATTTCGATTTGACCGTCACCAATCCTGGCGGGCACAGCTCGGTCCCGCCGCGCGAGAACGCAATCTATAGCCTCGCGCGCGCACTCGATCGTGTATCGAGTTACGACTTCGCGTTCGAGCTGAACAACGTCACGCGTGCCTATTTCGAGCACACGGCGAAGCATTCAGCTGCGGAGCAGGCTGCAGTCCTGCGCGGCGTTCTGCAGACGCCGCCGGATCCGGAAGCGCTGGAGCAGCTCTCTGGGGATCCGGTCTACAACGCGATCGTTCGCACGACGTGCGTTGCGACGCGCTTGTCTGGCGGGCACGCGAACAATGCTTTGCCGCAGACGGCGCGCGCGAACGTGAACTGTCGCATCCTGCCCGGCCATTCGCCCGAAGAGGTGCGACAGGAGTTGGTGAAGGTCGTCGCCGATCCGACGGTCAAAGTGCGCTACTACAATTTTCTAACGGAGCAGCTCGATGACGTCGCGCCCAACGTGCGCGGCTACGCGCCGCCGCCGCTGCGGCCGGATGTGCTGAAGCCGCTGGAAAAAGTCGCGGCGAAGATGTGGCCGGGCGCGCCAGTGGTGCCGGCAATGGCGGTCGGTGCATCGGACAGCATCTACACGAACGCGGCCGGGTTGCCGACGTACATGGTGAGCGGCTCGGCGCTGGCGCGCGATGACATTCGCGCGCATGGACAGGATGAGCGGCTGGGGGTGCAGGCGTTTTACAACGCGGTGGATTTTTTCTACGACTATTTGAAGGCGGTTGTTGCGTACCGGTGATTGTCGGGCTAAAGCCCGACCTACAGCGCTCGAACAGACGTCGGTTTTTGGGCTGTAGGTCGGGCTTCAGCCCGACTCCTAGTGACCTTTCACCTTGAACGCCAGCAGCACATTCCCCGCCAACTGCCCGAACATCCCATAGCCCGAATTCACCAGCAGCAAGCCATTCGCTGCCGTGATCGACGCCGCGTCGATCGACCCACCCTTCGCCTCGACTCCATTCACTGCCTCGAACGTCCGCGCCGTATCGAACTGGAACAGCACCTCTCCGGTCTTCGCGTCGAACGCACGCAGGAATCCATCGAGGCTGCCTTCGATCACCGCGCCATCGATCACCGCCGGCGCCGCTGACAATCCAATGTTCGTTCCGCAGCTCTTCACGCGCGTCGCGCGATCGCCCTCGCAATCCGGCAGCGCCGTGTACGTCCACAGCACTTCACCCGTATCGATCTTCACTGCGTGCATGCCGGGCTTCTGCGTCGCGCCGCCATCCTTCGGCGGCGTGAACCCATACGGCCGATTGATCGGCGCAAACACACGCTCGCCGTCCGACGCGATGCCCCAGTGGATGCCGCCGAGCGGCGAGCCTTCGCCGAAGTCCTGGCGCCACACGACCTTGCCGGTGTCCGGATCCAGCGCCCACAGCGTGCCCGCTTTCTGGCCCGCGAGCAGCACGTCTTTGCCGTCGGCGCGCTGCGCGAGGATCATGGACGCGCCGAAGTCGACGTCGCGGAACACGGTTTCCTTCGGGCAATTGAGGCCTTTGCGATTGCGCCCGCAGCCGCTGAGGAAGATGTCGTTGGCCGTGGCCTGGAACGACCAGCGGATCGAGCCGTCTTTCAGATCGATCGCGAGGACCGCATCCGTCGTCGGCTCGGCCGGCTCCGAAGTCGATTCGCCCGTGCCCACATAGAGCAGACCGCGCTTCGCGTCGATCGCCGGCGAGTTCCAGATCGGCGCGCCCGACGGACCCCACAACACCTTGCCGTCGCCGCGATCGCGCACGGGTTTCGCATCTGCCATCGTGTGCGCAGTCCAGATCGTCTTGCCGGTGCGCGCATCGAGCGCCGTCACGGCGCCGTGACTCTTGCAGCACTCGTGATCGTCGTTACCACCGAGCGAGATCTCGTACTGCGAGATCGGCACGTACACGCGATCTTCGTGCAGCACCGGCGTGCCGGTCGTCAGCGACAGCGGATGCAGACCGACTGCCTGGACCCAGATCTGTTTGCCGGTCAGCGCATCGACCATGTGCACGTTCGCCCCGAGATCGCCGAACACCAGCACCTTGCGCTTCGAGCCCGACAGCTCGCCGTAGCCTGCGCTCGTGCGCAGCGGTATCTGGTTCTCGTACACCCAGCGCACGCAGGGCGGTCCGCCGATGTCGATCGCGAACAGGCGCGCCGAATCCGCCACCGGCAGGAACAGCATCTTGCCGACGATCGCTGGCTGCGCGCGCATCGCAGTCGCCTTTGGGAACGCGAAGGCCCACGCGAGCTCGAGGTTGCTCATGTCCTGCGTGCGCAGGCCAGCCTGCTCGGCGGTGAGATGCCGATGGTTCTTCTGGTTGTAGCCGAAGCCGGTGACGGTCGGCGTCGCGCTCAGGTCCATCTTGCCACGGCTCGCCGGGCACATCGCTTTCGCGACCCAGTCGTCGCGCGTCGCTTCGCGGCCGACCAGGAAGTCGATCACGTCCGAGCGCTCCTGTGCGCTCAGTGCCGCGCCCTGCGCCTGCATTTTGCCCTGCGTCAGCGCGTAGCTGATCGTCTGGTAGCGCATGGCCTTGAGCGTGTCGAGCGAAGGCGAGCGCGTGGCTTCGGGACTGTTATGGCACGCGGCGCAGATGCGATCGTAGACAGCCTTGCCGGGATGATCGGCCTTCTGCACACCCATCGCGGCCTCCGCCGCGGCCATGGCCTGCGGGTTGCCGATCGAGGGCGACTTCGACGGCGCCGGGGCGGTCTGCGGCTGCGCGCAGGCGCCGAGCAGCAGGGCAGCGAAAGTTACGAGCGAAGCTCTGGCGATCATTCTTCTGGTCTCCCCGCGATGGAGTTGCGCTATTAGAAGTAAAGCGCCGGGTTCGTGACAGACAAGAATTGTAGGCGATGGATGCGCTAGAGTCGCCGCATGGGCGCGGCCGCGATTTTCCGCTATCTCGCTGTCCCGCTGCGGACGGCGCCGCTGTTGCTGATCGGCACGTTCAGCATTTTGCTGATGGTGGCGTTCAAGGCACGCTTCCTCGGCATCCCGCTCGCCCTGATCCTGCTGTCCTGGTTCAGCAAGTACTGCTTCGTCGTGATGGACCACGTCGCCGAAGGCGCGGTCGAGCCGCCGGTGATGTCGGTCGAAATGGTCAATCCGCTCAGCGAGCAACGTCCGCTGATCCTGCTGCTGATGGTGATCGGCCTGTTCTTCGCGGCCAACTGGGCGAGCCACTGGATCGGCGATGGCGGCTCGCTCGTGCTGCTGCTGACGGCGGGCGCAATCCTGCCGGCCGTCGTTGCCGTACAGGGCGCGACCAACACGGTCGTGCAATCGCTCAATCCGCGGCGCGTGCTCGGTCTCATCGTGCGATTGCGCGGCGACTACCTCGTGATCCTCGGGTTCATCGCGCTGGTCTGGCTGGCCGCACGCTTCGTGCTCGACTCGGCGATCGGCGCCGGGCTACCGCTTGTGCTGCAAGTCGCGCTGATCATGTACGCGTGGCTGGCAGTGTTCGCGCTCATCGGCGGCGTGTTGTACGAGCGTCGCCTCGACATCGGGCTCGACGACGTCCACACACCCGAGAGTGTCGGAGCAGGCGATGCCGAGGACGATGACACGCCGGACGAGCGTACCCGCGACAAGGAGATCGATCGCATCTACGCGGAGTGGCGCGGCGGTGCGCATGCGAACGCCTGGAACACAGTGCTCGGAATCGTCGGCAAAAGCAGCGACCCGATGGGCGAGCTGCGCTGGCTCTATCAGCGCGCGGCGCAATGGCCTGACGGTCGCCTGGCCGATCGCCTCGCGCGCGAAATGCTGCCGCGGCTGCTGGCCCAGCGCAGTACCGGCGACGCGCTGAATCTCGTGCGCGAACGGCTGAAGAAAGACGCGCAATTCCGGCCCGCCGGCAGCGCTGATCTCTTGACGCTGGTCCAACTCGCGCGGGCAGCGGGAGATCGCGCGACGGCGCGGTTGCTGCTGCGGGATTTCAGCAAGCTCTACCCGGGAGATCCAGCACAAGCGATGGTCGACCGGCTCAACACGCAGCTGCAGTAGAAAAGGTTCCGTGGGAATCGCTCGCGACGCGAAATGCGACTTGCGTCGAAGAATCGCGCAGCCACGGCATTAAACATATGCGCCTTCGTGCGCAAGACGCACACGTACCGGGAGTCCGTATGCGTATTCGCCTGCACTTCGCCTCTGCGCGCATTGTCGCTGTCGTCGCAACGCTGGTTTGTTTGCCGGCGCTCGCAGATCCGCCGGATCACGCGCCGGCGCATGGCTGGCGCAAGAAGCACGATCCCGCGTACGTCGGCTACACCGGCCGGGAGTGGGAGCGCGACTACGGCATCGTCGAAGGTCACTGCAACCGCGACGACATCGGCACCGTGATCGGTGCGGTCGTCGGCGGTGCAATCGGCTCGAAGGTGGTCGAGGGTTCGAACCGCGCCGTCGCCATCATCGTGGGCTCGGTGCTCGGCGCCGCCGTCGGTCGCGAGATCGGTCGCGATCTCGACGAGCGCGATCGCGCCTGCGTCGGCCATTCGCTGGAGCTGGTCAAGCTCGGCCAGAGAGTGCGCTGGACCAACGAGCAGACGCGTGTCTCCTACCTGCTGACGCCGCTCGCTGCCGTCAAGGGCGACCCGGGCGGTTGCCGCCGCTACACGTTGCAGGTAACCCTCGACGGTCGCTCGCGCAACTCCGACGGACGCGCCTGCCGCACCGGCGACGGGACGTGGGCGATCAAGTAGCCCGCGGATAGGGTAAGCTCGCGCACTTCCCCGCGAACGTGCTGGAGCGTGTCGTGTCCTTTTACGGCCTGCTGATCTTTGCTTCGGTTTACCTGTTGGCAGTTGCAACGCCGGGTCCCGGCGTTGCGGCGATCATTGCGCGCTCGCTGGCGCGCGGTACGCAGGGAGCCGTGGCCTTCATCGCCGGCTTCTGGATCGGCGACCTCATCTGGTTCTCGGTGGCTGCGACCGGCCTCGCTGCGCTCGCGCAGACGGCACAGATGGTGTTCGTCGTCATCAAGTACGCGGGTGCGGTGTACCTGCTGTACATGGCGTATCGCCTGTGGACGGCAAAGCCCGCCGTGACAACGGACGAGCAGCCGACGATCGATGCCGGGCAGAAGCCGATGCAGCTTTTCCTCGGCAGCCTTGCGCTCACGATGGCGAATCCGAAGACCGCAATCTTCTTCCTGGCGCTGCTGCCGACCGTCGTGCGGCTGGAAGAGCTGACGGTGGCCGGCTTCCTGGAGATCGTCGCCGTGATCTCGGTCGTGCTGCCGCTCGTCCTCGGCGGCTACGTGTTTCTCGCCGCGCGTGCGCGACGGATGTTCAAGAGCGCGCGTGCGGTCCGCACGATCAATCGCAGTACCGGTGCGGCGATGGCGTGCGCAGCTGTTGCAGTAGCGACCAGGTAGTAAAAGGAATTTCTCTCGCCAAGTCGCGAAGGCGCCAAGACCGACAAGGAGGAATTCTGAATTGTGAATTCCGGACCTTGGCGATGCTTTGCGTCTTGGCGCCTTGGCGAGAGTTCTCCGCTCTGAGCGTTGCTCAGAATTTGTAACTGAGCCTTCCGTACACGAATCTTCCCGAGCGTCCGAACGGCGAGTAGTTCGAGAACGACGTCGTCCCCGTCGGATTCGCGAGCGCGGTGTTCGGGTCCGGATACTCGTCGAGCAGATTCTCCGCGCCGAGCGCGACGCGGATGCTCTCCGTGATGTCGAAGCGACCCTCGAGGTCCACCAGAGTCTTGGCGCCGAGCTCGATGTCGTTCGGCACCGTGCCGGCGGCGACGGTTGCGAACGTCGCGGCGCTGTCGGGTGACAACACCTTGCCGTAACGCGTGCCGCGCAGCGTCGCGCCGAAGCGATCGAGGTTCCAGTTCACCTGCGCGGTGAACTTGTTGTCGGGCGTGCCTTCCTCGAACGTCAGGATGTTGAAGCGATCGAACAGCACCGGCGGCGGGCTCAACGCCTCGAGCTGCGGCGTGCTCGGCACGCTCGTCACATCCGTATTGTTCCAGTTGGCGGTGAGCGTGAAGTCGAAGCGGCCGGCACCGGTTTCGAACGGCCAGTTCACGACCACGTCGATGCCCTGCGTCTCGGTGTCGACGCCATTGATGAAGAAACGCCCGCCGCCCGCACCGATGAAGCCTTGCGTGGCGAGGTAGTTGCGCACGGCCGCCGAGGTCAGGTTCTCAGACAGCACGATGCGGTCGTCGATGTTGATCTGATACGCGTCGATCGTGATGTCAACCCGGTCGAAGCGGAATACCGCGCCGATGGAGTAGTTGAGTGACTCCTCCGCGTCGAGCTTCTTCGCGCCGAGCGCCACCGCGATGGGATCGGTCGCCGGGAACGTCGTCACGTCGAACGGCAAGCCGCCGATGAAGTTGGTCGAAGTCGTCTGGAAGAACTGCTGCTGCAGCGAGGGCGCACGGAAGCCGTTCTGCACCGACGCACGCAGAGCGAAGCTGCGCGTGAAGTCGTAGCGCGCCGCGAGCTTGCCCGACAGGTTCTCGCCGAAATCCGAGTAGTGCTCGCCGCGCACTGCGACCGATCCAAGGAGCTTCTCGGTAATGTTCGCTTCCAGGTCGACATACGCACCGATGGCAGTGCGGTCTTCGCTGCCGGCGTTCTCTGGCCGGAACCCTGCGAATACCTGCGCGCCGGACGCCGTCGGCTGACCGTTGAGCAGCACGCCGCCGTTGCGATATGAGTCCGGCTCGCCCGCGAAGATCGAATACTCTTCGCGCCGCGCCTCGACGCCCACGGCAACGTTGAGCGGCGAAGCGAATGCCTTCATCTCGATCGGCCGTACGCCCGAGACGTTCATCACGAGCTGGTCGTAGTCGAAGCCGCCGGCATTGAACACCGTCGGGCTCGCGACGCCGAGCGAGCGATTGAGCGTGTTCTCGATCGTGAACTCCATCTTGTTCTTGCCGTACACCAGCGACGAGTCCATGTCCCAGTCGCCGAGCTTCCAGCGAATGCCGTACGCGGCCGAGTAGTCGGTGACCTCGGGCGCGATGAACGGCAGGAAGCCGTTCGGATAGATCTCGATCACGTTGCGGTTCGACGGATCGTCGGCGAGGCGATAGAAGCCGGGCGACTTGGCGTCGCGATCCTGCCAGCTCGCCCAGCCGTACATGTGCGCGCCGCTCGCGAAATCGTAGCCGGCGTTCACGAACACGGTTTTCTGATCGAGGTCCGGCTCGCCGTACCAGGAGTTGAAGCGATCGAAGGTCGCTTCGCGCGGATCCAGCACGTTGCCTGGCAGCAGCGGATACTGCCGACGCATGTCGTAGCCGCCGCGCTCGGTGTGCTCCTGATCCTTGTATTCCGCGGCAACAGTGACGAAGCCGGAATCGCCGAGCGACAGTCCTTTCCACAACGAGGCGACCAGGGTGTCGCCGTCGGAAACGCTGCGCTTCAGCTTCGGCGGCGCGGACCATGTCGGCGCCAGCACCGCGCCGGCGAAACGATCGTCCGCCGGGCCGGTGATCGTTTCGTAGGTCGAATCGCGCCAGCCGTAGCTGACGGTGGCGTCTCCACCATCGGCCGCCTCGCGCAGACGCAGATTGATCACGCCGGCGATTGCATCGGAGCCGTACTGCGCCGAGGCGCCGTCGCGCAGCACCTCGACCGATTGCACCATCGCAGCCGGGATCGTGTTGAGGTCGACGGCGGCAGAGCCGCGGCCGATCGTGCCGTTGACGTTGACGAGTGAAGCCGAGTGCCGTCGCTTGCCGTTGACGAGTACGAGTGTCTGATCCGGCGCAAGACCGCGCAGCGCAGCGGGGCGGATCGTGTCCGTGCCGTCGGCGAGGCCGGGGCGCGGAAAGTTGAACGAGGGCAGCGCAACGGCGAGCGACTGGTTGATCTCGGCAACGCCGACGTTCTGCAGTTGCTCGCTGCTGACGACGTCGACCGGTGCCGCAGTGTCCAGCGCGGAACGATTGGCGACGCGTGTACCAGTGACGACGACTTGTTCGAGCGGCTCATTGGTGTCCGCGGCCTGCGCTTGAGCAAGGAACGCGAGCGCGGACGAAGCTGCCGCAATCGCGAAGCGACGTTGATGAATCATGGAGTCTCCGTGGGCCATGAAAGAAGGGCGGCCCGACTCTAGCAGAGGCGTGCGCCTGCGCGTCAAACGCCGACGGGATAGCAGCTTTTGCGATTCAAGTCGTGCCAGGATCTTGTCGGGCTGAAGCCCGACCTACAGCGCTTTCATCCGCTCGTGTCTCACGTTGATTGGCTGCGCCCTCTTCGTCGTCGCCATGCAGGCCGAGTACGTCCAGCAACGTGTCGCGTCGCTCGGCAAGTGCTACACCGAGCGCCAGCAGATCGATCCCCGTTGCAGTGACTTTCGCAAACAGTTCCTGCTCCTCTTCGACGACGTGCTGCGCGATGCGCCGGTCGAGCAAGTCGATCTCATTGCGAAACGCCGGATTGTCCGAGGTCATGGACTCGATGCGTGCGATGGCCTGTTTCGCCTGATCGTGCTCGACCTGTGCCTGCGCCACCAGCTGCTTGTCCGGTGCCGTCAGGGCTCTGCTGACGGCCGGGTAGAACAATTCCTCTTCGATCTGCGTATGGACGCGCAGCATCTTGCAGATGCGGCGGGCGAGGGGATCCAGCTGTTGCGGAGCGGAGTGCGCGAACTCGTCGAACAACTCTTCGGCGAGCCGGTGGTCGCGCCGGAGCAGGCTGAGTGCGTCGGGCGCGATGTCGTCGGGTTCTTCGTCGAGAGAGGTGGCGCGAGCACGGGCCATGGGAATGTCCTCGGTGATGCTTGTGAATGGCGTGCGTGCGCCTTAAGCCGCCGGCGGCCGTCGCGGTTCCATCAAACCGGTGCGCTATCATTCGCGCATGAGTGCACCCCGACTGTCGAAGT
>Ga0070689_100000756_pt1 | contig 19749 bp, 13 predicted proteins | sample KBSS23HmetaG_FD_64669 | JGI IMG/M metagenome (GOLD analysis project Ga0070689, IMG submission 64669) | Switchgrass rhizosphere microbial communities from Kellogg Biological Station, Michigan, USA - KBS S2-3H metaG | ecosystem: Host-associated > Plants > Roots > Rhizosphere ...
ATGGCAACAGGCGGTCTTCCGCGCCTATTACGACGCGTATGTTCGCCGTCGAGCAACCAATGAGGCGGCGTTGGAGTATCAGGCGTTACGAGCCCTGGCCACCGAGTCCGATTCCGAGTCGCGAATGAAATCCGCCGAGGAGATACTCGCTGCCCCCGTCTCGACGGCTCCCGACCTTCGTGCGCGCCTCTTCGAACTGGGGGAAGCCCTTTATCAGAGTATCCGCATGCAATTGAGCGTCGAGCGGTACGCCGGAATGCGCGGCCGTGGCAACAGTCTCGATGACATCGATGTGCCGTTAAACGATGCCGAATGGTTGCGCCACCGCTTCTCCCAAATTCGTGGGCTTCCGGATGAGGGGGGCCGGCAGGCGGCACTGACTGAGATTCTCCGCCGGACCGATCCTGGTCCCGGGGGATTTTACGACGACTTGGGCGATCCCGCGCGTCAGCCTCATTTGCTGCCGGGCGCGGGTTGGCGGAAGGATCCCGGCTTCTTTGCCACGCCGCAGGTCGGCTTCAATGATCGGCTGAACGAAGGGCGGCCGCTGCCTCGCGCCTCATGGACAGCAGCAGAGTCGCTCTACACCGCAACAATTCAGATGCGATACAAGGAGCTCGATCCTTCCGCTCGTTACAAGGTTCGCGTGATCTACGGTCGTTATAAGAACAGCGGGAAAATACGTCTGGTTGCGAATGAACCCGGCGGGCCCCAGGAAATTCACGGATGGCTGAAGAAGGAATGCGAACCCTTGGAGTTCAACATTCCTCCTGCCTCGACCGCGGACGGTGAATTGACGCTCACGTGGCAGCCTGAACCGGATCGTGGCGGCAACGGCCGCGTCATGGAGGTGGCCGAGGTGTGGCTCATTAAGAAGTAAGTTGTGGTGGTCGTTCTGGGAGTTGGTGCAGGGCGGTGATGTTGCGGGTTCATTTACGCCAGTCACGGTTCCGGGAGTTTCGTTGCAAGCAACCTTCACTTCCATTTCATCGACCAATCGATTCTACCGGCTTCGCTTCCACGGACGCTGAAAGCTGGCCGGGTAGGTGGCCTGATGCCATCGCAGTTGTCCTCCACGGAGGGCGGCGCACTTGACCTTTCCTCGATCCCGAGGCAAGTATGCGGCGGCGAGAACGCGAACTGAAAACAATGCCTCGACCGAATTGTGTCAGCACCTTCCTCACAACCCAAACAGCAGCCGGACCGGCCGGTCACGGTTTCCGAAGCTCAATCGCCTTACAAGAGCTCCGTTTGGCGCAAATTGACGCCGCGCGAACGTCTGAGCCGCTCCTGGGCGATGCGTGCCCGCTTGCGCGATCCGCAGGCTGTCCATGATCGCAAACTTTTTCCGAAGCCTTGACCGGCATGGCGTCGAGTATTTGCTGATTAGCGGACAGGCCACGGTTCTTTACGGCGCCGCGACATTCTCCGAGGACATCGATCTTTGGCTCAGCCCGACTCATGAAAACTCAGCTCGGTTTCTCGCCGCGTTGCGGGAGTGCAGTGCCCATTATTACAAGCTGACACCCGCCCTGACCGTGGAGAACCTGGCCGGGGTCATGGCTTTCACTTCGTTTTGGCGACTCGTAATGAGCCGGACGCTTTCCTGGATATCATGGGCGCTCCGCCCCGTGTCGGTTCGTTTGCACCAGCCGCAGCTGAGGCGCGTTCGATGGACAGCGAATGGGGTCCCCTTCCTACCATCGGCCTACGCGCTCTGGTCGAGCTGAAAAAAACGCAGCGCCTCGAGGACTATCCGATCATCAGCAAGCTCGCGGTTGCCTGGTTCGACCAGCCCGAATGCGCCAATTCAGCGGAAGACTTTATCTGGGCGCTCAACAATCTGTTCACGCTGCCCGAACTGCGCATCTTTTTCGAGGAACACCCGGAGGCCCTGCCCGCGATTGGTCATGGACTGCCCCCTGAAATGAAGGAATATGCCGAACAATTGATCTCCGGCGGGGATGTCTCAGAGGAACTGGCCAGCTGTATCAATGCGGGAATGCAACAACGCATCGTCAGCCTGCAGCAGGCAGACCGTGTTTACTGGCGTGGCATCATCACGGAACTGAAACAACTGCGCGCTGCGGGCAAACTGATACCGGAAGGCAGCGCCGTCTGACAGGGCGCGGGATGGATCGAGCGCGCTAGCGCACCTTTCCGTAAATAACGAGACTTATCCCTCGGGGCGTCGGTTTCGGTAAAAGATAGGGGGTAAAAGATACCGGGTCCCATCTTTTACCTCAATTCCAGGCCATCGAAACCACGATTGGCGTTCGTGAATCCGGGGCTCCCATTCTTTTGGCGCTCCGGGATAAGTCAAGGGGCACATCACCAGCCACTACACCTTCCCGGGCCGATCAGTGTGGCCCTTCTTCAAAAAGGGATAATCGGCCTAATCAGCTGCGGCGGCGCGATCACTCCCACGCACGGTCCCTGGCGGAAATAGAAGATATTCGCCGGGCTCATCTGCTTCGCCTTTACCGTGACCTCAAAGGGTGTCGTCGAACTCTCGCACGAAAACAAGTGGTGGAGATTCAACGGGTCTGGAACGACCACATACTTTCCCGGCACCAACGAAACGGAATACAGGCCATTTGCGTCGGTGGTGATTCGTCCGATTTCGCGGCCGTTGTGTGCTGCAACGATGGTGAATGACGTTGCCACCGGCATTTGCACGTCGGGAATCCCAACCCACAATCCCGGTTCAATTTCGATCGGCGTGCCGTAGGAGATGTAGAGGAAGGCTTGACCCTGGAGGCCGGTCTGTGGAGGCGCCGCCGGGGTTGAGAAAACCGCACCGAAGAAAGTCACAGCCCCTGCGAGGGCCAAAGATTTCAGGATCTTGTTCATAGTGTTTTGTTGAATGAGGTTTCGAGTGACTTAAGGGGGCGGTGCCTGGACGGGAAATTGGCCCAGCATGTTGGAGCCTCCACCCGGGCCCACGGCAAAGACCATGATGTTCCCACTTCCAGCGATGCCACCGAATGGAACCATGACCACCACGGGATTGTTACCCGGGGTTGCCGTGCCGAGTGCGATCGGCTGTCCGGCAGGATTTGTTGTAACAAACGACAATGAGGTGCCCGCCGTCATTGTCGCCGGATCAAATGCCATTACTGCACTCGTCCCCGAAATGAATCCCGGAATGGCATTCGTCGGAGCGGAAGGGGAGGACGAACTCGAAGACGGTAAAGCGAAAACTTCTCCCGGCTTTACTCCTACCGTATTGTCCACAGTTGCGTTGGCGACCTGGTTGCTGCCCGGCCTCAAATCAACAAAGTCCACCCCGAGTTGCTCGGAGAAACGGCCTTGCCCATCCAATGTCCCCGGTGCCGACGCTTCTCCCGGAGAACGAACCCAGCCCAATTCGTGGGCTACCGCCAGGAAGAGGGCCCGTTGGAGATTGGTTGAGATCTCCCCTGCTCCGCCTGCGCCGGAGGTCGACGGATCCAAATGGAAAAACCTGAGCCGGTTGGATTCAGACAGAAGCATCTGTTGATGGGCCAGCACCTGCGAGAGCAGCGCCATTTGGTTGGTCAACTCGGCAAGTTGCCAGCGCATGGCCGTTATTTCCTGCAATCTGACCTGCAGCGCACGCAACGCAGCCTCCCGTTCCAATGCTCCATCCGGCATCGCATTTCCGACTTTGGCGCCCGGCATCTCGACTTGCTTCAGAGCCTGTGGTGTCTCGGTGGCGACAGACGACGGCGAACCGTTGGCTGATCGGTCGGCATTCACCCATACGGCGTAGAGAATCCAACCGACAAGGCAAGCCGCGGCCGCCGCCCACCCATGGCGCCACCAGTGCGCCCACCACGCACTGAGCGCGACTCTGCTGGTTGTCTCACGGGCCACTTCGTTCTCAATTCGCGACCAAACTTCACGTGGTGGGTCCCGTCGGGGCGCCGACATAGCCAGAGCCACTTCCCCTTCTTCGAGTTCTTGAACCAGCTTCCGCAAATCCGCCGACTGCGCCAGTTCCAACTCGAATTCGCGCCGTTGGGCGGCATCGAGTCGGCCCAAAACGTAGAGCGTGGCTTCGTCTTCCAGCCGGTGAGTTTCAGACATGGTGATCTTTCAGAGTTTTGCGCAGGGACAGCAACCCGCGACGAATCCGGGCTTTGATCGTGCCCAGGGGTTCGCCAACGGCACTGGCGATTTCTTCGTGGGTCCAGCCGCGGAAAAACGCCAGTTGAAGCGCTTGCCCCTGCGGCTCCGGAAGCGCGTGAACCGCAGCGGCACAAACTGCGGCAAGTTCATCACGTTCCGATTGTCGAAGACCGCTATTCACTTCGACTTCCAGCGAAGCCACCTCTTGCTCGTAGGCCGCCATCTTTTTTGCCCGACGCGCCCGGGCTCGGAGCCGGTCCAACGCCAGGCCCCGGGCAATCATCACGATCCAGGCGAGCGGTGATGAGCGGTTCGGGTCGTACTCGGAAGCGCGGCGCCAAACCTGGACGAAGGTATCCTGCATGATGTCCTGAGCTTCAGCTTCGTTGATGAGCATTCGCACGAGTAAGGAATAGAGCAAAGTGCCACGGTGCCGATAAAAGGCGGCGAGTGCGTGCTGGTCGCCCGCGGCTACGGCCGCCAAGAGACGGGCGTCCTCCCGCACCTCGGCCGACGGATAATCGATAGGCACGGGTTCTCTCGGGAGCCGCATCGTGTGTTTTTCAGCCAACTGCACGTCAATCTTAGCAATACATGTATTCCGCCTCCCGGGCGACTTTGGATGCATGGAAAATTCAGGCCGGACGCTGGCGAGTTGAAAGCGGGGGTCAATCCTCGGGTTTCTTAATCATAATCTTAATCTTCTTCTTAATCACTCCGGCAACGACGGGATTAAGATTAAGATTACGATTAAGAACCAAAACCTGACCGCCACTTCCAGTCGTACCTCCTCGACGCTGGCGTATTGACGCCCCGGGAAGTTTTCGCTTTGGTAGGCGCCTTGAATTCCACTGCCCTGAGAGCTGCGGGTGATCTCGGAGTCACCAAGGGATTTACATCGAGTCAGCGCACAGTGCTATGGGTTCTTTGGCTTACCTACGGCTCGTTTTACTTTTGCCGGAACAACCTCGGCGTCGCCCTGCCCGGCCTGCAGGACGAGCTCCATTACACCAAATCGGAGGTCGGCACGGTCCTCATGGCGCTGAAACTCGCCTACGGCATCGGACAATTCATCAATGGCCAGTTGGCCGAACATTGGCGCCCGCGTCTTCTGCTCGCGCTCGGCATGATCGCTTCGGCCGCGCTCAACGTTCTGTTCGGATGGGCGACAGCACTTTATTTCCTAACCTTCGTCTGGGCGTGCAACGGATACGTTCAAGCGCTCGGGTGGCCACCCACGATGCGCGTGGCGGCAAACTGGTTTCCGGCCCTGCAACGCGGCCGGGCCATCGGCATCATTGGAACCGGCTACCAACTGTGTGGCGCTCTCACCTTCGTCGTCGCCGGTTGGGCCGCCGACCGGTTCGGCTGGCGGGGCGCACTTTATGTCCCAGCAGCGCTCGTTGTCGTCAGCGCCCTGCACATGATGATATTTCTTAAGGATTCGCCAGATGTCGCCGGGCCCGCACAGTCGTCCACCGCAATGCCCGCATCGTCAGTCGGCGAAAACATTCTCGCAACTCTCTCTAATCCCGCACTCTGGCTCGTGGCCGCTGCCCTCTGTCTGCTGGATGCCTGTCGCTACGGTTTTACCGACTGGGGGGTGACGCATCTCAAGGAAGTGCAAGGCGCCAGCGTCAGCTCGGCCGCCTTCAAATACGCGGTGTTGCCCTTTGGCGGGATCGCCGGCGCGTATCTGGCCGGATGGGCCACCGATCGGTTTTTCGCCGGACGCCGGGCGCCCGTAATCGTCGGGTTGCTGCTGGTATTGACCGGTCTGACGCTCATTTACGATCGCGTCATTCATTGGGGCTTTGGTGCGTCAATTGTGATCCTGTTTGCTATTGGCTTTTGTATCTTTGGACCGCAAGTCCTCCTGGTCGGCACACTCCCGGTGGATCTGGCCAGACGTGGCACGGCCGCTGCCGCGGCGGGCTTCGTGAATTTCATGGGATACATGGGAGCTGCGGCCGGCGACAAACTGACCGGTCACATTGCCCAGGATTACGGGTGGCCGTTCGCGGTGCGCTTCTGGGCGGCGTGCGCGTTAGGCGGCGCCTTGGCGATCGCTTGCTTGTGGAATGTCGGAGGCAGACGCCGGCAGGATTCAAGTGATCCGCAGACATGAGCGCCCTTGGTAGGGCCGCTGCGCTGCGGTTGCGCTGCGCCGACCCCGCTCCGTTAAGGGGCGGAACCCTTTCGTGCACCATGAAAAAGCGAATGCACCGACGCGTGAGACCGCAAATGCGTTCCGCCCGCTGAACGCGGGCGGGGCTGCCGCAGTGCAGCAGCCCTACCCACTATAAGTGGAATGCCCTTTCCAAACCAGAAGCTCGCGTTTTAACTCGTGCCGCCTGCCTTGAGTTTATCGAAGGGCAAATCACTCAGCGATGAAGGCCATTATCATTGGCGCCGGCCGCGGCCGGCGGTTGATGCCCACCACGGCGGACACACCCAAGTGTTATGCCGAGGTCAACGGCCGCCGTTTGCTCGAATGGACCGTCGCCGCGTTCGCCGGAGCCAGAGTAACCGATATTTGTTTCATTGGCGGCTATCAGATCGAGAAGGTTCAACGGGATTTTCCCAAATTCACCTTCCGGCAAAACGCCGGCTGGGAACATAACAACATTCTCTTGTCACTCATGCACGCGGAGGATCAGATGAGCGACGGCTTCATCTGTTGTTATTCCGACATTCTTTTCACCAGCGACGTGGTGGAGCGGGTTCGGCAGAGTCCCGCGGATATCGCCCTAAGCGTCGACACGTGCTGGCTGGAACGTTACCAGCATCGCACCCAACATCCTCCTGACGATGCCGAAAAAGTGCAGGTCGAGAATGGACGGGTAACGCGGGTTCATCGCGGCATCGCGCCGCGCGAGGCCCACGGCGAATACACCGGCATCGCGAAGTTCTCCGCCGCCGGGGCCAGACAATTGCGCGACCACTTTCACCGGGCGCGAGCACGGTTTACTGGCCAGCCTTTCCGGGAAGCGGCCGTCTTTGAAAAAGCTTACCTCATTCACCTCTATCAGGAGATGATTGAAGCCGGCGTGGTCATGGCGCATGCGGACACTCCCGGAAACTACATGGAAGTCGACACCCAGGAGGATTTTGATTTGGCGCGTCGTCACTGGCGTGGGGATTAAGGATTCAAGTGAGCAAAGCCCACCTTTTTCCCACGTCCGTCGTTGGCTCGTTGCCTCGGCCGGCCTTTGTCCTGGACCTGATTCATGAGCAACCGCAACTGCCCGCCGACCGCTACGAACACCAGATGCAAGCTGCCATTGCTTACGCCGTCGCCATGCAAGAGCATGCCGGTCTGGATGTCGTCACCGATGGCGAGTGGGGCCGCAGATCCTACATCGGCGTCATCGCCGAACTGGCACATGGGTTCGAACTTGGGACCTTCCCGGATGGCCGGCCCTTTACCTTCGTGGTGGATAAACTGGCGCCGAAGAACCCCGGGTTCATTGCCCGGGAGGTAAAGTTTCTCAAGACGATCACGCGGCGCCTGGTGAAATCCACCCTGCCTTCCCCTGCCCTGCTGGGCGAACGACTCTGGAGCGCGGAGAAATCCGCAAAAGCCTATCCGAAGCCCGACGATTTCGTTCGCGCTTGCGTGCCCGTGCTTCGGCGGGAATTGGAATTAGTGCGGGATGCAGGGGCGGATATTGCGCAGATCGACGATCCGCACCTGTGTTTGTTCGTGGACCCTGATGTGCGCCGTCGCTATCCGGACCCAGACGCCGCCGCGGCATTCGCTGTCGACATGATCAACGAAGTTGTGGATGGGGTGGATGGGATCAAACTGGCCGTGCATCTTTGCCGGCGCGCGGGAGCACGTGCCCGCGGCGAGCACACTCATGAGGGCGGCTATGCCCCGATTCTTTCACAACTCAATCGGCTCAAGGTCCACCATCTCACCATGGAGTTTACCTCGCCGCAAACGGGGGACATGGCGGTCTTTCGCGAGTTACGGGAAGATTTTGAGATTGGGCTTGGCTGTGTCGGGGTAACGCCGGGCCAGGTGGATTCTGCCGAGGTCATCGCCAGCCGAGTGCGTCAGGCTCTGCGGTTTTTGGCCAAGGAGCGCATCACTTTGAATCCCGATTGCGGGTTTGCGCCGGGCTCAGGTGCAGTCGTCAGTCTGGACGAAACCTATCGCAAGCTATGCCACGAAGTGGAGGCGGCTCGCCTGCTTCGAGAGGAATAGCGGGCGATTTGCGATTTACGAATTACGAGCGCCTCGGGGATCGGAGCTTATTCCGCAAAGGGGCGCTCGGCGGCAAATGACTATAATCGCGAAACACACGCGCAGTATAATCCGGAGTCGCACCGGCGTGATGGTGTTCATCGCTCTTTCCTCGGCGTGCCTGCCGGCCCTGCAAACTTACGGCGCCACATTTAAGATCGTTACTCGCAGCCGTCCCCAGGCCGAAATCATTCTGGATCGGAACAACCCGACAGCACCCCTGACGTTTGCCGCCGAAGAACTCAGGCGATACGTGAAGGAGATGAGCGGAGCCGAATTGCCGATCGTGCGTCGCTCGTCCGGAAAGCGCCCGATCCTTCTCGTGGCCACACCGCTCCCAGAAAAGCAGGCCCGCCGCACGGACCCAGATGATCCGCGAGAAACGGATCACTACCGGCTCATTGTCGAAGCCCGGCAATTGCGGATTGAAGGAGCGAGCGAGCGAGCCGTCCTTTTTGGCGTCTACGATCTCCTGGAGAGATTGGGGTGCGGATGGTGTGTGCCGGGTGACGATTCGATCCCCGCTCGCCCCACGCTCGAATTGGCTGCGCTCGCAATGGACGCTCGCCCGGCGTTCGCCCACCGGATGATGCTCGATTTTCCCATGATGAGCATCGCGCAAACCGTCGCCATTGCCGATTGGCTCGCCAAAAATCGCATGAACTGGATTCACGAGTGTCCCAATGCGCACGGTGAACCCACGGCATGGTACGAACGACGGGAGCGCGTCCTGCCAGAGTTGACCAAACGGGGGCTGCGCCTGGCGCTCGGTGGCCATACCATGCACACCTGGTTGCCCGAGACAAATTTCGTATCCCACCCGGACTGGTTCGCCTGGGACAACGGCGAACGGAAGCCGCCCACGCTTTGCTTGAGTCGGCCCGAGATGGCGGCGGTGCTGACCCGAAACATCCAGCGCTTTTTGGATCGCTGTCCCGAAGTGGACGTGGTCGATCTGTGGCACACGGACAGCGAAGTGTTTTGCCATTGTGCGATGTGCACCCGCGGGGTGTTGGAGGATGGAACGGATCCGACGCGGGTGCCAGCCGACGTCGTGCGGTCAGCCTACGTGATCACCTACATCGAATTCGTGAATCGGGTCGCCCAAGCCATCGCCACGACGCATCCCAAGGTGCTGCTCGGTCCGCTTATCTATAGCCAAACCGATCACGCCATGCCCGATGGCTGCCCTGCTCTGGCCGATAATGTCTTGCTCGGCCTCGCTCACTTTTTTCGCGACAGTTATCGTCCTCTCATCGGCGAGCCCAAGTCGCCCGTCAACCTGCGCTTTCTCGGCAATGATCTGACGTGGATGGCCAAAGCTAAACGGTCCTACGTTTACGAGTACTTTAATGGCTGGACGGCGCCCTACGTTTACCCGGGAGCGCAAGTGATTGTTCACGATCTGAAGACACTGCATGGGTTGGGAGTTCAGGGAATTTCCTCGGACATGTTCGGCTACACTCCCATTAACCTTTACGTCGCGGCCCGGGCCCTCTGGTCACCTGACATCTCATGGACCGCCGCCGTTCAGGATTTTTGTCGCCGCTACTATGGAGAAATGAGCGAACAAATGGCGAACAACGAACTGCAGCTCGAGCGCGGCATTTTTGGATTGAACGGTTACCAGGCCAATGGTGCCCGCGATCCGGAGAGCCCCACCCGCCCCGCCAGCGGACGTTATCTGGAAGAGCAGCGTCCAGGGCAGATTCAGCTTCTGAAAACCCTGAGCACTCAGACGAAGGATCCTAAAGTCAGAGGACGATTGGAGCGCGCCCTCCTGCCCTGGGTGGCCTGGAACAAAGATCCACGATTCTGGGCCTTTCCACCATTCACCGATTCACGAGAGCCATGAACCTTTCCAGGCAAATCAGGTGTCAAATCACCTGGGTGGCTGCGATTCTCTGGGCTGGCCTTGCAGGAATTCCCTTTCTCAAAGCGGCGGACGAAACCATTGTGCTGGACGCCCGCAAGCAGCTGTTTCTGGACGATTACCTCATTGGCTCCATGTCTCGTGTCCATCGCACGATTGAGCAAGCGCGAAAATATGCCGGGAATCCGGTGTCATGGCCCACCGAACGGTGGGAACCTCGCAAAGCTGTCATTTACGGCTCGATCATTCGTGACGGAACAAAATTCAAGATGTGGTACCTGTCCGGCCCAGGAGTGGGCTATGCCGAGAGCGATGACGGAATTCAATGGAACAAGCCGCGGCTGGATCTTGTCCTCCTCGATGGAGAATCCTCCAATTTGTTGCTGGCAAGGAAAAGCGACACCGAGGGCCCCGACGCCTTTCCCTATTTTCATGAATTGTTCGGAGTGCACCGCGACGACCGTGAGTCGGACCCAGCCCGGCGCTTCAAGATGGGGTTCCTCGATATTGATTGGAAATACGACGGCCCGGACGGACTTCCGTGGCGCAAGAATCAGCGGCGGGGACTGGGCGTGGCGGTGAGTGCGGATGGGATTTACTGGAAGCTCGTTGATAGTTGGGCCACTTCGGCGATCGTGGACGGCGCCACGCATTGGATGCTCGATCCCGTAAGCCGAAAATATGTTCTTTATGGCCGCATGCTGAAGGCCAGGCCCGAAGTCGTTGCGGCCTGGCAGACCAATGATTGGTTCAAGCAATGGTTTTCCGGCCGTGCCGTCGCTCGCATCGAATCCACCGACTTCGTGCATTGGGATTTTACCAAAGTTGGGACGGCGCCAATTGTTCTTACGGCTGATCTCGAGGACAAGCCTGGAACGGAGATCTATTCGATGAAGGTCTTCCCCTACGAAGGCCTCTACATCGGCCTGGTGCAGGTGTTCCATGCCACACCGGAAGATGCCACGCTCGACATCCAACTGGCCGTCAGCCGGGACAGCATTCACTTCACCAGGGTCGGAGACCGCAGCTCGTTCCTGTCGTTAGGCGCCATGGGCAGCTGGGATCGTTTTAATCTCTCGTTGGCAAATAACGATCCAATTGCGGCGGGTGATGAATTGCGCTTTTACTACAGTGGACGTCTTTACCGGCACAATCCCTACGCCGGACCCGATAAAGGCCCGGAGCAAAGCGGCATCGGTTTTGCGACCATTCAACGCGACCGATTCGTGGCGCTGGAGGCTTCCTTTGATGGCGGCGAAATCCTGACCAAACCCATTCGAATAAAGGGCTCGACGCTCCACCTCAATGCGAAGTCCGATTTCGGAGAGATTGTCGTCTCCATAATTGACGCCCATGGTGAAAAGTTAGCCGAATCGAAGCCGATTCGGCGCGACGGCCTGGACATTCCGGTCGAGTGGGCCAAACCCTTGCGGCAAATCCCCGATCGGGTTCAACTTCGCATTCAGCTTAAAAATGCCCGCCTCTTCGCCCTGTGGACGAGCGGGTAACAACTATTATTGGCGATCTACGATTTTGATTACTACACCTTGGTGTTTCGTGATGTTTAAGCGCGATGCCCGGCGGGCCGGAGAAGGCCGCCGGCATCTTCAGCAGAAGCATGAAGTTTGTGATTCGCTCGCATCCATTCCAAATAACCCGTGGCGCAGGCGTCCAGGTTTTCCAGCGTGCCGCCGCCGCGAACCGGCGAACACATCTCGTAAACCGCAAGGCCATTGTAGCCGCCGTCACGCAGCCCTTGAAAAAATCCCTCGTAGTCGATGAACCCGATTCCGAACGGCACGGCGCGCACCCAGTCCGATGACTGCCGCTCGTAGTTGACCAACGCCGGCTGGTAGCGAAAGCGCGGCACCCGGATGTAGTCCGCATTCGTCGTGATCACCGTGTGGGGCGCAGCCTTGCGCGCCACGTCATACAGCTTTTCCCCGCGCAATGCCGGTGACCACGCGTCGAATCCCAGCTTGCAGTTGGGCCGATCGATGTCGTGCAACAGTTCCAGCAACGCGTCCGTAGGCAGGGCGACATCGTGGTGGTTTTGGATCGCCAGGGTGACGTTGTGGGATGCCGCGCGGTCGGCCATTTCTCGAAGAGCCGAGACAGCGCGATTCCAAAGCGACGTGAGATCCTGTCCCTCGGTTTCGTAGGCGGTAAAGACGCGCACCACCGAAGCCCCAAGCTCGGCGGCGATCCGAGCCAGCGATTCGACATAGGCGATTTGCAATTCGACAGCCGGAACCTCCGCGGCACTGCCGGGCGCCAGATTCGTATAGCCGGCAATCACGTCGCAACTCACCTTGGCCGCTCTCAGCGCCTCCTTCAGCGATTTAAGGAATTCAGGAGTGGCATCCAGTGGCGAGAGATGAGGGCGTTTCCCCATCAACATGACAGAGGGATAGCCCAGTCGTCCGGCGCGGGAAATAAATTCGGGCAATGCAAGCGTGGCCTGGCCCCACAGCCCGGCGTAACTGACGGAGAACAGACAAGGCTTCATGGCTGTTCAGCCTGAGCGATGCTTCAACCGCCCGTCAAGCCGGCTTGATGCTCACTCCCAACCATTCCAAGGCCGCCTCCCGGCTCCGAAAAACTCGAACAGCCTTTGTGCTCTGCTTAGCCATTTCCCGATGGGCCTGGTACATGCGGCCCAGCCCAAAGTGCAGATCGTTCGTCGCGATGATAGCCAGCGGCTCTGCCGCTCTGGTCCTGCGTGGTCAAAGGAAGGGCGGTTTAACCACGGAGAGCGCGGAGAACACGGAGAGACATCATCGGTGCCCAACTGGTTCGGCCAAGGCGCGTTCATTGCTCAGTTATCGCTCGGTAAATTAGGCTGGCGCGATTTTGTTCGGCGATTGATGCGGATGACTTTCGCCAAGATCTGTGAACGCCAAGTTCCAAGTCCTAACACCCGCCGCCGAACCGAATTCATTCGGGATTCCCAGGGTAGATGTAGTGATCGTAGAAATGCTGCAGCCGGTAGAAACGTATGTTGTTCGTGAACCTGGCCAGTGTGGCATACGTCCGAAAATCCGCGTAGTGAAAGCCCGTCAAGCCGCTGGCGCCCCAATCCCCAGCCGTCAAGTCCGTCCTGCCGACCGCATAAATATTAGGCGTGGTCGGCCAGGAAAGGATTATTCCCGCACCCGCCCGCTCGATATCCAATGCCAGCACGGGCAGCGAGGCGACCTGGACAGCTTCATTGGTCAACGTCAGGCGCTCCACGCCGACCCCTTGCAGGACGATATGCTTCAACGTCCCCACAACTTCTCCCGGCGCAGCCGGCGAAAGGCGGAATTCATCCCCGATCAATTCCAGCCCGTTGGTGGCGGTAAAGGTGGTCACGTCAGACAGAGCAAACGAAAAAGATGCGCCAACCGTGCCGTCGCGAGCGCTGGCGCTGCACCGAAGCACGAGAGGGTTGGTCACAGCCAGCGTCCCCAGGGTGCCTGTCCCCGACACGACAAGACTTCCCGCACTTACGCCGTGCAAGGAGGCTTCGACGACCACGCCCGTCGCGCACAATCCCGAGAAATCCGCGACCAGCCTCCCGGCCCCGGCCATCCGCGAAACGCCCACGGGTCCGTAAAAGGCGCCATCCCGATTGGTGGAGCTCGTTCCTGCGGCGCTTAACAAGATGCTCGTATTGTCGTTTGAGAGGGACAATTCCCGAAACGCCCCTTCCCAACGCAATCCCTGAGGCGCTTCGATCATCACTCCTTCCGTCCCCTGCCCGGCAGTCGGAGAAAAATCCACCAACGTCAGCTCCTGCTTCTTCGCGGAAAACGTGACGGAGCCGAGGGCCCGGTGAGCGAGTCCGAACATCCCGATGCGTTCGTCCTCGATGGAAAACCTGGGCAATCCGTCCGAGCCGACGATATCGACATGGGAGACGTAATCCACTCGGGATGTCGCTCCCTCCGCCCGGATCACCAATCGCTCCCCCACGCCGCTGGCCCCATTGTAGGTATAAAAACGGGTCACACCCGGCAGCTCAATGACGGCGCCGACTCCGTCCGGCAGTCGCCAGAATGGATTGGCGCGGGGTGGGACCCCCGGCTCAATGTCATAAGTGCTGAGCCCGCACCACGGTTCGCGATTGGTGACGTAGAGCGTGCGGATGCCGGCGCTGAATAGTTCATACGTGTAACTCGTGGCCCCAATCGCACTGAAATCCGGCTTCATGATGTACTGGCCCCAACCGGCACGGGTTGCCGACAGTGAACTGATTGGCCGGTTGGTCACGCCGTCCACGCTCCCATAAGCGTATCCTTTCAGCAGGTACCCGGAGAATGCGGACTCCACCTCCAGCACTGCGTCGGCATCGTCCGGATAGGCGAACAAGCCGGATTCCGCCTCACCCAGATGCACGGTCAGACCAAATCCGTCCTGGAATAGGCAGTCATAGATCGGACAAACGCGCGATGCGTTCTCAACCCGTAGAGGGGAAACGGTCGAGGTGTTGCGCAAGGTGTTTGTCAGCAGCGAATGTTCAAGGCCGAACACGGTGAAACGTTCCGCCGCGCCGACATCGAGACACACTAAGAGGACGAGGCACGCCACGGCTGGCAGAGGGAGCAGTTTAATGCGTGTTTTCATGTTGGGGCACCTGTGGCAGCGTAGCCGCTGGCTCAGCGGGTTCAACAATCGAGAAGCACGATTGTTTAGCCCCTAGTGGACTATCCCGTAAATAACGAGACTTATCCCTCCGGGCGTCGGTTTCGGTAAAAGATGGGGGGTAAAAGATACTGCCAGTGTTGCTCGGGGATTTTGTAAGCTTGCGTTTCGGATACTTATTATTGGGCGAATATCGCTCACCATCGAGTTACGTTTATAACTTTGAGTTAACCGGTCCCTCCCATCTTTTACCCCTTCATCTTTTACCTCAATTCCGGGCCATCGAAACCACGATTGGCGTTCGAGAATCTCAAGCTCCGAACCACCCGCGCATCGGGGATGTCACGTTTACATGCATCCATTCGGTATTCTCCTGCCGGTGATTTTCCTGCCTTAAAAACGCATACTTTCGTTGTCCCTAGTTCAATCGTGACGCCACGCCACTGCTGCCGACTTGCATTCGTTCCGGCATCGTAAATCATCCTGTGCTCATGAGATCCCCGAGCATCGGCGCACTGGCCACGCTGTTCCTGGTGGGAGTGACGGCCACTGCTGCGCAGCCGGCAATGGACGACTGGCCACAATACGGCCACGACGGAGCATTGACCGGACGCTCCTCACTGCCCGGCCGGATCACGAACCCTCGCACCGCCTGGACGTATCAAACAAGCGGGCGCGAATGGTTGATCGAAATCTCTCCCGCCCAGGCCGGACATAGCCTTCAACTCGACTCCAGCGTCGAGGTAACCGGCCAAACGAAACGAATCGAACCGCCGACTGGTTCGAAGCACGACCTGGACGGAAGCGGAACGCTCCGTGTCCCGGCCGAAACCTACCACGAACGCTGGGCGAAAATCCTCCCGGAGGTGAAGGGCTGGCAGAAGGTTGCCTGGAACGAAACGTGGACCGATCAAAAGGTGTGTCGGTTGCAATTGTTCGCCTACGATCAAGGGTTCACCAAACCGCGTCTCGTCTGGCAAACCGATCCTCCTGAAGCCACCATCTTCCAACCCCTGAATGTCATTTCTGATCTGGACGGCGACGGCCTTCGGGAGATTTGTGTGGCCGCTCATTATCGCGTGATGATTTTCGACGGCGCCACCGGGCGGAAGGAGACGGAGCTGCGCTATCACCAAAACCGTCCGTACGGCTGGTTTGGCTTGGCTAACGTGGATGCGACGGGCCCGATGGAGTTGATCACAATTGGCGATTTTCAAAGCCATATCGACGTATTGAACTTCGATCCGACAAAACCGGAAAAGGAACGCCTTTCCGTGCGCTGGCGCCGCGATGTCGAGAGTGCGATCGAAGACCGCACGAAGTGGCCGCAGGTCGGGCCCCATCCGGTCGTGGACGCAACCGGTGACGCGCGTCTGGAACTGGTGCTCAATCTTTTCAACGACACCGGTGATGGCCAGTGGCACGCGGTGGTCCTGGATGGATCCACCGGAGCTCAACTGGCGGATTTTCCCCGTCGTTTTGTGCAAGGCACCGTGGATATCAACGGTGACGCCAAGGCCGAACTATTCCTGGCGGGCACGGACGGGGTTTTGGTCCCGACATTTGGCACCGCGGAGCTGGTCAGCGTCCGTGCGACTGGCCCGGTCGTGCTTTGGTCGCAGGAGAACGCAGCTTGGGGCTGTGCCGAGCTCTCGCGAGTGGAAACGACTTGGTCGACGACAGCATCGCAAGGCATGCGGGATATTTTGGTGACAGACGACAGAACTGTTGCACGGCCGACGTTTCTGGTGGCACAACGAAATCCCGGGGCAAAGGCACCGTTTCTCACGACACTCAAAGCGATGAGTTCCGGACCCAACGGAGTGCTCATCACCAACTGGCAGGTGGGAGGTTGGGTCGGTGACCTGCAATTTGTCGCCTTTGCCAAACTCCCGGACGGTCCGGGTGCGTCCGTCAGAGTCAGGGCCCCACGGGCTACCCAATTGTTACTCGATTGTCAGAATGCCGAGGCTCACGTCACAGAGACGCATTCTTTGGGTGTTACCGTTTCCACTCCGCTCATCGCCCAACTGCATGCCAATGAGCGGCCGGCGGTCGTGGTGGAGGGAGCAGCGCAGGAGATCTTCGCGTTGCAAGCCTCCCAATCCAATAACACGGTCCACGCCTTATGGCGTCGACCGGGCCGCGGCATGGGCGATGGCAGCCGATGGCTCGGGCCTCTCGCAGCGGATTTGGATGGCGACAACGGAAAGGAAGTCATAGTGGCGACGGCAGATTCGGCAGGCCGCGCCCTTCTCGTCGCTCATCGCCAGAATGGTTCGACGATGTGGGAGGCGCGCTTTGAGCAAATTCCCGGCGCCACACCGATCTGGAACATCGGCGCCCTGACCTTCTGGTGGCCGGGATATTTCCGCACGAATGGTCAAATGGATCTCTTTGTAAATACACGCCGTGGACCAATGCACTCGGATATCGGCCAGTTGCTTGACGGCCGGACCGGGGCCGTCATCTGGCGGCAGGACAAGGCAGCTTTGCCCAAGCAGTTCACCTGGGGTTATGCCGGCATTCCGCCGGCGGTGGCGGATTTGGATCAAGATGGAGCAGCTGAATTGATTTCGCTTTATCCAGTTTGCTTCTGGGTGGCCGATGGCCGGTCCGGCCAGCTGAAGCACGGCGTTGAGCTGGCGAGTCGAAAGCGATTGCCGGCCTGGGCGGCTTACGGTGAACCGATGCTCCATTCCTTCACCGGGAAAAAGCAGTTGGAGGTCTTGCTCGATTCCCAGTACATCCTTGGTCTCCTGGATACCAACGGAGCACCTCTCTGGAACGCCGGCGTGCGGCCGGATTTTCCAACGTCGGCCGACAAAGGGAGCGCCGGCCAAACGACACAAGTAAAACACGCTCTGGTCGATTTTGACGGCGATGGCGTTTTCGAGATCGGTTCCGCCGGTTATGCCGACGGCGTGCGGGCCATCAATCCGCAGGATGGAAAAACACTGTGGTCCCTGGCCGCTCCAGAACCGACGTGTCCTCGAGTGATTGCCGTCAACATCGACGGTCGAAAGGGCGACGAACTGCTTTATGTTGCCGGCTCCAAACTCATCGCCATCACCGGAACGCGAACAGTCGGTCGGATGCTATGGCAGTGGCAGGGCCCGGCTGCCCTCTCCATGCCTGCCATCGGCGACGTCGATGGGGACGGCTTGGCTGAAGTAATCATCCAGGCCACCGACGGCAGTGTTCACTGCGTGGATCAGTAGAATGCTAGTTAATGGGCGCAAGTAGCGCCCGCATTCTGTCAACTTTCTCCACGACTTTACGCCGAATATGTGCGTTAAATAGGTCGAATGACTCCATCGCCATTACATAGCGGACAAACTCGGGCACTATCCATGAATTCAGAGCGCTGAGGCCGCCATGGGAGCCCCACGTCATTGGCAATCCGCCCAAGCCGGCCTCTTCGTTCTCCTGCTCGCCGTCACCGAAGGGTCCATTTTCGCGCAATCTATCGGCGATCCGCTTCCGGTGGAACCATTGGCTGCTTCCAGTCGGCGGACCGGTCTCGTCCTCTCGGAGATCATGTATCGCCCAACAGCTCGTACCAATGCGCCCGATCTCGAGTTTATTGAGGTGTTTAACTCGCAGCCGTTCTCCGAAGACATCAGCGGCTGGCGCCTTTCGGGCAGCATCGAATTCAGATTTTCGCAGGGCACAGTAATTCCTGGCAGCAGCTTCCTCGTCATTGCCAAAAAGCCCGCGGAACTTCAAAGCCACTACGGAATCTCCAACGTCGTCGGGCCGTACACCAATAGCCTTCCCAACGACTCCGGAATTGTTCGCTTGCGCAATCGGGTCGGCGCTGTGCTGCTCGAAGTGCATTACGGCTCGAAAACCCCCTGGCCCCGTTCCCCCGATGGCGCCGGCCATTCGCTGGTCCTCGCCCGGCCAAGTTTTGGCGAAGGCGATCCTCGAGCCTGGAGCGCCAGCGATGTCGTCGGCGGATCGCCCGGCGGACCGGAGCCCGCCGCGGCGGCCGATCCACTGCGAACCGTGGTTATCAATGAATTCCTGGCGCACAGCGCCGCGCCCGAGCTGGATTTTGTTGAGGTCTACAATCGCGGCAACACCGCGGTCGATCTTTCCGGCGCGTGGCTGAGCGATTCACCCGAAACCAACAAGTATCGTATCGCCGATGGCACCATCCTTCCCGCCCGCGGCCTCCTGTCGTTTAATGAAACGCAACTTGGCTTTGCCCTGAGCGCGGATGGCGAGTCCATCTATTTAGTAAACTCCAACCGGACGCGGGTCATCGATGCCGTCGCCTTCGCAGCCCAGGGGTTGGGCGCGGCAACAGGCCGATGTCCCGATGGCGCCCCGGCGTTCCGGAATCTGCAAAGCCCGACACCAGGCTCTGCCAATGCGGGATGTAAACTCGGACCGGTCGTCATCAATGAAATCATGTATCACCCACCGTCGCGCAATTCCGCGGACGAATACATCGAGCTCTTAAATCGCAGCACCAATGCCGTTAGTCTCGCAGGCTGGGAACTCTCGGGCGGAATCGACTTCAAGTTTCCAGTCGGCGCGTCGCTCCCCGCGGGCGGGTATCTGGTGGTGGGCCGCAACGTCACCAACCTTCTCGCCCGCTATCCGCTGCTCAACGCAGCCAACACTTTTGGCAATTACAGCGGCGCGCTGGGAAACGCGGGCGATCGTGTCGCCCTCACTTCACCGGAATCAATCATCACCACGAACGTCGACCAGACCTTCAGTACCAATGTCATTCAAGTCCTGGTAAACGAGGTGACTTACGGCACCGGCGGCCGATGGGGGAAGTGGTCGGACGCTGGCGGCTCCAGCCTCGAGCTAATCGATGCCCACAGCGATAATACTCTGGTCGATAACTGGAGCGACAGCGATGAGA
>Ga0070689_100000757_pt1 | contig 19739 bp, 16 predicted proteins | sample KBSS23HmetaG_FD_64669 | JGI IMG/M metagenome (GOLD analysis project Ga0070689, IMG submission 64669) | Switchgrass rhizosphere microbial communities from Kellogg Biological Station, Michigan, USA - KBS S2-3H metaG | ecosystem: Host-associated > Plants > Roots > Rhizosphere ...
AGGAGCGTTTACGGTGCAAAGAAAGCGTATCGGCATATTCGTCATCGCCTATAACGCTGTAAACAAACTCGATTGGACCCTCGATCGGATCCCCGCGGAAGTTTGGGACCAGGTCGACGAAGTGTTTCTGTTCGACGACTGTTCAACCGACAATACCTATTACGCTGCCATTGGTTATAAGCATGCTAAGACTGTTGAAAAACTGACGATTCATCGCAACGCAAAGAACCTGCGTTACGGCGGCAACCAGAAAGCCGGGTACGAATACGCTATTGCTCGTGATCTCGACATCGTGGTCATGCTTCACGCGGATGGCCAATACGCGCCAGAGGCGTTGCCCGAACTGCTGGCGCCGCTTCAGAACGAAGAGGCGGACATGGTATTCGGCTCACGAATGGCCGCTGGTGGCGATCCACTCGGCGGTGGTATGCCGCTTTATAAATTTGTCGGTAATAAGATCCTGACCTGGCTGGAAAATCGGCTCATAGGAATGAACCTCTCAGAGTTTCATTCAGGTTACAGAGTCTATAGCTGCGCCGCCCTCAAAAAGATTCCGTTCATGCAGAACTCGAATGAGTGGCATTTCGATACTGACATCCTGATTCAGTTTCACGAGGCTGGACTCCGCATTTGCGAACGGCCCATCCCGACGTATTATGGCGATGAAATTTGCTATGTAAATGGATTGTCATACGCCTTTAACTGCCTGAAGGCGGCGTTGACTTACAGACTTCACAAGGCAAAACTTAAATACGTGGCGAAGTACGACATCAACGGAGATCAATACACTTATAAAAGAGCCGATCCGTTTAGCAGTCACTCGCAGATTGTCGAATGGATAGAAAAGGAGAGACCTGCCGAAGTGCTGGAGGTCGGCACTGCGACTGGTTATCTCACTGCTGAAATGACGAAGCGTGGCTGCCGTGTAACGGGTATCGAGCAGGATCCGGAAATGGCCAGGATCGCTGCGCAACACTGTCACAGAATGATCCAAGCCGACGTTGAGAAACTAGACTTCTCCCAATTAGGTAAATACGACTCTATCGTTCTGGGGGACGTCGTAGAACATTTGCGCAACCCCGGTGACTTTCTAAAGAGCGTGACGAAGCTACTTAAGCCGGGAGGGAAGGTTTTGTTGTCGCTCCCGAATGTTGCGAACATTTGGATTCGACTCAACTTGCTCGTGGGGCGATTCAACTATAGCCGCGTCGGCATTCTCGACGAGACACATCTGCGATTCTTTACTCTCGAGACTTCAAAGAAGATAGCGAACGACTCTGGTCTGGAAGTCATCAGCACTACAGCTACGCCGATTCCTCTACCCTTAATCTTGCCCGCAACCAGTAAAGGGCGGCCCTTGAGTTTCCTGCACCTGCTCAACTGGGGAATGACAAGACTGCGCAAGACCCTTTTCGGTTATCAATTCATTCTGGTTTGCCAAGCTAAAGACTCACTGGATGGGTTACATCGGGCCTGAAACCAGCCGTGAAATCCCGCAAGTGCATAGCCCGGTATGAATGCTAAACAGTGGCGCGTCCTATTCGTCGCAGTAGCGGCTACCGTCTTCTTCGTTAAATGCTACTCCGCTCTTGTGACGGTTGGTTCTGGAGATATGCCGCTCTGGGAAAGGTTCCTGGCGAGCATTCGTGAACACGGAGCGATCTCAACCTACTACTCCGGCGGCCTCTATGTTTCTCCACACGGTAACTACATCAACCCCTTCAACCACCCACCATTCATCGCTCATTTCCTGCGGCTCGTCGGAGGACTCGCTGACCTGACTGGCCTTCCCTTTCGATTCTGGTTTCGGCTGATAACATCAGTGGCTGATATCGGAAGTGCTCTAATTCTCTACCGGCTGCTGCGCATCTCAGACCTATTCCATCCGGTCGCATTTCTTCTTTATCTACTGGCGCCGGCGACTCTGATCATCTCAGGCTATCACGGCAACACTGACACGTTGATGATCTTCTTTTTGCTGCTCGCAGTTTATGCGATGCAGACCGGGCGTGCGGCATGGATCTGCGGCATCGCCTTTGGCATGGCCCTGAACATCAAACTCGTCCCAATAGCCGTCGCGCCCGCGTTTATCTTTTTCCTTCCCGACTGGAGGAAACGCGTGGAATTCGTCGTTATTGCCAGTCTTATCTTCTTTGTGGGGTCACTTCCCTACATAATCCAGGATCCAATGGTCATCTATCGCAACGTGTTCGGTTACCGCAGCGTTGCCGCGAGATGGGGTATAACAAGATTCCTGGCCGGATTCGCCGACATCCCCGGGTTTGTATCGTTCTTCAACGCCTTTGTTCGACTCGGCAACTACGTGCTGTTAGCGGCGTTTGCGGCATTCTCGATACAAATGAACAGAAGAGTCCCCAAGCCTCCTCTTTATGTTCAGGTCGGCACCATCATGTTCTTGTTTATGTCATTTACGTTAGGCTACGGCCATAATTACCTGGCATGGCTGGACCCTTTTGCGGCGCTTGCTATCTCGACTGCCCTGCTTTACTACTCCGCAAGCGGTACGCTCCTAATCATTATGTACTTCATCAACGACGATGAGAGAACGAGATGGATGGATGTGTGCTGGCTCGCCGTTCTGCTTTGCACTCTGCTGCTGCTGCGTGTAGTACGCGACCGCAAGGCTCTTGCAAACCTCAATAGTTAGGAGTTACAACGAATTCCATGCATCTCCACTCGACATCACGACTGAACTCTTCAGCGGCAACGGGCTCCGCCGCTCGTGACGATGTACAAAATGCATCTCTCACAGCCTTTCGCCTCAGCGTATTGGTTCCCGTCTATAACGAGCGACACGTTGTGGAGTCGAGTCTAAGACGTCTGCTCTCTCTCCGGGACGACTTGATAAGCAGTCTTGAAATCATCATCGTCGACGATCATAGTACAGACGGCACGTGGCCCATTCTCGAGCGACTCGCAGCAGAAGATCCGCGTATTGTGTTGCTTCGCAACGAGCGAAACATGGGCAAGGGCGCTGCCTTACGAAAAGCCATCGCCAATTCAACTGGCGACATCAGTATCGTCCATGATGCTGACCTTGAATATGATCCATCCGACATCCCTTCGTTGCTTTTGCCTTTTGCGAAGGAGGGCGCCGATGCGGTTTTTGGATCGCGCTATCTTTCTGCTCCCTACCGCCGCGCGTTGATGCACCGGCACACCACGATCAACAAGTTTCTGACTTCGACGAGCAACTGGTTAACTGATCTGAATCTGACTGACATTGAAACGTGCTACAAAGCGGTCAAGACGGATCTGCTGAAATCGATCCCGATTCGGAGCAACGACTTTCGTTTTGAAGTTGAGATCACTTTCAAGCTGGCAAAGCGCCGGGCCAGGTTATTTGAGGCCCCCATTCGCTATCTGCCGCGAACGCGTGAAGAAGGCAAGAAGATCGGAGCATACGACGGGCTACTCGCTTTGGTATCCATGATTCACTTTTGGGTCGTGGATGATATTTACATGGAAGACGAGTACGGCTCGCGCATTCTTTCCTCGCTGGAACACGCACGCCGGTTCAATTATTGGATGGGCAAAACACTGCGGCCATTCGTCGGCGATCGGGTGCTCGAGATCGGCGCCGGCATTGGAACGCTTACCAACCAGTTCATTCCGCGGGAACTGTATCTCGCTTCAGATATCAATCCTCATTACATCCGCTACCTGCGATCGTACTCATACGGCAAGCCATACCTTCACGTGCTCGACGTTGACGCAGGCAAAGCCGAGGATTTTACGAGTCTAAAAGAAAAGTTTGACACGGCGTTGATGATCAATGTTCTCGAACACGTCCCTGACGAGGGATTGGCACTGCGAAATCTCTGGTCAGCACTTGAGCCGGGTGGTCGAGCGATCATTCTCGTGCCGCAGCACCCCGCTATATATGGCACGTTGGATGAAGTGCTCCAGCATCGTGAACGCTACACACCCGCGAAGTTGGAGAGCGCTTTGAGTAACGCCGGTTTTCGCGTCGAGAAGATTTTCGATTTCAATCGCGTGTCGGTACCTGGCTGGTGGCTAAATGGCAAGCTGCTGCGACGAACGAAGTTCTCGCGGGTACAGTTGAAGATCCTCGACACGGTGATGCCAATCCTGAGCCGTATCGATCGCTTCTGGCCGTGGCAAGGACTGAGCATCATCGGCGTCGCCGTGAAAGACTCGGGAAATTGATACCCAACAATTCCCTTGTAGATCTGCGCGGAAATTACAAGTCGATTATGTTTGAGAATGCCTCGTTGCTCACGCGCGATAGGGTTGCGCATTACTGTGTTGGGCTACTTATCTGCGCAGTAGTTGTTCAGACATTTTCGCTCGTGCGAGACAAGCGAATAGGCGGTGACTTCGCAGTCTTTTACGCGGAAGGCCAGATCGCTCTTAAGTATCCGCACAGCGAACTCTACAACACCGAATTACAGGATCAAGAGTACGCGAGCGTCGTTGGCGCTCCGATTTCTTCACCGTTTCCTTACGCTCCCTGGTTTACGCTGCCTTTGGAGCTGCTGGCACGCCTTCCCTACCTGGCCGCGTTTCTGGTGTGGACGTTTCTATCATTACTCTCATTGTTTTTTGCATACAGGTTACTCGCCAACTCACTCGATTTGCCCGGTCGCTGGTACGGGGTTGGATTCCTGGCTTGTTTGGCCTTCCCACCCTATCTCTTTTATTCACTATTGAACGGCCAACCTACAGCTCTCGCACTTCTCATCCTCACATCAGCGTATGTGCTGATACAACGCCGGCACAATTTGCTTGGAGGCATCGTGCTATCGCTTTTGACATACAAGCCCACGCTGCTCGTATTACTCGGGCCGATGCTGCTCCTAACAAAGCAATGGCGAGTGCTTATCGGATTAGCGATAGGAAGTACGATGCTGGGCTTAATCTCGCTCGGCTGGGCAGGAGTGGAAGGATGCGTGGGATTTCTTAAGCTGCTTTTCTTGTATTCTAAAGTTCTTAATTCGCCGATTGAAGTATTCCAGACTGAAAAATATGTGGACCTTGGTTCAGCGCTTCGACTGTTATTCGGTCCTCAACCAACTCTGCGACTAGCGATACTGGCGTTCGGTTTCCCGCTACTCTGCTTTTTTTGGCATAGGGCGGGAGCGCGACCGCTATCCTGGTCCCTTGCAATTGTCTTTGGATTACTATTCAGCATGTATAGTCCGATTTACGATTGTACATTGTTACTCTTCGCCGCGATCGTGATTGGAGTACAGAGTATTTCTAAATGGTTACTGAGCCTCTTGTATTTAATACCCGCTGTCACGGTGAGTGTAGCTGGTGCTACGAGAATTCAGCTTTATACAGTTCTACTACTGATCTTTGCGATCAGCCTGCTGAAAACCTCCTGTCAGCGGTCACCTGAGCGCGATCACGATAGTAAAGAACGGTAATCATCAATAAGACCGTAAACATCGGAAGCATGGTGAGCATTCCTGCTGCAAACGAAGCTGAGGAGCCGAAAAGTGGCACGACACCCTGATAAAAGTATGGTGCAATCAAACATAAAACTGTTACTCCGCGACTTTGCCAGTCGCCGGCACGTAGCGTAATCGTCAACGGAATCATTAACAAAGTTAGATAAGATATCCAGGATACGGGGCTAAGAATGATAGTGGCGCAGACTAGAATCGCGAAAGAGGTGTCAAACGCCCGCGCTTTAAGCGCAGTGAAAAAAGCATAAATTCCGATAGCGAGAACGACGATCATTGTCGCTAAGTTAACAAGTGAGTGCGCGCTGATAAGCGGCTCAATTTGGAACGGCACGTCGCCGGCTGTTCTTGTGCCTGCGAAAAGTCGCGCACCAATGCTCCAAGCGGAAATATTAAATGCATGGTCCCTATAAATTGATGCGATCTCTCTGGCGGTGTGAAAGTAATAATTAAATACCGTACCGGCGCCCAATACTGCTAAAGCTATCAGATTGGTTAACGCAACGACGCCTACCGCTGCTGCCGCAGCGCGAAACCTTCTTCTAAAAATTAAAAAGACCAGAAGTGGCCACGTTATCAACTTGACGGCAATAGTCAGACCAAGAAGAAGTCCGCCAAGTACCTCCCGCTCTGATCTCAGTGAAAGCCATGTGAGCGTCAACAAAACAAGTTGAAGAAGCATTAACTGCCCCAGATAGAGATTGGCCCACACCGGTAACCAACCAACGGCAATGAGAAAAACTATTATGAGCTGGAGGGTTCCGAGGCTGAAGAGCAGGCGAAGAGAAACTAATAAACTTGCTAATCCAATCACGAGCCAAATAAACGAAGCGTCCCGAAAGGAAAAAAAGGCGAGCGGAACGGAGAAGATAACAAAGGATGGCGGGTGAGGACTGGGATGCCGGAACTGTGTCGTTATACCAAATCGCTCGGCCAGTACGTCCATCGGTTGATAAGGATTAATACCTGAAACTGTAGCTTTTGCGTTCAAATACTCTTGAGCAAAATCCGTTTTTTCGGGAGCCCTCGAGCGCGCGTTGTTGAGGAGCTGCACAAGGGTGACGAGTCCAATAGTCGCTAACAATGCAACGATGGTGATTTTAAGGATTCTGGGTATGAGCTTCATGTTGAAAGCCTGAGAACTCCAAATTATTACTCGCACGCCCTTCCGCTCGAAGCGCACGCACGCTTAGACCGATCAAAACAAGAATCAGAGGCAGCGGCCAGATCCACCTTAACGTCCGGCCGTAACCGCTAAAGATCAAAAGGGCCGGTACTACTGTTGCAGTGAAGAGCAACAGTAGAAAGACTCTTACCAAACTTAGGTCTTTCAATCTAGCCCGATCGTAAATAATCGCACCCGGAAGAAAGGCCAGGAGAGTATCCTGATAATTCAGATGAGGTGCGAAGAACAGGCCCAAGAGAATTGTGAGGGCGAACTTTAGCTCAAACGCGCCGGCCGTACGCCATAACAAAATAGTGCCCACCATTCCTGCGAGCAAACCCGCGTAAACGAGAGGCAGAACTGCAACCGATGGGACAGTTCTGTAGAGCAACATCCGCAAGTTGTTCATCAGCAACGGCGACGCTCCATAGGCCTCGCCGTTAAAACTAACTTCACGCAGGATTCGGAAATAGTCGGGCCAGATTTGAAAACCGAAGCTCAGCGAAGCGCAAAGAGCGATCAATATCCCAAGACTTATCGCGATCACTATTAATCGCCAGCGCCGCAGAACCAGAGAAACAAAACCGGGCAGCAAGATTAGTTGTGGCTTAACCGTAGCAGCAAGAAGCGACACAGCCGCGCCCGTATTCCGGCCGTCCTTTAATAATCGGTAATACTCAATCAGGCAGGCAAAGATGATTAATGTGAGGGTTCGAGTTGCGAGGCCATACCAGAACACCTCGGTGCCGAGAATAGTCGTGATTAGCAACACGCGAGCAGATTGCGTCCAGCCTTCGGCCAACTGCCACAGGCGTCGCAATACCCAAACCGCTATGACACAGTTGAACGCCAGGAATACGAAAGCCGCTGATTTGAAACTAAAATAGGAGAGCGGCATGAAGAAGGGAGCCGCATGCGGTGGATTAATAAATGGTAAAAAGCGTGACTGAGCCGGCGCACTCTCAGCTCTCAACAGTTCTGCCTGGTGTGCCCGCTGCAATTCCAAATCATAGAGTCTCCTTCCCTCTCCGGTGCGTACGATTGTCGAACCAGTGTAGAACGAGATGAAGTCTGAGTCTGCGATTAGTTCGGAACTGAAAAGGGGTAACGTATAGGCAAGGGCAAGGAGTAACTGCGTCCCTATCAATAGGCGCGCCGCATTCTTCACAGATATCAGCATCATGCTCTGTGCAAAATTATCTTCCTTTCTCTGTGGAACCTCTGTCTTCTCTGTGTCTCTGTGGTGATAGGAATGCGCGATACTGCAACCACCAAGACACAGAGAACATAGCGGTTCCACAGAGAAGAAGTTATCTCGCTTTTTACATTTTCATGCGATAGCATTTCGCTCTTGAATACTCTGGCCCATTTCGATCGAGCATATTGAATATCGCAACTCCCATTGCAGGTGTCTAGCCAAAATCAACATCGAGAGATCGTAGAGCAACCCTCGCATCTCATACTCAGCTTATTATTGCTGCTCCTGTTCTCTTCATTTTTCGCGCTCTACAAATCCGACAGCGCTTTTACATCCGACGAAGTCTGGAGTGTCAGGGCAGCCAGCCTCGATTACAGTTCGGAGATGGAAGTGCTGAAAGCGGACGTTCATCCACCGCTTTACTATCAATTTCTCTATTTATGGATTCGACTCTTTGGCACAGGAGAGAGAGCAGTAAGAAGTCTCTCAGGTCTTTTCTACGTTCTTTCTGTTTTCGCGGTGTATGGAATCGGACGAGCTCTTTACGGAACCAGGACCGCCTTACTATGCGCAACTATCTACCTGGCAAGTCCGCTCGCCATCCTCTCGGCCCAATTCGCGCGGATGTACGCGCTTCTCTCATTGCTGTCGATTCTCTCCACTTGGTTGTACGTTCAATTCGCACTTAAACAAAACCACTCGCGCCTGGTTTTGGTAGGCTACGTGCTGCTCAACAGCCTTGGCACATTTACTCATATCGCCTTCTTCTTTGTTCTCTTCGCGCAAATAGTCTTTCACCTTCTCTTCTTCCGACGGACGCGAATAATGGCGTTTGCTTTGGCAGTCGGGCTGTCGCTGGTTCCTTACGTGTTTCTGTGGGCACCAGTCTTAGTGAGACAGATCGGAAAATCCAGCGAAGGCATTGCCTGGGTTAGTAAGCCTGATCTCGCTATGGTCGGTGAAGTCGTGTTTCTTTATGGGGGCGTTCTGTGGCTTCTTATTCCCGTGCTTTTGTATCTGTGGTGGAGAAATGGTTTTGAACCTTTAAGCCGGTTCAGCCAATTACGCGAAACAAGTTTTCCATTGTGGCTATTCGCAATAGCCATACTGACTCCACTACTCCTTTCTTACGTGAAGCCAATCTTCAATTCCCGGCTGGCCATTATTGGTCTCCACTTCCTTGCTTTGACGATGGGAGCAATCATAGGAAGCCGCGCCAACAAATTTCTCTCATTTCTGTTAGTCGTGCTTACTGCTATCGGCCTCGTTATTCTTCATCCGGGAACTACAAACTGTGACAATCGCGCAATAGCCACGTATTTAAGTCACAGAGCGAGTAATGGAGATGTGGTGATATTCACGAGCCTAACGCGTTTGCCGATCGACTACTACCTTGAGCAGGCACCAGTGAAGAAAAATCTTTTCGAGACTAGTTTTCCATCGGAGATCGACGAGCACCCAGGCTACGAGGGCCGTATCACCGATCCAAGTCGAAGAGCCGCACTCGAACGTGAGGGCCGAGAGCTCGTGGAAGGTCTGGCCAACACCCAGCCGCAGAACTCCAGTCGCCGGATCTTCTTCTTCCATGGAGCACACCCGGCCATTGATTCGATAGTAGAAAAGGCACTACGCGAACAATTTCAATTGCTTCCCGGTGAGGGAGTGAAGTGCGAGTTGTCTCAGTACTTCAAGGAGGTGTCGGTCTATCGTTAGTCTTGCGAATTCTGAGTCCGCTTCGGATTACTTAAGAATTTGCAACTGGTACAACGTGTAACTTCCTGCGCGCTGCCCTGCATCACGCTCGTACCACTGGTCCAGGCGACTAAAATCGAATTTGTCATCCGCGATCGCATAGGTGAGTGGGTGCCGCAAAGCATCTTCACGTGAAAAGGAGTCAACGAATTTCGCGTAGGCATTCACTTCTGCGTCAATCTCTTCTTGCGTGAGCGGCGTGAAATGCAAAGCGTACAGTGGCCTGACCCGCTCATGGCCAAACACTGCGTACTTTACGTAATAACTCAGAGCCAGCTCGTCAGGTATTCCTCTAAATAGCGCACGCAAACGATCAGCAGTGGCGCCCGAATAATAGAGATGCGTGTACAAGAATTCCTTCCGTTCCGAATGAGACGCGCTGCCAAAATCGATGGCACCGATTGCGAGAAGAGTGCCGTGAGACGTCCAGGTCGGAAGGATCTGCATCAACTCAAATTGCGGTGAAAACACCACGGCCGGATCACTACCATTTTGCGCAGGAAGGCCCTTCAGTTTCATCAGTACCGGGATCGCTTCGTCTCTCATTGCATCCGCTTTGGCGAAGCCGCCCGCCGGCAACTGAATCTCAATCACACCCAACAATATTGAGAGAGAGGCAATCCATATCAGCGTGTTGCTGGAAATATTCTTTCGAATAAGGGCTACGAGAATTACCACGCTGATTAAAACGACGTAGTTGACAATGAAACTTTCAAAGTGGAACGGCTGCATCGATCGGCCAGTGAGGACCTGCTGATTGAAGACGACGACAGGAAGGAGTGCAAACGATCCGGCAAAAATCACGCGCGGATCGCTGCTTTGAATTTTTCGCCGTCTCACGAAGAGAACGAGAAGTACCAGGATCAGCACGCCAATGATTTCCGGAAGGCGAAGTAGATCGGGTTGGCGCGTTGAGATCAGCGTCTGCAATTCGTCGAGCGTCCGAGCACGATTGGAAATAAGAGAGCTGTAGGGAATCATTGCCGCCGCGAACATCAAACCCACAATCGCAAACACCTCGATACCCCGGCGCCTTGCCGGTCGCAGCAGTAACCAAAGCAATCCAACACATCCAAGCCAGCCAAGAGCGGCGGCCCATAAATAGAGGTAAGAGAAAACGAGAGTTGCCACCGTTAGGCCGGCGAGAAAAGCATATAATCTTGCGGTCCGTAGCCTATCCGCATTAAGAGCACGCCAGACTAACGTACAGAAAACAAAGAACACGAAAAACGTCGCCGCCGGTTGATAGCGACGGAGAAACGGTAGACCAAGAGCAACTATGTCGAGTTTGAGAAGTACACCGATGAGACCTTCGGCGGCAAAGAACGTTCCGGCCAGTAGGACGAAGAGCACACCAGCGCCGGCGATTCTATAGTCACCGGTAATGGAGGAGAGTAGCCAGAAAATCGCCAGACTTGCCAACAGTCCTGCCGCCGCGGCAAGTACAATAAAAATGGACGATGCTGATAAGCCAAGAATCCTGCCTATGGTTGACAGGACGAATGCCGGCACGACCTGAATAGAAAACGCTGTTTCCGGTAATCTTTGTTTTGCTCCATCATCTCGACCAGTGAAAGGATCGCAGCGGCGAGGTCGCCCATCAATCAGCGCATTCACATAAGCGGAATAAAGAAACTCGTCGGCGTTGAGCGTCGCATATGCACCGTGCCATTGTTTACCACGGTCCAACCAGAATTGAATTTGTGGTCCAAGCGACAAGAGTAGGATAGGGATTACCGCAAAGGCCAGCCACTTCCAATGGTTTGCCCGCGGGGGAGAAGCGCTCATGGCGCCATTCTAGCGGATAGTCGATGTAAATTGGATGAGAAGGAACCGCGATACAAACAAAGGCACCTTGGTGTGGGTCTGGTTGGCGCTGCGCACGTACACGTTGCTGTGCGGTGTTATTGCCGCATACATCGCAAACACAACCTTGCTCGCGATCTGGGAACGATGGGACACGGTGTATTACTCACGCATCGCCAGCACCGGTTACTCCGCCCTCGACGGTACAACTACCTTCCACCCGCTCTTTCCGTGGTCGGCGAAAGTGTTTGTGTTACTCGGTGTCGCCCCGGTCATCGCCTTGTTGCTGGTTAGTTCTGCCGCCACTCTCGCACTCTACCCTGCATTCGAACGTCTCGCCGCGCTGGACCAGGATTCGACCAAGGCGCGCATGGCAACGCTGTTGTTTATTTTCTGGCCCGTCTCTTACGTACTCTACTTACCGTACTCCGAATCATTGTGGCTGCTGTTGGCCGTACTCTGTTTCCTTTACGCGAGACAAGGTCATTGGTGGTTGTCGTGTGTCGCCGGTGCGTTGGCCACTCTTACCAGGCAGCAAGGCTTATTCCTGATTGTCGTTCCGGCGTGGGAACTGTTGGCCGCGGAGCGTTACGACTTCAGACGCACATTGGTGCGTTGGCGCTCATGGCTCGCGCTCTCTCTTATTCCACTTGCCTACTTTGGTTGGATCATTTATCGCACCCGGGCCTTGGAGAACGTCAAACCTGACTTCAGCAGTCTGGGAAGTTTTATTTCGTCGACGATGGTGTCACCCGCGAGTCACCTCGTCGTTAGAGATAACACATTTATGTGGCCATGGAAGGCGGCGTATCTTGCGATTCAAAGGGCGCTGAGCCTCTCTTACGCCAATCCGTGGATCGATCTGGGATTCGGTTTTCTGTTTCTCTTACTCATCGTATGGGCGTGGCGTGGAATGAGGGCAAGCTATCGCGTGTACGTGGTCTTGATCGCGGTGGTGAGTTTCAGCTTCCATACTGGAATGACGCCTACGGGCGGAGCTTATCTGTCATTGCCGCGGCACTTGTTGCTCGCGTTTCCAGTGTTCATAGGAATCGCTTCGCGCCTAAATCTGCGCCGGCTTTGGGTGGTGATCATATCCGGCGCTGTACTGATGACTTTCCTTCTCTTCGGATACTTCTGGGTCCGCCTCGTTCCCTAACTACCAGAGTTTTCTTGCACAGTGGAAACTTAAGATATATAAGGTGCCCTTCGAGACGTACTAATCTGAAGGAGATCCCTTGATGCAGATGAACACGTTAACCATCGTAGCCCTTATCATAATTGTCGCCTGCGTAGCTTTCCTGGTACTCCGCCGACGCGGTTGAAACTCCCTGGAATGGTCGAACCTCTCAGCTTCCGGGGCAGAACATCGTCGCTGGTCCAACAGGCGTGATCTTAATTCCTGGAAATTCACACCGAATGCGTTCCGCCACAAGTGCGCGCTCACGAGCAGTGTTTAACTGAGCCAAACACCGCCCTCCCTCCTCTCCAAGTCACTTCAAATCACTCTAACCGCAAGTATCAGTTTACTTAGCCATAAGAAACCGGTGCTGAATCAGGTGCGGAAGGCGCGACTCAATGCTGGCATACCCGTTGCCAATCAGGGACTCGCACCAGAAATGTTGCCGTGATCGGCAGGGAGCGATCTCTCAGGTTTCCTGAGGTGACGCCTACAGTTTTGGTGTAGCCCTCGCGCCCGCATGGGTTCTTAATCGGGCGTCAAACACTAAACCTCCCCCATGGGGAAAATTAAGGAGAAAGCAATGAACAAGATCAGGAACTTCATGAAGGACGAATCAGGTATCGAGACCCTTGAATACGCCGTTATCGGCGCCATCGTGGCCGCAGTTGCCGTGCTTATCTACGGCTCCGGTTGGGGTTCTTCGGTCCGTGCCACTCTCGTCAGAGCCGCTACACAGGGCACTGGAACCGTTACCACCTAGTTGAGACCTGTTAAGGAGTCTGTGAAATGAACAAAATCAAACAATTCATCAACGACGAATCCGGTATTGAGACGTTGGAGTATGCCGTCATCGGCGCAATCGTAGCTGCCGTCGCGGTACTCATCTACGGTTCAGGATGGGGTTCGTCTGTTCGAGCAACGCTCGTTCAGGCTGCCACCCAGAGCACAGGAACAGTTACTACCTAGTTAGCGAAAATAAAAAGTGGCGAGTTCGTTACGCTTGAACGGAGCTACACGAGCTCGCCGCCATTTCTTTTTTCATTCTGGCCCACCGCAAGTTTTGACAGGACTACTACGACGATGCTTCCAGATCAAACTCTCGTTACCGCCATCGTATTGATACCTTTGGCCATTGCCATTGTTTACATGGATATCCGCTATCGTCGTATTCCAAATAAGTTAGTCCTGCTTATTCTGCTCGGCGGGCTCACACTCAACACGCTCTTCGGCGGATCTCACGGACTGCTCGTCAGTCTCGGAGGATTCGCGCTTGCCTTTGCACTGATGTTCTTCTTCCACGTGTTCGGCACCATGGGCGCCGGTGATGTGAAACTGTTTGCAGCCATCGGAGCTGTTAATGGTCTCTCGCTCGTCCTGCCGACATTGCTAGTGGTGGCGCTCACCGGTGGGGTACTGGCGATCGTCAAGATGATTTATGCGCGCCGCGTCGGCGTGACTATGTTTGGAGTATTTCAATTTTTCTATGGCTTGCTGCCGGGACAAACAGTGCCGCGCTTCGATATACCGGCGGACCGCAGCTACACGCTGCCGTATGCTGTGCCAATCTGTTTTGGCAGTCTGATCTCGTTTTTTCTGTTTCACGCCTGAGGCGCCGCCACAGGCTTAATGCAACTTCGGTAATGGAGAATTGAGTCATGCGAAATAAACGTCTCATCCTCGCGCTTGCGGGCGCAGTGATCTGCGGGTTACTTGCGGTGATGTTGGTCACGCAATACATCGCCAGCGTGAGAAACACTGCAACCCAACTCAATAATATTGTGGTCGCAAAAACCGAGATTCCGGTAGGCGCGAAGATAACGGCCGAGCAGCTGGCCCTCTTGCCCGTGCCCAATGGTTCAGCTCCAGAGGGAGTGTTCAGAAACCTGAATGATGCGGTCGACCGGGTAGCTGTGATTCCGATTGGCGTGCGTGAGCCCATTACGGGCCTAAAACTCGCACCCGCCGGCACTGAATCGGGACTCGGAGCGGTAATTCCCGCAGGCTATCGCGCGCTGACTGTGAAGGTTGACGAAATCGTCGGCGTTTCCGGTTTTGTCAATCCGGGTTCATACGTGGACGTCGTAGCCGTGATCGTTCCCGTCAACCAGGGACAAGCCGCTCAAGGCCCAATCTCGAAGATCGTCCTGCAAAACATCAAGGTTCTCGCCAGCGGCGCCAAGCTTGACTCACCCTCCGACCAGCGCCAACCGACTCAGGTCAATGCCGTTACGTTGCTGGTTACTCCCGAGCAGGCAGAGAAGCTGGTACTCGCCGCTAACGAAAGCAAGCTGCAACTGGTAATGCGGAATTTCGGCGACCAGGAAGACGCTCAGACCGCTGGAGCAAACAAATCGAGCCTCCTTAGCGGAGAAACTGTAAAAGCACTGCCGCCAACCGCCGCTGAAAAAGTCGCTGACACTAAACCGGCATCGGCGGCGCCCAAACCCAGGATCAGACGCACGAGCTATGAGGCTCCGCGCGAAATGAAAACAACTGCCCCGCCTCCCCCCGTATCGCGTAACTCAATCGAGCTTATCGAGGGCGCGAAGCGACGTGAGGTCATTCCGAACGAGCTACCGTAGAAGTGGGTGGCTGCCGGCCTGACGGTCGACAACAACGCCGCACCGCTCAACAAAGATTCTGTAACTGCAAGGAGCCAAAATCATCATGCGTTATTTCACTCGCTTCTCCGTCGTTCTCGCGACAGTCCTGTTTTGCGCGCTCCCGCTCTGCGCCCAGGACCAGGCCACCAACGCAAGCTTCTCCGACAACAAAGAAGTGATTCCCATTAATGTGCTTGTCGGTCAATCGAAACTCATTACTTTCGGCAGCCCGATTGAGCGTTTTTCAGTTTCCAATCCGGACATTGCGGAAGCCGTGCTCGTGGGCTCAAACCAGGTGGTCGTCAACGGCAAAGCCTTCGGACAGATCAACTTTATCTCATGGGAAAAAGGCACTGGACGATTTCTCGTCTTCGATGTCTACGTCCGAACGAATTTGTCGCTGATCGATTCGCAAATTCGCGCGCTGTTCCCCAAAGACGATATCCGGCTGAGTCAGGCGAATGGCTCGGTGGTGCTGTCGGGTTCAGTGTCCGATCCGAAGATCGCGATACAGGCAGATTCAGTCGTGCAAGCTGCCGGATTCAAAACCGTGAACCTGCTTGAGTCTCCTGTTAAAAATTCGAGTCAGGTCCAGCTGATGGTCCGGGTGGCGGAAGTCAATCGCAGCAAGATGCGCGAGCTGGGCTCAAGTTATGCCTATCAGGGATCCCCAGGATCCGGCGGGTTCGCCAACGGTGGTGGTCCAGGTATTCTCTCTAATGCTACGAATGGAGTGTTAACCAGTGCCTTTAGTGGCCTCAACCTCTTCTTACTGGGCGGGAACACAATGGCCATGATCAAGGCGATGCAGACCAACGGCGCGCTACGTGCCCTGGCCGAACCCAACCTGATCGCGATGAACGGCCAGGAAGCCAGTTTCCTCGCGGGTGGCGAATTCCCGATTCCGATCGTGCAAGGTGGAAATACCGGCACCGGCAGCTCCGTGACAATCGTTTTCAAGGAGTATGGCGTTCGCCTGAACTTCAAACCCACGATCATTGACGAGGACCACATTCGTCTCGAGCTGGAACCGGAAGTCTCGACGCTCGACTTCGCCAACGGCGTCAGGTTTGACGGCTTCGTCGTTCCCGCGTTGCGCACGCGCCGCGCCAAGACCGGCGTCGAATTACGCGACGGACAGAGCTTTGCCCTTGCCGGTCTTCTGGACAACAGCGAAACGCAATCGTTGTCCAAGATTCCCGGCCTCGGCGACGTCCCCATCATCGGAAACCTCTTCCGCTCAAAACAGTTTCAGAAGAACGAGAGCGAGCTGATGTTTATCGTTACCGCACAGATGGTCCAACCGGTTAATCGCGACGACGTGCCGCGCTTGCCCGCCGTCGAAGGCATCAAGAACGGATCGCTTTTGGGAATCGAACCCAAGAGCGGTGACCTCAAGGGACCGAGTGGCTTCATGATTAACAGCACGGACGGCACGAACGGAACCACGGCTCAACCGACTATGCTGCCGGTCGTGCCACCGAAGACGGAGGCACCAGCCGCAACTCCGGCTACGAACGGCGCGACTAAGACTGGTATGCCCGATGTTTCAGAAGTTGTTCCGCCGGGCTCTGTAAGTGCACCGGTGAAAAAGCCGAATCCGTAAGAAACCGCTCATTGGTTGTATTAATTGAACACTGAGGTGTTGGTTATGGCTCCAAATTGCATAAGTCCCGATCGTCAGCGAAGTGGTGAGCGCGGCTCAATCATTATCATGACCGCCGTCTTCATGCTTCTTCTCTTCCTGATGGTCGGGCTGTGTATTGACGTCTCACGTATCTACATGGTTCGCGCAGAACTACAGAACGCCGCCGACGCAGCGGCGTTGGCCGGGGCTCGTGAACTAAATTCCGGTACTGGTGGAATTGACAACGCTGTAACGCAGGCATCTAGGGTTACAAACACTGTTGACTTCGCGAGATTAGGGATCGGCATCGCGCAGGTTAGGTTTGCAAAGTTTCCCGACGGTCCTTATCTGACCGCCGAGACAGCAAAGGAAGATGCGAACGTTGCCGACATTGCCTATGTGCGCGTGGAAACCCGACCGGCAAACACGGCTATTCTCTTTGGAATAGCGGCTCTTGGAACTTCGCATACGGAAACCGCGAGTGCGGTAGCAGGTATGTCCATCGGGGTCAACGGTTTTTGCGATTACTTTCCGATTGCTATCGCTAAAACTAACCCGACTGTTGCTTATGCGGACAAGGAGTTGGTAACAGTCAAATTCAAAGACAATACCGGCACCACCATTAACCTTCCAGACAAGACGTTTGTGGTGCTCGATACACCGTGGGTCACCGGTAACGGCGCTGACGAGACGAGAGATGCAATGGCGGGGGTTGCTCCCCGATGCACGCGAATCGGAGACGTTTTGAACTTCAGTAAATCTCCAAGCGCAAATGCCATGAATGGCCCCAAGCAGACTGAAGACGGCACGAACACCCGGTTCTACATATACCCCCCGGGTAATCAACTTACGTACAGCAACGCTAAGCCGGCTGATAACATTTGGGGATCCACGCCCCAGACTGACGCCGCTATGACTTTTGATCAGTATAAAAACAACGATTCAGCTACTCGTCGCGCGCCCGGCCAAACCGGATCATTTGATCGCCGTCTGTTGCTTATACCGATCATTGAGCCAATACCGAATGGTGAAAATCCAACGGGAAGCCCGAGTGGAAAAGTGAAAGAGATGGGTTACTTCTTTCTCAGGCAAGCAGTTGATGGTAATTGTCCCAGGAAAGAAAAAGGGAAGGACGTACCGTGTCCTCTCGGCACCACGGCGTCCGGCGACATTCTCCTTGAATATGTGAACAAAGATGCTCTTGTTGGTCGCGGTCTCTTCGATCCGACAGTGTGCAGCTCAAAACTTGGAGTCGCGGTTCTTTACCGCTGATATAACTAATGAAGATCTCCACTCGATTTAAAGATGCGTCCGGAAATCTGCTGCGCCGAGACAGTGGAGGAGCAATTGTTGAAATGGCAATCGTGTTTCCGATCCTGTTGCTGCTTTTTGTCGGCACGGCGGAAGTGGGGCGTCTCTTCTACACTTATACAACGCTGGCCAAAGCAACTAAGCTTGGCGCGCGGTACCTTTCGAATAAGAAAGAGCTCACCACCGGTACGCAGACCGAGCGTGACGCACTGGTGCTGAAGGCCCAGAACTTTGTCGTTTGTGGTTACGAAGACTGTGCGGGTAGAACACCGATCGTTCCTGGGCTGACTACGGCAAATGTCAACGTTACTTTACCCGATACAACGGTAATCATTACCTCCGTTAGAGTGCAAATTACGGGCTATCAATACACGCGTGGCGTTTTCACTCTGGCCGGCGTTACCGGGAATAACACCCTGTATTTCGAATTGAGACCCGGCACAACGATCCGCTACATGTTCTCGAGCTGAGCATTGAAGAATTTTTGGGTGAGTGATCATATGCGAAGGAAAACTTACAACTCGGAACGAGGTATAGCGACTATAGAATTTGCTGTTATGGCTGCATTCTTTCTCATGATGATCGTCGCCGTCGTGGCCGGTGGCCATTTGTTCTGGACACATAACGCCATGGTGGAATCGACGAGACGCGGCGCACGATTCGCCGCCACCCAGTGCAGACCTGGTTCGGTAGGCTGCGACTCTTCGAACACTATTGCGAATATTCAAAACATGGTCCTCTACGGCAGTCCCACAGCCGGCTCAGAGCCGTTGGTTCCCAACCTGACGAGGGAGAACATCGTTATCAACTACAGCCAGCGGCCTGACAGCCCTGATTCCGAACCCTTCGGCGTGGCCCAAGGTACGGTATCGGTCAGGATCGAGCGTTTCAGTTACAACTTTCCATTAGCGCCGAGTGCTTTTGCAATGCCGCCATACGAAACAACCGTACGCGGCGAGAGCGCAGGGTATACGGCGGGTTCTAATTTGTGTGATTAAGGCTCTAATTGTTTGGCGGATACGGCGAGAACACGTGGGTTAAAAATTTATGTCTTTAACATTTCTAGTACTGAGTAAGAACGAGGAAGCTGCGAACGAGCTGCGAGTAGCGCTGACCGCAGCGCAAAATACGAAGCTTTTGGCTCACTGCAACAGCTTTGAACGCCTGCTCTCCGACATTACTCTTCTTAAGCCTTCGGCAGTCATCGTGGTGTTAAGTCAGGATGATCCTGAGAAAGAGTTTGCGCTGATCAAGAAAGTGATCGCGGGGCATCCTGAAATCGCAGTTATTACAGCTTCCAGCGACACTTCGTCAGGTTTGATTTTGCGCAGCATGCGCTCGGGAGCACATGAGTTTCTTCCCCTCCCCGTTGTTGCGGACGAATTCAGAACTGTAGTCGATCGCGTCCGCGAACTCAGTCTCCACGGCGACAGTGGAACAAAAAAACACGGCCGCGTTATCGCTGTGTTCTCCGGTAAAGGCGGCTCGGGAGTCTCGTTTATCGCCACCAATCTCGCCGCCTCGATGAGCGTGTCCACTCTGCTGGCGGATCTCAACTTACAGGCAGGTGATGCGGCCTCGTTTCTGGGTATCGATCCGAAATACTCGGTCGTGGACTTCGTGCATAACCGTGCGCGCCTC
>Ga0070689_100000760_pt1 | contig 19714 bp, 15 predicted proteins | sample KBSS23HmetaG_FD_64669 | JGI IMG/M metagenome (GOLD analysis project Ga0070689, IMG submission 64669) | Switchgrass rhizosphere microbial communities from Kellogg Biological Station, Michigan, USA - KBS S2-3H metaG | ecosystem: Host-associated > Plants > Roots > Rhizosphere ...
CGTCTTGAAGAAATCGCTAACCGTGTGGCCGCGATTCAACGTACCGCTACTCCCGCTGTCACGAAGAAGCGAATTTATGTCGTCGCCGGAGATCATGGGGTAACGATCGAGGGCGTTAGTGCCTATCCGCGCGAGGTCACGCCGCAGATGGTTGACAACTTTCTGCGAGGCGGGGCAGCCATCAATGTTTTGGGTCGTGCCGGAGGAATCGACGTTAAGGTTGTTGATGCCGGCGTTGATGCGGATCTGAGCGATCGCGCTGAGTTGATTCATGCAAAAGTAGTGCGTGGCACGGACAACTTCGCCGTTGGCGCGGCGATGACCCGAGAAGCAGCCGAAGAGTGCCTGGTGAAAGGTATTGAGCTGGCCCAGGCTGCAGCCAGTGACGGAATCAATCTCCTTGGTATTGGTGAAATGGGTATTGGAAATACCACCGCGGCGAGCGCCATCACTGCCGTTCTTCTTAAGTGCGATCCGGAAAGGGTAACTGGCAGAGGCACTGGCATTGATGATGCCGGTATGGGTCATAAGATCGAGGTAATTCGTCGCGCTGTCGAGATCAACAAGCCTCGAGCGGACGATGTCATAGACATACTTGCAAAGGTCGGAGGCGCGGAAATCGGCGTGATGGCCGGAATCGTGCTCGGCGCGGCGGCAAAGCATTTACCGATCGTTGCCGATGGCTTTATTAGCACGACGGCGGCGGCGCTCGCTCTCACATTACAACCGAACGCACGCGACTATTTATTCAATGGACATAGATCGGCAGAACGCGGGCATACCGCTTTGATTGAATTCATCGGAGAGCAACCGCTGCTCGATCTTTCGATGAGACTAGGTGAAGGAACTGGCGCGGCCTTAGCGATGCACGTCATTGAAGGCGCTGCGAAGCTGCTTGCTGAGATGGCAACTTTTGCTGATGCGGGAGTGAGTAACAAGGAGTAAGAACCGGCGCCTAATATGATCCGACGGTTTTTCATTGCCCTTCAGTTCCTGACTCGACTACCTGTGCCGAGCGTGCCCAACAGTTCCGAAGTAGAACTCGGTAAAGCGGCGGCGTTCTTTCCACTGGTTGGTGTGATCGTCGGCGCTGGAGCGGCGCTGGTCTTTGTATTGCTGCAACGCGTGCTGCCATTACCAGCATCGGTGCTTTGCGCGACTGTTTTCGCTGCCTTCATAACCAACGGTTTTCATGAGGACGGATTGGCCGATACCTTTGACGGGTTTGGTGGGGGCTGGACGAAAGATCGTGTACTTGAAATCATGCGCGATAGCCGCATCGGAACCTACGGCACCCTGGCGCTCATTTTCGTCATCCTCGGAAAGTTTACCTTTCTATCGTCGTTGCCTCAGGGACAGATTTGGCGCTGGTTGATCATCACGCACACAGCCTCACGTTGGACGACTCTCCCGCTATGCGCGTGGTTACCCTACGCGCGCGCCGAAGGTCAAGGAAAGCTCGTAGCTAAACAGGTGGGCGCGCTGGAGGTTGTCGCCGCCACGGCTACCCTGCTCGTGGTTTTCTTGTTACTCCCTTGGCGCGCGGCACTTGTGGCATTGCTCGTGACGAGCCTACTGACTCTACTGAGCGGCTTATACTTTCACGCTCGCATCCAGGGTATTACTGGCGATTGCTTAGGCGCGGCAAACCAACTCACGGAAGTTAGTCTGTACCTAACTGCCGTCACCCTGCTTCGATTTGACCTACTTCAATGAGTCAACGGAACCCGACTGAATGCGTGCCAATCGGAAAGATCGGAGAAGTCCTTCGCAAGCCAGTTTTGAGATTCTGACCTGTGCGGTTTTGAATTGGAGGGTTTTGGTTTCCCGGGTGTGCTTATCCCGGTTAGCGCTTTACTTTACTTGCTCTCCTGTTTTTTTAACCGGTCACAGCAGCGCTTGCAGACGGGGCGATTAACTCGGGTAGCCCGTCCAGACTAAGTGTCTCCAGCATTAAATCCTGATTGTCGACGACAAATGCATCGCGCTCGGCGATCAAGTCTTCGAGGACCTGTTTGCGGCTCGCCTCGATCTGTTCAGGCTCCCAATTAATCTCGCGTCCGTCGGAGTAGGTATAGGTCAGGTCTTCGACAACATCGAGCAGCAAATTGTTGCTGCGCTTTGTGATTTGACGGAGTCTCGTTTTATATCGGCGCATCCCGGGCAGAGTGGGGAACAGACGTTCCATCACGGCGACTTCATGCCACGCCGTTGATAGTTGGACCGTAACCGCCTCGAGGCCATGAATCCAGCCGCGCAGGCTGATCGTATTCGTTAGCCCTTCGTAAAAGGCAGTCAGCCGCGGATCAAGGAAATCGTAATCCGGATTGCAGACATCGCCTTTCAAACGTCCCGTTTGAACCAGTTCGTCTTTGATCGGCGTCCCATCATAAGGAAGCATTCGACAAAAAGTTACGGGTAAGCATCCGTCAGCCAGAATAGTACGCAGGAAGTTCAGGTTTTCTCGGACCGACTCAAAGGTGCTCGACGGATCGAGCAACATGAATCCGTATTCCCACATCAGCCCGATGCTTTTAAGAATTTTTACGGCGCGGAGATTCTGGTCGACCGTGATCTGTTTATGAAGTGTTTCGAGGCCCTGTTCGCTTCCAGATTCCAACCCCATGTAAACAAGATAGAGTCCCGCATCGCGCATTTTGATGAAGAGCTCGCGATCGACAGCGTCCGCGCGGCAATTCATTTTCCAAATCGTTTTTTCCGGCAAGCCGCTCTGAAGCAATTCGTTGACGAATTCATTTGCCCACTGGCGCCAGACCTTTCCAAACAAAGGAAAGTCGTCATCTTGAAACAGGAAGATTCGGACGCCCCTTTCTTCATGCAGCATCCGCATCTCGCGTACGACCTCAGCCGGTTTGCGCGTGCGCACTATTTTCCCCGGCGCGGCGCGATAGAAGGTGTGAATGGAGCAGAACGAACAGGTCCGCGCACAACCCCGGCTAGCGATGATCGGCATGATGGTTCTTCCGAGCACGGTGTCGGGAAGATAGTTGCGCTCCGGATAAGGAAGACCATCCAGATTCTCGACCAGTGCACGCGGGGGCGTGAGAGTTACTTCGTCGCCGTCGCGATAAGCAATGCCGTGTATTCCACGCCAGTCCTGGCCGGTACTTAGGACATCCGCCAGTTCGAGCAGCGTCGTCTCGCCTTCAAAGCGGACGACACTGTCCAATTCCGGCACTAATTCCAAAGTCTCTTGAAAACTCAGACTTGGAAAATGACCACCCATCGTGAAGTGACACTCCACGCCGTGCTCGCGCAGTACGTAAAGCAGGGCGGCATAATGCACGATGAAAAATTGGAAGATAAGCGAGAAGCCGATTAGAACGGGATTTGTTTCTTTGGCAATCTGAAGAATTTTCTCGGGTGGCTGCTCGATGTCCACCACGTGGACCGTATAACCCGATTGCCGTAAAACTGCGGCGAGATAACCAAGCCCCAGGTTCCCCTGGTGCTGAAAACCAACCAACATTATAGGACGCGAGGTGTCCCGCGCCCGCTCCGTCACTGTCGTACCCGACAACACGGGTAACGTAATCGATTGGCGCATCCATCCTCCAGAACGGAATAGATGGCGCCTGTGAGAAGTCGCAGGCGCCAATGTCAATTCAGCAAAACCGTGCCACGATTAATGTGATCTTAACCGCCCGGTTTTACGTTTTTCTGCGCTGTTTCCAACGCTTCGTTTACCTGCTTGGTGAAATCCGTCTTGAGTTGTTTGATTTTGGTTAGGGTGGCTCGGTCCAACTTCAACCATGGTGGCACAGGATCGAAAACCCATTCCTTTTTGAACACAAAACGCGGATTGACAGTTGTTTTCCTCGTTACCATTTCAGTACTCCCGCGACATAAAGATTGAAAGAGCTTGGTGGAAATGAAACGCGATCTATCGAACAGAAGTGGTCGGTACTATACACGCAGTTGCAGGAGTGTCAACAAAAACTAACACCGTGCTGTCATTTCAAATGCACAAACTTGGACCGGAGGCTCAACCGGTTATCAAAAAATATTTACTGAGCGCGTGTGTGATGTTCTTCGAATATTGACCACTTCAAAATGTACGGGGTCGCGGAGGCCCAATTTTTGAATCGATATGAAGGAGATCATCATGAAGCGCTTTATTACAGTCAAAAGTTTTATTCTGGCTTTCGCTCTGTTCCTGGGATTTATTCCGGTAAACGCAACTGAACGTCCTTTTGCCTCCAATGGAAATGGCATCGCAACCTTCATCATAGATGCCGCCGGCAATGTCACCGGTGCGAATGTCGTGGTATCCGGCAACGGGACTCACCTGGGATCGTTCACCGGCTCTGGCAAGATTCAATTCCTGCCTGACGCCAACGACCCGAACATCTCGCATCCGGCCGGCGAAGTTACGTACGTAGCTGCGAACGGCGATCGCCTTCCGACAGTTATCGAGGATGGCCGGATGGACCTTACAACTGGAATCGCGACGGGATACATGGTGTTTCAAAGCGGCACTGGCCGTTTCGAAGGAGCAAGTGGAAAAGCTGCAATCATAGTCGAGCAGAACTTCGTTACGGGCGCCTACACGTTCACCATGGTCGGAAACGTCAATTACTAACCCTCATGGAAGTGATTTTTGATTCATCGCTGCGGTGAAAGCCGCAGCGATGATGTTAATAGGACTCGTGCTATCGGACTAATTTGGCGACGACGGCTTTTATGAATGAGGCAACTTCGCCAAGATTAGAATGGCCTGCTTGCGCAACCTCTGTCTCATAGCGCTTGCTTACATAACCAGCGAGATAACAGAGCCGGTTCTCGTGTCGCACTTTTCTGCTGTCGTCACCGTTTACGCTTTGCTTAAGCCAACCCAAACTCTCGGTCACAAACTCCCGATACATGGAACCAGGTACCCCAAACAGTTTCACTCCATGCGGTCGTTCTCTTATCAAGCTACCGTCAGGCGCGATGATCTCGTCGAGACGCATTAACGAATTAAACTTGCCGGTGGTAGTGTTCCAGCGATGATGATACGACTTGAGTAAGCGCTCAGGTTGAACTCTTGCCATCACCACTAAATCCGGTTCGTACAAACCCTGCCCGCCTGACTGCCACAGCCGTACGAATAATTCGTGATCCTCACGCCCTGAGAACTCAGGTGAGAAGAGGCCAATTCGTGAGAAGGTTTCGCGACGAAACGACGCATTCGCAGTAGGCAGACAAAGTGGATTAGCGGCGTTTACATGAAAACGATTATCGCCACGATCGAGAAGAGCCAGGGGCCACCAGTGGTCAACAGTAAGCCAGTGCGGCGGAGGCTCGGCCCAATCCGGCAAGATCTTACCTCCGATAAATTCCACGTCCGGGTTCTCGGCAAACGCGCGTTTGATGACAGCGATCCAGTTGTCAGTCACTACTACATCGTCATCCGTGAAGGCGATAATGTCTCCTCGCGCTGCCGCGATCCCGGCGTTACGTCCGTGTGCGATACCCTGCTTGGGCTCGAAAACGTAGCGGAGGTTGGGGTATCCCTTGGCGATAAAAGCTTCAACTGTAGCCCGTGTGTTATCGGTCGAGTTGTTGTCGACGACGATGACTTCGTAGCGCACACCTCCGGCGTTCTGGCTGAGCAGGGGTTCAAGCGCGGCAGCCAGCATTTCCGATCTGTTATAGGTAGTTATGACAGCCGATATGTCAAAATGGTCATTCATCCTGCCGAACTGACCTCAGACGCATTGGTGACAAAAAGCGAGATTTGAGAAGGCCCCCGAATTATCCCGAGGTTTTTAAGAGCGGTCAACTTCGAGGGCTATATTGACAGTGTTCGATGAAACCGGCCCCCAGACCGAAGCTACCGTTACTAAGCAGAACTTATGCCACGGCGACGGGGTCGCGGGGCGTTCGCTAACATTGCATCCACAGTCGTTCGCATTCCTGACTGAGTCGGACTGCGTTCTCGTATATCTGTTAACGAAATCGTTTAGACCTCTTCTACACGCTAATCAATCGTTATAAACCTGCAATTGTTTCTCACCAAATTGACCGAAATTTCACGCCTGGACCAGGTTCCTGCTCTGTTTGCCCCTTGCGGCATCGTGATTGCTCTTATGCCCGACAGGTAAAGGAGAATGCAACGTCATGAAAGTTAACATGCTAACTAAACGAGTGATGGGAGTTGTTTTTAGTTTATCTCTCCTTCTTGGAATCGGAATAGCGGCGGGCTCTGAAACCCACGCGCAGTATCGGGATTCACAGTGGCAACGGGAGCAGACGAGACGTCAACGTGAATGGGAACGCGAGCAGCGACGCCGCCAGCGCGAGGCACAGCGCGATGATCGTTATAACGATCGTGATTGGCGTTATAACAATCGCAATCGCAATGAGGACAACTATGGTTACTACGGTGGTTCCTCTCAGTTTCGTCAGGCTGCTTTGAACGCAGGCTACAACGAAGGCATTAAGGAAGGCCGTAAGGACCGCGAACGGGGTGACCGTTTCGATTATCGCGATGAAGAAGACTATCGGAATGCCAACACTGGCTACAGTTCGCGCTACGGCGACAGATCAGCTTACGCGCAGTACTTCCGAGAGGCTTTTGTGAACGGCTACACTGACGGATACAGAGGTTACTAACAACACTCTGTAGCCTGAACATCGAAGGGCAGGATCGGCATTGCTGGTCCTGCCTTTTAATTTATTTCTTACCATGAAGAGTCTTAGCTTCCCCGTTTGTGCTTTTGTGCCTTCTTGTGGCTAATTACTTTTACTAACGGCTCCAGTAAGTTTTGATGCGCTCGGCGAGCAGAGGGAAGGGGACGTAGTCGGCGCTGCGGCCGGCGTTTCTTAGTTCCGCGACCATGCGCATGGCGCCGTCGGCGTTGCGGGTGTGGACGAGGATGGTGGAGGCGCGCTGCAGTTCCGGGTTCGAGCAGAGCCAGCGGGCGATGGCGTAGCCGGTTCGTTCGTCGTCGGTTGAATCAGCGTTGTAGTGTTCGGGATGCAAGTCGTGGTCGAGAAAGATCGCATCGTAGGACGTCGCGCTCAACAACTGCTGCGCCTCTCTCACGTTGTGAGCGATGTCGATGTAATCGCCCTTGAAGCGGGTGATGAACCAGCGATGCCGGCGCTTGTCGTCATCCAGTAGAAAAACGCGTATCGGATGGCGCTCCGCCCGCACCGATCTAAGACCAAGCTTGCTGAGCAACGATAGCCACAAACTCATGAGTCTTCAAACGTTCTAAAGTAAAAACACCGTAATCGTTACTGCCGTAGCATTATAAGGTATCATGCAGGTACACTCAGGTGTACCAAGGTGATAAATGATTGACGAGACCAAACTCCCCACAACGGAGAATACAGGAGTTTGCGAAGAATGCTTTGGCACCGGCACCAAACTCGACCCGGTGAAAGGCGCCATCCCCTGTCCGTGCCGGCGGCCTGATCGCTTCAAAAAGCTTTTGGTGGCGGCGCGCATCCCGCCTCGTTACGGTAAATGTTCGTTCGATACATTCAAGTCTGCGCCTGGAACTTCCCAGGATAACGCTCTGCTTCTCGCCCAAAGACTGGTCAGCGACTTCCCCGTAGATCGTGGCTTATTGTTTATGGGACCGGCCGGCGTCGGAAAAACTCATTTAGCCGTCGCCATTATCCGCGGGTTAATACAAAAAGGGTTTGCCGGTGTCTTTTGCGAGTTTGGCTCCCTGCTAAAAGAGATTCAGGATTCTTACAACCCCATCTCCAAATCCTCCGAACTGAAAGTGCTTGCGCCAATCTATCAAACCGACGTGCTGGTGTTGGATGAACTGGGCGCCACTATTCCCACCGACTGGGTTCGCGATACGATGTATCAGATAATTAACAAGCGGTACAATGACGAAAAGTTGACCATCTTTACCACTAATTACTCCGATGCCCGTAGCTCAGATAAGGAGCAGGTGCTGGAGGATCGCATCGGTACTCGACTGCGAAGTCGTCTCTACGAGATGTGTAAGAAAGTGGTAATGGATGGCGGAGATTATCGAAGAGTGGGCCTGAGTAATTAACGTCCGTAAGCATGCCTAAACGCACCGACATACACAAAATCCTGATCATAGGTTCTGGTCCGATCGTCATCGGCCAGGCGTGTGAGTTTGACTACTCCGGAACCCAAGCCTGCAAAGCGCTGCGGCAGGAAGGCTACGAGATCGTGCTGGTGAACTCGAATCCAGCAACGATCATGACCGACCCGGAAACCGCCGACATCACTTACATCGAGCCACTCACCGTCGCTTCTGTTACGGAAATCATTCGTCGCGAGCGTCCTGATGCGCTGCTGCCGACTGTCGGCGGGCAGACTGCGCTGAATCTCGCGATTGCGCTCGAAGACGCGGGCGTGCTGCGCGAATACAACGTCGAGATGATCGGTGCGAATCGCGATGCGATCAAGGTCGCTGAGAATCGTTTGCTGTTCAAGCAGGCGATGGACGAAGCCGGATTAGAAATGCCTCGTGGCGGTTTTGCGAAGTCGTGGGACGAAGCAAAACAGATCGTCACGCAAACCGGTTATCCCGCGATCATTCGCCCCTCGTTTACGCTCGGCGGCACTGGCGGCGGCACTGCTTACAACCCCGAAGAGTTTGAAGAAATCATTCGCGGCGGGCTCGCGGCTTCACCGATTCACGAAGTGCTGATCGAGGAATCGATCCTCGGTTGGAAAGAGTTTGAGCTCGAAGTGATGCGCGACCTCGCTGACAACGTCGTGATCATCTGTTCGATCGAGAACTTCGATCCGATGGGTGTACACACGGGCGATTCGATCACAGTCGCGCCCGCGCAAACGCTGACTGATCGCGAGTATCAGTTGATGCGCGACCAGGCGATCACGATTATTCGGAAAGTCGGCGTGGAAACGGGCGGGTCGAATATTCAGTTTGGAGTTAATCCTGAAACCGGTGAGATTCGCGTCATCGAGATGAATCCGCGCGTTTCGCGTTCTTCCGCGCTGGCGTCGAAGGCAACAGGTTTTCCGATCGCCAAGATCGCAGCCAAACTCGCCGTTGGTTACACGCTCGACGAGATCCCGAACGACATCACGCGCAAGACTCCCGCTTCTTTTGAACCGACGATCGATTACGTTGTCGCCAAGATTCCGAAGTGGGACTTCGAGAAGTTTCGCGAAGCGGAAGATGTTCTGGGAACGCAGATGAAGTCGGTCGGCGAGGTGATGGCGATCGGCCGCACGTTTAAGGAAGCGCTCTTCAAAGGACTGCGCTCGCTCGAAGCCGTGAAGCCCCTGCGACTCGAAGATATCTCGAGTGACGAGCTGCAACGCAAATTGGCGCGTCCCAATTCGCAGCGTTTTTCCTACATTACTTACGCACTTCAGCACGATTGGCCCATCTCGGAAATCTATCGTCTCTCGCGCATCGATCCGTGGTTTCTCGATCAACTGCAACAAGTGATGGAGATTCAACGCGACATCGATGGCTCGAAGCTTGAAGACATTTCCGCCGACGAGCTGCGTGCGTTCAAAGAAGTGGCACTGTCGGATCGACGTCTCGCGTATCTCACCGGGCGTTCCGAAGATGAAGTGCGCGAATATCGCAAGCGTCTCGGGATAATCCCGGTTTACAAACGCGTGGACACGTGCGGCGCTGAGTTTGAATCACACACTCCGTATCTTTACTCGACTTACGAGACTGAAGACGAAGCCGCGCCCACCGATCGACGCAAGATCATGATTCTCGGTTCCGGCCCGAACCGCATCGGGCAGGGAATCGAGTTTGACTACTGCTGTTGTCACGCCTCGTTTGCGCTTCACGAGGCCGGGTTCGAGACCATCATGGTCAACTGCAACCCGGAAACTGTTTCAACCGATTACGACACTTCCGATCGTCTCTACTTCGAACCGCTGACGTTCGAAGACGTGATGAACATCGTCGACGTCGAAAAGCCCGAAGGCGTCATCGTTCAGTTTGGCGGGCAGACGCCGCTGAATCTCGCGATGCGACTGCACAAGGCGGACGTCAAAGTGATCGGGACTTCGCCTGATTCGATCGATCTCGCTGAAGATCGCAAACGCTTCGGCGCGCTGCTCAAAGAACTCGGCATACCGCAGCCCGATAGCGGCATGGCCGCGTCGGTTGAAGAAGCGCGCGAGATCGCGGCACGGATTGGTTATCCGGTGCTGGTGCGACCAAGTTATGTTCTCGGTGGACGCGCGATGGCGATCGTCTACGACCAGGAAGCACTCGAGACTTACGTGCGCAACGCGGTCGGCTTCACGCCCGATCGTCCAGTGCTGATCGACAAGTTTCTCGAACAAGCCGCGGAGTTCGACGTCGACGCATTGGCTGACGACACGGCGTGCGTGATTGCGGGAATCCAGGAGCACATCGAAGAAGCGGGCATTCACTCCGGTGATTCGTCCTGCGTGTTGCCGCCGGTGCGCATCGATCCCGAGCATCTGGAAACGATGCGTCATTACACGCGCAAGCTCGCGAAGGCTTTGTCAGTCAACGGACTGATGAACATTCAGTTTGCGATCAAAGATCATCGCGTTTACGTGCTGGAAGTAAATCCGCGTGCTTCGCGAACCGTGCCGTTCGTGTCGAAGGCGACTGGAGTTCCGATTGCACGCATCGCGGCGCTGGTGATGGCAGGGCGAAAGCTGAAGGAGTTTGGCTTGCCTGAGGAATTGTCTGTGAAGCGGTTCTTCATCAAGTCGCCGGTGTTTCCGTTTGCGAAGTTTCCCGGAGTAGATCCGGTGTTGAGTCCGGAGATGCACTCGACCGGCGAAGTGATGGGGATCGGAGATACGTTCGGTGAGGCTTATGGGAAAGCGATGGTCGGCGCTGGTTTGAGTTTGCCGTCCGCGGGAAAAGCGTTCCTGAGTGTTAACGATGCTGACAAGGGCGCAGCGGTTTTGCTGGCGCGCAAGCTGAGCCGTGTGGGTTTTGAAATCGTTGCCACGGTGGGCACGGCGGCGCGACTGCTCGAAGTCGGCATGACAGTCGAGACTGTTTTCAAAGTCAACGAAGGTAGACCCAATATCGTGGACCACATCAAACGTGGTGATATCTCCCTCGTAATCAATACGCCCCTTGGTCGTGCTTCACACTATGACGAACAGTCAATCCGGCGCGCGGCGTTGCAGTATGGTGTGCCCTGCGTGACTACGATGACAGGCGCGCAGGCGCTCGTCGAAGCAATCGCGGCATACGGAAAGCAGAGCACTCCCCACGTACACTCGCTGCAGGAGCTGCATGGACTGCGCAATGCGATGGATGCTGTTTCGTCGGTCTGAGGGGTGTAGGTTGGAAATCAATTCTCAGGAAACAATTCGTCGCATACTTGATGAGTGCCAGACGATTGCAGTCGTCGGGCTTTCGTCTGATCCGTCACGCGCGTCAAACAGTGTCGCTGGATACATGAGGCGCAATGGATATCGCGTGATTGCAGTGAATCCGAATGAGACGTCGGTCTTTGGAGACGTTAGTTATCCGGATCTTTCTGCGGTGCCGGCGAAGATCGATCTGGTTGATATTTTCCGGCGCTCGGACGAGGCGGGGAAGGCAGTCGATCAAGCGATTGCGGCCGGCGCGAAAGCGGTCTGGTTGCAGGAAGGCGTAATCGATCGTGAAGCAGCACAGCGTGCGCTCGATGCGGGGTTGCTGGTCGTCATGGATCGCTGCTGGTTGAAGGAGCACATCCGCGCGCGAAGGTAATCATAACGCCGAAGGCGTTGGCTAATTGCAGCCCAGGGTTGGAGCGCAGCGACAACCCTGGGAACTGAATTTAAAATCATACCAACCCTGAAGGGGTTAAATATTTACGAGTAGATTGAAGCGGAAGAAACCCTTTCAGGGTTAGGATACTTTTTTGTTTGGTGATCCCAGGGTTGTCGCTAGCGCTCCAACCCTGGGCTGGAATTAGCGAACGCCTTCGGCGTTACTGCGCTGTATGACAACGCTTTCGGCGTAGGAAATCATGTCTATTAAGGCGGTAGTGATTACAGTCAGCGACGCCTGCTCAAGCGGTCACCGAGAGGACACGTCTGGTGCGGCGTTGGTTCAACTGCTCACGAATCTCGGCGCAGAGATCGTGCAGCGCAAGATCCTTTCAGACGATCTCGATCCGCTGGTCCAGTTGTTGAAAGAGTGCGCTGATCGTGATGAGGTAAACCTGATCGTCACCACTGGCGGGACGGGCTTAGGTCCGCGTGATAACACTCCTGAAGCAACTCGACAGGTAATCGAACGCGAAGCGCCCGGGATCGCTGAAGCGATCCGTGCGGAGTCACTTAAAGCGACGGCGATGGCGATGCTCTCGCGAGGTGTTTGTGGTGTTCGCTCAGGAACGTTAATCGTCAATCTTCCCGGCTCGCCCAAGGCGGTAAAAGAGAGTTTCGCCGTAATCGCACCCGTGCTTCCTCACGCCCTCGATTTGTTGGCCGGCAGAACCGCGCACCGGGCATAACTAACATTTCTATGTTCGCCGGAAAAAGTAATTGACTTCATAAGCAAACTGTACTAGAAGTTGCTCACTTCGTTCGCTTAGACAACAAACTAGCAGGTTAGCATTATGCGGACGGTTCTCCTCCCAGAACTCGAAGCGACAACGGAGTGGTGCAATGCATTGCGCACGCTTTGTAATTCGTCCTGACTCTCACTATGTGCGGCGTCAACTAGGACCATCCCTTCAGATCTGTTTACCGGCGAATTCCCCCGACTAAAAGGAGTTAATCATGAGATCTCTACGATTCCAGAAGAAAGTTTCTGTCGGCTTAAGACGAAAGCTTCCACTTCTCGTACTCGCTTTGCTCTTGATAGGGGGACTGTCGTACGAAGCATACGCCCAGGCGGTTTATGGGAGCATCTCCGGAACAATCAGCGATCCCCAGGGGGCCGCGATATCTGCTGCAACCGTCACCGTGACCAATATTGCGCAGAACGTAACCTCAACCGCCAAAACAAACGACTCAGGCTTTTATGAAGTTACACACCTTATCCCTGGCACCTATCAGGTAAAGATTGAACAACAGGGATATAAAACGGCTCTCCAGGAGGTAGTCGTTAAAGCCGATGTGGCAGCAACCGCAGACGTTCGTTTAGAAGTCGGGGCTTTATCCGAGACGGTAACGATAACCAGCGTCGACATGTCTTTAAAGACTGACAAATCAGATGTCGCCACGACTTTCAATCAGCGGCAGGTTCAGGAACTGCCCACCTTCGATCGTAACTTCACCCGGTTCGTCTTGCTGTCACCGGGCACGCAGCAACTTCCCGGTTGGAATCACGCCGCTAGTGAAAACCCACAAGGCTCGCTCCAGACCTTTGTTAACGGACAACATTTCAGCGGCACTTCATTTCAACTTGATGGCACTGACAATCGGGATCCAATCCTTGGCATCATCGTCGTCAACCCAACACTCGAATCTGTGACCGAAACGAAGATTACGACCCAGAATTACGATGCCGAGTTTGGCCAGGCTAATGCTGGCGTGGTGACGGCGCAGACTCGTTCGGGCTCAAACGATCCGCACGGAAGTGCCTTTATGTTCCGTCGCAATGATCTAACGCAAGCTCGCGATCCTTTCACGAACAACGTCCCGGATGTTGTTACCGGAAAGCTTCTTCCTGCCAGTGTGTGGAGTCAGTTTGGAGGCTCGTTCGGATACAAGATAGTGAAGGATAAGAATTTTATTTTTGCTGATTATCAGGGCACACGCAGCAAAGAAGGTGGTTCAGTGCTGACAACGGTGCCGACACTGCTTGCGCGACATGGGAATTTTAGTGAGTACCCGCTTCAGATTTTTGATCCGGCAAGTGGTAACCCTGTAACGGGCCAGGGACGCACAGCGTTTGGCGGGAACATTATTCCCGAAGGTCGCCTATCCCAACAGTCGCTCAATTTGTTGGCAAACATTCCACTTCCCAACCTACCTGGCATAGTTGATAACTTCAGTACGAGTGGCCAGGATGTTTTCAATGGGGATCAGTTTGACGTTCGTGATGACCAGTACGTCGGCCAGAATTTGCACATCTTTGGTCGCTACAGTTTTGCTCGATTCGAAAGAACGAAACCTGGAGCGTTTGGCTTTGAAATCGGTGGACCAGATTTGAGCGGAGCTCGTTTTGCCGGCAGCTCGAAAGTTCGCAACCAGTCGTTGGCCCTGGGCTTTGACTACACATTGAATTCAAATGTGGTCACGGACTTTCGCGTCGGTTACTTCCGCTACAGGGTGAATGTGTTGCCGGGCGGCGTGGGTACCAGTCCCGCCGCTGACGCCGGCATCCCTGGTCTGAACCTTGATGACTTTTTTACTTCCGGGATGCCTGCCTTCGGCATCGAGACACCGGGACATCGAGGTGACTTCGACGATCGGCGAGTATTCAAATTCGGCTTCTCGCTATTTGCGAATGGCTGCAACTGTCCACTATCGCAATTGGAGCGGCAACTTCAACTCGTTAATAACTGGACATTCCTTCGCGGTGATCACAATTACAGGTTTGGTGGAGATCTTCGATTTGCCAGGAATCTACGTGTCCCCTCCGACTCACATCGCGCCGGTCAGTTATTCTTCCGCGATGCAGGGACAGCTTTTGTGAATCCCGATTTGACCACCAGCGGCGGCACCGGGCTGGCGAGCTTCCTGCTCGGCAATGTAAGCGACTTCGGTCGCTTTGTGAGTACGGTCACCGATGCGGAAGAACAGCAGCGACGTTGGTATTTTTATGGGCAGGACACCTGGCGGTGGTCACCAAAGCTCACTCTCAGTTACGGACTCAGGTGGGAATTGGTATTTCCCGAAAGCATTAAGGAAGCGGGAACGGGAAGTTTGCTAAACCTCGAAACAGGTGAACTCTTCGTAGGTGGGGTGGGCGACGTCGACAAGCAGTTCAACGTTCAGACCAGCTATAAGGCATTTGCTCCTCGTCTGGGTATTGCTTATCAGTGGACAGACAAGACGGTTATCCGCGCCGGCTACGGCCGGAGTTTTGACATCGGTGTGTTCGGTTCGATCTTTGGACACGCCGTTACTCAGAATCCGCCTGTGCTTGCCTTCCAGCAACTCGATCAGGAAGATTTCAGAACGGTCTTCAACTTGAGTCAGGGACCACCGGCGCCCGTTTTCCCAGCCGTGCCTTCGAACGGTCGCATACCATTGCCAGACGGCATAAACGCACGCGCTCGCCCGTTCAGAATGCGACTGCCAACGCTTGATGCCTGGAACGTGACCGTTCAACATCAACTCTCAAACAATACTTCTTTCGAAGTGAGTTATGTTGGAAACAAGGGAACTCATGTCTTTGCCGGTGATGGTCCTGCATACAATCCCAACCAACCTGTAGCAGGACCAGGTCCTGAGAATCTCCGCAAACCGTTCTTCACCCGTTTTGGCTGGACTCAAGGTATTAATTATTTTGGCAACGACGCTGATAATCGCTATAACGCGTTGCAGACCAAGTTTGAGCACAGACTTCCAAGTCTGAACATTCTTGCTCACTACACTCTTTCCAAGACCGTAAACAACGAGGACAACTATTTCATCCATAACCGTGAGCTGGGACGTGGGCCAAGCAGTTTTGACCGAACGCATGTGTTCTTTTTCACTGAGGTATGGGATCTGCCAGTTGGTCGTGGAAAGAAATTTCTGACTGATACATCAAACGCGTGGGATTACGCAATTGGTGGATGGCAGGTAAACTCGACCACCACTTGGCAGAGTGGCCTTGCCTTCACACCGACGGTATCCGGCGCAAACTGTTCGGTTAACTCCGGCCCCTGTAGGCCTGATCTGATAGGGGACCCGGACGTAAGCAATCCGGATCAGAATCAGTGGTTCCAGGGGGGAATTGGGCCGGGCACACCATGGGCCAAAGCGGCTGATGGTCAGTTTGGAAATGCGAAACGTGGCAGCTTGCGCGGGCCGACATTCTTCCAGACAGATCTTTCGATTTTCAAGAACTTTAGAATAACCGAAACCGTGAAGGCCGAGTTTCGCGCGGAGATCTTTAACCTGTTCAATAACGTCAACCTCGGTCTACCCACCACGGAAGTAGACAACCCGAACGCAGGAAGGATAACGGGACTACAGTTTCCGAATGCCAGGATGCGTCAGTGGCAGTTCGGCGCGAGAATAAAGTTTTAGCCGAGCATTAACATGAATCGTGGTCAGGAATCACAAGGTTCCTGACCACTTTTTGTGTTTGGCCTTACGATCCCGTATTTGAGCAAGCAAACTCTATTTCTTCGTCTGGTCTATGGAGACTGATTTGTCCGTCTCAGCGAAATACCTTTCTTGCTTGCCTTAGTCCGGATAGCATACGGCGAACGTCCAAGCTTGATGCCGATGATTCTAAGTGGCGTGTTTTCTTTCACCAGCTCCCTAAGTTGAGAGAAGTCATCCTTTGTCCAAACCTTGCCGACGTTCCTTGTTGATTTAGTCATTGGTATTTCCCCGCGAATGATTATAACAGAACCATTTGCTGACACAGATATCACAGCCGATATGCCCGCTTAAGATCTTTCGATAGCTTTCGGAATTCTGAATTAGGAACATAAATTAGTTCGTCTTTAGCAACACCACGAATAGGAATCTTGATGAGCTTAAAATCCCAGCCCTCATACCACCCTATTCCTTCTTCTGGTTCAAATCCTTTTTGGGTGAAAGCAAACGACAAGGCACCATCTGCTAACTTTTGCAACCGAGAAGCAATGTTTATGCACAATCCCACGAAATCTCTTCCATCTGCAATTGATGTTACTTGTCCCTGGGCAATCCCGCAGCGTAGTTTCGGCGGAGGTGTTGATATGTGCTGTTTCAGTAATGGCAGAAACTTAGTTCTGTAATCATTGCGAATGACGTCGAAGGATTCAACGATATTTCTCTTCGCTTCACCATCCATATCGGTAACATCCCAGAGCAGAAGAACTCCATCCCCAAGGAATTTGCCGAAGAACGGCAGATGACTCCAGAGAGCCACATTGTTTCCTGCTTCTTCTATCAATAATTCAGCACGAAGCTTATCAAATAGCCATTCCAGGAATGATTTGACAAATTGAGGAACAACCAAATGAGGATCGCGTTGGTCGCAGAATACGGTGAAATCTTTGAGATCGACTATCACCGCCAGTGCTTCAAACGTTTCTTTGTTAGCGAGAATATTTTCAAGACCCAGAATTGACGGACCGAATTTTTTGAAGGTACTTTTTCGGAGCCAAAAGCGGCCCTTTTCATCGCCCTTCTGCGTATATCTTGGCTCGCGTTTACTCATGCCCCGCAAGAATGCTCCTTCCTCTGCCGTAAGCGCCTTTCGGATTCAAAGGAGATTACTTGCGATACGTCTAGCAACTTGTCTGTTGTATCTAAAAGTGAGCTCTTTGTGCTGGACGATATCCACGATCGTGCCAATCAACATCAGGCCATAAGTGAAGAGGTAGAGAAAACCGACACCGACTTGGCCCAACGCGAAGCGATGCAGTCCTGGAACGCCGACCATTCCAATTACTGCCATTAGCAAAACCGTTTGAGGATCTTTTCGTCCCCGCCGATAAGCGATTGCGAATTGCTGAACGTCCGCGTCAGACATTGTCGCAGTCAACTGACCGAGGAAAGATCGTTCGGGTTCGTCCAATTCAGGTAAGTAGTGAGCGATGATGTGAGGCATCGTGAGTATCTCCTTTGGACCACATTCTATGCTGGAGGCGACATCTTCGTCTAGCAGCGGAAACGCCCGCTTCGGATCACACTTCTCCACGCGGAGAACAAAGCAGGTCTCTACCATCATCTATGTAGTCTGCAGATCTCGATCCGCTTATTTTGGGTGGGTTACGCCACTCTAGCGCGTAGATTTTCGCTTGTCACGGATTAATTAATTTGTCCTATTAAGACGCTACCTTTAATTTTCTTTGCTGCGGCAAGATTTAGCGTGCGTTGCGCTGCGGTACGGCGAGTCCATTTAACTCGAGAACATTCTTTTTCTCTTTTTCAGGCAGTAGCTCGTACAGTTGTAAAAACGCGGCGTTGGTCCAGCCGAAGCCGATTTCGTTGGATTTGTAGCCAAACTTCAGGCCCGCGCTGACTTCCGATTCGCGGCGTTCGACGTCGTATTTCTCTACGATGGTGTTGTGTTGAAGGAACTCTTTCAGGATCAGGGAAAGGAAGTTTGCAGTGATTCGATCGGCCTCGCGGTTGTATCCGTAACGACGCAGGCCCTCGATCGCGATCAGCTCTGTCGGCGCCCAACCAAAGGGAGCGTCCCATTGACTTCCAGTTACCTGGGTGCTTGTTAGCAGCCCGCCCGGCTTCTCAAAGAGGTGAAGGTTAGCGACGATTTTCTCTGCCTGCTGTTTATCGGCGATGCCCACCCAGAGTGGATAGAAAGTTGTGATGAAGGGATATCGTCGCACCTTCTTTTCGGTAAAACTGTAATCGTAGTAAAGACCATCCTTCTCATCCCACATCAATCGATTGACTGTTTGTCGTCGCTGCTGAGCGCGATTGGTCCAGACACGAGTCTCGCGAGTATTGCCAAGTATTTTGAATATCTCGGCAGTATCTGTTTCCATCAGGTATAGCAATGAATTCAGGCAAACGGGATCGTAATTAATTATATCGATGCTGAATGGGCCAAAGCGGTTAGACGGATCGAATCCCGATTCACGCATTGTTCGATCACCCTTGTAGAAGAGATCAGTTAACTGGTCCTTCTCTTTATCGTAATACTGGCCCAGGTCATAATCTTTGACGTCGTGTTTGCGGTAATAGTCCTTTACCAGATCGTAATGATCCCGTCCCTCAGCATCTCGTTCACCCGATAAAACCTCCGGCGCCGGGCCATTCCCCATATCGAAATAGCGAGAAAGTCCCGTCTCTTTAGTCAGATGAGGTTCTTCAGTCCAGAAGCGGTAATACTTCTCGATAGCGGGAATCGTCGATTGCAGCCATACTTTATCCGGCTGCTCGCGGTGGACGTTGAGGATCATCTGAGTCAAAAACGGAGGTTGGGAACGCGACAAATAATAAGTGCGGTTGGCATTTAGTATTCGTCCATAATGCTCGATCTGGTAAAGAAAGTTGTCGACCATGTTTTTGGCCAACGCCATCTCACCATCTCGCACAAGTCCCACCTGAGTAAAATAACTGTCCCAACCGTACATCTCGTTGAATCGTCCGCCAGGTACGACATACGGATAAGGTAAATACAGCAGCCCGTGCTCTCGAATCTGACTCGTATCGTCCGGCAACTGTCGCAGCGCGATCTTCGCAAACTCTTCCGCCGGCATCTGCGAGCGCAAGGATTGTTCGAGCTGCTTGATGTTTTCGCGTTGAGAGACATAAACAGGCCAGCGACCATCAGCCATCGGTTTAAACTTCGGATCTGGAGCGGCTTGTGCAAGCTGCGCGTTAGAGCGCTGTAGCGTATGCCAACTCTGTTTGATATATCTTTGCAGCGCTTGCAGCTGATCCGCGGAGGCCTTTTGCGGCGCAACGGAGAAGGTCAATGTCGGGAAGATCAGTGAAACGATTGATGTGAGTAAGAAAAAGTATTTCGGCCTCGACATTTTGTGGAACCTCCTTGAGCGGGCGCGCTTAAGATTTTCTCGCGCAAAGACGCAAAGGCGTAAAGGAAAACGCAAAGACATGAATCAACTTTGCGCCTTTGCGTCTTTGCGCGAGAATTTCTTTATTCATCTTCGTATGAAGGGTACTGTAACATCCAGTCTTGAATAATCATCGGGGGAA
>Ga0070689_100000767_pt1 | contig 19631 bp, 19 predicted proteins | sample KBSS23HmetaG_FD_64669 | JGI IMG/M metagenome (GOLD analysis project Ga0070689, IMG submission 64669) | Switchgrass rhizosphere microbial communities from Kellogg Biological Station, Michigan, USA - KBS S2-3H metaG | ecosystem: Host-associated > Plants > Roots > Rhizosphere ...
GTGCGCGAGAACGCGATGGCGTAGCCGCGCGACAGCACGGAGAGCGGCGAGACGGCCTGCAGATGGCCGGCCACCGCTTCGAGGCTCTGCCGCTGCTTGATCACGCGCGACGGAAAGCGCGCCAGCGGCTCGTTCGTCGCTTCGAGACGGCGGCGGAGCAGCTTTGCGTGCGCGTCGAGCATGCGGAAGAGCGCGACGCGGCGGCGCTCGAGACGTTCGCGCGCGACCGCGACGCGGCGCGGCAGGGCGAAGAGTCGATCCGACGACGCCAGGTGCCGCAGCTCGTGGCGATAGTTGCGGACGCGCGACTCGATGACGTGGCGGATGCGGCGGACGTCGGCGTCCACCTGCATGCAGATCTCGCTCTTCGCCCGGATCACGATCTCCGCCGCGGCCGACGGCGTCGGCGCGCGGAGATCGGCGACGAAGTCGCAGATGGTGAAATCGGTCTCGTGTCCGACGCCGGAGATCGTCGGGATGCTGCACTCGGCGACCGCGCGCGCGAGCGGCTCCTCGTTGAAGGCCCAGAGATCCTCGAGCGAGCCTCCGCCGCGGCAGATCAGCACGACGTCGTGCAGTTGCCAGCGCGAGAGATGACGAATGGCGGCGGCGATCTCGCGCGCCGCCGTCGGTCCCTGCACGCGGACCGGATAGATCTGCAGATGCAATCCGTCGAAGCGGCGTCCGAGGACGTGGAGGATGTCGCGGACGGCCGCGCCGGACGGCGAGGTGACGACGGCGATCCGCTGCGGCAGCATCGGGATCGGCTTCTTGCGCGCCGGATCGAAGAGCCCTTCTTCCGCGAGCTGTTTCTTCAGCTGCTCGAACGCCAGCTGCAGCGCGCCGAGCCCGGCAGGCTCCGCGTTCACCGCGTTGAGCTGGAACTCGCCTTTCGCTTCGTAGATCGTCAGGCGTCCGCGGACGACGAGCTGCAATCCGTTCTCGATGCGGAAACGAAGGAAGCGCGCGTTGGTGGCGAAAAGCACCACGCGGATCTGCGACTTCGCGTCCTTGATCGAGAAATAGCAGTGTCCGGCGCTGGAGCGGGTGAAGTTCGTGACTTCTCCCTCCACGGCGATGTCGTTGTAGCGAAACAGATCGAGGTTGAGCTGCCGGATCAGTTCGCTGACTTTCCAGACGCGGGCCGACATGCGGGCAGTGTAGCGGCGTTCGGGCGCAAGTGTTGCTGGGGAGCGTTCAGGAAAGAAATGGAGACACACATGCACAAATTCAGAAATCCAGCGATCGTGCTTCTCTTTGCGGCGGCGATGATTCTCGGCGCCTGCTCGCATCACCGCGCCGCAACCGACAACTCGAGCGGAGTGGCCTCGGGTGAGATTCGTCCGGCGGACACCAACGCCATGGCACCGGCCGGTCCGGCCGTCGTCGACAGCACCGGCCGCGTCTACACCAGCAGCAACGCGCCCGGCACCGGCAACGCGTCGACGGTGGGAACGAACACCAACGTGAACAACCTGCCGCAGGGATCGACGTCATCGGTCAGCGTGACCGAGACCCCGGACACGACGACCACGACGACGACGATCACGACTCCGGAGCCGATGGTCAGTTCAACGCAGACCAGCGACACGACTGCCACGACTGAAACCACGACTACGACGACACACAAGCGGATGCACAAAGAGTAGGGACGGACGTAGGGCCGGCTCTCCAGCCGGCCCACACCGGGCCACACCGGCCCCCCGCCGACCGGCTGGAGAGCCGGTCCTACGTTCGTTACTCCGTCAACGGCCCTTCGGCCCGCCCCTCGATGAACTGCCGCACGATCTCGTTCGTCGAGCGCTGGAACTCCTCGGGAGTTCCCTGCTCGATGATGTGACCCTGGTGCAGCATGGCCACGCGGTCGGCGATCTTGAACGCGACCTTCATGTCGTGCGTGATCGTGACGGTCGTCGTGGCCAGCGTCCGGTCCATCTCGCGAATGAGCTCGGCGATGACGTCGCTGATCACCGGATCGAGTCCCGTGGTCGGCTCGTCGAACAGCAGAATCTCCGGCTTGAGCGAGATGGCGCGCGCGAATCCGACGCGCCGGCGCATGCCGCCGGAGAGCTCGCTCGGCCGCTTCTCTCCCGCACCACTCTCGAGGTGAACGAGCGAGAGGCACTCCTCCACGCGGTCGCGGATCTCGTCCTCTTTCATCTTCGTGTGCCGCCGCAGCGGGAAGGCGATGTTCTCGAACACCGACATCGAATCGAACAGCGCCCCTTCCTGAAACGACATCCCGAAGTGGCGGCGGAACTTGTTCAGCTCCAGCGCGTTGAGCGTACAGATGTCGGTATCGTCGACGAAGATGTGCCCGCGGTCGGGCCGCAGCAGGCCGATGATGTGTTTCAGCGTGACACTTTTTCCGGTTCCCGATCCGCCGACGATCACCACCGACTCGCCGTCGGCGACCTCCAGCGACATGTCGACGAGGACCTGTTTCTCGCCGAAGGACTTGTAGAGATGTTGGAGCGAGATCATCAGAAGAGCAGTTTCGTCAAAAAGAAATCGGAGAGCAGGATGATGAGCGACGAGCTGACCACCGCGTGCGTCGTCGCCCGCCCCACCCCTTCCGCGCCGCCGCGCGTGTAGTAGCCGCGCACGCAGCCGGTGAGCGTCAGGATCAGGCCGAAGATCGCCGCCTTGATCAACCCACTCCAGATGTCGTTCATCTCGAGGAATTGATACGTGTTCTGTTCGTAGAGCACCGGATTGGCGTCCATCATCTTCACCGCGACGAGGTATCCGCCGCCGACGCCGAGCGCGTCACCGAGGACGACCAGGAACGGCAGCATGAGGATGCCGGCGATCACGCGCGGCACGAAGAGGTACTGCACCGGATCGGTGGCCAGCGCCTTGAGCGCGTCGATCTGCTCGGTGACGCGCATCGTGCCGATCTCCGCCGCCATCGACGATCCGACGCGCCCCGTGACCATCAGCCCGACGAGCACCGGCGAGAGCTCGCGCAACATCGCCAGCGCCACGACGCTGCCGACGAAGTTCTCGGCGTGCACGCGCTGAAATCCGTTGAAGGTCTGCAGCGCCAGCACCATGCCGGTGAACATCGAGGTGAGGAAGACCACCGGGATCGAATCCCACCCCAGCCGCACCATCTGCCGCAGCCACTCGCGCAGCTCGAACGGCGGACGGACCGCGGCGAGAATCGTGCGCCAGAGCATGCGGAACCAGAGTCCCGTCTGCTCGAAGACGTTCACGAAGTAGAGGCCGAGGATCTCGAAGACTGCTGTCATGACGACTCGAGATAGTGGCGCGGGACACGGGCGGTGACGCCGCAGAAAATCTCGTACGGGATTGTATTGGCTTTCGCCGCCAGCTCCGCGGCGGTGATCGAATCGCCGAGGAGGACGACCTCGTCGCCGATTTCGGCTTCCATGTCGGTCACGTCGATAGTGACCAGGTCCATCGACACCCGCCCGACCACCGGCACCCGCCGGCCGCGGACCAGCACCTCGGCGTTGTTCGAGAGCGCGCGCCGGTAGCCGTCGGCGTAGCCCACGGGGAGGGTGGCGACGCGACTCTCGCGCCCGGTATGGAACGTCGTGCCGTAGCCGACGGCCGCGCCGCGCGGCAGCGTCTTGAGGCGGACGATCCCGGTGCGCCAGCGCATGACGGAACTCATCGTGTACAACGCGATCCCGACGCGAGCGTAATCGCCCGGCCGCACCAGCCCGCGCATCGTCGCCGCGCTGTTGGCAATGTGATGCAGCGGCGCGTCGATGCGCGCCTCACGGAGCGCGGCGACCATCCGATCGAAGTTCGCGATCTGCGTCGCGCTGTACGAATCATCCGGCTCGTCGGCGTTCGCGAGATGGGTGTAGACGCCGTCGATCCGCAGCCGCGGCGTGTTGCGGATCATCTCGATGACGTGCGGCAGCTCGCTCTCGACGACGCCCATCCGTCCCATGCCGCTGTCGAGCTTGAGGTGAATGCCGACGTCGCGATGGCGCGCCACGTCGCAAACCACCGCGAGCTCCTCGGGGCCGACGACGCCGAGCGTGATGTCGTTGTCGAGCGCGACGTCGACCGCGTTCGTCGATCCGAAGACGAGAATCGGCAGCGTGATCCCGGCATGCCGCAGCTCGAGCGCTTCCTCCAGGAGCGCGACGCCGATCATCGCCACGCGATCGCGATCGCATTTGCGCGCCAGCTCGACTGCGCCATGGCCGTAGGCGTTTGCCTTCAACACGGCCACGAGCCGCGCACCGGCCGGCAGTCGCGCGATGATCGCGTCGATGTTGCGCGAGAAGGCGCCGAGGTCGATATCGGCGCGGGTCGGACGAAAATCAGACCGACCAGACATTGAAGTTCTGTCCGTTCATCGGCCGCGAGCGCTCGCCGGCCAGAAAGGCGATTGCCTCCGCGATCTCGCGCGGAGTCATCGACGCCGGCGCGCCGCCGCTGACGTCGGCCCACATCTTCGTGTCGACCGAGCCGGGACTGACGCAGTTCACGCGGATGCCGTGCTCCTTCACTTCCACCGCCAGCGATTCCGTCAGCGAGATCAGTGCCGCCTTGCTGGCGCAGTAGGCGGTGAAGCCGGGAAACTTCTCCGGTCCGATGACGCCGGAGATCGAAGCGACGTTGACGATGACGCCGGAGCGGCGCGCGATCATCGACGGCAGAGCGGCTCTGCACATCAGATAGACGCCGCGCACATTCACGGCGAACGTCCGGTCCCACGCTTCGGGGGACATCTCGTGGAGTTTGGCCACTTCGATCGTGCCGGCGTTGTTGACGAGGATGTCGCAGGGGCCGGTTTCATCGAACAGGCGGGCGACATCCGCTTCGTTGCTGACGTCGCCGCGGATGTAGAGGGGAGCGGACGTCTCGTCCGCTCGGTCCGATGAGCGGACGAGACGTCCGCTCCCCTCTGATCTCGAGAACCGCACCACGCGGGCGCCGAGCTCCTCGAGCAGCTCCGCGGTCGCGCGTCCGATGCCGTTCGACGCGCCGGTGACAATCGCTACCCGTCCCTCGAATTCGCTCACCATCGATCCCTCATATAATCGCGGAGGCTACCCGACAAACGTGAACGCAACAAAGTTCTGTGAGGAGAGGCAATGCCAAACGAAGTGAACACCGTTCTGCAGCTCTTCTTCCGATGGGCCCATATCGTGGCCGGTATCGCCTGGATCGGACACCTCTACTTCTTCAACTGGGTCAACGGACCCTTCCAGGGCAAGATCGACGGACCGACGAAGAAGGCGGTCAACCCCGAGCTTCTGCCGCGCGCGCTCTTCTGGTTCCGCTGGGGCGCGGCGTGGACCTGGATCACCGGCGTCCTGCTGGTCGGACTGATCTACTACCAGTCGCGCCAGGTGCTGTTCGAGACAGGCGACGGTAATCCGTGGCTCTGGCTCTTCGTCGTCCTCGTGATCTGGGGGCTCGGCTTCGTGCTCTACAACGCGATCATGAAGGCCATCGCCAACAAGACCGTCGCCGCGGCGATCTGCCTGGTGCTCTACGCCGTGGCGTACGGCATCCTGGAGTGCCCGAAGCTCGGTCACTTCAGCGGACGCGCGCTCTACATCCACGCCGGCGCGACGTTCGGCACGATCATGGCCATGAACGTCTGGATGGTGATCTGGCCGATGCAGAAGAAGATCATCACCGCGCTGAAAGAAGGGAATCCGCTTCCCGCCGATTCGCCGGAAGTGAAGATCGCCGGCCTTCGCTCGCGCCACAACACGTACATGTCGATCCCGCTGGTTTTCTTCATGATCAGCAACCATTACCCGACGATGTACGGCAACCCGTATCGCGACGCCTGCGCCACCGGCGTCATCATCCTCGGCTTCATCGCCGCGCGACTGTGCTACGGAAAAGCGGGGAAAGTTTCGGGATTCTGAGTCTTGCGCATCTACCAGATCGACGCCTTCAGCTCCGAGCCCTTTCGCGGAAATCCGGCCGCCGTCTGCATCCTCGACAAGGTGCGGACGGCGGAGTGGATGCAGAGCCTGGCGGCGGAGATGAATCTCTCGGAAACGGCGTTCCTTCTCCGCCGCGACGACGGCTTCGCACTGCGCTGGTTCACGCCCTCGGTGGAGGTCGATCTCTGCGGTCACGCGACGCTCGCCTCGGCGCACGCGCTCTGGCTCGAAGGGGAGCCGGGCGCGCTTCTTCTTTTCCACACCCGTAGCGGACTGCTGACCGCGGCGCGCGACGGCGACTGGATCAATCTCGACTTTCCGTCGACGCCGGAGAAGCGCGCCGATCCGCCCGCCGGTCTGCTCGAATCGCTCGGCGTCACGAATCCGCTCTACGTCGGACGCAACCTGTTCGATTACCTCGTGGAAGTCGATTCGGAGGAAACGCTCCGCGCGCTGACGCCCGACCACGCGCGCCTGCGGCAGATTCCGGTGCGCGGCGTGATCGTCACCACTCGCGGCATGAACGGCGAGTACGACTTCGTGTCGCGATTCTTCGCCCCCGGCTCGGGCGTCGACGAAGACCCGGTGACCGGCTCCGCGCACTGCTGCCTCGGACCGTACTGGGCTCCGCGTCTCGGCAAGAGCGACCTTCTCGCATACCAGGCCTCGGCGCGCGGAGGCTTCATGCGCGTGCGCGTCGACGGCGATCGCGTGATGCTCGGCGGACGCGCGGTCACCGTGTTTCGCGGCGAGCTGCTGCCGTGATCGAGGCGGCGACCGACCTCGCCGCAATCCGGGAGCTGATCCTCGAATACGCCACATCCCTCGGCGTCGATCTCTCGTTCCAGCACATCGAAGAGGAGCTCGGAACGCTGGAGACGTTCTACGAGGTGATCCTCGTGGCGCGCGAAGACGACGGCGTCGCCGGCTGCGTCGCGCTGCGGCACATCGACGATGAGCTCTGCGAGATGAAGCGCCTCTACATCCGCCCGCACTTCCGCGGCCGCGGCATCGCACGCGCGCTGGTGCAGGCGATCATCGACCTCGCCCGCGCACGCGGCTACGCGCGCATGCGCCTCGACACGCTTCCGTCGATGCGGGACGCGATGCGGTTGTACGAATCGTTCGGATTCGTGGACATTCCGCCGTATCGTTACAACCCCGTCGAGGGGACGCGATACATGGAGCTGCTTCTCTCCAATAGCCTTCTCCCCCGTGCGCGGGGGAGAAGGCTATAGTCCTCAAATGAACATCCGCGAGATGCTCGAGCAGATCGAGCGCGACACGCTCGCGCCGCGCGCGGCGAGATCGGCCGACACGCGCGGCCGCGACCGCGAAGAGCCGGAGGACGACCTCCGCCCGTCGTATCAGCGCGACCGCGACCGCATCATCCACTGCAAGGCCTTCCGCCGGCTCAAGCACAAGACGCAGGTCTTCCTCGCCCCCGAGGGCGATCACTACCGGACGCGGCTCACGCACGTTCTCGAAGTCACGCAGATCGGCCGGACGATCTCGAAGTCGCTGCGGCTGAACGAAATCCTCACCGAGGCCATCGGACTGGGACACGACCTTGGGCATTCGGCGTTCGGACACGCGGGCGAGGCGGCGCTCTCGAAGCTGGTGAAAGGCGGCTTCGATCACTACCGGCAATCGGTGCGCGTCGTGGAGAAGCTGGAGGACCTCAACCTCACCATCGAAGTGCGCGACGGAATCCTCAAGCACTCGAAAGGGGAGAAGGGCGAGCTGCTGCGCAGGCGTCCGAAGTCGCGCGCGCTGACGCTCGAAGGGGACGTCATCCGCATCTCCGACATCATCGCGTACGTCAATCACGACATCGACGACGGCATCCGCGCCGGCATCATCAGCGAGGACGACATCCCGAAGCCGATCCGCGACACGCTGGGGCTCAAGGCGTCGCAACGCATCGACCGGATGGTGCGCGACGTGATCACGCAAACGCTGGCCTGCGACTACGAGGCGATCATGATGTCGCGCGAAGTGCTCGAAGCGCTGGAGGAGCTGCGCCGCTACATGTTCGAGAACATGTACCTCACGCGCCAGATCCGCGGAGAGTTCGAAAAAGCGCAGCGCATCCTCACGGCGCTGTTCGAATACGTGACCACGCACCCGGCGGAGTTTTTCGGGGACAAATCGGATGAATCGGTCGAGCAGCTGGCGATCGACTTCATCGCCGGCATGACCGACCGCTACGCGCTCAAGTTGTACGAGAGATTGTTTATGCCGAGGCCGTGGGCGGACTGACTACTTCTTCTTGCCGGCCTTCTTCACGTTCAGCACGTCGCGCAGATCTTTTCCCGCCTTGAAGCGGACGTTCTTCGACGCCGGGATGGTGATTTTTTCCTTGGTCCGCGGGTTGCGGCCTTCGCGTGATTTGCGGTTGGTGACGGCGAAACTGCCGAGGCCCGGAATCGAGCAACGCTCACCGCGCTGGCAGGAGTCGGAGATGTAACTGACGAACGCGTCGAACGCCGCAGCCGCCTCCTTTTTCGAGATGCCCGCCTGTTCGGCGATCGCGGTGATGACGTCACTCTTACCTGCCATTTGCCTTCCTCCTGTGCGCAAAAACACTGATTTTTCGCGGTGTTTCGACAATCTAGGTAACTGCCATTCGATTGTCAACGGCCTCCGCTGCGCGCAAATGTCGCAGCGCGTCGAGGTAGCCGCGAATGACGGAAACGACCTGTGCGTGGCTCCATGTCAGCGGCGCGACCGACAGCGCCGAACCGTCATATGGATTGATCTGCTCGGGCAGCACGAGCGACGCCGGAGCCTTCGCCCGCGCCCAGCGCACGAGGTCGAGCGCCGACTGCAGCTCGGCGACGGAACGCGCTCGCGCGATGACGTGCTCGGCATGCCAGAGCGTGCAAATCAGCCACGGATTCCCCGGCACGCGCTGCAATTCGTCGGAGATCTTGTGATAGCCGTCCGACTCGTAGCGCGCGATGCCGCCGATCTCTGTCTGCACCCACAACCGCTCGCGGATCGCCTGCATCGTTCCTTCTACCCACGCGCTCTCCGGCGGAAAGACGTCGAAGTAGAACGTGGCGAAGCACGATGAATCGACGATGCGATCGAGCTCGAGCGCGCCGTCATGCAGAATCAGCCCGCGCGCGAAGCGATTCTCGTCGTCGAGCCAGAGGTGCTTCTTCATCGCCTCGCGCACTTCGCCCGCCACTTTCAGATACTCGGCGCGCCGTTCCTGCTCATTGAAGAGGTTGGCGAGATCGGCGGCCTTCTGCAGCGCGGCGACGACCGTGGCGCAGGTGAAGGTGAAGACGCCTTGCCGTTCCTCCCAGATGTCGAAGCTCGGCAGCGGCAGGCAGGTCACGGGATCGCGGAACGACATCAGGAACTCGGCCGGCTTGGCGACGAGCCGCTGATAGACGGACCGCACGAGCTCGAGGTCGCGCGTCTGCTCGTAGTAGCGGCCGACGAGCCAGATCACCAGCGCCGTCTCGTCTTCCTGGATCGGCAGCTGCGGCTCGCCGTCGCGCACCCACGGGTGCCAGAGCGACGCGAGCGAGCCGTCGGGGTTGTACTTGTGCAGGAAGTAGCCTTCGTCCTTGATGATCTTCGCCGCGAACGGCAGGAACTTTCGCGTGACTTCGGGGAAACCGGCGCGATTGAGCGCGTCGCACACGAACGCCGCGTCGCGCGTCCACATGTACGAGTAGTTGTCGTTGTGACCCCACTGGATGTCGGAGTCGTTCGCCGCGAGGATCGCGCCGCCGTTGTCGCATTGCGTGCGGATGATCAGCAGCGAGCGGCGATAGAGCTCGACGATCTCTTCCGGCAGATCGCTCAAGTCGTCGGCCGGCTTGTTCACCCACGTGTACCAGTACGACGCCGTGCGCGCCATGACCCGCGCCGCGGTCTCGCTGGCGACGCGCCGGTCGAGCTCGGTCACTTCGCCGTAGCGCTTCCCCGCGCAGATCCAGTACGTCACCGTCTGGCTCGCCGACGGCTCGAGCGTGACCGGAATGGCGAACGTCGAGTCGACCGCTCCCTGCGCGATCGGCGCCATCGACAGCACGCCGTCCTCGGCATCGCGCCACGTCCCTTCCGATCCGGCGATGCCACTCCGCCCGCACGCGTACTCGCCGATCCCACCCTCGGTATTGATCAGGAAGTAGCGCTTCGCCTTGTAGTGAATGAGGCCGTGCGACGCGGGATCGAACATCGCCGTGTCGCCGATCGCATGGCCGTAGATGCCGAAGTCGTGATGGAGGTAGAGCGTGACCTCGCGCTTCCGCTCCGTCAGGTTGCGGACGACGATCTTGCGGACGTAGACGTTGGCGTCGGCGTCGATCACGTCGTAGCAGCGCAGCCGCAGTCCGAGCTCTTCGTTGACGCAGAGGACGTCGGTGACCAGCGTCTCGCGCAGGTAGGCGAGCGTCTTCTTCCAGCCCGCGTCTTCGATCCAGCTGTGGACGCCGTCCGCGCGGACGCCGAAGCGGAAGCGGGCCGCGGCGTGGTTCTCCATCCCGACGTGAGGGAAGTAGAAATCGGCGAGACGGTATTGCGAGTCGAATGCGACGAGCATCGAACCGTTCCCGATGACCAGATCCCGCGGCATGGCGAAGCGCGAAGTTTAATGCATGGCGCGCGGCCGCAACGCGAACGCCGTAAAGCCATCGGCACCGGAATCGGGCGTGAGCCGCAGCACGCCGTCCTCGATCCACGGTCGTGCACCCGTTGGCGCGAACTGCGCGATGTCGACGCGCTCGAATCCCTGGACGATTTCGTCGTTTTCCTCAGGCTCGAGCGAGCAGGTGGAGTAGACGACATAGTCGCTCGCGAGGTTCATCGCTGATTCGAGCAACTCGCGCTGCAGCTTCGCGAACGAGGCGAGATCGTCCTCGCGCAGCCGCCATTTCAACTCCGGATTCTTGCGGATCGTCCCGGTCGCGCTGCACGGCGCGTCGAGAAGCACGGTGCGGAAACGGCGCGCGAATGGCGGACGGCATCCATCGCTCACCACGCCCTTCATCCGCAGCCGCGAAATCGAGATGTCGTTCGCGATCACACGCGCGCCGCGCGCACGCATGACGATCGTCTTTCCGCCGGGCGCCGCGGCGAGATCGAGCACGTCATCGCTCGTGTTCGCGGCGATGGTCGCGACCAGCGCGCTTCCTTCGTCGAGCGCATAACCCTCGACGTCCGCGCTCGAGCGCTTCAGTTTCCAGATGCCGGGAACGAGCGCGGACGGCTCGGCGTCGGGCGGCGGCGCGTCGGTGAAGACGTCGGGATACGAGAGCTCCTGATTGGCCTCGGCGATGCGCGCCGTGCGCTCGGCGCCGTACATGCGCGTCCAGCGCGCGATCAGCCACTCCGGATGCGCGGTGAGCGTCGCCACGTCCTTCGGCTTCGGCACTTTTCCTTCGGCGATGCGCCGGAGAATGGCGTTGACGAAACCGCGCGCGCGCGCCGGCGCCAGCTCCACCGTCTCCGCGACGATCGCGTATTGCGCGATGTCCATGTGAGAGAGCTGATACGCGCCGAGACGGAGCACGTCGCGGATCTCCGGCTCGATCGTCCGTTTTGCCAGGAAGTCGATCGCGAAATCGAGCCGCGAGCGCCAGCGGAGGACACCGAGGACCAGCGTGCGGACGAAGCCGGTCTCGTGCGTGAGCAGCGGCGCGGCGAATGACGACTCGCGCTCGATGCGGCGGAGGAGATTGAGCGCGCGCTGGCGGTCGGTCACACGCGAGCTCCGAGGGGCGCGGACGTCTCGTCCGCACGGCTGCGCGACAGCGCGGCTACCGGCGCACCAGGAGCGGACGAGACGTCCGCTCCCCTCGTCATAACCTGCCGCCGCCGCGCACGAAATCGATCGCGCGGACCGGCGACTTCCCCGGCTTCTGCACGGAGATCACGCGCAGCGCACCTTCGCCGCATTGCACGACGACGCCGTCATCGCTCGCATCGACGCGCGCCAGCTCGATCAGTTTCAACTCGCCGGCGAACACGCCGGGCCATGGATAGAACGCGCGGAACCTGTCGTAGATCACGCGCGCCGGCTCGCTCCACGAAACGGCCCCCTCGCTCTTCTCGATCTTCGGCGCGTACGTCGCCTGAGAGTGATCCTGCGGCGTCTCGGTCCACGTTCCCCTCAACGTCTTCGCCAGCGCCTCGGCGCCGATGCGCGAAAGCCGCGACGCGACGTCGGGCGTCCGCTCGTCGGGACCGATCGGCGTGCGCTCGATCGAGAGCATCGCGCCGTGATCGAGCTCCTCGTCGACGCGCATGATCGTGACGCCGGTCTCCGTTTCGCCATGCTCGATCGCGCGCTGGATCGGCGCGGCCCCGCGGTACTGCGGAAGGATCGAGCCGTGCACGTTCAGAAATCCCTGCTTCGGGATCTCCAGCAGTGCGGCAGGAAGGATCTTCCCGTACGCGACGACGATCCCGATCTCCGGTTGCGCCGCGCGGATCGCGTCGAGTCCCTCGCGAATCTTCGGCGGCTGGATGAGCGGAATCCCGAGCTCCTTCGCCCTAACCGCCACGGCCGGCGCATGCATCTTCATCCCCCGTCCGGCCGGCTTGTCGGGCTGCGCGACGACGAGCGCGATCTCGTGCTCTCCGGCCAGAGCTTCCAGCGTCGGAACGGCGAATTCGGGTGTGCCGAGGAAGACGATGCGCAAGCGGCGCGATTGTATGCGCTACGGCTTCGATGTCGTCGTGACCGCCGTCGTCGTCGTCACCGTCACCGTCGTATCGGTCACCGGCGCCTGGTCCTTCAGCTTCGGATCGCGCGGCGCGGCCGTGCCTTCGACGCCGGAATTCGGTTCAGGCGCCGCCGCAGGCATCCCATTCTGCGACGGCGTCTGAGCCTTGTTCTGAGGCGGGTGTGTCATCGCCGGAGGGTTGTTCTGGTAATCGCGCGGCGGCGTCTCGCCACGACAGGCGAGGAGGGAGAGCGTTGCCACCGCCAGCGCGATTTTTCTCACGGTACGGATGAGTTCAAATCATTTGCCAAGTACGGCGTTCTTGAAATCTTCGCCCGGTCCCGGATTCGGTCCGAGCCACGTGGCCAGCATCGCATCGGATGTCGCCTTGCCGGTCAACGTTCCTTTCGTCTTGCCGTTGACCTCGACGGTCGTGCCGGTTCCCGGGACGTAGGTGAGGACGAGACGGTTGCCCTTCGGGATCGCCTCCATCATCGTGCAGAGCGTCTTGAACGAGCCCTTCACTTCCGCGGACGCGTTCGGCATGTTCGCTTCCAGCCCTTCGCTCCACGCTTCGCACATCTGATCCTTCGAGACGCTGTAGAGGAAGTGCATGACCATGCGCCGTGGCGAGTCCGAGGCGAGGATCGCGGCGGCGCTGTTGTTCTTCGCCGGCAGATAGAGACCGCCGACGTACACCTTGATGAAAAATTTCTTCCGGATCCCGCCCCCGTTGAGCACGAGCGGCTGGCCATTGACCGTCACCGTGTTGTCCAGATTCACATCGGCGATCGTTGCTGCGATGAGCGGCAGAGCAAATGCGAGTGCAAGCAAAGTCCTGGTTGTGCGGCGCATTCTTGAACCTCCCGCGGAACGCTAACCTAGAATGACCGGATGAAACAAATTCTCTTCGCTGCCCTTCTCCTCGCGGCGCTGCCGCTGGCCGCGCAGGTCGCCGACGGCGATCAACACTGGGCCGCGCGCGCCGACGGCTCGCAGAACGGTCACGCCAGGGCGCCGCACGTCGACGCCGCGATCGCCGCGTATCAGAAAGCGGTCGCCGCGAACGCGAACGATCTGGAGGCGCACTGGAAGCTGCTGCGCGCGCTGCGGTTCAAGGGCGCCTACGTCGCCACGACCGACGACGAGAAGAAGGTTGTCTACTCGCAGGCGAAGAAAGCGGGAGAAAACGCGCTGGCCCGGTTGCGGACGAAAGGCTCGGAGAAGGAAGTGGCCGACGCCACGCGCTCGATCCCCGGCGCCGGCGAGATTTTCTTCTGGGACTCCGTGAACTGGGGCGAATGGGCGCTGGTCTACGGCAAGCTCGCCGCGGTGAAGGAAGGGGCGGCCGACCGCATCCGCCGCGAATCGACCATCGCCATGCTCATCGATCCGAAGATGGAGGCCGGCGGTCCGGCCCGCGTGCTGGGACGCCTGCACTCGCAGACGCCGCACGTCCCGTTCATCACCGGCTGGGCGTCGAACAAGGAAGCGGTGAAGTATCTCAAGGAGTCGCTGAAGGTCGATCCGGCGAACAAGATCACGAAGGTCTTCCTGGCCGAGGCCATGGTCGACAACGACAGCTCCACGAAACCGGCGGCGGTGCAGATGCTGCGCGACGTGGTCAACGCGCCGAACGATCCGGAGTTCGTGGTGGAGTGGGAGGCGGCGACGAACGACGCGCGGACGCTGCTCAGAAAGTGGAAAGCGTGATCGCGGCGATCACGTCATCGATCGCCACCGTCTCCGCGACATCGAATCGCAACCCGTCGCCACGCTGCTCGATCAGCACGATCGGCGTCTTCTTCAACGTCAGCGTCGTGCCGCCGTGCCGTTTCCACTCCGCTTCTTTCGCGCACCAGAAATGAAGGAGCCGGTGCGCGATCGTGCACCGCGACATCGCCTCGGCTTCCTCGTCGGTCAGAAAGAGATGCGCGGTCCGCTCGTCGATCGCGCGCACCACCTGCACGTCGACGCCGACGGCGGCGACGTCCTTCGCCGCCGCCGCGTACGGCGCTGAGTGCGAGTACGAAACGAACGGCGCGGCCGGCAGCAACGCGGCCGCGGCGCGGCTGAGCCTCCACTCGCGGCGGCGCTTCTCCAGCTTGAACTCCGGCGCCTCGATCGACGGCGGCTCGCCGGTCACCAGCACGGCCCGCGCGCGCCACGACTCCGGCAGCTCGATCACGTTCATTGCTGCTGCGCCGGAACCGCGGCGATGAATTGATTGTCGCCGCCGCTCTCCACCACCGAGGCGAAGGCGACGCCGGTGCCGGCGATCGGCGTGATGCGGATGGTCATGGTGTCGTCGAGCGTGACGCCGAGCTCGTGCTCGATGTCGGGGACGATCCACACCTCGTCTTCCGCCACCCCCTGCTCGATCGACTTGCCGCCGACCGAGATGTGGAACGTGGCCGGAATCGTCCCGGTGTTGACGATGCCGACGTTCACGCGGCGCGGCGCGCGCGGCTCGGGAATGCCGATGATGGTCAGCTCCGCGGAATCGCCGCCCGCCGTCGCCGAATCGCGCGCGGTGAGCGCCTGCTCCACCGAGGCGTGCGAATCGTGCGCGGCGTCGTAGGTCTTCACCGTGGCCACCGGAGCGCGGCCGACGCGGTGCTCGATCCAGAGCGTGCCGATGGCGTCGTTCGTTCCGAACAACGTGCGCGCGACGTCGGGCCAGCGCATGGTCCGGCGCGGCGCGAGCGTCACGCGGCGGTCGATGCGCGCGCCGCCGGCGACGTAGCGGAGCGACATCGCGATCGGCTCGCGAAACGGGTTATGCATCGTCAGGTCGGAGACCCAGCGCGCGTCGCCGATCCCTGCATGATTGCCGACCAGCGGAAAGACCTCGCGAGCGCGCGACGACTCCACGAGCTCCTCCGGCTTCGGCAGGCGGATGCGCTCGAGGTATCGCGCGACCGGCAGCGGGTTCGCCGGTTCGAGCCGCGTCCATAGCTCGACGCCGCGCACCGATTTGTAGAAGCGGTAGCAGTCGTCGACGTACGCCGACACCGCCTGCGCGCGCAGGTCGTTCGGCACGCCGTCGAATCGATCGAGCTGCTCCGGCGAGGTGCGGATGATCACCTTCGGCTTCGACCGCTCCAGCGCGCGGATCGTCTCCGCCTGGAACTCGCGCGGCGAGAGGATCGGCACCTGGTAGAAGCGCGTCGGGTTCGGACGATCGGCGAAGAAGTAGAAGGCCGGCTGATTGGAGAAATCGAAGATCGGCTCGTTGTGCTTCGTCAGCCTGCGGATCTCGGAACTCACCGCGTCGATGCGGAATCTGACCTCTTCGGCGTGCCCGTCGCGGAAGACGTTCAGCACGCGGCGCTGGTAGTTGAGGAAATCGTCGATGCGGACGTTGATGAGGTCGGGAATCCAGAGCAGGATGCCGACGATCGGCACGAGCACGAACACGACCGCGCCGACGAATTCGACGCCGCCCTCGCGCGAGGTCTCGCGCAGCTTGCGCGTGAAGAGGATCGCCAGCATCACCAGCATCGGTCCGACGAGGAACGCGGCGAAGTACTGATGCCGGAACTCCGCGCGGCCGAACGCCGTCCGCTGCGTGACCGCGGCGAAGACGGTCAGCACGAGGAGCGCGGAGTCGAACGCATCGAAGCGCCGGCGCAGCCAGCGCTGGATCAGGTAGACCGCGGCGATGGCGATCACCAGCGGCGAGAGAATCAGGTGGAACTTCTCGAAAAGGACGAAGTCCGACAGCGTGTGCAGGTTCAGGTTCTGCCGGAACGTGCTGACGATGTCGGGGAACGGCAGCGACCAGACCGCGTCGATGATGCGCGGGATGGTGATGAATGAGGTGAGGGCGAACGCGCCGAGCGCGCCGCGGACTGCCAGGTAAATGAGGAACGGCCCCGCCCCGATCGCGACACCGAGGAAGAAAAAGAGGGGAGCGGACGTCTCGTCCGCTCTGAGGATCCTCATGAGAATCAGAACGATCACCGCCCCGACGATCGTGTACAGCCCGATCTCGTAACTGAAAAACAGCGCCAGCCCCGCGAAGACGCCGCTGAAAATCGCGCTCCAGCGGCTGCGACGCTTCAGCGCGTACCAGAAGAACGCCACCGCGGCAACCTGGAAAAACGTCCGGTTGTTCTCCGCCGTCGTCCACGCCCCCATCGCCACGCAGAGCATGGCCAGCGGGATCGATTCGAACACCGCGAGCCCGAGGAACCAGATCGAGACGGCGAGAAAAGCGCCGACGATCACGCCGCTGGCGATCGACACGTCGAGCGAGCGCCCGAAGAGCTGCATCAGCCAGGCGTCGAGCACGCCGTCTTCGAGCATGCCGTGGAGCGGGAAGGTGTCGACATACGGCACCTTCCCGCGCAGGTAGTCGGACGCCGGCCCGAGCGACTCGCCGCGATGAAAGAGATCGATCCACTGCGTGCCCTGCGCCGTCGAGCCGTAGCTCACGAGGTAGATCAGCGCCGGAAGAATCACGAACGCGCAAAGCCGCCACGTCGCGCGCGGCGAGAGCGGCGTCCGCACGCGCACGGCGATGAACGCGCTGATCAGCAGCGCGATCAGGATCGCGACCCGCGGCTGCGTGGTCGGAATCCAGAAGAGCGGAAGGAAGGGAAGAACGACGAACGGAAGGGCGGCGGTGACGATCCGCTCGAATCGCACGCCGGCGACGCGGACGATGAAGAACGCCACGACCCAGAAGAGCGCGAGCAGCGCGCCGATGAAGAGGACTTCCAGGAAGAGCGTCGGGATATGCGCGAAGCGCCGGCCGGTGACGAGGTAGCGGAAGAGGATCCACGAGATCGCCTCGCAGAAGAGGAGCGCGTGATACGGATGAAGCTCCTCGCGGAACATCTCCCGCAGCCAGCGCTTGCTCTCCCACGCGTACAACAGGCGCGGCGCGAGGATCGACAGCACGATCGGCAGCGCCAGGATCCAGCCCGCCTTGCCGGTGGTCAGATAAAAGAACGGCGCCAGCAGGTACGGCGCGAGGAAGAGGATGGCCGGAAGTGTCCGCTTCGGCACGAGCCGCGCGCCGTAGCGATGGAAGACGATCGTCAGCGGCGGCACGGTGAGGAAGAAGAGGGCGATGCCTAGGTAGTCCCTCAATTTCGAATAGCGCAGGATGGTGACCAGGCCGACCGCGACCGGCTTCGTCGGCGGCAGCGAGGGGAAGAAAAGGGTCAGCGAAAAGAAGACGCCGGTGGCGAAGCAGAACGCAGACGCCCAGAGCAGCGCGGCGGTGATCCGGTCAGAGAGCGGTCGCGCGTTCATGCGCGGGCGAGTGTACCAATGCCTCCACGACCGCATCATGCAACGCGACGATGGTCGCGTTCGCCGACTCCACTTCCGGCGTGAACCCGAACCTCCGGACGGCCTCCGTGGTCGTCGGCCCGATGGAGAAGAACTTCGCCCGTTCCGCGACTTTCTTCCGCTCTTCGGACGTCAGCTTTCCGAAGAAGTGCTCGACGGTCGACGCGCTGGTGAACGTCACGGCGTCGATCGAATCAAGCATGACGCGCAGCTCGTCGAGGTCGTAGTCGGCGGCCTTCGTGCGATAGGCGATGCCGAGGTCGACCTGTCCGCCGCGCCTGCGCAGCTCGTCGATCAATTCATCCCGCCCCTCGGCCGCGCGAATGACCGCGGTGCGAATCCCGCTCTGATCGGCGGCCAGCATCGGCAGCAGCGCGATCGACTGGAACTTGTCGGGGATGAGATCCGGCGCGATGCCGCGTGCGCGCAGCTCGGCGGCCGTGGTGTCGCCTACCGCCGCGATCCTCGCCCCCGCAAATTTGCGCGCGTCGAAGCCGCGCTCGAGCAGGCGGTCGAAGAAGAACTTCACGCCGTTGACGGAGGTGAAGACGTAGAGGTCGTATCTGCCGTCGATGACGTGATCGAGCGAGTCGAGCGCCTCGGGCGGCACGATCTCGATGGTCGGGAACTGCAACACCTGGGCGCCCGACTCCTCGAGCATCTTCTTCAGCTCCGAGGCCTGCTCGCGCGCCCGCGTGACGACGACCCGTTTGCCGAAGAGGGGCTTCGTTTCGAACCAGTTGATGATGTCGTGCATCTTCACGACTTCGCCCACCACGATCAGCGCCGGCGTCGGAAGGTCGGCCTCCTGAACGATGCGCTCGATGGTGGCCAGGGTCCCGGTGACGCTGCGCTGCTCGCGCGTGGTGGCCTTCGAGATCACGGCCACGGGACGATCGAGAGCGCAACCGTACCTGGTCAGGTTGTTGACGATGGCGGAGAGATTGCCGAGGCCCATCATGAAGACGATGGTGCCGTCGAGCTGCGCCAGGGCGGACCATTTGATGCCGGTCGATTCATCGGCCTCGTGTCCGGTGACGAGCGTGAGCGACGTGGCGTAGGAGCGGTGCGTGACCGGGATGCCGGCGTAGGCCGGGCCGGCGATCGACGACGAGATGCCGGGGACGATCTCGACCGGCACGCCGGCCGCGATCAGCTCCTCCGCCTCTTCTCCGCCGCGTCCGAAGACGAACGGATCGCCTCCCTTGAGGCGGACGACGCGATGTCCCTTCTTCGCCTCATCGACGAGCAGCTGGTTGATCTGGTCCTGCGGCAACGCGTGCGCGCTGGCGCGCTTGCCGACGTAGACGACTTTCGTCGTCGCCGGGATCTTCGCCGCGATCTCCTTCGAGACGAGCGCGTCGAGGGCCACCACTTCGGCCGTCGCGAGGAGCTCCGCCGCGCGGAGCGTGAGCAGTCCCGGATCGCCGGGGCCGGCGCCGACGAGAAAAACTTTGCCTCTGGTGTTCATGGCGTTGCCCCTTCACGGACGAGCTGTTCGTAGACCTCATCCACGCTGCCGCCGCTCACGCGGATGGCATTGGATCCGTCGGGATCGGAGAAAAAGGCTTGGATGAGGACAGGCGAGGGCGCCTGTCCTACACTGCAATGCACCGCGATGCACGAGTAGCAGTCGAGTTGTTCGCCGAACTTCTGCAGTACGCCGCGCTCGTTGCGCGCGGCCAAGGCGCTCGGCTCGTGATTGATCGATTGCGCCACGTCGATCGCGCGCGCATCGTCGGCC
>Ga0070689_100000772_pt1 | contig 19615 bp, 15 predicted proteins | sample KBSS23HmetaG_FD_64669 | JGI IMG/M metagenome (GOLD analysis project Ga0070689, IMG submission 64669) | Switchgrass rhizosphere microbial communities from Kellogg Biological Station, Michigan, USA - KBS S2-3H metaG | ecosystem: Host-associated > Plants > Roots > Rhizosphere ...
CGGCTGGATACGGCCATGAAAACACTCACCGCGGCGCTTCGCCCGTGGACGATTGATTTTCACGTGGCGCAGAACGACGGCACGGTTAAAGGCTCCGGCACACACGACAAGACCGGCCACCATTGCCTGCCCAACGACCCGAACGGCAAATTGCGCATCACGCATCACGCCGGTTACTGGCTGCATGGCGACGACGGGCGGCTGACCAAGGCATTTCGCCACATCTGCTGGGACGGCTGCATGTTCCCCAACGAGGTGATGATGCAACAGCAGACCTGGAACGACATTTTGTCGGCCATGATTGCAGTGCGCGACGCGCACGGCTGGCGCGAAGCCGACACCGTCGAACGCGGACCGGCGCCGGAGACGGAAGCGGTGGTGATCCAAAGGACTGCGAAAGCACCGAGCAGAAAGGCCGCCAAGCCGGCAAAGAAGAAAGCAGCCCTGCCAGCGAAGAAAGTCGCGAAGAAAGTCGCGAAGAAAAAAGTGGTGAAGAAGGCCGCAACAAGGGCTGTGAAAAAACCCCTCAGCGTCAAGGCCGCCAGGAAGCTGGTCAAGAAAGCGAAGAAAGTCGCGGCCCGCAAAGCTGTCAAAAAGACCAAACGGAAGAAATAACAAAGCCAATGAGCTGGCCACGAAAAAGCACAAAAAGCACAAGAATGGAGCAGAACGGATCTCTGCAAGTCTTCATGCAACTTTGCAATGTGATTGGCGAAGCGGCTGTTCCTGGTTTTGTGCCTTGTGTGCCTCTTTGTGGCTAAACATCAAGAAACAACAAAACAAACGGTTGGCCGCGAAAAGGCACAAAAAGCACAAAAGAAGAAGGACGGAGTTTATGCAAGACATCATGCGGCCTTGTGACGGGATTCGCGAAGCAGGGACATCCTCACCGACGCCAGCTTCAACTTTTAGTCTTGTGCCTTTGGTGCCACTTTGTGGCTAAACATCACGAAAACTACAAAAAAGCGATTGGCCGCGAAAAGGCACAAAAAGCACAAAAAAGAAGGAGGCAGTTTATGCAAGATATCATGCAGCTTTGCGATCTGATTCGCGAAACAGGGTTTGCTATTCATCGCTACCATCGGAACGGACACTTGGAGAAGATTTATGAGAACGCACTCGTTCACCGTCTCCGGAAGCAGGGACTCCAAGTACAGCAACAGCATCCTCTTAAAGTTCTCGACGAAGATGGGACGTTGCTCGGCGACTTCTACGCTGACTTATTCGTTGAGAATCGGCTCATCGTGGAGGTGAAAGCCGTGCGTGCGGTCGTCGAAGAACATATTGCCCAGCTCTTGGGTTATTTGCGGGCTTCCCGGATTGAACATGGACTCCTGGTAAACTTTGGCGCCGCGAAATTCCAGATCAAGAAATACATTCTCACCGAAGCCAACCTTCCTTTTTGATTTTGTGCTTTTTGTGCCTCTTTGTGGCCAAAACCTCAAGAAAACAAGGTTTGTGCTTGCGTGCCTCTTTGTGGCTAGAAATCTATGAAAAAACTCAACGTCGGCATCGTCGGTTACGGCTTCATGGGCCGGGCGCACTCCAATGCGTATCGCAAGGTTAATAATTTCTTCGATCTCAGCTATCAGCCTGTCCTCAAGGCCGCTTGCGCCCGCAGCGCGGACAACGCGAAAGCGTTCGCCCAAAAGTGGGGCTACGAATCCGTTGAGACCGACTGGCGAAAGCTGATCGCGCGGGAGGACATCGACCTCATTGACATCTGCACGCCGAACAATACCCACGCCGAAATCGCCATCGCCGCGGCGAAGGCGGGCAAGATGATCCTCTGCGAAAAACCGCTTGCATTGAACGCAAAGGAAGCGGAGAAGATGGTTGCCGCCGTGGAAAAGGCAGGAGTGCCGAACATGGTCTGGTACAACTATCGACGTTGTCCGGCCGTCGTGCTGGCCAAGCAACTGATTGATGAAGGCAAACTGGGCCGCATTTTCCACTACCGCGCGAAATTCTTGCAGGATTGGACCATCAACCCTGACCTGCCACAGGGCGGGGCGGGTCTGTGGCGCCTCGACGTGAAGGCCGCCGGCTCCGGGGTCACCGGCGACCTTCTGGCGCACTGCATCGACACGGCGATGTGGCTCAACGGCACGATCGACAAAGTCAGCGCCATGACGGAAACGTTTGTCAAAGAGCGCAAGCACAACCTCACCGGCAAAGTCGAGAGGGTCGGCATCGATGACGCCTGCGCTTTTCTCGCCCGGTTTACCAACGGATCACTGGCGACCTTTGAATCGACGCGTTATGCGCGCGGGCACAAGGCGCTTTACACCTTTGAAATCAATGGCGAACACGCGTCGATTTTCTGGGACCTGCACGACCTGCACCGCCTGCAGTATTTCGATCATCGCGACGAAGGCCGCGTGCGCGGCTGGCGCAGTATCCATGTCAGCGACGGCGACCAGCCGTACATGAAAAACTGGTGGGTGCCCGGTCTCCAGATCGGCTACGAACACAGTTTCGTCCACCAGGTCGCCGACTTTCTCCAGGGCCTGGCCGACGACAAGGCGGCCAAGCCCGACTTCAAGGATGGCCTTGCCACAGATTACGTCACCGACGCGGTTCTCCAATCAGCGAGAAGCGGCAAATGGGAAAAGGTGAAGAAGGTGAGGCAACGTTGAACGTCTGCGGAGGCGGGATGAGAGAGATCACTCTATGAAAAGGTTGAAAAATACTGCTGGTTTGCGTGAGAGACAGAAGTTTCCCTTCGGGTTCACGCTCATTGAACTACTTGTAGTGATCGCTATCATTGCCATCCTGGCTAGCCTGTTGTTGCCAACGTTGTCTCGAGCGAAGGATAGGGCCTGGTCCATCAAATGCATGAACAACGTCCGCCAGATGGCCCTGAGCTACTACCTCTATGCCGACGACCACAACGATCAGGTCGTGACGCTGTACCTGTTTAAGCCGGCGCCAAGCGGCGCTCTCTATCCGGGCTCGGTTACGTGGTGGGTGGATCTGTTGCGGCCTTACCTGCAGGGGACCAACGTCACCAGTTGCCCCAGTGTGAGGGCCGGTGTCGCGGGCACCGCTGGCGGGCCCGGCGGGCTCGGCGTCGCTCTGAGTCATCCCGAACTCTCGGCGTGGTCAACGGACTGGCGGCCCAAGCTGGCCGAATTGAAGAGTCCCGTGAAGAAGCCTCCGTTTACCGACGCCGGACTTATTGGCAATCCGCTCGAGCGCAATCCGGATAATTGGGTCGAGGTGCGCAAACAGCAGTCTCTCTATTGGCGCGTGCCGACCAACCAGGGGTATTACAATGACGATCCCCAGCGCCCTATCGGCCGCCACCTCAAACGATGTATTGCTGGATTTGCAGACGGGCATGCCGAGGCGCTCAAAGTCAGCACGATAGGCTTGCAGTTCTTTCCGGGCAAGACCTCGGACGGCAAGTCGGCCACGGGCCCTGAATGGCTCGGTGGGAATGGCCGGTATGATGAGCGTTGGATGTGGTCGTGGGGCTCGGAATAGCGTAGCGCATATTTTCAATCAGTTGTGTTCGGCACGTAAAAGGCTTGCGGTGTTTTGCCTCTCTCTCCCCGCGAGGAACGAGCGGGGAGAGAGTCGGAGAGAGGGGAACTAGATAAAAAGCGCCTCCTCTCCCCGGCCCTCTCCTTTTTGAGGAGGAGAGGGAGAGTAAATGCGGTTGCGCGCTCAAAGCATTACTTCTGCCGAACACAACTGGTTAAAAACCTGCGATACAGCACAGCGCGGCGGAGCCGCAACCAAAACATCCAATAACCAAGCTGTGCCCCGACAGCCTCACCGCATCCAAAACCAAGATGGCCAAACGCACCAAAGATGTGATCGTGGCGAGCCTCGCCTTAGGCGCTGCGGTGGTTTCACTTTATTTTGGCTTCGCCGGACGCGCGCCAAAGATCAATCTCGATCCCTACGAGGTCCTCGGTGTCGTCACGGCTGAGGAAACCGCGAAGTTGCTGGCTGATAAAGGCTTGGTGCTGGTCCTGGCCCGCGACACCGGTGCGGAAAAGAACCCGTCCGTAGAAGCCGAGCTGAAGGCTTTTCAACGGACGATCAAGAAGCGAGCGGGTCTGCGCCTGCTCACGGAACGAGTCCAGGTGACACCGATGCTCATGATGGCCACCGGGGGCGGTGTGCCGCCCGACCAACTCTTCAAGGCGCTTCAGACCCATCCGAACGTCGGCGCCCTGGTCTTGTTCTTTGGGTTCCCGCCATTGGCCGATCCGGAGCTGGAGGTGCTGGCAAAGTCGGGTGTCAAAACCGTTGTGGTTTCCTCCTTCCACCCGGGCTACAAGCGGCTCCTGGAGCGGCGAGCGATCCATCTCGCGATTGTACCGAGACCGGAACCACCCCCGCCGGATTCCCAGGCGCCGCGGGCTCTGCGCGAACGCTTCGACCAGGATTACATCATTGTTACGCCGGCCGAAGCGGCGCGTTTGCCCTGAAGCTCAGGAATGCTCCGCGGTCCAAACCTCGACTTCGAACCGACTCCGAAAATGAGTTAGGAGTAAAAGTTCGCCTTCAGACCCGGAGAGGCGGAAGCCTGTACCTTAACGGTGCATGATATGCGCATGCCCCCTCACCTTTATCCTCTCCCCGCGCTTTTATACCGGCCTTGTTGCACCGGCGCGGGGAGAGGGCAGGGTGAGGGGCAAGTGCCACTGGAAATGACAGATCATGCTGCCGCGGAAAAGCCCATTTCATTCAGCCGTTGCAGGTTGTTCCTGCATGCCTTGCATGCTTTTTGTGCAACTATGGCGTGTACGGGAACGTTCACGCTCGCTGGAGCAGCGGTATCTCATGAAGTCTTACGTCGGCTCCTACAGGCCGCGCTGGCTGAGCAGCCTGAGCTCCGCCTTCACCAGTCGACCCACCCGATGCTTCGCCAAATAGACCGCTGCCGTGCTGACACCGAGCGCGCGGGCCGTCTCGCGCGGCGAGAGTCCTTGAACAACGTGCAGGTGATACATTTCGTAGTGCGCCGGGCTCACCCGGCTCTTGATGCGGTCCAACGCCGCGCGGACAAGATTCTGGCGCCATTCGCCCTCCCAAATCGCTTCGAGATCGACACCCTTCGGGTCAGGCACCCGCTCCACCGTCGCCGTCCGAGCAGAGTCTTCAGAAAGTGCGTCAGGCGTCTCGCTTGACCGGGGCAGACAGGACTGCTGCCCTACTTTCTCCCGCTTGCGAAACTGGTCCGCCACCTTCCACCGGGTGACTGCCAGCAGCCAGCCTTTGAGCGAATCCTTGCCCGGCTCGTAAGTGAACTCCGGCATCTTCTTCGCCGCCCCGATCATCACTACCTGCACGACGTCCTGAGCCTCGGTTTCAGTCAACCCGGCCTTGAGCGCCGTGGCATGAATGAGCCGCCAATAGGTATCGAAGAAATCGCGCCAGCTTTCCTGATCGCCCACGTCCTTGAGCCGGGCGAGCAGGCTTTGGCGCGTCGGGATGGAGTCGGCGTCGTTCACAATTCAATTAACCACGAATCGACACGAATGAACACTAATCAAGGCGGTCGCCAGATTATAGGTGGCGGTGAAGCCGTGAAAATCGTGGCTGAATCAGCGTTCGCATTTGGAGAGAAACCGTCTCACCGGAGCGAATTCTTTCAACGATGCGTCAGTTTGGACTTAAGCACCGCGGGAAGCGACTGAACGCTCACCACCTCCACCTTCTGATGTAACTGATACGATTGGTGTCCAGGGTACAGGACAAACAACCGTTGGAGCTTCAAATCGTTCAGCGCGATGTGCATCGACTTCGTGAGGGTGGGGGCGTCGCTGTGTTTGAACTCAAAGCCGATCCGCTTCCCATTCCGCAGGACCAGCAGATCCAGTTCTGCTCCGGCGTGAGTCGCCCAGAAATAGGCCTCCCGATCTCCTGTCCAGCGCAGCACCTGCTCTAAAGCGAATCAAAAAAGTGAGCGGGTCGGTCTTGGCTGATCTGCCGGGCGAGCGTGGTCTTGCCGGCCTGCCGGGGGCCGAGGAGCGAGACAATCGGAGAGGCCTTCAACTGACGGAGAATCTCCTGCCGGTAAGCTGTCCGCTCGATCACGGGCGGATGCTCTCATTGAAATTCGAAAATGCAATCTTCGATTTTCGAGCAAAAGAATCCTGCCAGTCTCGCACCCGGCTGGAGCCGCTAGTCGAAAAGATTTTTCATTTTCCTGCAAGAACCACGCTCCCGTTTCCGGTTTCTGGTTGGGAAAGTCAATTGGCACTGCTCGACCCAATTCAACTTCAGCCGATCGTGTGGCCGGCGGGCGTGTTTGGCCGGCGGACCGTGTGTCCGCCCAGACCCGTCGTAACGCCAGAAAATCAACGCTGAATTTGAAAACAGAATCAAACGTGAAAACGAAAACCAACTTTGTCGCCACCGGACTTCTCTTAGCAAATTTAGCGAACGGATTCGGACAAGCCGCTGCAATTCACCAGTTCGATGGGATTGCGCTTCTGTCAGATCAAACCATCTCGCTCGGCCTTACGGGCGGCGTCTCGAGTCTGTTTCGATCTTATTTCGATATTTATGTCCTGGAGACCTCGACGAACCTCTTGGATTGGACGCCACAACCCACGCTCTTGCGAACCAACAGTTCTACTAACGCCCTCATTTATCTCGATCGCGAGGCAACAAATTCTGATAAACGCTTTTACCGAACCTTCACCAACATTTTGATCACACCTTTTGCCAAACCGACCGGCCCTTACCCGGTGGCCCGAGTCTCGAGACTGATGACCGACCCATCACGGACGAACCGCTATCGTATTTCGACCAATGGTTCGTTCACTTGGACGGGTTCGTTCATGGTCACGTCCTGGTATCCGGCCCAAGCCCAAGCCGGATTGCTGCCAATGGAGCAAGTGGAAAAAATGATCGCCTTGGACGCTAACATCTACGGCGCCTATACTAATGTCGCGCCGCAATTTAAGTCGCATTCCCTACACAACGCGGCGGTCGCCGCCGGTCAAACGAGCCATCCCGTAGTGATTTATTTCCACGGCGCAGAGAGCCTTCGGACCGACAACTCACAGAGGGCGGAGGAACTGGCCAGCCACGGCTACATCGTGGCAGCCCTCGCGCACACTGATTGTTACGCTCAGGTATTCCCTGACGGAATGGAAGTTTTTGGCAATCCAAGGGGTGACGATGTGGCGTTGTTGCGGAGTCGGCTCCTTGACTTCCAATTTTTCCTGGACCAACTGGTTCTGCTCAATACCAGCGACGAGCTCTTCGCAGGCACGATGGACTTGGATCATGTAGGTGCGTTTGGTTGGTCGTTCGGTGGCGGCGCGGCAGCAGAGATCTGCCGCGTGGACTCTCGGGTCAAAGCTGCGGTACTATTGGACGCTTACTTGAATCCCGCGACTACGCTTTTGCAGATTGGTTTGCAAAAGCCCTTCCTCTCAGTAAACAGCCAGGTTGGAGACAACCTTGCTTATAATACTCAGATTTTCAATAAAGCAACTAACGATGCATATTTATGCCAGATCAAAGGAACTGAACACCCCACCTTGTGCAACGGTGCTTGGGTTAGTTATCTGACATCGACCTCGCGCCAAGCTGCCGTGGCAATCAATGCCCTCACGCTGTCGTTCTTCAACAAGTATCTCAAAAACGAGGACGATCATTTGTTGGACAATCCGTCCATCGTCTATACCAACGTGTATAATTTCAGAAAAAAATAAATTCGGAATCTGGTCACCGGCGGCAAAACGCTGCTTCCCAACTGGGAAGTTGGCGCGGTTTGGAGACGAAGGCGTGTGTACGCCAAGTCCCACAATGTTGAATAACTTCAACAGATGAAAGAACGAACATGAAAACAAGAGCCAGCCTCCTTTGCAACGGGATGTTTCTCGTGGCCTCAATCAACTGCTTCGGCCAGCCCGCCATTACCAGCCAGCCGCAGAGTTTGACCAATCTCGCTGGCACGACCGCGACCTTTTCAGTTACCGTTACCGGAACGCCGCCACTCGCTCATCAATGGCTCTTCAATTCGACCATCGCTTTGTCGGGCCAAACGAATGCCGGCCTGACGCTCACGAACGTGCAATCTCTTAATGCCGGCGATTATTCAGTCATCGTTACAAACGTCCAAGGTGCCGTCACCAGCATCCTTGCCAGTTTGACAGTCATCGCTCCACCCACCATTTCAAGTCAGCCATTCTCGCAAAACACTATTGTCGGCACTGATGCCATTTTCGACGTTGGGGTTCTTGGCACCGCTCCCTTTTACTACCAATGGCAGTTTAAGGGGACAAACCTGCCCGGCGCGACAAACAGCGCGCTGACCCTAACCAACGTCCAAACGACCGATGCCGGTGATTATTCGGTTATCATCACCAACTTGGCAGGCTCCGTTGCCAGCGTCATCGCTCATCTGTCTGTCTTCTCTCAAGTGCGACAAGCCTGGGCTGCCCGATACAATTTTCCCGGCAATGCATTCGCGTTAGCGGTTGACGGTAGCGGCAATGTTTATGTCACAGGCGACTCGTGCGACGGCTCGGGCTGCGGCTACGTGACGGTTAAATATGACGCCAATGGGAACCAACTCTGGACGGCCCGCTACGCCGATGCTGCGATTAGCGGTAATGCGGCGTTGGGCGTGGACAGCGCCGGGAATGTTTATCTGATCGGTTCCTCTTCTGGAACAAATAGCTTCCTCAAGTATGTAACAGTCAAGTACGACGCCAACGGAAACCAACTCTGGGTTACGCGTTACAGCGGCTCTGGCTTTGATAATGTTGCCATGGCCTTGGGGTTAGACGGCGAGGGGAGTGCTTATGTCACCGGATACTCAATTGGGACCAATGGCTCGGCAGAGTATGCGACAGTGAAGTATGACGCCAATGGGAACCAACTTTGGGTCGCTCGTTACAAAGGTCCTGGCAACTGCGGTGATGTCCCTGGCCACCTAGCGTTGGACACGGCCGGAAATGCTTATGTTACCGGGTCTTCTTGCGGTACCGACGGCTCGGAGTCTGCCACGGTAAAATATGATGCCAACGGAAGGCAACTGTGGGTGGCACGCTACCCTGGTCTCGACGATCTTGGATACTTCCGGAACAACCCGGCCGCATTGAAAGTGGATACGGCCGGCAACGTTTATGTGACGGGTTCGTCATCTTCTCTTGACGAACTCGGCGTCCGCCACACGGGTTATGCAACCGTGAAGTATGATGCAAATGGGAGGCAGTTGTGGATTGCGCGCTACACCAGCCTGCCTGCCTACAGCGCGGACAGTTTCGGTTTACTGTCCTTCGCTGGTGCTCGAGCGCTGGCGGTGGACACCGCGGGCCATGTCTATGTCACCGGCGATTCGGGTGTCCTTCATGGCGGCCACGCAGGAGAAGTGGTTTTCCGGGCTAAGGACTACGTAACGGTGAAATACGATGCAAATGGAAACGAACTTTGGGCCACTCGTTACAGCGGCAACCCGCTTGTTGTACCGCGTTATAATGGTGGAAGTCGCCTAGCGCTTGATACGAATGGCAACACGTATGTCACTGGTGGCGTTATTGACATCGACGGCTACAGCCACTACGCGACGGTGAAATATGACACCAATGGAAACCAACTCTGGATCGCCCGCTTCAAGCGCTCTTGCTATTGCGGCAATGATGCGGGAATTGCCTTGGCGGTCGATGGTGCGGGCGATGTATATGTCACGGGTACATCAGCAGATGCCTTGGGCGTTCTTGGCTATACAACAGTGAAGTATGTACAGACGCAAGTGGACAGCTCACCCACCATTGCGACTCCACCTCGGCCGCAATATCAGACGGCTTTTGCTGGAACAAATATCAGTTTTAGCGTTACGGCCGCGGGGGCACAGCCATTGAGTTACCAATGGCGTTTCAACGGCGCGAACGTTCCCGGAGCCACCAACGCCTCACTGACCGTGACCAACGTTCGGATTTCCGGTGATTACTCCGTGGAAGTCGCCAACTCCGCTGGACTAACGGTCAGCTCGGAGGCACGTGTTATGATCCTCTCTGAGTTGCGGGTCTCGGCAGGCTTAACGAACGGCGGATTTCAATTCACGCTCGTGGGCGAGCTGTACCATCCTTACAGAATCGACGTTTCAACAAATCTTCAGCAATGGACCTCTTGGGCTGACGGCTTTTTGAATTTAAGCGATGGCAGCACAATTCAATTCGCCGATTCCTCGACGAACTTCCCACGACGCTTTTACCGGGCGGCGTCGCCATGAGATGCCCCAGTGCAAGGCATTGTCGCATTCACTTTGATCGAATTTCTAGTTGTTACCGCCATCATCGCGAGCAAACATGATTTCACGTAGGCGATCAAAGGGTTCCAAAGTATCCCCTTGAACTGACAGCTAGGCTGATTTGGTACAAACCGAAACAGTAAGAGCCCCCTATCGCGTTCACGAACTTACTTTTCCAAGCCGAGTTTCCGAAGCAGAGCTAGAAACCGCGGGTCTGACCGCACGCTATCGAAACGCCGGTCAAAGTTGATGCGGAATGCTTGATCTGCGCCTCTTCGCGCCTCAGCTTTCCCTAAGAATTCCAGCGCCAAATCCTTTTGCCCAAGATGCAGGTAGATAACGGCGATATCGTAGGGGTCCGCCCCGAAATTCGAGCTTACGTTGGAAAATTCCAATTTCTTCTGCCAATAACCTCGTGCGCCTCCCGTCGAAAAGGCGCGACGGAGATCGTCGCTTTGTTGGACGGCTTTTTCATGTTGCATCCCATAACCAAGCGCAGCCTTGCGGGACATCTCGATGGCTTCAGAAAACTCACCCTTTTCTTCGTGAATCTCTGCCAGCAGCGCATAAGCCCAAAAAAAATTGGGATCCAAATCAAGGGCTCGGCGAAGTTGTCCGACCGCTTGCTCCGTTTGGCCAGCGGAAAGAAAGACACATGCTGCGCCACAGCAATGGCGAGGTTCGACTGGGTCAAACAATTGGGCCAGCCTTTGTTGCTCCTTGGCTTCGTCCAGCCTGCCCATCTCCAACAAAAGCCAACCATACATTCCGTGCGCACGCCCCAAATCTGGGCTGAGTTGAATCGCCCGTTTCAAGCCCTGCTCTGCTTTAGAGAAGTTCCGATCAAGGTGCCAATCACCAAATGCCACCTCAATGTGAGCGTTGGCCAGCGAATCGTCGAGCGCCAGCGCCTGCAAAGCTGCTTCCCTCCCTTTGGCGAGAGCTTCCTCGGAGGAGGGAAAGAGATCATCCCACCAATGGTAGATTTCCGCTAAAGCCGCCCAGGCTTGGGCAAACTTTGGGTCAAGGCGTATGGCCTCTTTCATAGACTTGATTGCACGCCGGGCTCCATCGGGAGTAACTCTGGTGTAATAATGCTGGCCCTCGACGTAGGCGTTCCAGGCCTCGCGATTCTTTGTGCCCTTCATCTCGGGCTGAGGCGTCGCTCTTGTGCTTCCAGGCTGGCGCTCTTTCACGACGCGGCTCAAAAGAAAACCAAGAACAGCAATCAATCCGATAAGGCCGGAAATCAGCGCGAGTTTTGCAGCGGCAGCCAGGCGCCATTCCACAGCACGCTTGCACCTGACAGATTCGCCGTGTTGCAGCAATTCAAGTTCAGCCAGCATGGCCACCCCATCGGCGTAGCGTTGGCGCGGGTCGGGCGCGCAGGCGCGGTGGAGGATCGCGTTGACTTCCAGCAGGCGCTCGCGGTCGGCGTGCGTCGCCAGGTCGGCGGGCGGTTCGGGCCATGCCGTGCGGTCGTGGCCGGTGCTCAGTTCGTACAGCAATTTGCCGAGGCTGTAGCAATCCGCCGAGGGCGTGCCGGCGCCATGGAACGGGACATAACCTTCGGTGCCCACGAACGAGCGCGCGTCATCGACGCCAGCCACAAGCCCGATATCGGCGAGCTTAGCTACGCCGCCTACGAAGATAACGTTGGACGGCTTCACATCGCGATGCACGAGCTTGTGCGCATGCAAGTGCGCGAGCGCGCTGGCGAGGGCCCGGCCGATTTCGAGACAACGGTTGATGGGCAGCGCGCCGTGTTGCTTGAGTTCGGAACGGAGGGTGTGAGGAGAATACAATGACGAATGACGAATGACGAATGACGAACCAAGCTCGAAGCCCGAAGTCCGAAGGTTAGCGTCTTGAGCAGCGGGTTCGGTATTCGGGTTTCGGATTTCTCTCGGATTTCGACATTCGGCATTCGGATTTTCTGCCGTATCGGCAAGTTCCATCACATAGTAGAAGCAATCGTCGGTGCCTCCCACGTGGAGGATGGAGACCAGATTCGGATGAGACCGCGAGATCGGTTCGTATTTCTGGATACCCTCGAACTCACGTGTGAACGGCCGGACATCGCCGAACTGATCGCGGCGAACGATCTTCACGGCTCGTAATGCGCCAAGCTTTAAGTGCCGCGCCAGCCAGACTTCGCCGTACGCGCCGCGACCGATGACGTGGAGGAGGTCATGATCGGCGATCTTAGGCAGAGGTAAGCCAGCCACGGCCGAGCCGGCTGCGGGAGCGCTTTGGCCGGGAACAATCACGCGCTCAGTGTATCTTTCGACACAAGCGTGACAAGCTCACTCAAGAGTAGGGCAGGTGTCCCGCCTGCCCGGTCGTGCATCTGCGAGGATGTCGAGACACATGACGACACCTTCGCAGGCTGGAAGTCTAATTAGGGCTTGTCCCAGAAATCCGTTTTCCAGAACTTTGTCGCGAACTTTTTCGGCTGGCGGGCATTTTCGACAAAGTTTCTGACAAAGATTTCCAAAGACACGCTCCTGGGGGACAGGCTCAAATTATCGTGCGTGCCGCATCCGCAGCGCAGTCTGCCGAATCCCAGTGGCTCCTACCAACGTAGGGTTTTTTGAACAGGCTAACACAAACGAGTCCGCGTTGGGCAGGCGAGACGCCTGCCCTACCCTGGCTGGCTGTGTCCGATCAGAGTTACAAATTGTTGGGGCAATTGCAGTTCTCATCATGCGTCGAACGTTTAAGCTCTCGCCGCGATGAACAACGTTGCCCCGTTCGTTCCCTTTCTTCCCGTCCTGGGTGCCGTGCTCGCGCTCGTGTGCCTGTTGTTTGCCATGCGCTCGGGCAAGCGCAAGCGATTGGTGGATAACCTTCCCACTTCCAGGACCACCGGCGTGTTCATCGGTCTGGTCGAACTCAAAGGCAAAGCGGAATCGGTTCAGCCGTTGACGAGCTACCTCGCCGGCCAGCCATGCGTGCATTACCAGTGGCGGGTCGAGGAGCATTGGTCGCGCACGGTGACGGAAACCAACACCGGCAGCGACGGCAAGAGCCGAACCCGCACACGCCAGGAGAGCGGCTGGAAGACGGTGGCTGACGGCGGGGAGGCCATCCCGTTTTATCTCCAGGACGATTGCGGCGCGATCCTGGTTCGGCCCGAAGGGGCGAAGATCGAACCGGCGACAATCTTCAACGAAACGTGCGGCGCCTCCGACCCGCTCTATTACGGCAAAGGCCCGGCGGTGGCGGTGGCGGATTCGGACTATCGCCGACGCTTCACCGAAACCGCGGTGACCCTGCACGCGGAATTGTATGTCATGGGCCAGGCGCGCGAACGGCAGGACGTCGTCGCGCCGGAAATTGCGCAGGACCCAGCCGCGCCGATGTTTCTCATTTCAACGCGCACCGAACAGCAAATCAGTTCCGGTTTTCGCTGGGGCTTTTGGGGCTTGGGATTTCTCGGCCTGGCGCTGTGCGTGGCCGGATTTGTCGTCAAGGACACGGTGGGCGACGTCGACCCGGCGGCAAACATCAGCACTTACCTGTTAGCGGGGACCGCCTTTCTTTTGTCGGCCGGACTGGGCTGGGTCTGGATGGTTTACAACAGCCTGGTGGAATTGCGGCAGCGCGTCCGCCAGGGCTGGTCGCTCGTGGACGTGCAACTCAAGCGACGGCACGACCTGATTCCGAACCTGGTCGGGACGGTGAAGGGTCTGCGCGATTACGAGCAGAATCTACAAACGGAACTCGCCGAACTTCGGAGCCAACTGGAAGCCACGCCGCCGGGAGTGGAGGGCCCGGACCATCGATCGTGCGGGAAAATTCTGATAGCGATTCAGGAGCGTTACCCGGAGCTCACGGCGCAGGAGTCCTTCGCCCATCTTCAGAAGAACCTGATCGACACCGAGCAACGCATTGCGCTGGCGCGCGGCTATTTCAATGAAATCGCCACGTTCTACAACACACGGCTGGAGATCGTTCCCGACCGGTTCATCACCGCGCTGGGCGGATTGAAACCGCAACCGTTGATGGTCGCGAACGATTTTGAGCGCGCGCCCGTGGAGGTAAACCTCGCCGCCGGCTGACGTGCCCGAATTGGCGGAGCATGTCAAATCAACACTTCACTTTCGCCTCCTGACGAGGAAACGTTCGAGAGAACTCACGACCGTGACTGCGATCCAGAGCCCCAGGGCCATTCCCAACGTGCCGATGATGGTCCTGGGAACCGGTCCACTGGATATTACTGAGCAAAGCCTCAATTGACGGCCACGACCGGTTCGGCGCGCATGGCCGCGTTCTTCTGTTCAAACTCCTTGCACCATCCTTTGATTTCGGTGTCATTGAAAATCTTGCCAATGACGCGCCGCAGCAGGCCCTTCAAGTTGGGATTTTCAACGTCGCGCAAGGAACGGGTCGCTTCCTCCTTGTAAGTTTCATATAACTGCCGCGCCCGCTCGTCGGCCTTCAGCTCGATGTAAAGCGCTTCAATGTCTTCGGGTTTGGTCCCCGCCTCGAGCGAACGGCGCCAGACTGATTCCAGCAGTGTTTTGTTTGCATCCTTGGCCTTCTCATAGGCGATGGCGAGCAACAAACTCGGCCGCAAACCGGCGATATCGTTCGTCTCCCCGTGGCTGCCCAGGTCGCTCAGGTCATCGCGAATCTGGTAAGCAATGCCGAGCGCTTCGCTGTAGCTCGCCAGCGCGTCGGCGACTTCCTCATGACGTTCGTTTCCGGCGTAAATGGCGCCGAGGCGAAGCGCGACTTCGAAGGCGGGGGCGGTTTTCTTGCGAAAAATGTCGAGCACCTGGGTTTGGGAGAGCGGCTGCGGCGTGCGCGCCCAGCAGAGTTCGGCGCCCTGCCCGCGGCAAAGCTGCTGCTGGCCTTGCGACGCCACCAGCAGCATCGTCGCTCGTTGTTCCGCTGATGCCCGGCTGGCGCCAAGAAGGCGGTAGCCCTCGCCGATGAGCAAATCGCCCACGTTCAAGGCCACGGCCACCCCGTGCTCTTCGTGCAAAGTTTTCTCGCCATAGCGTTGCGCGTCGTTGTCCTCGATATCGTCGTGAATGAGCGAGGCCTTGTGGAACGATTCGACTGCGACCGCGATGTTGCGGATGTCCTCCGGCAAGGGGGCGCTTGGAGTTTCGCGCAGCGCCTGGTAAGCCGCCACGGTGAGGAAAGGCCGCCAGCGTTTGCCAGCCCGGCCCAGCCAATCCCGGGCGATTTGTTCCGTTTCGCCTTCGGCGTCGCCCATGATGTGGTCGAGCGACTCGCGAGTGAACCACGCATCCACTTCCTTGCGCAGCGAAGTGAGATCGAGCCGGCGCGTGTGGTCATCGCTGGTGAGGTGGATGTATTCCCAAATCCAATCCAGATCAACCGTCGTGTCGATGCAATCGTCCTGCAGCAGCGGGACGGCCACACCGGGAATTGCCGCCGCTTCCATATACGGGAAGGCGCGCTCCAGGACGCTCAGGCAACTCACGCCGACAACGGCTTCGATCTTGCCCGTCTGAATCAGCGACATAACGATGGCCGACCCTTCCGCAACCAGCACGGCGTAGCCGAGTTTTTCCGCCTCGCTCTGCAAGTCTTGAATCGTGCACAGGCCGCATTGCTTGCACAGCAGGCCGAATTCGTCAAACGGCGCGGGGCATTTGCTCTCGACGCGGAGGCATTTGGGCAGCAGCAGTAACCGGCGCTCGTAAGGCACGCTGGCCAGCGTCTCGCGCCACATTTCGTTATTGATGAGCACGCCGACGTAATCGCGATAGAGGGGGTCGCACCCGAGTATCTCGACGACACGTTCTGCGTGAACTTTGAGTTCTTCGACCGGTAAAGGTGGAACCGGATTATGCTCGGCAACGTAGTTTCGCACCGCGTGCAGGTAATGATTCCGTTGGATGGCCGTCTGCGGAATGTTCTTTTTCGGCGGGCGAACGCGCTGCTGGACGATGTGCCGCGGGATGACGAGAGGAGCGGTTTGCATAATCAGTTTGTACGACTTTTCATCAGATCTTTTATTTCACAACGGGTTCGCCAAGCGCCGGATTGTCGGCCACGACGTGAGCCGGGTCGAGTCTTGTTTTCAAAACGCTCGCTTTGGCGGCCGCGCCGTGGTCCGCCTCCCGATAGGCGCCAAAATCGCTGAACCAATACTTCTTCGCCAGCCGATACATCCAATGCTTTTCCGGGACTTCCTCGCCCGGCAGCCATTGACTGAAACGCGGCTGCATCGCCTCCAATTCCGCCAGCGCGGTGCCCCGGACAGTGGTGTCGCGGGCGCCGTGTTTGACCACTAATTCCTTAACCAGATCAGGCCGTTCCAGGACGACACAGCCGCGGGTGGCCTTCGCGGAAAGCTGTCGGAAGTCATGCAGGAACGCGGAGTCCCGCATGGTCTGGTAGATGCCTCGCGCGTCATGCAGGTTGTCCACGGCAAACTGAATGATCGGGCAAGGCTCGATGTCGCCGCGCGGGCTGATGTGATGACTGACCCCGGTCGCCATCGGGCAAAGCGCCTGGCCGTCGTGATCGTAATAAGCGTCGATGATGGCGATGGGCATCCGCGTGCGCATCTCGACCACGAATTTGCGGACGCGCACCAACTGGTCGGGCCGCAGCGCGAGTTGCGAGTTCATCTTCGGGCCGACCGGGCGGTAGGTGTGATACCAGACGTAATGCACGCCGCGGTTGATGAGTTCCTGGAGCCATTGCCCGGTCAACAGTTCATCGATGTTCGACTGGCAAACGCTGGTGGCCACCCCGGTAAGAAGCCTGGCGCGGAGACAATGTTCCAGCCCCCGCATGGTCTTGTTGAAAACGTCCTTCTTGCCCCGCCGCTGGTCGCTGGTGATTTCTCGTCCCTCGATGCTGATGAGCGGCGTGGCATTGCCCAGATCTCGCAGCCGGCGGGCCGCCTTCTCGGTGATGAACTGGCCGTTGGTGAAAAGCTGGAAGTAACAGTCGGGATGCGCCGCCAGCAGCTCCAACAACTCCGGGTGCATGAACGGCTCGCCTCCAAGGATTCCAAAGAAGGCGTTGCCATGCTGCTTGGCGTCGGTGATGGTTCGATTCAAGGTGTCGAGATCGATGGCGTCCTTCTCCTCAACGTCCACCCAGCAACCCTGGCAGCGCAGATTGCAGGAGTTGATAATGGAAAGGTAAAGGAACGGCGGGAAATATTCGCCGCGCTTGATGCGCCGTTTGAATGTCTCGACCGAAAGCGCCCCCTTGACGCCGAAGTTCCACGCGAACTTCCACAGACAGCGCTTGTCCGTGGTGCGAAGGATGCGCGTGGCGAGGGCGGGTAGCATGGCGATTCAGCCCGCTGACACTCTGGCGCCCGCCATGGCATAGACGCGTCCATCCACGTATTCGTGGCGCACCTCGGCCAAGCGTTCGCTTTCGAGATACTCGTCCAGTGAGACCCAGTCGGCGGTTTTTGGGATGACAGTCATGCTCAGCGGAACAGATAAAATGCTGTGATTAAGCCAACGCACACGCAAAGGGCCGTGAGGACAATTTTGATTCCGAGCGTCGGTTTGAGTTCGAATGGCTTCGCTTTCATGCGTTTTGTCGCGCCAACGCTTCTTGCGCCTTGGCCTTCGCCTCCTCCGCCCGGCGCGCGATCTCCTCCGGAGAAGGTAAATTCATCAGGACCTCGGGCGGAATGTCTCCGGCGCTGGCGAGTTTGACGAGGCACTTCTGGCGTTCTTTGAGCGCCTTGTCCGCGTCGCGTTCCTTCGAGAAGCGGGATTTCGCTTTCTCGCTGCGCTCACGCAGCATCGCGTAAACGTCGCCACCCAGCAGCGCCGAGATGTCGATCTTCATCTTCTCCCGCTGCAAGTCGGCGTTGCTCACCAGGTCGCCATTGATGGGGCCTGCCTTGTACTTCGGGAACATGATGGCGGCTTCCGGACAAACGCGCGAGCAGGCCGGGCAGTTGGTTTTGCAATTGTCGTTGTTCTGGACCTGGATGCGATGCTGGTCGTCCACGCCATAGACACCGAACAAACAAAAGCTCAGGCACTGCATGCAATTCGTGCAGCGGTCGTAATCAATGACGGGGAACCACGGTTTCCAATCGCCGTGCTTCGCCGCGTGGGTCTCAGCCCGAACCGATTCGACCGCCTCCGCCACTCGACCCGCGTCGAAACCGGCAATGTCCTGGAAGCGAATGTTGACCTGGCCATCGGTGTCTTCAGCCCGGGGCGGCATTCCGCCGTCGAAGCGCCCCAACACGAGCAACGACGCGTGGTCAGCGGGAGCGACACGGCCTTCGCCGGCGACGCGCGTGACAGCGAAACCTTTTTCAAGCAGCCCGGTCAGCGTGGCGAACCGCTCGCTGGCCTCCAGCGGCTGTGCGCCGATGCCTTCGTAGAGCACAACACGGAGCGTGGTTTGGTCTTTAAGGGACATGGTTCATTTCCCGCTCGGACGATGACCGAAGCCGTATCGATGCAGTTGAGATGAATGGGGAGCGCAGCCGCCTCGGCTGCTGTTCGGCGCGCCCTCGAGCCGAACGCCGGCCTGCAGGTGCGAACCCAAAAGTGAACGGACTGGGTGCACGCAGGTGGGCCGCGAGGGCGCGGCCCACTGCGCCCGAGGCGGGCGCGCTCCCCAAGTCAAGTGCATCGTTACGGTTCATGCAGCCACCTGGGGCAATTCGGCTGCGGGTGGCTCGGTTGATTTTCCCACTGGCAAATTGGGTTTGAGTCCCGGCTCGAAGAGCGCCGCGCAGACTTCATCGGCGTTTTGAGTGCGCATGTTGAGCACCTCGGTTGCTTCGGCCGGCAAGTCGGCCTGGGCGGCGTGAAAGAGCCACTTCACGGCACGCGGATAGCAGGCCGCGATTTTCACCGCGTCGCCCCCGGCCAGCCTTTTGAGGGAGGGATCGCGCCGGGCGGACATTTCGCAGAGATCGGCCACCGACTCGAAAGCGACGCCGGAATCGCAGAGCTTTTTCAATACGGCTTCCTTCACCTCTTTCGGGACCACCTGGGCGTAGGTGCAATTGCAATACAGGATGCGCGTCGGTGGAGTCATATTTTGTTAGGCCAGTCTAACATCGATTTGCCCGGCTGCAATGCGCGCTTTTGAAGCGCGCTAAGGCCAATCCCTCAAACCGGCGCGGTGAACCGATGCGTCGGCTGTGGTTTGCCAGGGCGAAAATGTTCCAGATGCTCCAGCGTTGCGGACAGGCCGGCAAAGGACTCGACCAACCCCGCCAGGGCGCCCCGGACAGAGTCGCGCAGGAGCTCAGGCGCCGCCTCGGCGCGCAAATTAACCACGAGTTGCCCACGCTGCACGGGTTGTTCCAGGGCTAGTGACACCTCGGGGACATAATCGTTACGCACAAGATTGATCACCGCGATGCCGCCCAAACTTTCCTCCGGGCTGAAGGTC
>Ga0070689_100000777_pt1 | contig 19559 bp, 13 predicted proteins | sample KBSS23HmetaG_FD_64669 | JGI IMG/M metagenome (GOLD analysis project Ga0070689, IMG submission 64669) | Switchgrass rhizosphere microbial communities from Kellogg Biological Station, Michigan, USA - KBS S2-3H metaG | ecosystem: Host-associated > Plants > Roots > Rhizosphere ...
GATGGGGATCAACTGGAGCAGTTCGCGGGATTACCTGACGCTTGACGCCAGTCTTTTCGATTTGAAAACCGGCGCGAGGCTGTGGTCCTGCATAACGGAGAGTATGTTGAGGGAGGACACGGACCGGCTCGACGTCGCCGACGCCTTCGCCGCAAAGGTGGCGGCGAGGATGAAAGAGGATGGGATGATACGCTGAGGAGTCTTGGTGGACGGATCGGCGAGCGGACGGGCGACAACAAAAGGTGCGCGGACAGCCTTGTCCGCGTGTTTCGAGCCCCTTTTTTTTGGGCTTGCGGATAAAGCTGTCCGCACTCCGAGAAAATCTTCGCGGTCTTTGCGTGAGGCCAGATCTGGATTTTGGGGGGTGTGCGTCGAAACGTCCATTGTCGGAAGCGCGCGTTTGAGATCGGCGATGGCCAATCAAATCAAGTTGAAGGCGTTGGACGACCCAGACCTGGAACCCCTGTGGGCGGAAACTGGAGAAATCTGAGCATTTCTTTCGCCCTCCCTTACAATGGAACAGGGAGTCTGTACGAGAATTCTAAGCGCGCAATAAGGGCAGCGAACAGGCGAGGCATCGCTTGAATCAATCTCCGGCGATGCTTTTTCAATTCACGTCATCACCAGCGCGGATGTTAATTATTGGGCCATGAAGAAGGAAACAGAGTGCAGCTCGTTGTCACCAAATCCACGGGTAGTTGGTCTTCAATCCGCCAGGCGTCAACGATTGTTTGTTTCGATGGTTTCCCTTTCGGCACTGCTGACCTCCGGCTGCCAAACCTTCAACATGACACCGGAAAAATTCTCGGAGCAGCAGAAGGGTCGATACGATTGCTCGCCCGAGTCGAGGACTGTGGAAGTCGCCGGGACTTTGCTCTATTTTATTGGTCCTTTTTTGGGATGCCGTATGCCCGGACCTGCGCCGGAACTTTAACGGTTTGGTCACGGTCTGAGAGCGATGAAGAAGACACCAGCGGCGATATGCGTGGGTCGGGTTTGCGGACCGGGGCCGCAGACTCGTTAGCCGTATCTGTCGCCCATCAGCAATCGCTTTATTGTTGCCATTCAACCCCGCATGCCGTTGCCCGACCTTACGGGGTTAACCGCTGAAAGTCGATCCGGCGCACGTAACCGTAATCGCTCTCTGTGATGAGGACGTTGCCTTGACTGTCCAAGCTGACGCTCCGCACTTCGCTCACCTTCAAACCTGGCGAGTAAAAGTAATCGCCATCTCCGGCGTGGATGTTGCCTCGCGCACCGTCAACAAACACATGGATGACGCCGCCCGCGTCGAGATAAAGAATTTGGCTCCCTTCGTGTGTTGCCAGTAAATAACCACGATTGGGCAGCGCCCAGACGCCGCGCACGCCATACAAGCCCGTGTTCAACGCGATGGCACCATCCACCACATTGTTGATGGTGCCGTCCCCCGCAATGGGGTCACGGCTGCCGTCACTGTTCAGACGATAGACCCGGTTGGCTCCGCGATCAGTCACGATGAGATTATTGGCTGAATCCACGACGAGATTCCCCAAGTCAACAAAGCTCTTGCTATTCAATGTCGAGAGGCTGCCACCGGGCACCCATTTTTTCACGTCGGGGTTATCCGAATAATAGGCGAGTCCCTCATCGTCTCGGACCCATAGACCGCGACCGCCCGTAATCCCGTTGCCGTCGGCGACCAGCGTGGTCATGACGCCGTTGGTCCCCAATCGCCGGATTTTGCCGTTGCCGGTATCCAGCACATAGACGGTGCCGTCGCCGCGCACCCATAATCCGTTGGGCGCGTTCAATTGAACTTCGGTGCCGCTGGTCGGACTGTCCGGTCCGTTACCAGGTGTGTGCGTGCCCGCGACGGTGTGGATTATGCCGTCGGTTGTCACTTTGAGAACCGAATGGCTGTCTTTGTCCACGATGAAGATATTCCCCCCGTTGTCGGTCATTGCGAAATGGGGCCGCGACAACGCTGCATTCGTGGCCGGACCTCCTTCATAGACGGGTTGCCAGTAATTGACTGCATCGACCCCTCCCGTGCCGTTGCCCGCGACCGTTCGCAGGATGCTGTAGGAAGCGACTAGGTTACTGAATCCTTGAAACGTGGGAGACACATCCACTGTTGCCAGCCGGAAGTAGCAATTGGAGGTCAAAGTACTAACCCTGATCCGGCCCGAACCGTTGGTGGTGTAAAAGTTCTGAATTGTCGTCCAATTTCCCGGAAGCCGATCTGATCTCTCGATAGTGGAGATTCCATTGGTGAAGGCATTGACCCACGCCAGGACATTGCTTCGGTCAAAGGACGAAATCCTGAAATCAGACGCCTGGCATTGAGTTGGGAAGACACCTAGCAAGAGCAAAACTTTGATGCCCCTAAGCACCTCAATCGGCTTGATAAGTGGCTGAACCAGCATCCGCGCCTTCCCGTTTACGCACTACGGCAATCATTGTGTTTGCCACCTGGCCATCTAGCAAGACCGGGATCGTGTTCTGCCGATAAACTCCACGTCGGCACCAATTCTATGTCCTCCCGGTGGACCGCCACCAGTTTTCTCCGCGACTGCAGTCCTGAAACATAATCGGGCCGACTGATCACGGGTGCTGTGCGATCAGAAGATCCAGATCTGACCAATGGCGAAGGGTCGAATAAGAGCTTCGGTCAATGTCGCGCTCTCCTCGTTCGAGGCGTTCCTGATCTCAGGAAAAATGTATCGACTGAGCCATTGGCTGCAATCTCCCTCCCGAACTCGGTGCTCATATAATCGGCCTGAGGTTGGATGCCGACTCGTCCAAGGTCCAGCCGGTCAGCGTCCCAGCATGTCGCGATAGTCGGCTCATCGCTCAACTGTCCGTGTGTGTGCCATGTGCAGGCGTACTGTAGAAGGCTAAAAGGAGCGTCAGGCAGGTCGAACAGGACGCCCCGGAGACTTGCAGCGTACGCAGCCCCGCGCTTTCCATGTGTGTTATCCGATCCGTCGTGCTCCCGGCGTGAATCGTGGAATATCGCGAACAGTCGCACCACATCTTGAAGAGCGCCGGTGCGAGTGGCGAGGAACAGCCCGTTGCGCTCCACGCGCCGCCAGTGCTCCGGGCCATGTACCGAATCGCGGCCGCAGGCGAATTCCCCACTAACGTGCTTCCAGATGCGCTGCCAGTCGATGTTCATTGCGCGTCGGAGCGGCCAACAGTATTAGCCGAAGTAAGCCAGAGGAATCGAAAAGGACAATAGAATCGGCAGTGCGTTCATACAAGGTTCGCTGGTCGCGCCGAAATCTGCCACAACCTCATGCATCCGCAAGACTACAGGCCACCCGGTCGGAACACGAAATCGATACAATAAAACGGGGAGTTCCATGTAAGATCAAGTGGGGTTCAATTGAGCTCTGGTCGTGTGAGATTTTCGCACTCGTTGTGAACGAGTTTACAAAAGTCGAATCCACTGTATAATGAAAACAGAACATCAAGAGAGGCGAGAGGGTTCTGGCCCGACGACAGCCCGGCAACCTGGTGAAACCGCCAAGGTGCCAAAGCCAGCCCGGAGAGGGAAGCGATGAGGCATTTGACCCTGCAACCAAAGGTTCACGGCCCCTCGGAAACGAGGGGCGACGGATTTCTATCCTCCTCGCGAGCTTCGTGGCCAGAATCCTCCCCTCGGAAAGGCGAGGGTTATGGACCTGTTCAGCATGATCAACTGGGAGCGATTGGCAGTCGCAAACGAAGTTGAGGGGTATGAGTATTGCCGGTTCACCAAGGCGTATTTGGACGCGCTGGCGCGAAAGGCGGGGATTGATTTTTCCCACCGTCCCTGCCCGGCTTCGCTGGCGCTGATGGAAAAGGCGGGATATAAAAATTGGTCGAAATTCCTCACGCATCTCGCGGAGTGGCACGCATTGACCCGACCGATGCCGCGCACCCATTTCGAGGCGCTCGGCGGCGAGCTGCGAATCCTGGAGACGGCGCTGGAGGCCGACCGCGAGGCATTTGAACGGGCGTTGGCCGCTTGCACGGTGCCCAGGCATTGGACGCGGCGGATCATGCCGGCGGTCTATTTCAGGGAACATTTCCCGCCGGGATTGGCCACCCAGGAAGAATGCGTGGATTACGTGCTGCAATGTTGCGCGATTACGCAGTGCCGCGCTTGCATCGACTTCCCCGGCCTCAAGACCATTTGGTGCAAGCCAGATGGCGGATGCTTCGAGACGCTTCGCAGGCCGGGCGTGAAGTTGAGCAAACACACGCTCGAATTCGATGCAGACGGGGCGGGGATCGCAACCACTCGGATCGGATAAAAACTCTGAGAACCGAAAAAATCGTGGGTGTGCCTGGGCCTCGACTGGCCCGATGAACTTCGCAGGCAGGAAAAGTCTGACGGCCACATTGCTGACACATGGGCAGGTGCTAGTTGTGGGGGGCACCTCAACCAATTGGTTTCTTAACGACGGAAACGATGACCGGTCCCGATACTTAGTGAGTTGCATAGGGATCTAAAGTGACTGCTCGCGCAAACCAATGGGTTCCCATGCGGACCGGCGGACTTCGTTGGGCGGATTTTTTACGTCTCCTCACGCTCACCGAAGCAACACGCAAATTCTTGTGACAATCCAAACAAAACGCCAGTTTCCCAAAATTCTCTGCTTAAACTTAAATTCACTTGCCTTGGAGCCTGCCTAGCTTCGGCGCGAAAAGCGAAACGAGCAACGCACTCAAATCCCCATATTCGCCAGAATCGTGCTGATCCGATTGACGATCCCCACCAACTGCGGGTGCGTCGTCTCGAATTCGCTGAGCAATTCCTCCAGCCGGCCCAGCGCCCCTTGCACGTCATCGTCCTCCAAGTCGGCGCCCTCTTCGCTGCGCAGCGGAAGCGAACCAGCCTCGGCCCGCAATTGACTGAGAAGTTCCGCCAATTCCTGGCGCTCCTCCGGGGGCAGGCTTCCCGCAGTGCGTAATCGAGCTTCAATCTTGGCGATGGTGTCCTCGATCATTCATCTCGACTATAGCGGGAGCCCCGCTGCCTGTAAACGCGAGGATCTGGAACAAACCAATCGGGGAGATAGTCAGAATACTGGGGCGAATCGCCAAATGAGGGCGCTACCAGCAGAGTGTGAAGGCACGCACGAAGCGTCGAAATTGGATTTAGTTCCGGAGCAAGACGCTGGAGCACAGAGAATCAAAGTCGCCCACCCCAAACTGCGCGCTGGTGGTGCCTGTCCAGATTGTGCTTGGGGCAAGCTCTACGGGTTGACCGAGCCCAGCCCGATTCTCGAATAGTCGCCCTGCCGATTTTTGCGGCCAGCCTCTATCAACTGGGGAAGCTGCGCTGCAACCTCTGCGGGCAACAACTGATCAGGCAATAGGAAATGAATGAGTGTCGCTACCCGCTGGGGTTGCCATTCAAATTTGCCCCTGGACTAAAGTCCACGCCTACTTGCGGAGCCTCGCTAACGCGATGCCTGGATCGGGAAAGTGATCCATAAGGGACCGCCGGTTTGCCGGGTTCAACTGCTTGCAGTTCGAAAGCCCGTCACCACCGATAATAGCGATATGGATTATCTCCCATCTGGAAATCGGTGCGATAGTCGGGGTGATAGAAGCCGAGAGCCTGTGATCCTTGCGGCAGGACACTCAAACGCATTTCCAAACCAATGCGGGGACCTGTGGCTTGAGGACCGGATCGATCACCGTCGGGCGCCATCGAGAATCCAGGTCTTCCGGCGAATCCGCCGGGGCCAAAACGATTGAAGAGGCGCACGCTAATCACATTTGTTCCCGCTTTGACGAGGTTGCCAGGCACTCGATACTCGCGCGGCGTGAGACGCCAATCCGCGGTCGCCGCGTCGGTGTGTCCGATCTCCACATGGTTGAATGCGGTGTTATCGAAATCAGTGAGGGCACCGAGGGATAGATTCAGGTCCTTTCCGACGCGGTTTGCAGGGATAGTGATTTCCTTTTGGAATACGGCTTCTCCGTCGCTGTCATTGAAGAAGGGGAGCATTTGCGGCAGTGTTACCGACATCCATTTGTCATTCGAGACGTTCGCCTCAATGAGTTTTTTTGCGTCGGAGCTGATCCCAGGGTCGGGAGGCGCGGAAGCTTCGTCCACAGCAGGAGGCAGCTCCATTGTGACTTGTACCTTCCATGTCCCATCGAGATTGACGGCCCACGTGTCGAGCGGATGGAAGGTCCGGCCATCCACGGGAAAAGTGGCTCCTAAATTAGCGAGCAATTGAGCGACCGCGCGAGTGGCCCGCCAGCGCGTATAACGGAAATATGTCTTTTCGTCCGCACGCAGCATATCCGGGTCAATCTGGCAAAACAGGGCCACGCCCTTGCCGATGTTCTTGCGGGCAATCAAACCGCTCGCGCCGATTTCCACGCCTGAGTTCAGAATCCAGGGCGGAGAATCCAGATGGGTGCGCCAGCGCAGATCGGATGGGCTGAGGCCGCGGGCTTCCTGCCACTCGGGCACGCTGAGGGAACCGGGGAGTTTTTCAGGAGCCAGTTTCAATGTGGCACCGAAAAAATCATTTGAACCGGAACGCGGCAAAAAGAAGAGCTTGCCACCTTTCTCGACGTATTCGGATAGAGATTTGGGGTTGATGACGGCGTCGGGGCCCATAAGCGTCAATCCGGCATTTTCATTCAAGGTGGAGGCGGACTCGAACGAAACGCCGATTTTTTCAAGCCACTGCGCGCCGAATGCTCCGCCAAGATACACGACCCTGTTTGCCCGCGGCGAAAGCGGCGAGTGAAGCGCATAATTGAGGAGATGGACCGCCACTCGCCGGGCGGCTGGATCGAGACCTGCGTGATCCTCCAAGTCGAGGGTGCATAGAATCAACCGGCCTTCCCCGCAATCCAGTTCCATCAACGGGGAGTAGGCGAGGTCGAATTCGCATTCCAAGAGAGGCCGCCAGCCACTGCGATGGGGTTTCTCGATGGCTGCGCTGCTGACGCCTCCACGGTTTCCCCAATGCCATCCGTCGTAGGGCTGCTCGCGTTCGTTGCCTCGGAGGTAATTGCCGGTGTATTCGGGGTATGCGTCCATCAAGGAACTGCTTCCGTGCCAATCGCGAAAATCTTCGGAATCCAACCTTTCAAATGGCGAATGTTTGACTGCCGATGGGATTGGAAAAACTCGCCGTGTCACCTTTGGGCAGACGCGAAATCCGAGAGCCTGCGTCATCCAATCAGGGTCCTGTGCAAAAAGGAGCGCTCGTCCGCCATTCCGCACAAAAGCCTCGAGTCTCGGAGCCAACGCGATGTCTTGCTTCAATGTATTGCGGCCAATCACTACCACGGGCGCGTCTCCTCCGGTCCAAGGCCGGGTGCTGTAGCCGAGCCGTTCGAGCATCTGGCGGGTCAGGTCGTTTTGATCAACGACATCGAGAGGACCGTTGGCGGAATCGGCGCCGCCGATCACGCGAAACGGAAATGCATCCGTGTGCGAGCTTTGGCCTATATTTGCAGCAAGCTTGATTTCTCCGTTAACGTCGCCTGGTTGAGATGCTGGCAAACTGAAATTGATTGGCACGAATCGAATTTCCGAAATCGCCAGAGTTCCTTTTGTTTCACCGCGTCCGAGTTGGTTTCCGGCGGTTGCGGCGGCCCAAGTGGCTGCAAAATCCTGGGGCTGCCTCGTGTCATTGATTAGAACGATCTGTTTTTGGATCTCTTGACCCGCGCTGAAGTTGTGGTCCTTTGCGGTATAAGCAGACGGAGGCCCGGCGATCCACGCCAGGGTTGGGCCATTGAGCTCTTTAAGCGCGTCCTGCATCCATGACCATGTCCGCAGGCCGCCAGGCAAGCCGGCCGTTCGCCAGCTCCGCCAGGTGTTGAGGCGATAGAGTTGCTGAATCTTGTGGTTGTTGGCGTAATCGTCCAAGCGGTTTTCCGAACTCCCATAGAGCATGCCGCTTCGGAAAAGATCGTGTAGATACTCCCGATACTTCGCTTCCTCGGATGAGTAGGCCTCCGCGCCAAAATAGATCGCGGCAAATTCTGTCAACAAAGGCTCGCTCGTGATATTGCTCTCAAATCCTTGTCGCCCCCTGCGGAAGGTGCAATCCATCGGCGTGCCGAATTCGACCATGGAAACCGGCATCTCGCCATTTTCCGCCCATGCGCTGAGCCAGTCCTCGCGTTCCTGCAGGGGGATGAGGTCCAGGTAGCAATTCATGGTGTAAATGTCTCCTGTGTAAGCTCCTGCGTGGCTGTAATACCCGCGAGTAGGGTCCAACTTTTTGAGGCCGTCGAACATCTCTCTCCCGAGAGCCATCAGCTTCTGCCATCGCTCGTCGCTTTGAGCCCAATCCTTGCGACCGATGTGTCGCGGGTCGGCATCGACAGCGTTGTTGAAAAAGTTGAATCCGGCGATCCACATGACGACCGAAGGATGATTGCGGTAGTGGCGCATCCAGACATTCGCCCGTTCGAGAGCGCGCTGTTGGTTCTCGCCCCCACGAATCTGGCGTCGCGAGTTCATCAGATACTTATTCGCATTGAGGACGTACTGCGCGACCAGATAACCTTGCCGGTCTGCGTCTGAAAGATTGCGGGTCGAATCGGCGCGATCGCCGCGGGTATCGACATTCTCCGACCCCATCTCGGAGAAGATATCGCCAACCTGCCCGCGCGGACCGTTGTAAAAGCAAGGCTGGCGCAGGCGAACGACTGTGCCGTTCAGGAAAAAATTTCGTCCTTCGATCCAGAAGTCGCGGAAGCCGAATGGCTGATCGTATTGGTCATCCACGCCGGCGCCGGTGATGGTCAAACGCGCGGTGTAAAGATTCGGCTGGCCGACATCCCACAGCCGCGGGTTTTCCCACGGCCACGATAACGAGATGGTCTGATTGGGCCTGACGGCCACCCCTGCGTTAGCCGCAAAGGTTTTTTCAACTTCGCCTTTTTCGTTCAGCATTTCAGCGACGCAGTGGATTTGCCCTGCCTGCGTGACGGCGTCCAGGTCCACGTCCAGCGATACTTCTTTTTTTCGTGTTGAGGTGCGCACGAACACATCCGTGATAGTGGCTTCCGAAAGCCGGCTTTCCAAAAACACATTGCCAGTGAGACCGCGAGAGCGGAGCGAGGCGGAGGAAAAAGTAATCTCGCTGCTCAGGGCGTTTTGCCAGAACTTTCCCACCTGTTCGGAATCGGGAATGGCAGCAACGAGAACACGGATGTTTGCCGTTTGACCTGGTGTTACAGCCCGCGTGATGTCCGTGGAGCCCCACGGCCAGGCGATTTTCCCACATTCGATGTCGTTAACATAAACGATCGCGTCCGTGCAGACGCGATCGAAATGCAGGCTGATGGCGCGGCCCCGCCATTCGCCTGGGATGCGAATCTGCCGCTCATACCACGCCCGCGCGACTTTCGTGCCGTCAAAAAGATCCCACGCTGGCCCGCGGCCCTTCGCCACAAAATCGGGCGATCCGCCGAGCCCATTTTGCCAACTGCCTGGCACTTTAATGTACGCCCAGCCGGTCTTAGGCGCCTGGGACATCCCTTCGGCGGCGGGTGTGAAGTGCCAGATGCCGCTGAGGTTTACCCGTGCCCGTTCCGCGTTCACCGCGGCGACTCTCGCGTTGTCCCAGTTCAGGTCCACTCCGGGCGGCAATTGGGCATCGGTGTTGTCTGCCGTCTCGGCCGGCTGAGCCGTGCTCATGGAAAGCAACAGTAGAATTGGCGGGAGAGAGGAAATGAGTGCGCGCATCTTTAGTCTATTTTCTCGATGGCGCCGGCGGCACGGCGGGTTCCGGCAGGTTTATGTCCTGTAAAGTCGCGCAAAAAGGGTCCGTCCAATTCCCAAGCGTAGAGTTCCTCGATCGTTGTGTCGGCGTCGGCGAGAGTGCCTTGGGCAATCCGCAGGAAATCGAGAACACCATCGAAATACCGGCCGTCCCGAGAGCCGCCGACATACAGATCGCCATCATTGCCCAGAGAAGCGGAGCCATCGAGGCCAGTCGCGGAGGCATCCTCCAGGCCATCTACATAAAGGGTCAAAGCCTTCGCTTTGCGATCGGCTTCGGCAATAAGGTGATGCCATTTGCCATCGTTGATGATTTTATGGCTCCGCACCGCCGCAGCCGCCCCGGTTCCTTTGACACTGAATGAAGCCCGGCCCGCCGAATCAATGCTGAGACTGTAGCCATTGCCCTTCATTTTCTCCATCAACACGCCGCCGGTGTGGCCGGATGCAGTTTTGAAATAAATCTCGATCAGCATGTTGGAGGTGTAGATCTGCGGATTTTTCAATCCCTCCCCTTCGACGGTGCATACCTCGGGTTTAACGCCGCCTGCGTGGCGGCTTTTCTTTAAATCTTTAAACGAAAACGGCTTCATCATTTCGGCATTGGAGATGAAGGCGAATTGTTTGCCGGCCGGGGAGAATTTCAGCGCGCCTGCGATCCAATCCTCGAGCGGGCCGCGAACGTAATCCGCTGCGCCTACGTTCACCGCTTTGAGCGGATACATCGGTCTCTCATGATACGTGTCGCGCGAGACATGGTAGTCGGTCATGTACCAATGTTCGTCGATGATGTCAGTTGGATCGCCACCGGTGTGGTAGAAATTCCATTCACCGACAACGCCGCTCAATGCCCAGGGCACGAAAACTTTCGCTCCTTTGTTTAAAGCCGCCGATTTACTGGCCAATCGAAAGTCACCGCTGGCGGGATTGCGCAATGGCGAGTTTGCAGTGGCTTCGCCGAGGTCCGTAAGCATGCACGTATTCCTTTCGAGAGCACCTTTGAAGTCGTCGAACGAACGCAGCCAACGTCCGGAAGGTTCAAGCACCCCCATTTGTGCAAAATCGAAAAGTACATTTCCGCCGTAGGCGTTTGACGGTAAATCAAAACGCTCCTTCGCCGGCCCGGCATCTTTTGCATTTCCTTCCGCCGCGGTTTTGGCCGGATCCGCGTGCCGGAAGACGAATTCGCCAATTCCATCCCAGATATTACCCAGATACTTGTTTCTGCCAGCGGCGGGAGATTGCCGTCGCGAGCCGGTGTAAAAATTGAAAATGGTATTGTTAAAAAAGGTGTTCTGGTAGCTGATGATTTCCTGGAAAGCCGAGCAGTTGACCACCGGGCTCGAGATGTCCTTCGCTTTGCCCCAGGCAATATTGTTGAAATGATAATTCTTGAAAGCGCCATCGAGGTAATAGGCATGGCCAAATCCGGCGTCAGTGCCGCTGTAGCGTTCCCAATTGCGGTAACCGAGAGCATTGTAGGAAATATTGTCGAAGACGTAGAACGGCCCGCCCTGCCAAGTTTCGATGCCGCCATAATCGTTGCAATTGAGCATCGATTCCCAAACTTTATTGTGGTGGATCAAAATGCGGGTGAACGGCACATCGCCCCACATTCCATCGACCTTTGAGCCGTGCAGGTCGATTCCCTGCGCGTAGGAACGTTCGATGATGTTGCCGGCGATCTCAGCGGTGCGCGCGCCGCTCACTTCGATCCCGGTTCCCGTCCCAAACCGCTTCGGGCGGCGGCCGGTCTCCCTTGAGTGATTTCGATAAATTCGCACGTCGCCGAGACGTCCCCGTAATTGCGCATAACCCCAGCCCGAACCGTCCGAGACTGAAAGGATGCCCTCATCCGTAAACTGAAATTCATTGTCCTCGATCCGCACGTCGTCCACGCGCTGACCCGCGAGCAACGCACGGATGCGAATGGGAAAGAAAACGTGTTCGAACCGGCAATTGGCGATGCGAATATCGCGGCCTGATCCCCACACGCGCACACATGCCGGGTGCATGACGGCGCGCAATCCGAATGGGATTGTGCTGTAGTCCCACGGCGCCGAAGTAATGTCCCAGTCCGGAATCGTGAACCGAAACGTCAGACCGGTGATGTGAACATGCTCGACATTTTGGCCATCGACCAGGTTCAGCAGCTTTCCCCCTTCAACCTGGACCGTGTTCGGATTGGCGTCGCCCGCGAGCCGCAGGTAAAGGCGTCCGCCGTTTCCTTTCTTTTCAAACCAGAATTCGCCGTCCGGATCGTCGAGATACTGCGGCTTGTCCTCGAGGTAATAGCGCATGTTGCGCATGATCACTCCGTTGACGCCGCCGCCGGTCCAACCGGCGAATCCGAGGCCGTGACGCTGCAAATCGACAACCTCGACTGGCGTTGGGTAAGGTCCGCTCATCACCCAGCCGTACTCAGGCCAAATCAACGCGCCTTTGAAATAATCCTCCGGCTTGTCTTTGATGTGTTTCGTGTCGATTCCGAGGCTGATCGTCTGCCCCTGCGCGTTCGTGACGGTATTCCCAAAGGGTTTGCCGGGATTATCCCAAACCCACCATTCGCTTTTCACGTCGTCCGGGTTGGAAACCTTCCAATTGGGCGTCCGCGCCATTGGGATTCGCGCAATGGCGCCATCCTTGCCGACCGTCCAAACTGCGCGAGGCGCAAAATCGAGATCAGCCCACCAAACTTTTTCTGGCTCGGGAATATCTTTGTGAGTCGCTCCTTTGGTCCATTGCGCGCTGCGCTCCGATCCGCAAAGAACAGCTTCCCCCCGACCCCAACCGGGATCGCTTGTCAGACGAATGGGCCTGTCCGCTCGTCCGGTGCCTTTGACCAGAAGTTCCCCTCGATAGGCTACACCGCGCTTGAAGACGTAAGTATCGGCTGATCCCGTGGCGGACTTTGCGACAGCCTTCCGGTCCCACGGATGATGCTTCCAAGGCGCGCTGGCATTCTCGCCTGAATTCGCGTCGTCCCCATTTTCGAAGTCGATATAACGAACGTCGTTTCCTGTTTCAAAAACAAACGGGCGCGGCTTCCACCTCAAGTCTCCTTTCGCATCGACCTCCGCATTGGACGCCTGCCAACTCCATCGCGGACCAAGCTCGGAGCCACCTTCAGCGGAAAGAGCGCGCAGCGGTAAATTCGCGACCAACAAAATCGCCGCGAATTGAACGAGATATTTTTTCTCCATGACCAATTTTACCGACCGCTTCGCCGCGGCAGTGATTGCGTGAGCCAGGGAGCTACCTGACATCGATCACGAATTTCTGGGTGGCGGCGCCGACGGGGCGCTTTGCGACAAAGAGGATTTTTTCGTTGCCCCATCTGAGAGTCGGCTCATCCAGATTTCGCACTTCCCGCTCGATGCGTGCGGTGATGACGACTTCGGCCTTGCCGGGTTTGTCGGGAGTGCCGGAAAGGAGCCCGGTGTTCGAATCGATTTTGAGCCAGGTGGGTCCTGCATCGAGGGTGAAGGCAGGCTTTTCGATGTCGAAATAGCCACTGACCTGCTGGCCGTTTTGCATGCGAGAGCTGAGATCGCCCAGGGAGGCCGTGGCGCGCACAGAATAGCGGTATTCACTGCCGGCCGTCGCGGTCGCGACTGGCACACTGTAGATAATGGGACGCGGCGCGCTGGCATAATCGGATGGGCCGCTGGGTTTGCCTTGGTCATCGACGGCCACAACCCGGTAGTAGGTTTTGTTGGCTCTGGGCAAACGAACTTGAGGACCGAGAACAGCCAATTCGGTGGCGGTGGTTTCGCCGATGAAATTGGCCGGGAACCATGGATTCCATTCCTTCATCTCGTCCTTGGTGATTCCGACGGTGCCCTGGAAAGGCTCGTCCGCGATGGTGAATCCTTTTTCGTCGCTGCCGTAGATTCGATATTTGGCGGGCCGCCGACCGGCAGGATTGGGAGACCATCGGAGAACCCCCGTGCCTGCCGAGGCGTCGTAAGCCAGGGTGACATCCACGGGATAGGCGGGACCGCGCACGGTAAAACTCCAGGTTTTGCTCCAATCGCCCCACACGCCTTTGTTGTCCATGGCGCGAACGTGCCAGTAATAAGTTTTGTCCGGCGTAAGCAAGCCGGGTTGAGGCAGGGTGTATTGGGGATTGATGCCGCTGGCGACGGATTTGTTCTTCGCGGCATCGGCGGTTTTCGAGATGAGCTTGTAAAAGCACATCGACAGTGGGAAGCGCATATCGGGGCGGGCGGAGAGTTCGAATTGGTAATCAGCAATGGCATCGCCGTCCGGATCGTCCGATGGGTTCCAGCGAAAGACCACATCCGAGCCGTTCGCTTCGCCCGCATCGAGAGGATAAGCCGCCGCGGCTGGCGGGAGTGGAGGACGCGAAGCCGAGCGCTCGACCCATTCGTGCGTGAGGCGGACTTTGCGTTCGCCGGTGCACTGGTCTGAGTAGGTGAGCGTGTTTGGGCCCACGACCAATTCGGGCAAGGCCATCGGGGCCATCTGAAGGTCGTTGACAATCCCCAGGCGGCGCAGGCGAGCCGAACCTTCCAGCTCGCATTTGATGCGGTACTCGTAGTGTGTCGGGCCGACGATGGGAAAGAATTTGTCGAGGTTGGCGCCAATCGGCTGCCAGGTCTTGCCGTCGGGAGAAACGAAGAATTTCGCGTCCGCGCCTTCGATGTCGAGGTGCCCGCCGACAAATACGTAGGGAGAGCGCATGGTCCAAACAATGGTTCCCTTTTTGTCCTCGCTGGCGGCCAGACCGTCCGCGTCCGAAACGATGTTATCGATCGAGGTAGCTCCCTTGCGCCAAGCGGGCGTGGAGAAAATGGGACGGTACTCCCATAAGCCGTTGCAGATGGTGGATTCGTAAGTGGGCGTGGTCTGCAACGCGCCGTGATATTTCACAGGATCGAGATGGCCCCAACGCCAGACAAGCGCCTCACCGGGGCGCAGCGTCATGTTCATCGTGGCGGCGCTGGTGGCGCCGCGTTCGCCCGTGATTTTGCCCTCATAGAAATACATCGCGCACATTCCCTGGCCGTCCCACCAGGTGTCCTGCATGAGAATGCCTTTGGAATGGGTGCGCTTGATCAAATCGTGATCGCGCACGATGTCCTGTTCGCTGGCGACGGTTTGATTGTCGCGCAGGAGATAGACGGAATGCATGTCGCCATCGAAGAAATGCCAGGCACCGTCGTAGAAGGCCTGTGAGATGCAATGACCGAGGCCGTGGGCGGGCGCGACATTCAATCCGGCAGTCCGCCAAAGTGAAGCGAGCGCGATGGAATCGTTGCCGCAGGTGTTGTAACCATAAAGGTTGAAGACCTTGACAGGATCGAGCAGCTCGTTGTTGTCCCCGCCGGAATGGTGCCGATACTGGATTTCCTGGAACCAAAGCGCAAACGCTTTGTCCGCGTCGGTCATTTCGGGGGAGGTGGCGGTACCGACGATATCCTGCAGGGTTCGGAACGAATTCCGGCCGTTCGCCACCCAGGGATTGATAACATCGGTCTCGCCGATATTTTCCATGCGAAGCGAGCGGTTGGACTCCCACGTCTGAAAGTAAGCGCCCTCGCGATTGATGCCACAACCCATGGGCGATCGGCAATTCCGACCATCCATCGTGCCGCCGTGGCCGATGGTGTAACGATGAACGCCAGTGATGACGTCCTCGGTGTGCGATTTCGCGACGTCGGATGGATGGCTGTTCGTGGACCAGGGTAGGAGCGCGGGGCTGGCCGCCCAAGAAGGCAATCCAAAGACCTTGAGGATCGCCACTGAAAATACGAAACGAATGAAGCATTTCCTATTCACAATGAGGAAGTTTTTAAACCCAACCACTAAAAAAGCGAGGAGCGAAAATAAAGGGGGCAAGCCTCGTCGAGCACGCGGATGAACGAGCACGTCTGGTGGCAGTAGCCAATCTCGATGTTCCGTGACCCACCGCCAAAGGTGCGGATGTGAGACTGGCTCGATGGACCTGGTGGTCTTGCCCATCACTACTTCAGTTTAAAAACGAGGAAATACTGGTACGGCAGGAACGTGTGCTCCCCTTCCAAACGGAATCCATTCTTCTCCAGCTCCTTCACCAGATCGACGCGGTCGATTCGCATCCCCATCGGCGGCCCCATCGGGGTCTGGGCTTTCTTGAAATCAACCATGACGATTTGTCCGCCCGGCTTGAGCATCTTCTTCATCAGCGCGAGGTAGCGGTCGTGGTTCTCGATGTGGTGCCATGTGTCGCAGAAGAAGAAACGGTCGACCGAGGCGTCGGCCAGCAGCGGGTCATCCGGTGCGGCGAGCACGGACACCACGTTCTTCAACTGGAGATCGCGGATGCGGCGGTTCAGGTGCACGATCATATCCGGGCTGACATCCACAGCATAAACGCGGCCCGCGTTTCCGACATGGCGGGCCAGGCGGAAAGTGAAATATCCCGATCCGGCGCCGATGTCCGCTATCACTTCTCCCTCCTTGAGCTTGAGCGCCGTGATGACCTCATGCGGCTTCTGGTAGGCGTCCCGCGCCGGGTCGTCGAGCATGGCGATATACGACCTGGGGTCTTGATGCAGTTTGTGCATTTGGTGCATGTCCCGCTGGCTATTGTCCTGCGCCATGGCAACCACCTGCCCGAGGACGCAAAGGAGCACGGCCAATGAGTATTTCATAGTGCGGCAAATCTACGCGCCAAAGGATCAAAGTCACGCTCCACTGCTGTCGTCCGGCATCATCGCCAACGACTGCGCCGGGCGCGGTAGGATGGCGGGGACAAGTAACATGCTTCGCCTTCGGCGTCGCGGACGATGATCCTGGCCTCCGGCCTGGATTCCCTGTCCGGGAAGATTTTCCAATCAATCATTGATGCTTCCCAGGATACAGCAGATTGAAAGTATGCGCCACCGACCCCGCCGGAGGCACAAGCAATCGGCCTGGATTTCTGGCGTCTCGGTGCTCGTGGCGGCCCCGATGAGATTGAGCTCCTCGATACGATTCCACGCGTTTGAATCCCCGGGAAACCGACCTGCACCCATGCCGGTTTGTATACGGTTTGGGCCATGATCGGCCCGTCATGAATTCGTGCATGTATCGCTCAAGGGAGGAGCGCATTCACAGCGAGCCGCGGCGGATGCGAAGCGACGGGGCATTTTTTCCAACCGACCGTCGGCAGTGAGGAGAATGCAATGAGTGATCCAACCGAAAGCGCACGACGGGCGCTCGTGTCGAAGATCAATTCCGAAGCCACCGAGCGCGCCGCACTCGAAGCGCGCCATGGTCAGGTGTGGAATACGGCGGGACTGGCAAAGGACTTCGAGGTGCTGGAATTCGCGGCACCATTCGTCATCGTGAAACGAAAGTCCGACAACAAAATCGGCTCGCTCATATTCCAGCACGAGCCTCGCTATTACTTCGCGTTCGAGGAGGACCGGTGACTCGAAATGCTTCATTTGCGCTCGGCCAAATCGTCGCCACACCCAATGCGCTCCAACAATTATCACAATCGGACATCTTGGCGGGTCTGCAACGTCATCAAGTCGGCGACTGGGGCGACGTGAGCGCCGAAGACCGGCAGGCCAATGATCGTGCATCGATTGACGGTACGCGCCTGTTCTCAGTCTATCAGTCCGAAGCGGGGACCAAATTCTGGATCATCACCGAGGCCGACCGCTCGGCCACCACAGTCTTGATGCCGGAGGATTATTGACCGCCTCCCACGTCCTTGATCAAACCAGAGAGAGCCGGGCGAACGGGTGTCCATCGGATATTCAAACTCGCTGCACTCCTAATCTCTGTTGCCTATGACCCGGTAGACGCCGAGAAGTTTCAGGAAATTCACACAATGCTGGTAATCAATATTGCAGGCTGTTCACCCTCCCGCGTTGATTTTCGTCTGACCGTTTTTGCATGGTGAGCGGATTGACCCGCAAACACCAACTGCATCATCAATTCACTGGCGAGCCATGAAAAAATCGCTCGCACAGAATTTGAACGACTCACGGTGTTGTTCGTCCAACGTGCAGGTCGGAATTCTTGTGCCGTTCGGCTTCAGAAAATTGTGGCGCAAACCGAAGGTGATCCATGTCTTGGTCAACAAAGCAAACGCATCGCATCGTGGAGCAATTCTGGCAGGACGGCCTTGTCCGATGTCCTGACGACAATGCGCCGCTCAAGCTGAAAATACACAGGCTGCATGGCGGCGATTACGATCTGCATGCCGAGTGCCGGGTTTGCGGCAAGCGAAAGGAATTTCGGCGCGGCGATGATCCGCAACGGAACCGGTTTCGACGGTGGACAGCCGACGAAGTCCAGGACCTGACGGAATCGACGGCGAGAATGGGCGCATCGCATTGTCCGGTGTGCGGCACGCCGATCGACTGGCAGGCAGCGCCGGGTGAACTACTGCTTCGGTGTGTGCGTTGTGGCAATTCCAATCAGTGGCAGAACCTGTGAAGGTCGGGTTGCGCTGGGCCTAGCAGTGATCTACTTGGTAGGTGTTCCTGCTTCGTGGTTTAAGTAGCTTACCATTCTTGACCTCAGGCCGGTTGCCCCTTACTGATAGGTTATGCAAAGCAATCTCCTGACCACACTGTCCGTCAAAGACCTCAAACGGGCTGTTGCGATTCGAGAACGAATCGACGGACTACAGCGGGACCTGGCCCGGATCACCGGCACTCAGGCCACACCCGCAAAGAACGGTGATTCCCGACCGAAGAAGGGCAAGATGAGCGCGGCAGCCAGGGCCAGAATCTCGGCGGGCATGAAGGCCCGGTGGGCGAAGCGAAAGGGAAAACAGCGCGTGCCGACGCTCGGAGTGGTCAAAGCAAAAGCGCGGACTTCGGGCGCTCCATTGAAGGAGCGGATCGTCCAAACCCTGAAGGCCGCCGGGAAGTCCGGCGTGACGGTAAAGGACGTGGCGGCGAAACTGGGAAAGAGTTACGGCAACGTCAGCGTCTGGTTCCACACTACGGCGAAAGGCATTAAGGAAATCAAGAAAGTCGAGCCCGGTCGATTCGCTTGGGCGTCTTGATAGGTTATCTCGCCGGGTCTTGATATTCTGACCGTGCTGCCTGCCAACATCGGTCGTTGCTGCGCGACACGCATCACTCACAGTCCGACGAGCACTGGGAAGAACGAATATTCGTTTGCGGTTTGACAACATTCGCGATGCAACTCACGGTTCCAATCACTCGCGGAAACATGAACTTGTTGCGGGTCAGTAAACCAGCAGCCGAAAGGTAAAGAGAATATGGGCGACAAATCCCCGAAGGCCGTGCACAAGCAAGCGGCGCAGAAACAGATCAAGGCGAATGCAGCAAACCAGAAGAAGAAGCAGGCTTTGGCCGCAAAGCAGCCTGCCATCAAATTGAAGTAGGCATCGGACCTTCGCAGAGGCAATCCTGGCAGCGCAAAGGACGCTTCACAGGCGACAACATTCTGTGTTCCCTGGCCTGGCCACGCTCTGTTTGAGTGACTGAGGAGGCTTGCGTCCTGGGTTACCTGCTCTCTATGTGGAACGGTTAAGCCAGGAATGGTTCGCGGAACTCTACGAAGGCTTTTTGCAAACCCGGGCTCACAGCGCTATGACCGCCCTCGACAATAGGCAAGCTGGCGGACGTGCCACCACCGGAAGCCCGATGCACTCCCCGACGGCCATCGTCTTTTGTCTCTGCTGGTGGTTGCTCGCCGCAACCTCCCTCACGACATTTGCCTCCACGGTGGACGATGTGGTCGCCGCCGAGATGAAGGAACACCACATCATAGGGGTATCGCTGGCCATCATCGAAAACAGCCAGATCAGCAAGGCGAAGGGTTACGGTTTCACGGA
>Ga0070689_100000781_pt1 | contig 19535 bp, 26 predicted proteins | sample KBSS23HmetaG_FD_64669 | JGI IMG/M metagenome (GOLD analysis project Ga0070689, IMG submission 64669) | Switchgrass rhizosphere microbial communities from Kellogg Biological Station, Michigan, USA - KBS S2-3H metaG | ecosystem: Host-associated > Plants > Roots > Rhizosphere ...
GGTTTGTTGTTAGTCATGCGGGAAATATACGCCCGCGTGTTGCGCACGCGGCGGCCGCGGCGCAAATGTCCCGAATGCGGGTCTGGCAGCGGAACGCGTCGCGCGTTTCGCGTTACTCATCCTAGAACCAAGGAGGTTCCGGTCATGCAATGGAAAGCACTCGCGGCCGTGGCCGCACTCGCCTTCATTTCTGTTCCCGTCACCGCGCAGGTCGCGCTCCACCAGTTCCAGTCCGGCGAACGCGCACGCGCCGCGGACGTGAACGGCAACTTCAACGCGCTCAACAACGCCCTCGCCGCCGCGCAGGCCAACAACACCGCGCTCAAGAACGAGGTGCGCGATCTCAAGGCCGCGCTCGCGGACCTACTCGCGCTGAACAAAGCGCTCAGCATCGAGACCGTCAATGGCGTGCGCACAGTGCGACTCACCGGCGTCAACTTGCAGGTGGTCAACGGGTTGGACGGCACCGAGAGCGCGAACGGCTCCGGCAACGTGATCATCGGCTACGACGAAGCGAACACGGCGACGAAAATCATGTGCACGCTCGCCACGACCGCCAACAATGGTTTCACCACCAACGAGGCCGCCTGCCTGGGGGCCGGCGGTTCGGTGGTCCCGCGCCAGAAGACGGGATCGCACAACCTGGTGCTGGGATCGCAGAACAGCTACTCCTCGTTCGCCGGCATCGTCGGCGGACGTGAAAGCTTCATCACCGCACCATACGCCACGAACATCGGCGGCATCGGCAACCTCGCGAGCGGCACTTTCGCCGTGAACGTCTCGGGCACCGGCAATCATGCGACCGGCAACACGGCGGTGACCATTGCCGGCAACAGCAACACCGCTTCCGGCAACAATGCCAGCGTCAGCGGCGGCTCGACCAACAACGCCAGTTCCACCGGCACGACCGTGAGTGGCGGCTCGGGCAACATCGCCTCGGGTCCACAATCGAACGTCAGCGGCGGCATCAGGAACGAGTCGTCCGGGCCGTTCTCGCATGTCTCGGGTGGCGGCAACAACAAGTCGAGCGGCGCGACCACCACGGTGGCCGGTGGCAGCACCAACGACGCGCAGGCGCCGACCTCGAGCATCTCCGGCGGCAGCCGGAACGTCACCACCGGCGTGACGCAGGTCCTGCCGTGATCCGGGTCGCCGACATCAAGGACCTGCTGCGTGTGTGCCTGGCGTTTCTCGCCATCCTGTTAGGCGGCTGCGGTGGAAGTTTGAAGATAGGCGGCGCGACCGGTGTCGCGCCGCCCACCGCGGCCAGCAGCACACCGTGCGCCTGGGATATCAGCGCGTGGGATCAGAGCGACTGGGCCGAGTGACGTCATCGCGAGGATTCTTCAGCAGCATGAAGATCTTCAGGTCTTCGTGCTCGCCCACATATATTCCGAGCGCGCCGCGCAGCTTGAGCGCGATGCCGCTCAGGTAATAAGCATAGATGTCTTCCGGCGCCGGTACGAAGCCGGTGACCAGGTACTGCAGGTCGTATTTCTCCGCAGCCTCGGTGAGCGCTTCCTTGGGGACGGCCACGGACGTCACGACGTTGGGATTGTTCCAGGCCCACTCCCACTCGTGTTTCGTGGTGCTGAGCGAGCCGGCTACCTCGACGTCGAACACCAGCTTCGGCTTGCCCTTGCGATTGAATCGCAGGATGCCCCGCTGCAGGTCAACCTCGTAACCGTCGGTATCCTTCAGCCAGCGGCTCTCGAGCGCGTCCTGCTTCTTGTTGTATTCGTCCGTACACGCCGAGAGGAAGGCGTCCGCCGCGGTCGACAGGTCTTCGACCTTGGGCGCATCGAGTTTCAGCTTGCCCTGCGCAAGCGCTGCGAATGGCAGCGCGGCCGCGAGGCACGCGAGCGCGGCGACTCTACCAGCGCGGCGCGACACGTTCGCCCGGGAGCAGGTCGTACGGCGGCTTCCAGCCCGGCAATTGCTTCAGACGCTCCAGCCACCTGGCCATCGCCGGATATTGCCGCGGAATGTCGTAGCCGCTCTCCTCCGCCGGAAAATACAGGTAGCCGCACATCGACATGTCCGCGATGGTCGGCTTCGAGCCGACGACGTATTCGCGTTTCTCCAGGTGTCGCTCGGCGATGCCGTAGGCATTGTCGATGCGGCCGCGCAGCCACTTCTCCACGGACGGATCCGGCGCGACGGGCGCGAATGACTTCGTGAAGCGCCACGACGCGATGTAACTGGTGAACTTGTGGTTGTCGAAGAACAGCCAGCGCATCACCTCCTGGTGCTCGTCGTCGTCCTGCCCGCCGTAGGCGCCGTGCTTCTTCGCGAGATACAGCAGGATGGCGGCGGACTGGGTCAGTTTTTTTCCGTCGACCTCGAGGATCGGGACTTCGCCCATGACATTCTGCCCCTGGCGGAACGCGTCCGAACGCGGCACGCCGGCCACGAAGTCGGAAAAAGGCATGTGCACCGGCGTCCAGGGTTGGCGCAACGCCTGCAGCAGCAGCGCGACTTTGTAGACATTGCCGGACTGGGAGAAGCCATGCAGTCGATACATTCTGTTCCTTAGCGTTTTGTGTACGTGCCGTCGAATGATACCGTCCACGCGCCTTTTGCGTCCGCCGTCTCCCAGAGCTGACGTACCGAGCCGTCGGCATTCGGCGTCCAGGTGATGCGTTGCTTCGCGAGCGCGCCGCCCGGTGTCGGTGCAGAGCCTTCCATCACCATGCTCTTGCCATCCCAGTGGCCTTCGAGCGTCAGCAACAGTCCCCCACTATCCACCCAGGTCTGGTGCCAGACCTTCCTCGACGGGTCGTAGATGTTGAGGCTCTCGCCCGAGTAGCCCTTGCCCGTAGCGTAGTGCTCGTGGATGACACAGCCGCCGTACTCCAGCGAGATGCGGTTCATCCCGGCGAAGGATCCGTCGGGCTTGAACACCCGCCAGTCGCCTATCCAGAAGTCGAACTGGCGATTCTCGGGCGCGGCACAGGGCGCGGACGGCGCGACGGGCGCCGCCTGGAGCGTCGATGTGGCGATAACGAAGACCAGGGATGCGAGCAGCTTCATCGGGTTCTCCCGGCTCGCGTCTCACGTAGTCAGTGCGAGCCTCGGTTTTGGAAACATCGTGGCGATCAATACTGCACCCAAAGCGACCGCCGCGGAACCGATGTAGAGCCACGCATAGTTGTGGTACGTGTCGAACAGCCATCCACCGGCCACCGGCCCGAGTGCCATGCCGAGACTCGACAGCATGGTCGCGGCGCCGAACACCGTGCCCATGATGTTCTGACCGAAGTAATCGCGTGCGATGGACGCATACAGCGGCATGCCGCCGCCATACGCCACGCCGAAGATCACGGCCAGCGCGTAGAACTCGTGGAGTTCGTTCACTTTCAGATAGGCCGCGATGGCCAGGGCCTGCACGATCAGCGTGACGAACAACACACGCTTGGCGCCATAGCGGTCCGCGAGCAGTCCGACGAGCAGGCGGCCGCCGAGCCCCGCGGCGCCTTCCACGCTGTAGACAGTCGTCGCGGTCATCAGGCTCAGACCGCAGTACTGCGCATATCCGACGACGTGAAAAATCGGTCCCGCGTGGGCCGCGCAACAGAACATGAAGGTGAAGCCCAGCACCAGGAACTGCTTCGACGTCAGCGCCCTGCCGATCTCACTCTTGTCGGGCCTGTTCTTGTCGGACGGGGGCTGCGCGGCCGCCTGGCCCGCCGTGCCAACGTCCGGCGGGCGGCGCACCAGCAATGCGGCGGGAATCAGCAACGCCCACGCCAGCACGCCGATGTCGAACATCGCCGCGCGCCAGCCGTGTTGCGTGATCAACCAGCCCGCGAGTGGAGTGATGGTGAGCGGCGCCATGCCCATGCCGGCCGACACCAGCGACACCGCGAGATTGCGGCGTGTCTCGAACCAGCCGGTGACCGTCGCCACCAGTGGTGCGAAGAACGCGCTGGCCGCGACTCCCACCAGGATGCCGTACGTCAGCTGGAATTCGAGCAGCGTGTTCGCGCGACTGGCGAGCGTGAGGGCGATGCCTAACAACACCGCGCCGCACAACGTGGTCACACGCGCACCCCAGCGATCGCTGGCCGCTCCCCACGCGAACGAGCCAAATGCCATGACGATGAAATTGATGGTCATCGAAAAATCGATGCCGGCGCGTGACCAGTGCGTGTCCGCGGCCATCGCCACCTGGAACACGGCGAGCGAGAACATCGCGCCCAGCGCAATGCACCCCATGAGGCCGCCGAGCGCAACGATGGCCCAGCGATAAGGAGACGGGCTCATGCGGTCGATCACTTGCCCCGCGGGCGCACCGGGATTCCGATCTGCACCAGGGAACCTGGATTCGCCGGATGGAACGTCTCGTCATATCTTTCGAACGACGGCGCGCGGATGGGTACGTAGTCCGAGGCCGGTAACAGGCGGTTGTAGATCTCGCCAAAACCCTTCGCCAATCCGGAGAGCGGGTATTTGAAAACAGCATAATGGCCGGGCGGCAGGCTCATGCTGCTCATGCCTTTCGGAATTGCCGTCCCGGCGCCGACCGCCACGCCGGCCAGGTAATTCAGCACGTCCATCGAGTCGTCCTGCCACATGACGCCGTACGTAACCTTGGGCTCCGTCTGACCCTGAATTTCCGGTATGCGCGCGACGAATTTCGGCCAGAGAGCGGGTATGTCCGGCGACATCGGCTGGGTGCGGATGGCAAGGCCGATGACGGTGGTCGCGGGTCGTTCCAGGATCTCGATCATGTGGCCTCCAGCGCGAATTCGCGGCACGTCACCGCTTCAACTAGTCGAACGGCTGCGCTGTATTTCGACAGCCCAACGCCCTGATTTCAATGCAATTGCATGGCCTCCCGGACCTTGGGGTCTTCCATCTCCGCCATGGCCTCCTTGAGCTTCGCGTCGCAGGGAGGACCGTAAACCAGCTTGGAAAGCTGGCGCGTGCGCTCGGTGAAATCGCCGTCGCCGAAATAGGTCTTGTAGGCGACGGTCTTCGCAGTCTCGTTCACCGCGCAGAAACAGGCACTGGATGCGGCATGCTCCATGACTGGCAGCACGGAGATCGCGGCAGTGCGAATCTTTTCACCGGGCATCTTTTTTGCCGTGCTCCTGTCGACGAACGACTTGATGGCCGGCAATACGATCGCGGCTCGGCAGGTTTCCACCTCACGGTAGAAGTCTTCGGGTTTCCAATCCGCCTTGTAGTCAGCGGCTGAGGCTGTCCCGAGCGTGAGCAACAATGCGATCGACGCAAGGCGAAATTTCATGGGCAACTCCCTGTGGAAGGCGGCGCTATAGTGAGCCATGACCGCCACGGAATTCCAGGTCCCGATCCTGTTCGACTACGTCGCGACCTTTACCTGGGCGGTGAGCGGCGCGGTGGTCGCCATCCGGCGGCGCTTCGACATCGTCGGCGTATTCGTGGTTTCGCTGCTGGCCGCCATCGGCGGAGGCCTGCTGCGCGACGCGCTGTTCCTCAACCGCGCACCGGTGTTCCTGCTGAACCCCGCCTATCTTTCGCTGATCGCGGGTGCAACCGTGGTCACCTCCGTGTTCGCGCGCTACCTGCGCAGGCTCATCGGACCGGACACCGTGCAGAAGATCGTCGATTACATCGACGCGCTCGGCACGCCGGCGTTCGCCGTGTTCGGCATGCAGCTCGCGCGTGACGCCGGCCTGCCGCTCGTCGCCATCGTGTTCGTCGGCGTGGCCAACGGCGTCGCTGGCGGCATCCTGCGCGACATCGTGGTGCGCGAGGTGCCGGCACTGATGCGTCCTGGCCAGTTCGCCGCGCTGACGTTGCTGGCTGCATCGGGTATCTATCTACTGTTGACGATGCGGCTGGACATGGCGCCGCCGCACGCCGGATGGATCACGGTGGGCGCATTCTTCGTCGCACGCGTGCTGACCATCCGCTTCAACTGGCGGACCAGCCCGGTGTGGGAAGGCGAGCCGGGACCTCACTAGCCTTTGACGATGATCCCGATCAGCCAGAAGAATGCGATGAACTGCACGAAGAAGAACGTGAACCGCCACGACGCCACCGCGTTCGAGTGCACGAAACACACGTGCACCAGCGACTGAAGAATCCGGAACACCAGCACCGTCACGCATAACGCGTCCACCCACGGTCCCGCGACGTGGCCGACCTGGAGCGCGAAAACGATGGCGCCGAACACCGGCAGGTTCTCGATGCAGTTGACATGGGCGCGCGTCGCGCGCCGATACCACTCCTCGCCGCCCGATGCGTCGGCCGGAAAATTCCGGATGGCGACCCGACCGGTGAAGATGCGGCTCCAGCGGTAGATCCCGACGGTGAACAGCAGGAGGAGCGCCGTCCACGTGGCGAAACCGAGCAACATCCACACCGGCAGGGTCATGGGACTACTGCCTTTCGTAGATGCGGATTTCGGGGGCCGCCGCAAGCAACGGGGTGAGCTCGGTGACCACGTCGACGCCGAACATCTTGCTCGCCAGGTACTTCTCCGCCGTGGTGCGCGACTCGAAGGTGTGGATCACCTGCACGTCTTCGTCGCGGACTAGCAGGTCCTTGGTCTCGGCACCGGGAACTGTCGCGAGAAACGGCAGCTTGTACTTCGCATAGATTTCACCGGCCTTGGGACGATTCGCGTCCGTGACCTTCATGGTGATCTCGAGAATGGCCTTGTTCATGATGTGCTCCTGTCTGTGTCACCCGGAATGGGTGTGTGAGCACAATCTGCCAGTCCGGAGGCGGGCTGGCTGTTAGCCAGATGACAGTCGCTCGATGTCCTCGATGCGGCGGACGCACACATATTCGCGGTTGTAGCCGAGCACGCCCTGGTCGCGCAGCCGGTTGAGGATGGTGCTCACCACCGGCCGGCTGGCGCCGACGAGATCCGCAAGCTCCTGCTGCGAGAGCCGCAGGTGCTGCCCGAAGCCGTGTTCACAACGGTTCGCGAAGCCTCCGGACAGTTCGCGAAACGTCTCCGCCAGCCGCGCCTCGACGCGTTTGAATGCGAAGCCCTCGAGCCTGCGCTCCATCGATCGTTGGCGTCGCGCCAGCGTCGAGACGAATTGCCAGGCCGTGTCGGGATGCTGCTGCAGCAGGCGCCGGAATTCTTCGACTGGCGCGCGCCACAGCGTCACCGCGCCTTTTGCCTTCGCCGTGTCTTCGGACCGGGCGGCACCGCTCAATGCGGACCCGAAGAAGTCTCCGGGCGAGAGCACCGCGGTGGTGACCATCTCGCCCGCATCGTTGCCGCGCGCGACGGTCGCCTGGCCGTTGAGCACGCAGTACACCAATCGCGCCGGTTCTCCCTGTCGGTAGATAGCTCCACGATGACGCACCGCCACGATCTTCGCCGTCGGACAGTCGCGCCGCAGGTCGGCGGGTGGAATGCCGGCCAGCAGCGGAGCATTTTCCACGCCCGCCATGTTTCACACACCCGGCACGATGCGCAGGTCGCGGTCGACCGCCTTGCCGAGCACGCGCAGCGCTTCCTGGTACGCGGGACTTTCGTGCGCGGCCTTGGCCTGCTCGACACTGTCGAACTCGATGATCACCACGCGCTGGTCCAGTCCGCTCTCGTACACGAGCGCGGGCATGCCGCGCGCCAAGAACCGGCCGCCGGCGGCCTGCAGCGCCGGCCCGCCGATCTTCGCGTACGCTGCAAGCGCCTCGGGGTCGCGCACCGCCCGATAGGTCGTCACCCAATAGGCCTTGGCCATGTCGATCTCCTCACTTGCCCGCGTACTTCGATTTCCAGTAAGCGGCCTTCTTCGCATCCGCGGCTACGCCGAGGCCGCCTCGCTCGTACAGCTGCGACAACACATTCTGTGATGGCTTGAAGCCAGCCTCGGCGGCCTTGGTCAGCCAGTCGACTCCCTGCCGGGCATCGGCTTGGGTGCCATAACCCTGTAGATAGTAACCGCCGAGGTTTTGCATGGCCTGCAGCTCACCGCGTTCGGCGGACTTCTTCGTCAGGAAGAACATTGTCGCCTTGGCGTCTTCGTTGCCAAGCGCGGCGGCGCTCTTGATCCACTTGTTGCACAGCTCATCGTCGATCTTGATCGGATTCGGACGCTTGTCGCCGCCGCAGTAGAGGCCACCGAGCGTGTTTTGCGCCTGGGACACGTTCTGTTCGGCCGCCTTGTTGAGCCACCGAAGCGCCTCGGCGTCATCGCGTTCGACGCCCTCGCCCTTGAGATACGCGGCGCCCAGATTGTTCTGCGCCATGCCATTGCCCTCATTCGCGGCTTCCCGATACAGCTGCACCGCGCGCACCGGATCGCGCTTCACGCCTTCTCCGGCGACATACATGAGCCCGAGATTGACCTTCGCTTCCAGGTCGCCGTTCTTCGCGGCGCGCTCGTACCACTGGGCGGCCTGCGGCAAGTCCTTCGCGACACCGAGTCCTTCGCTCAGCAGCAGCGCCAAGTTGTACTGCGCCAGGCTGTTGCCACCTTTGGCCTCCGGCAGCAGGATCCGATAGGCGTCCGCCCAGCGCTGCGCCTTGAGCGCCTCGAGACCATCGTCCATGGCATCGCCCATCGCCGCCGACGCAATCAGACAGGCAAGAATCGAGACAGTGATTCGCCGCATGAGCACCTCCCTCTCGTGAATTGTGCAATGCTGAACCGAATGCGCAAGCTTCTCGTCTTCCAGCACTCCGCCCGCGAACCACTGGGACGGCTGGATCCGATGCTGCGGCGGCACGGCTTCCGAATCCGCTACGTCAATTTCTCGCGCCAGCCGGAGCTGAAGCCCGACGTGAGTCGCTACAACGGCTTGATCGTGCTCGGTGGACCCATGAACGTGGACCAGGCCGATCGCTACCCGCACCTGAATGCCGAGATTGCCGCCATCCAGGAGGCGTTGAAACGCGACATTCCCGTGCTCGGGATTTGCCTCGGCGCGCAATTGCTGGCGGCCGCGCTCGGCGCCAACGTGCGGCCGCATACCGTGCGCGAGATCGGCTGGTACCGGCTGCATCCCACCGCTGCCGCGCAATCCGACCCGCTGTGCCGCCACTTCGACGGCCGCCAACACGTATTCCAGTGGCATGCGTACACCTTCGACCTGCCGCCGGGCGCGGTGCATCTGGCGAGCACGCCCACCTGTCCGAACCAGGCCTTCCGCTACGGCGACAAGGCCTACGGCCTGCAATTTCATCTCGAAGCCGACGCCGAGTTGATCCAGCGCTGGCTGCACGTGCCCGAATACCGCGCGGAGGCCGAAGCCTCGGGACCCGAGCACCAGCTCGAACACATCCTGCGCGAGACGCACGGGCATGCCCCGCTCGCCGGCACACTCAGCGAACGCGTGTTCGCCGAGTTCCTGGAGTTGTTCGCCTGGCGCCGGAAGATGCGGCTGGGAAGTCTCTAACTACAGTGTTCGGTGGGACAATGGACAGCGGTTTCGCTGTCCAGGACAGCGCAAATTCGCCGCGCGAGACAGGACATTTCGCACGTCGAGCCTCGCAATGCGTATATCCCGAAGCGCCTGATGACTGACAGGAACTGCCGATCACGGCAAGATTCTCCCGCGAGCGCGGTTCATCGCTGCCGGACTCGGCAGCAACTCAAGGAGGATCCAATGAGTTCCATTACAAGGACTGTTTTCGTATTGGCCGTGTTTTTCGTTTTCTCCGCGTTCAGCTCCATCACGCAGGCGCAGAGTTGTGGCAGCGGCGGAGGCGCCACGGTCTGTCTCACCGCGACGGGTTCATCCAGCAACATTTCATTGAGCTGGACCGTGACCGGCACCATCACCTCGATCGAGGTGTATCGCGACACCGACAGCAATCCCACCGGCCGGGTGCGTCTTGCCAGTCTCGCCGCCTCGACGCGCAGCTACACCGACAGCACCGCGGTCGCCGGAACGCCCTACTGGTTCTGGATCAAGTTCCGTGCCTCCGGCACGCAGTTCAACTCGAACGCTGCGACCGCAACACGCAGCGGCGGTGGCGGTGGCGGTGGCGGAGGCGGCGCACCGGTCGGATTCGGCAGATCGGCCACGGGCGGTGCGGGCGGCGCGGTCGTGACTGCGCACACCGGCACCGAGATCAACGCGGCACTGTGCGGCCGCCCGAGCGTGAGCACGCCGCTGATCATCCGGGTCGACGGGACCATCAACCACGGCAACACCACGCGGGTCACCGGCAGCTGCGACACCACTGCGACCGAGATCCAGTTCAAGGGCGTGAGCAACGTGACGCTGGTGGGTGTGTCGAATCGCGGCGTGCTCGACCAGATCGGCGTGCACCTGCGCAACACCAACAACATCGTGGTCCAGAACCTGTGGATCCGGAACGTGAAGAAGAGCGGCTCGCCCATCTCCAACGGCGGCGACTCGATCGGCATGGAGTCCAGCGTCAACAATGTCTGGGTGGATCACAACACCCTCGAGGCGAGCGGTGGAGAATCCTCGGGTTTCGATTCGCTGCTCGACATGAAGGCCGGCGTCACCAACATCACGGTGTCGTGGAACCACTACCGCAATTCGAGTCGTGCGGGACTCATCGGCTCCAGCGACGACGACGACGCCAACACCAACATCACCTTCCACCACAACTGGTACGAAAACATCGAACAGCGCACGCCGCTGCTGCGGCATGGACTGGTGCACACCTATAACAACTACTGGTCCAACCTGAGCAACAGCGACATGATCCATGGCATCAACTCGCGCATGGGCGGCCGCGTGCTCGTCGAAGGCAACTACTTCAAGAACTCGAACAATCCGCTGCTGGCTTCGGACGATTCGCCGCAGCCCGGCTGCTGGCAGACGCGTTCGAACACGCTGGATTCGATCAGTTACAGTCGCTCGGTGGGCAATGGCGCGCTGGTGATTCCGGTGATCACCAACGGACAGTTCGATTCCACCTGCACGGTGACGGTGCCGTACAGCTACGCACTTGACCCGTCGGCGAACATTCCGTCGATCGTGAGCAATGGTTCCGGCCACGGGAAAATTTCGCCGTAGCCTTGTTGTCATACTGCTTGTCAAACCGGGCGCGAAGCCCTGGCCCGCCCGGTGAAATCCGGGCGAGCCCAATTGACCGACAATTCCGGACATGGTGAAGTTCGCGCCATGAAAACGCGTCAACACCTTTTACTCATTGCGGCCCTGTGCTGTGTCTCCACCCTCGCCCAGGCGCAGTTGATCCCATCGAATGAATCTCCCGCGCGGTCCGCGCCGGCCACCGCCAATACGCGCAATACGATATCGGCCACCCAGGAAACCGGCACGATCATCAAGAAGGACATTCGCTGGGACTCGAAGATCCCGCTGAACAAGACCTATGCCGAGCTTTCGCCCGAGCAGAAGGCCGAGCTGCACTCGCAGTACGAAGCGATGCCGGAAGGCGACGAACCGCCGTTTCCGGCCGAAGGCATCAAACCCATCTTCAGCGCCATCCGCAAGGCACAGCGCCTCCGCCAGGCGCACGGCCAGCTCATCATGGCCGTGACCGTCGATCCCGAAGGCAACGCGACGAAAGTCGAAGAACTCGGCAGCGTGTACGACCTGCAGATGACCGAACTGGCGCAACAGGTGCTGCTGCTGACCAAGTACAAGCCCGCGGTGTGCAGCGGCAAGCCTTGCACCATGAAGTACAAGTTCACCCAGTCGCTCAAGCCGGGCTGAACATGAATCTGAGGAGTTGCCTCCTGCTGCTGGCGATTTGCGCGTCCGGAATCGCCGGCGCGCAGGTATTTTCAGAGTTGCCGAAATCCCCCATGCCGCCGCATACGCCGACGAAGAACACGAATTCGGCGACCCAGGAAACCGGCACGATCATCAGGAAGGACATCCGCTGGGACTCCAGGATTCCGCTCGACAAGACCTATGCCGAGCTCACGCCGGAGCAGAAGGCCGAACTGCACGCGATGTACGAGAACATGGCGGACGGTGACGAGCCGCCGTTTCCGGAAAACGGGATCAAGCCGATTTTCAACGCCATCCGGAAAGCGCAGCGGCTACGCCAGGCCCGCGGCGAATTGAACATGTCCGTGACCGTCGGCCCCGACGGCAATGCAACCAAGGTCGAGGATCTGGGCGGCGTCTACGACATCCAGATGACCGAAATCGCACAGCAGGTCCTGCTGCTGACCAGGTACAAACCCGCCATCTGCAAGGGTCAGCCCTGCACGATGCAGTTCCGCTTCACCCAGAAGCTCAAGGCTGGCTGACGCGAGGGCTGATGTAACCCGGCTTCAGTGCCTTGGCGAGGTTGTAGGCCGCGCGTTGCTCGGGCGTCAGCCTGGCCAGTGAGGGATCCACGGCGCCGGCGAGGTTCACCATTTCCGCTTCCACGCCACGGTCTTCCACCATGGTCAGCTCGGCGACATACAGCGCTCGAAAGCGCCGCCGCGCCGTATCGAGCTCGCTCTGCGAATAGTCCCCCTGGTTCGCAAGTATCGCGGCCTGCTGCACAGCGTCTAGATAGACCTTGCGCCGCAATTCAACGAAGGCCTTGTCGGATTCCAGCGCACGCGCCTCCAGCTCCCGCACGCGGGTAGCGTTGATGTTCACCAGGCTGACGACGACGCCACCCACGATGGCCATCACCTGGATGAAGGACAGGGTCAGTTCGAATCGGGATTTGGGCTCGGCCATGCAGCCGACGGTACTTCGCAGCGGCTGACGAACTGCTTACACATCCGGGGCTGGAAGCGACGCGCTTCCAGCCCCGGCAAGGTCAGGCGTCGGTCATTCGAACGTCATGTGCAGGCTGAGATACCACTGGCGCGGTGGGTTGTAGGTGCCGACGATTTCGCCTTCCGCGCCGTTCGTCGAACCGACGGTCAGGTAACGATCGTCCGTGAGGTTGCTGCCACCGAGCGTCAGTTCGTACTTCTCGCCTGCCGAGTAGTAGTGAACCGCTGCGCCCAGGTTGTCGGAGGCGGGGCGGAACAGCTGCGGTGTGTTCGGCGCATCGTTCCACATCTCAGCAGTGCGCGTGTAGTCCACCGCGAAACGCAGCTTGCCGGAGTTCGGCAGGTTCACGTCCCACTGCGGACTGATGGTGTACTTGTACTGCGGCGTCTTCGGAATTTCCGAATCGAGCGTGATGCCCTGCACCGAAGTCTTCAACTTGGTGTACTCGGCATCGATGTAGCCCGCCGCCACGTTGAGCGAGAATCCGGCGCCCAGCAGGGCCTGCAACTCGAGCTCCGCACCCTTGAGTTCCGCGTCACCGGCATTCTGCGACACGGGTGAAGCGCCTTCCTGGATCTGCAGCTGGATGCCGGTGTAGTCGGTCCAGAACACCGCGATGTTCGCCTGCACGCGATGATCCGCGAACTGCGCCTTGTAGCCCAATTCGTAGGTCTCGCTCTCTTCCGGTCCGAAGGCCGCATCGTCGATGTCCGCCAGCGGGTTCGACAGGCGTGTGGTCCAGCCGCCCGCCTTGAAACCCTTGGAGAAGCTCACGTACGCCATCTGGTCTTCGTTGACGTGCCACTGCGCACCGACGGTCGGCGTGAACACGTTGTACTTCTGGCTCTGCTCGCCCGGCGGGAAGTAGCGATACGGATTGGTGGGATCCGGGAACGGCGCAAGGCCCACGCCGGCGGCGAACGCCGCCCAGCAGGCCATGTTGGGTCCGGTGACCGGATCGAAGCAGCCCGTGGCCTTGTAGTTGTAGCCGTCGAGGTCCGCCTGTCCACCTTCGAACTTCTTGTCGTCCCACGAGTAGCGCGCGCCGATCGTGAGGCCGAACGAGTCGCTGACCTTGTAGTCCGCGTGGAAAAATGCCGCGTACGAATCGGTATCGACGTCGTTGGCCACATCGTAGATGTACAACGTGCTGCCGAAGGGCACGAAGTCGTGCACGAAGCCTTCTTCATGGAAGTAATACAGGCCGGCGACGTAATCGAGATTGTCGTTGAACGCCTTGCCGGTCAGCTGGAATTCCTGCGACCACTGCGACTGCGCCTGGTGGTCGGTGACTTCCTGGATGGACTCGGGCAGACCGTCGAGGTCCACACCCACCTTCCAGTCGACGCCGCGCACGCCGGTGATCGACTTGAACGCCATCGAGTCGTTGATGTTCCAGTCGAGCGTCACCGATGTGCCCCAGGCATCGTATTTGGCGAAGCTCGGGCCAGTGGCGTAGGTCTTGTCGATGTCGCCGGTCTGCGTATTGGCGAAGTTCCAGTAGATGCGCGGTGCCGGTCCGGACGGATTGCCCGCGACGCCGCCCGCCGTATACGGCACCGGTCCGCCGACATAACCCGCGCCGCCCAACGGTGCACCGCCGGTCGCGAGGCTCAGGCCCTGCGCGCGGGGACCGCACAATCCACCGACGCCCGTGCCGAACAGCGGCGGAGCGCCGGTGGCCGCGATGAATGCGCCGGGATTGTTCAGCAACGCAGCGGGCGTGCTGATGCAGTAGTTGTACTGCGCACCCATGAAACCGTAACCCGTTCCGGGCGGCCAGGCACTGAACGGCGTCGGCAGCGCGTTGCCGGCCGGGGTGGTCACATCGAGCACCGTGGTCGGGAATGACGGTTGATCCTGGTGCGCGTAGTCGCCGGCGATCGTGACCTTGAAATCGTCGCTGACCAGCCAGAGCGCCTTGCCGCGGATCACCTGCACGTTCTGCCCGCCATTGCGCCGGGAAGTTTCGTACCCCGCCTTCGGGAAGGCGGTCTGCGAATCCACCACCCACGGCACGGTGCCGAGCTCGCTGTTCTCGGGGAATGGAATCACCTTCTGGTAACCGTCGCGCGTCTGCGACGAGAAGCTCAGTGTAGTGAGGAACTTGTCACTGACCGGAAAATCTCCCGACACGGAAATGTCACGGCGGTTGTAGCTGCCGGTGGTCAGCTGCGCGAGGAACCGCTTCTCGGTGCCGGGCGTGTGCGTGACGATGCTGATCGCGCCACCGATGGTGTTGCGTCCGAACAGCGTGCCCTGCGGACCCTTCAGGATTTCGATGCGGTCGATGTCCAGCAGGCTCTGGTTCGCGCCGATGGTGCGTGCGAGGTACACGCCGTCGACATACACACCCACGCCGGGATCGAGATTGAAGGCGAAGTCGTCCTGGCCGATGCCGCGAATCGAGGCCGAGAGCACCGAGGTGTCGCCCGAGAATGGCGAGCCGGTATCGAGGTTGACGTTGGGCGCAAACTTGGTCAGCGCGCCAATGTCGCCGATGGACTTGTCCTTGAGTGCTTCCGCAGTGAACGCGGTGATTGCGATCGGAACGGTTTGCAGGTTCTGCTCGCGCTTCTGCGCGGTGACCGTGATTTCTTCGAGTGTCTCTTCGTCGGCCAATGCCGGGCCGGCCACCAACGCCGTTCCCAATGCCGCTGCCACGTAATACCGCACGAGATTCGAGCGCTGTCTCACGACCTTCTTCACGGTGACCCCCTCCGGTTAATCGACGGCAAACAAGACTGCGCGTAACTTACGCCTGTCTTGCACGCGAGATAAGTAGTGAGAAAGCGGCGCGGCCGGAATCGACGGAAGCTGTCCGCGATTTAATTCCTTGCGGCGGTGCGCGAGTTTATGGGCGCGCTCAGTTGAGACAGGGGGTTTACGGGGGTCTATGTCCGCCCGCCCGTCGGCACCCTCGTCCATGTTCAGTCGCAGCCATTCACGCACCGCGTCAGACCATACCCACTCCCATGGAACTCGCGCCGCAACGCCGGGTCGACGGCTCATTCAACGCGGAGAACCAGCATGGCCGACACATCCTTCGAGAATTTCCTGCAGCAGCGCCGTCGCGTTGCCGCCGCCTTCGTGAATGGCGACCCCGCGCCGCTGCGCGAGATTTCGACGTTTCAGGATCCGGCGACCATCTTCGGACCCGGCGGCGGCGTCGACGAGGGCGCGCAGCACGTGCTCGAGGTCAACGAGAACGGCTCGCGCCAGTTCCACGGCGGCACCACGGACCTGGTGGTGCTGCACAGTGACGCCGATCGCAAGTTCGGCTACTGGACCGGGTGGCAGCACGCGACGGTGCGAGTCGAAGGCCGGGCCGAGCCCGTGCCCATGAAATTACGCGTGACGGAAATCTTCCGGCGTGAGGGAGTCGAATGGAAGCTCATTCATCGCCATGCCGACATGATTGCCGAGGCGCAGGCGAGGCACTGAGCTATTCGGCCACCCACACGTAGCCGTCGCCCTGCTTCTGGAATTTCCCGAGCCCGGGGAACGGGAAATGCGGGGCGTAGATGCGCTGTCCGTTCTTCTCGGATTCGGCGAGCAGCGCGGCGCGGCTCGCTGCACCTGTCTTCTGATCGGCGTCGAAGGCCATGGGCCATTCCGGTTTCTGCACTGACACGATGTAGCTGTGCATCGCGTCGCCTATATAAAAGAGTGAGTCCGCGCCGGACGTGATGCGGTAGCCCGAATGGCCGGGCGTGTGGCCCTTGATCTCCACGGCTTTCACGACGCCGGGCACGAGCTCGGCGTTCGGCGCGAAGGCGTCGACCTTGGGCTTCATGGCCGCGAGCAACGCGTCGTAGTTCTGCACGCCGATCTCCTTGGCCTTTTCCGCGCCCATCCCCGAGAGGAATTTCCATTCGGGCTTCGAGATGTGAATCTTCGCGTTGGGAAACGTGGGCGCACCTTCGGCGTTCACCAGCCCACCGACGTGATCGCCGTGCACGTGCGAGATGAAGATGTCGGTGACGCTCTGCGCGTTGTCACCCGCTTCCGCGAGCGAGGCCGTCAGCTTGCCGGCGCGCGGCCCAAAGTTGGAACCCGCACCGGCGTCGAACAGCAACACCCGATCACCGGCATGTACCAGCAACGGATCGAGTCCCAGGTGAACCTTGTCGGCAGGTTGTCCCGCGGCACTCAGCAGGGCACCCACATCGTCAGGCGTTTTTCCGACCCCAAAGGTCATGTTGTCGTTAGGAAACTCCAGCGTGCCGTCGCGCAGCGCCGCGGCGGACAGTTCGCCGATCATGAATTGCTTGACGTTGGCTTCCTTCGGCGCCGGCGGCGGGGCCGCTTCCGCCGGGGCCGGCACGGGTGCCGGCGCGGGGGGCGGCGACTCGGCCTGCTTCGAACACGCCACCAGCATGGAGGCGGACAAGATCGCAATGAGCGATGCGCGGCACGTCATGGTTTTCATGCGCGGAGTCTACAATCGCCGCCCGGAGGTGAATATGCCAAAGTTCCTACACGCCAGCGTGATGGCGGCATTGTGCATTTGCGTCGTCAGCGCCGCGGAAAGCCGGCCTGACAAATCCGCCTACGACCCCGCCCTCGCCGCGCAACTCGGCGCCGACGAACACGGCATGCGCAGCTACGTGCTGGTCATCCTCAGGTCCGGCCCCACGCCCGTTCCCAAGGGAGAAAAACGCGACGCGATGTTCAAGGGGCACTTCGCGAACATCGAACGCCTCGCGGGCGAAGGAAAACTCGCCTATGCCGGACCGCTCGACGGCGTCGACGGCTGGCGCGGCATGTTCATCTTCGCGGTGTCGAGCATCGAAGAGGCGAAGCAGCTGACGGCAACCGATCCGGTGATCATCAATGGCGAGATGATCGCCGAGTACCACGTGCACTACGGCTCGGCCGCGCTCATGGCGGTGAATGCGACTCACCGGAAACTGCAGAAGTCGCCGTTGTGAGCCGGTCGGGCTATTGCTTCATGTAGGTCGTCGGCCCTTGCATGCGGACGTTCGAGTCCTGATTCGAAGGATTCTCGAAGGACACGACATAGGCCACGCCCTGGCCAAGTGAATCCATCACCCACACCTCCCGGCCGTCCTGCAGCAGGCGCACTTCGGCAAGCGTCGCGTGCGTGCGCCCCTTCTTGAACTCCGCGGACTCGATGGCTTCCATGGCTTTTTGTTTGAGCGCCGGCACCGCCTTGGTCTGGCCGACCGGCAGCGGCAGCAGCGTCATCACCATGTGTTCGCTGTCCTGCGCCACGTAACGAAACGGCGACCCATTCATTTCCAGCTTCTGGTTGGCCGAGTCCACCGCGCTCTGGATGGAGCTGCTGGGGCATCCCGACAGTAAGACGACCAGGCCGATCAGGAATGTGCGTGTGAGCTTCATGCGCTCACTTGAGCACAGGCCTGACGGATCGAGGAATCCGACCTATGGTCTACGGCAGGGGCGCCCGGGTCTCACAATCGACCTTCATGTAGCCCATTTCGTGCGCCGGATCCACCAGTTCGGTCACCGGGTGGAACCCACGCTGCCCGGCATCGCGCAGGTTCACGCGGCGGATTTCGTGGATGATGATCTCGGCGGAGTCGATGCCGCACACCGCCGGCAGCACGATTCCCGTGATCACGCCGCAATTGGACCGGACCACGTCGATGCCGCCGTCAATGAGCTTCTGTGCGCTCTGCTGGGTAGTCAGCCCGCGCGTTCCGCAGGTGATCGCCTGGCGCGATTCGTACACCAGCGCGTCTCCCGGGATGACGCCCTGGGGCTCTTCACCGCCGCAGGCACCGAGCCCGGCGCAGCCTGCAACCAGCAGGATCAGGGGAGCGGTCTTGATCATGCCGGCACCCTACTCCGGCCGGCCGCGCCATTTGTATATAAAGAGTGTCGCGCCCGATCAACCGGCTTTCTGCGGAACGATGGTCTCGCCGCGCGCCAGCATGGCGACCAGCGACTCTATCTTCTTCGCCCGGCCCGCCGGCGTCTTCATGTTGTTGGTGCGGAAGGCCAGCGCGAACAGGTTCATGCGGCTCAGGGTCTTGAAGGTCTGCCGTGCTTTCGCATTGGCGCGGATGGCTTTCAGCAGGTCGGGCGGAAGATTGTCGGCGGAAGCCTTGCGGATGGGTGAGTAAGCCGCGGCCCAGCGGCCGTCCTTTTTGGCGGCGTCGATCTGCGCCTGGCCGTGCCGCGTCATGCGACCGGCCTTGATCAGCCGCGCGACGTGCTCGCGATTCACCTGGCTCCAGATGCTCTTCGCGCGCCGTGGCGTGTAGCGCTGCAGGAAGGACTTTTCGTCGAAGCCCCTGCGCAGACCGTCGATCCAGCCCCAGCACAACATCACTTCCAGTGCCTCGGGCGCCGTGACGCTGCGCAGGCCCGAGCCCTTCTTGTGGATCTTGATCCACAACTCGGGCTGCTTGTCGTGGTGCGCCCGCATCCAGGATTCGAGCGCTTTCGGCGTGGCGAAGGACTTGGTCAATCGCACTGCAATCCGTATTGCTGCTTGAATTCTTCCGCCTCGGCGGGGTCTTCGTGGGTCAGCAGCGCGCAGGCGGTGAAATTGCCGTGCATGCGCCGCGCGGCGGGTTCGATGTAGGTCCAGTCCACCACCTGGCTGCGCGAAAACGACAAGCGCTCGCCGAGCTTGTACTTCTTCACGATCTCGGGCTCGTTGTTGAGCACGCCGGAAATCTTGTCGCCGTTGACCTTGAGCTCGTTCACCCAGAAGTATTCGGTGGACTCGCCATCGCTGACGGCGATCTTGACGGCATAACCCTGGGTACCTTCCTTGGGCGACTTCATGAGTCGAAAGAAATCGTCCAGCGTCGCGCGCGCTTTCTCGAACGCCCGATTCATGGCCGGGTCGTCGTCCTTGACGAAGGTGATCTCGTCGTTCTGGGCGCGTTCCGTGAGCGTCTGGGCGA
>Ga0070689_100000785_pt1 | contig 19472 bp, 16 predicted proteins | sample KBSS23HmetaG_FD_64669 | JGI IMG/M metagenome (GOLD analysis project Ga0070689, IMG submission 64669) | Switchgrass rhizosphere microbial communities from Kellogg Biological Station, Michigan, USA - KBS S2-3H metaG | ecosystem: Host-associated > Plants > Roots > Rhizosphere ...
CCGCGGCGGCGTGACGTGCGAGGTCGCGCCGCGGCGGGGGCGCCCGCCCTTCGTGGTGGACGCCGGCGAGGTGCGTGTCCGTGTGGTGGGCACGCGCTTCTCGGTGGTCCGCGACGGGGCGGGGGCACGCGTGCACGTCGATCACGGCGCCGTCGAAGTCTCCTCCCACGGCGCCGTGACGATGCTGCACGACGGCGAGAGCTGGCCGGCCACCGTGAGTGAGCCGACCGCGACGTCGGGTACGCCGTCTCCGTCGCTCGTCCCGACGAGCGACCCGGGCGCGACGGCGCCCGCATCGAGGGTCGCTCCGTCGTCGACGGCGCCTCTTCGGCCGCGAAGCTCGCGGCATCCCCGTTCGACTTTGAGCGGGCCCCCGCCGGTACCGGACTTTCCTGACGATCCGGCGCCGGCGGGGCAGCCCGCGCTGTCTCGGCCGCCGGCAGGAGGCGCGGGTGCGGCCGCGCCCCTGCCGGCGGCCGGAGCGCGCGCGGCGGCGCCTTCGCCGCGCGATCAGTTCGAGGCCGCGGCGCGCCTCGAGGCGTCGCAGCCTGCGCGCGCGATCGAGCTGTATCGCCAGGTGGCGGCGAGCGGGAGCGCCTGGGCGCCGAACGCGCTCTACGCGCTGGCCCGCCTCGACGCCGACCGCGGCGACGCCGCAGAGGCGCGGCGGCTCCTCCAGGAGTACCTGCTCCGGTACCCCCGTGGAGCGAACGCGCAAGACGCGCGCGAGCTCCTCGATCGTCTGCGATGATGGCCCCATGACCCCGTCGCCGCGCGCGTTCGGCGCCGCGTTGGCCGCCGCCGCGGCGGTCTTCGCTGGCGACGCGCGCGCCGCGACGCACCGCGTGGCGGTGATCGACGCCGACCAGGCGCTCGTGCACGCGCTCGACGTGGCGCTCTCGCCCTGGGGCGTGGAGGTCGACGAGCACGCGGTCGTCGCGCCCGGCGCGACGATGCCGATGGCCACCGACCGCGCCCGCGCCCTCGCGAGCGATGCGCGCGCCGACGCGGTGGTGTGGCTCTCGTCGAGCGACGGCGGCTACGCGCTCTGGGTGTACGACGCGGAGTCCGACCACGCGAGCGCGCGCCGCCTCCCGGCGACGCCCCCGTTCGACGACACGACCGCGGCGGCGATCGCGCTCTCGGTCAAGACGGTGCTCCGCGCGACGACGCTGGCGCCGCCGCGCGAGCGCTTCGGCGCGTCGTTCGCGTCGGAGGACACGACGTGGCGCTTCGACGTCGACGTCGGAGGCGCGGTGCGCACGGGCGATCCGCGCGTGGTCGAGCCGCGCGGCGGGGTCGGGGGCGGCTACTGGCCGGCGCGGTACGCGCACCGCGTCGGCCTCCTGGTCGGAGTCGAGGGGGGGACGGGGATCCACGTGCACGGCGACCGCTTCACCGCCAGCGTCCTCGACGTGTCGCTGCGCCTCGCCCTCGCGGCGAGCGTGCGCATCGCGCCGGCCATCGCGCTCGTGCCCTCGCTCGGCGCCGCGGCGCACGCCGTGTTCATCGACGGGTTCGTCGCGACCTCGGGCGCCCCGGCGTCGCTCCAGCGGATCGATCCCGCGGTCGAGCCGCGCCTTCTCCTCGACTTCGCGACGTTCGCCGGGCGCGTGCACTTCGGCCCCTGGATCGGCGTCGCGTGGATGACGCGCTCGCAGCAGGTCCTCGTGCGCGGCGCCGAGGTGTTCGACTTCGCGCCCGTCGTCGCGCACGCGGCGCTGCGCGTGTCCCTGGGGATCGAGTGATGGCGCGCGGCGCGCGGTTCCGGCTGGCGGCGGCGGCGGCCGCCGCCGTGGCGATCGCCGTCGCGTCGTGCGGGCGCGAGGCCATCGAGCTCGACGCGAAGGCCGACGGCGGCCCGGACGCGCCGGGCGTCGACGCGGCGAACGTCCCGCCGGGCGATCCGTCGACGTGCTCGACGAGCGCACCGCCGCCGGCGTGCCTCGCGCTCGGCGGCGCGTGCGGCGTCGATGGCGACTGCTGCACCGGCTTCTGCGCCGGCGGGGCGTGCGTCGCGAACGGATCGTGCCTCGCGCCCGGCGCGGCGTGCTCGGCGCGCGCCGACTGCTGCAGCGGCGACTGCGAGCCGATCGGCGCGGGGGGCGCGCGCGTGTGCACGGCGGTCTGCAAGCCCGACGGCAGCGCGTGCCAGCGCGCGTCCGATTGCTGCGGCCTCGACTGCAACGGCGGCGTCTGCGGCGGCGCCGAGTGCCGCCGCGAGGGGGACGACTGCACGAACGACGCGCAGTGCTGCTCCGGCGCGTGCGGCGCCCAAGAGCACAAGTGCTCGCTCCACGCCGGGTGCCGCTCCGCCGGCGAGGACTGCTCGTCGGGCGGCGGGCAGGGGTGCTGCTTCCGCTGCGGGTCGAACGGGCGCTGCGACATCGGCCCCGGCCCGTGCCGCCTCCCCGGGATGATCTGCGAGCAGACATCGGACTGCTGCACCGGCACCTGCGCGCAGGACGGGAGCGGCAAGACCGTGTGCGGCGGCGCGCTCCTCCCCGACGGCGCCACGTGCACGGCCGGCTTCGCCTGCACGAGCGGGGCGTGCGTGGGCAACCCGCCGCGCTGCGGTCCCCCCGTCCCTGCCTGCGCCCCCTCCGGCGCGACGTGCACCGATGACGCGGCGTGCTGCTCACGGAGTTGCTCTGGCGGCATCTGCCAGGCCTCGTGCACTCCCCTCCGCTAAAGGGATATCGCAGCGACTTCGAGATTACGGCGGCCGCACCATGCGATAATCCGCGGTCGCGTTGAGCAGCAAGTCCACCAAGGTCGACAGGTAGATGAACCTGCCCTGCCCGAGCATCTGGCGGAGGGCGGCTTGGGCCGCCGCGACGGGATCCGGTGATGTCGCGACCGTTTCCGCCCGCACCTTGCCGATCTCGACACCACGATCTTTCCAGTCTTGTTCACGAATCCAGCCAATCGCGGACAGGTGTGGCGGGATGAAGTCGCTGTGCGACACGGCGGCCGACGTGCGAACCCGCGGCGCATGGGGCTTCGGCGAGTAGGGCGCGTAGATGCAGTGGATGCCCGCGCTAGCCAGGGCTTTGATCTGCGACGGATAGATCTCCGGCGGCGCGTCGTTGATGGCGAACAGCGCGAGACTCGAGGCGGCCGAGAGGCGCCATCGCGTCATGGCCTCTTTGACGATCTGGGCAGCGAGCGCCGTCCCGCGGCCGAACAGCACGAAGTCGATCAGCACGACGTTCTTTCGACCGCGGAACGGGGCGCCGCCTTCTGCGATGACATCGAAGTATCGAACCAGGTTTTCGAGCTGGCTGCCCCACTCCGGATTCGCCTTCAGCTTCGCGTACCTGATCCCCGTCGAGTCCTTGCTCCCCGTCGGTCCTTTTCTGCGACTCCTGCGCTCCCAGTACTCCGTCCACTCGTCGCTGCCGCCGCTCAACGGAAGATACACGACGGCGGGTTGGTGCCCCTCCGCGCGCAGCTTGCGTTCCATGTAGAGCGTGATGAGCACCGGGCTACTGCCGATCGAGACGTAGACGCTCTCGTCCGGAGGGAACTGTTGCGAAATTTGTCCTGCGATGAACATGACGCTGAACGCTTCTTCCCGAAAGTCGGCGGCCAGCTCGGCGAAGTTGCTGAAGTCCCCCCCGAGGTCGTTGATCTCTTCCAGCTTGGCCAGGAGCACCTTCCCGACCTCCCGCCGGAGCTCGTTCTCCGCGCGCACCCCTTCGGGGCCGAGCAAGGACGCGTACACGTTCCGCCACCGCGCGTTGACGCGCTCGATGGCCGTAGGCACCCTCGGAAGATCGATCGTTTTCCCTGCGAACTTCTCCCGCCGCGGGCCAGCACGTTCCGCCAGACGGAAGATGTACTGCAACACCTCGTCCGGGAGGTGCTGGATGCCGACGGGGCCGGGCGTCCCCTTCACCCGCTCCTCGCTGACGATACGTTCGCGCTGCCTCACGGACACGAATAGGTCGCTCGTCGTCTCTTCGAGCCGCGGCCCCTCGAGACCGAGTCGTCGAAGCGCGTCACGGAGCTCGCCTTGATGGGGTACGACAGCTGGATTGGCCAGCAAGACGGTGCTCTCGCGCTCGTCGCGCAGCAGGAGGACCTGCGGGAACCCGTCCGGATCCATCGACGGCGGAACGTGTACGCGCCAGATGATCGTGGCGTTTGGAAAATCGTGATACAGGACGAACGGGACTTGCTGGAGAGCTTCGGTCCGGTCCATCGACGGCGTGAGCCAAAGGTCGGCCCTGGCACCGTCGGGCCAGAATGCGCTGATCAGCCGCGGCGCATGCCCCATGAAGACGGCATGCAACGCATAGCCGCCAGCCTGCGTTTGGTAGAGCGCGATCATGGGAGTGAGCACCACGCCGCCGACGGCGGGGAGGCACCGTGACTGCATGATACCGGGCTTGGTGCCGACTGGCGAGGATGACAGGATCCCGGACCGAGATCCTGTGGTAGATACGTCTGCGTGCGCTCGCGACTCCAATCGTTGCAAATGGAATCCGCGGCTCCCCGATACGGGCCCATGTCGCGCCGGAGCTGGCTCGGCTCGAGCCTCGTCGCGGCGACCAGCGTCCTGCTCGAAGGGTGCTCGCCATCGCGCAATCTCCCGACGGTCACCCCGAATGCGTCCGGACCGCGAGCTCCCATCCAGCTCGCCTTGAACGAGAACCCTTTCGGGCCATCGCCCCTAGCGATTCGGGCAATCGAAGAACAGCTCGGAGCCGTCGCCCGTTACACGAGCGAAGAGGCGGATTCGCTGAGTCGACAGATCGCCGCCCTCGAGCAAGTCCCGGGCGATCAGGTCGTGTTGGGTGAGGTGCTCGAAGCGCTGGGTAGCTATCTGGTCCAGGAGAGTGGAGCGGCGAAGGAGATCGCGTACTCGACTCCCGGCTACACCGTGCTCGGTGACGCCGCACGCGCCGCTGGTGGCGCAGCGGTGAGCGTCGCGCTGGACGCTCGGCTCGAGAACGACCTCGCCGCCCTCGGTGCGCACGTCGGCCAGGCCACGCGCGCGCTCTTCCTCGTCAACCCGCACAATCCATCCGGGACCGTGTCCGACGCCGCAGCGTTTCATGCCTTTGTGCGCGAGATGGCGCAGAGGACGCTCGTGATCGTGGACGAGGCGTACCTCGAGTTCGTCGACGATTTCGCGGCGCGCACGTGCGTCGCCCATACGCGCAGCGGAGAGAACGTCGTGGTGTTCCGTACGTTCTCGAAGATTTACGGGCTCGCAGGCCTTCCGTTTGGTTACGCGATCGCACCCGCTCCCCTCGCGCAGGCGCTGAAGGCACGGGGCGTGGGGCATCCACGATCGCTCAATCGCCTTGCGGTCGTGGCGGCGAGCGCGAGCCTTCGAGACACCGCGTTTCTCGCGGTGGTGCGCGCGAAGGTGGCCCGCGAGCGAACGCGCTGGTCGCGAGTGCTCGACTCGCTCGGCCTTCGCCACACCGACGCGCGCGGAAATTTCGTCTTCTTCGAGAGCGGACGTCCACATGCAGAGCTCGCGGCCGCCATGCGTGCGCGGGGCGTCGAGATCGGCCGTTCCTTTCCACCTCTCGAGGGATGGACGCGAATCTCCGTGGGTCTTCCTGAGGAGAACGCGCTCGCCCAGTCGATCCTCCGCGATGTCCTTCACCCCAACGCCTCGGAGCTCCGACGCTGATGCGACCCCTCGCGGCCGCGCCGCCTCACGGGTGAAGCGGCGGACGGCGCGCGACTCATTGGCGCCCGGAGAGGTTCACGGGCCAGTCATTCGTCTTGGGTTTGGCTGCGCCGGCGAGGCGAACTACCCCACGCGTTCGGCGACGCTCGCCGCACCGCGTGCAGCAAGCTACCTCCGCGCGTCAATGGCTCGTCTTTCGTCGAGATTTCGGCGCGCGTCATCGACGCGCACGTCCGACGAGCCGTTTGGTACATATTCAATGACGGCCCGCCCGGATGTCATCGTGCGTGGGGCGCGCGGGTTCATCCGCCAACGACGGCCATCGCCATTGACGGCGAGGAGCCGGCACGTATCGTCGAAGGCAAATGGCCCGCGCCGATGCGCGGGCGCGTCCGGTCGGAGGGGCCGTGCAGTCGATCATCCGCCGGTCCCAGTCGACGCCTCACGAGCTCGACGTCGGCGCGCTCGTCGACGGGCGGTACCGCGTGACCGCCGTCTCACACTCCTCGGCGAAGATGGCGGTATTCCGGGCGCGCGACGAACGTGAGATGTGCGACGTGCAGCTCGTGCGGCTCGAAGGCGAAGCGCCCGCCAACCACGCCGACTTCAGCCCGCCCGAGGACGCGCTCCACCACGGCGTGTGGGACGGGCGTCCGTTCATCGTCTATCACGCCGCGGCGGAGCTGCCGTCCACCCCCGAGGCCGACCCCCCGAGCGGTCGCCCGCGCCCCGATCTGCTCGCGCCCGGTGAGCTGTTCGCCGAGCGCTATCGGGTCCTCGAGTGCATCGGCCACGGCGGTATGGGCGAAGCCTATCGCGCCCACGATCAGACGCTCGACCGCGTCGTCGCGCTGAAGGTGGTGCGCGAGCTCGACGAGACCCAGAGGCCGGAGCACGACACGCAGCGGAGTCGTTTGTGGCGCGAGGCGCAGTCGGTCGCCAAGCTCCAGCACCCACACATCGTCACGGTGTTCGACATGGGCAAGGTCGGCGAGACGCCGTATCTCGCCATGGAGTTCATCGCGGGGCGAAACCTCCGGAGCCATCTTCGGGATCCCGCGGCGCTCGCGGCCACGCCGCGCGAGACCCGTCTGCGCTGGTTGCGCGAGATCGCCCTGGCGCTCTCGGCCGCGCACGAGGCGGGGCTCGTGCACCGGGACATCAAGCCCGAGAACATCATGATCACCGAGTCGGGGATCGCGAAGGTGCTCGACTTCGGTCTGGCGATCCCGGTCCGCGAAGACGCGACAGCCGTGGAGCGATTCACGTCGAAGGGGATCGTCTACGGGACCCCCGGCTACATGGCCCCCGAGCAGCTCTACGGGGCGCCGCTCGACGCGCGCACGGACCAGTACGCGTGGGCGGTCGTGGGCGTCGAGCTGCTGACCGGGGTGCCCCGCGCCGCGTTCCAGGAGGTGAAGATCGACGACGCGGAGGGCGCGATGCCGCGCGACGCGTGGCTCGTGCTCCAACGCGCGTTGTCCGAGCGCCCGAGCGATCGATTTACCTCGATGCGGGCGGCCCTCGCCGCGCTCGACAGCGGCTCCACGCCGACGAAGGGGCAGCCCGTGCGCGCGCCGGCGCCGCCCGACGCCGCGCCGTCTCCACCGCGGCGCAGGGTGATCGGGATCGCCGCCGCTGCGACCGCCGTGGCCGTCACCATCGCCTCGATCGTCGCCCTCCGTCCGACCGGCGCCGGCCCGTCGGCGTGGGGGCCGTCGCCTTCGTCGTCCGCCACGCGGCCCGAGGCGCCGGCCGCGTACTCCGCGGCGCTCCAGCGCTGGCGCGACGGCGCGCCGCACGACGCCGTCGCCAAGCTCGAGGCCATCACCCGGAGCGACCCCACCTTCGCGCCCGCCCACCTCCGCTACGTCCTGTTCGCCGACGGCGTCGTCACCGACGCGCAGCGCGCGCACTTCACGGCGGCCGTGGAATATCGGCACGCGCTCGACCCGCGCGACCTCGATCTCCTCGAGGCGCTCCGGCCGTCGATGAGCGATCCGGTCGACATGGCGGAGACGCGGACGCGGCTCCGCCGGCTCGCCGAGGCGAACCCGGACGACGCGGAGATCGCGCTCGCGCTCGCCGCGCGCGACATCGTCGCCACCGAGGGCGCCGAGTCGCTCCGCCTGGCCGAGGGCGTGCAGCGCACGTCGCCGACGCTCGCCGTGGCGGCCTTGTACCGCGCGCGCGCGCTGGCGAAGCTCGAACGCGTCGACGACGCGCGCGCCGCGTTCGAGGAGTGCACGCGCCTGTCGCCGGTGTCGACGGGGTGCAAAGAGTGGCAAGCCAAGCTGGAGGCGGGCGAAGGCCACTGCCAGAAAGTGGAGCTCCTGAGCCGGCAGATCGTCGCGGCCTCGCCGAACTCGCCGGTCGGCTTTCACCTCCTCGCGATGGGCCTCTTCGGCAAGACGCAGTCGGTCGATGCCGCGCGCACCGCGCTCGAAGGGAAGTGGCGCGCCATGCCCGACGACGGCCCGTGGAACAACATGCAGGACGAGTTCTACCTCGAGGTGCTCGGAGGCCGCTTCGACGCGGCCGCGAACACCCTCGACGCGTGGGAAGCCGAGGGCTCGAGCTTCAAAGACGGGACGCATCGAGGGTACCCGGCGGTAGCCCGGATGCTCTTTCTCCTCGAGCTGGGCCGGCGCGGTGAGGCGGCGGCGTACGCGCGCGCGACCGCGGTCAAGAGCACCGCGTGGACCGAGAGCGGCGAGATCGTCTTCGATATCGAGGCGCTCCGGGCGCGCTACCTGGCGGGCGAGATGCCGCGCGAGGAGTTCCGCCGCGCGCGCGAGACCTGGTATCGCGACGCGGCCGATACGCGCGTGGGCTGCGACGACATCGAAGAATACCGTTGGTACGAGGCGTTCGTGGAGCCGGTCGTGACCCGCGAAGACGCCGAGGAGGCGATCGCGCGGCGCGGCGCCGCCGAGATCACCGATCCCGAGATGCGATCGCCCCAGGCCGACGAGCGATACGGGACGATGTTCCTCCTGGCGGGCGACAACGCGAAGGCGGAGGCTTATCTGGGCCGGGCGACCCGCGCCTGCTCGTACAACCGGCCGTTTCATCAAACGCGGGCGTTCCTCGGCTACGCGACGGTGCTCGCGCGCGAGGGGCGGGTCGGCGAAGCGTGTGCCGCGGCGAACGTCGTCGTGAAGCGCTGGGGCGGCGACGCGCGGAGCGTGTCGGCGGCGAGCGCGCGCGCTCTCTCGTCCAAATTGCATTGCGATCCGAATGCCAACGACAAATGAGGTGACACCATGAATCATCAATCGAACCCCGACGATCCGACGACCAACGACGAGCTCGAGCCCCGGCCCGCTCCGGGAGCGCCGCTCGTGATCAAGGTGGTGCGCCACTCGCGCTCCCCCTCCGTCACCGTGCGCTCCGGCCTCAAAGGCGGGGGCCGCGGCATCAGCGAGCCCGCCATCGACATCCGCGTGGCCGAACCCTGATGTGATGATGCCGCGGGTCCGCCATGTCGTCCTCGGGCTGTTGTCGCTCTCCTGTGCGCCGTCCGTGAGCCGGGATCCGAAAGCTCAGCTCTCGTCGGCGGAGGCTCGGCCGGTCTCCGACGCCGCGCGCGTGACGTCGTTCTCCGAGACCTACTTCGGAGTGCGCGTCGCGGATCCCTATCGGTGGATGGAGGACCCGGGCTCCGCGGAGTTTCGCGGGTGGTCGGAGCGGCAGGCCGCGGCGACGCGGGTCATGCTCGGGCGCGTGCCTGGGCGCGCGCAGCTCTTCGCCGAGCTGCGCGCGCTCATGCAAGACCAGTCGTCGATCGACGAGGTGCGCGCGGCGGGTGGTTCGTATTTCATGATCCGGAGGGACCCGGGGCAGCAGACCGGAGCGCTCCGGATGCGGACCTCGGCGGGCGTGGAGTCGACGCTGCTCGAGCCCGTGATGTCCGCGGCCGGACAGGAGGCGATCGATTACTTCGTCCCGTCGCCGGACGGCGCGTTCGTGGCCGTCGGCGCCTCCGACGGCGGCTCGCAGAAGGCGCGGCTCTCGGTGGTCGACACCCGCACCCGTCGCGTGATCGACGGCCCGATCGATCGCACCCGCTACGCGGAGGTCTCGTGGTGCAACGGCGAGTGCGGCGCGAAGCCCGCGTTCGTCTACGCGCGCCACCCGCCGATCGCGCCCGGCACGCCCGACGACGCTCTCTACGATTGGGCGCAGGTCTACCTGCACGTCGTCGGCGCGCCGTCGGCGAGCGATCCGATCGTCTTCTCCACCACGCCGGCGCCGGGCGTTCGTCTGAGCTCCGACGATCTCCCGACGGTGAGGCTCACCGCGGGCTGCCCGTACGCGATCGCCACCATCACCCACGGCGTCGCCAACGAGATCAGCCTGTACACGAAGCCGGCGAACAAGCTCACCGCGCCCGACGTGCCGTGGGTGCGGATCGCCACGCCCGACGATCGCGTCGTCGAGTTCGGCGTCGAGCGCGATCAGATCTTCCTGCGCACGCACCGCGACGCGCCTCGCTACAAGATCGTCCGCGCGCGCCTCACCGACCGCGGCATCGACGACGCGCGCGTCGTCGTCCCCGAGGGCGATCGCACGATCGACGCGCTCGTCGTGAGCGGCGGCCACCTGTACACGACGGCGATGGTCCTCGGCGCGCGAACCATGCGCGTCTACGATGGCGACGGGCGCCTGCGCGAGGCCCCGCCGGTCCCCTACGCCACGCAGATCAAATCGATATCGGCCGACCCGCGTGGAGGTGCGATTTTCCAGGAGCAAGGCCACGGCCACTCCCCGGTATGGAATGCCATCGACGGCGAGGCGCGGGTCTCCCCGCTCCCGATGAACCTGCCGCCCCAGACGATCGACGGGCTCGAAGAGAAGGTCGAATACGCGACGAGCAGCGACGGCACGAAGGTCCCGATGACCATCGTCTATCGGCGCGGGACCCGCTTCGACGGGACCAGCCCGACGTGGCTCATTGGCTATGGCTCGGGCGGCACCTCGCTCCCGCCGACATTCGTGCCGGCGCGCAAGGCTTGGTACGACCGTGGCGGCATCGTCGTGTCCGCGCACGTCCGCGGCGGCGGCGAGCTCGGCGCGTCGTGGCACGAAGCCGCGCTGCGCGAGAAGAAGGTCCGCGCGATCGAAGATTTCGTGGCGTGCGCGGAGCGGCTGGTCGCGCTGCGCTACACGAGCCCCGCGACGCTCGGCGTGTACGGACGGAGCGCCGGCGGCATCGTCGTCGGCGGCGCCATCGTGCGCCGGCCCGACCTGTTTCGCGCGTTCATCAGCGACGTCGGCATGTCGAACGCGCTCCGCGGCGAGGTCATGCCGGAAGGGATCGAGAACACGAAGGAGTTCGGCACGTTCAAAGACGAAGTCGGATTCCGCGGTTTGCTCGAGCAAGACGCCTATCTCGCCGTGCGCGACCACACGCCGTATCCGGCCGGGCTCCTCACGGCGGCGGAGAACGACCCCGGCGTGCTGGCGTGGCAGGCCGGGAAGATGGTCGCTCGCCTGCAAGCCGCGTCGACGAGCGGGCGCCCCGTCCTCCTCCGCTACGGATACGGCGAAGGGCACATCGTCTGGACCATCGGCCAGCAGGTCGATCGATTCGCGGATTTCTTCTCGTTCTTTCTCTGGCAGTTCGGCGTGAAAGGCTTCCAGCCCGAGTAGGTCACGACACCATGCACGACGCGATTGATGCGCCGATGCTCACGTCCGAAATCGAGACGTGGGTGTGGCCGCTTTCTTTGCAGGAGTTCCGAAAGCGGCATTGGCTCGAGCACGTCTTCTTCGAGCCGGGCTCCGCGGAGCGATTGGGCTCGGTTCGCTCGTGGCTGCCGTCGTGGGACCCGCACGACATTTTGGCCGAATATCACGGCGACGTCACGGTGGCGTTCACGCGCGCCGACGGCGTGTTCCAGACCGTGTACGTGCGCGGGCCGGAGGCGGAGAAGCTCCTTCGTGCAGGGATGACCGCGTATACCGCGAACATACCGGCGCTGCTCGCGCGCGCCGAGGCGCTGATCGGCCAGCTGCGCGCGCCGAGCGTCTCGTGCAACGTCTTCATGCAGATGACCGGCGGGAAGACGTCGGTGCATTTCGACGCGACGGAGAGCTTCGTGGTCCAGGTGAGCGGGCGGAAGCGGTGGTACATCGGACGAAACGAGATCGTCCCTTATCCGCTCCAGCACTGGGGGCCCGGCGGGAGGGTGCCCGAGGAGATGAGGTCGTACTGGCACGAGGCGTCTCCGCGCTCCTCGCCGGCCCTCACCGAGACGATCGACGCCGGCCCGGGCTCGGTCCTCTACGTACCGCGCGGCGCGTGGCACGCCACCGAAGCGCTCGAGGACTCCGTCTCGTTTCACGTCCACTACGGCACTTTGTGCTGGGCCGATCTCTTCGCGACCATCCTCGGCGACGAGCTGCGACGCTCGCCGCGCTGGCGCAAAGGAGTCCGCGGGATCGGGGAAGACGGCGCGCTCCGCGGCGCCGCCCACGACGAGCTGGAGACGCTCCTCCGCGAAGCGCGAGCCGTCGCGGGCGCCATCACGCCGGAGGACCTCCTCGGGCTCGACGCGGGCGTTGCGCGCGAGCCCGGTGCGGACACGCGCTACCGGCGCAACGTGCGGAGCACGTTGGCCATCGAGGGCGGGGGAGGCGACGTGCTCCGCGTGCGCATCGGCGCGCGCGACACCGCCGAGGTCGCGACCACCGAGCTCGACCTGTCTCCGCCCCTGGTCGACGCGTGCCTGTGGATCATGCGCCAACCCTTCGAGCGATGGTTCACCGCCGCGGATCTATCTCTCGCCGTGCGCGGCGTATCCCCTGCCGACGCGCTCGCCCTCGTCGCGGCGCTCCGCGAGGTGAGCTTGTTGCGCGAAAGGTGAGCGAGAATGCCGTGATGGTGAAGAAGTCGAGCCCGTGGGCGCGGGTGAGCGCGCGCGCACATGGGCCTCGACTCGGAGGTCGTGGGGTCCGGCTTGAGCACGAAGAAGGTCTTCGAACCATCGTGCCTCTGAGCGTTCTGCATGCGACGTTGTAACGATGGGGAGAAATACCATCGGTGTGACCGCGACCTTCGTCGGCCTCACCTTCATCGCGTGCGAAATGCAGGCGACTGGCCCGACGAGCTCCGGGCCGAACTGCGGCGACGGTACGGTCGAAGTGAACGGCACGTGTCAGCTCGCGGCGCAGCTCGACATCCAGAACGGCGACACGCGCGCGAGCGCATCGACGCATTGGGCGGCGACGGGCGCGGGGGTCTACAACATCGCGTTCTACGGCGACCACACTGGCGTCTTCTGGACCGCCGGCGCGCCGAATTGTCCGGGAAGTTGTCATCCGCCGACGCCGACCGCGTGCGGTGACATCTGTGTCGACATGACGACGAGCTTCTCCAACTGCGGCGCGTGCGGAAACACCTGCAGCGCAGGCCAGCAGTGCGCGAACTCGACGTGCTTCACGCCCACTCCTGGCGGCCCCAGCAGCAGCCCCGGCACCGGAAGCGAAGGGGGCAACGGCATCTCGGGGACGTTCCAATGGAGCCTCCTGGCGAATGGCGGCGTCTTGAACGAGCGGACCGACGGACGCCCATTCAAGAACATGACGAACCTCCAGGGCGGCGTCGGCGAGGGAAACTTCAGCGCGACGATCGACGGCGCCAATACCACGCATTTCACGCTCGCCTCCGGGCCTCCCTGCCAGTAACGGACGCACAAGCCCGGGCGCACTCGCGACGCAAGACCTCAACACGGGGATGTCGGGCCAGCTCGTGGCCCTCGCGCGTCGGTGAGCATCACGACCTTGTCCGCACCCGCGCTTGCGGGCCCTGGCCAATATCGGCCCGCAAGCGATGGTGGGCGACTGGCCTCGTTCGGCCATATGATGAACTAACAAAAGTCATATGCGCATGTGCCTCCATTGCAATGGCCGCTACTGCAACCGAGCGCGACGCAATGCGAGGAGCATATGCCTGGAGTGCAGGTGTCAGGATGAACGCTCTCAGCGTGAGAGTTCTCCGTCGGTTCGGCTACCGAATCGACCTTGGCCGTGTCCACTTCCGGCTCGGTCGGCGAGGCGCTACATGCCACGAGCGCTATCGTAACAATTGATCCCGCGAGAATGCTCTGCATCCAATTTCTCATGATCGATCCCTTCGTGAAAGTCGCGGCGGGTTGAAGAGCGCTGCGGTGCCGGAATCGCCGTCCAGATTGAGCCTGACGGGCACAGCCTCGTCATTCGGTGCGGCGGGCGCTAGTGCCGACCAGGCTCGGCGCGCGCCACGCCGGTCCGTGCCAGAGAATCCCGAGTCGGTCATAAAGGCCATTCGCATCGCGCAGGTCGCGTGCGATGGCGGCATACTCGTGAAACGCAATCACGAAAGGGTTATAGCTCGTGATGTTTTTCGTGAGCCCGTACACGACGGGAAGAACTTCGGGCACGAACGTACCGAAGAGGCGGTCCCAGAGGATCAAGACGCCGCCGTAGTTCTTGTCGAGGTATTGCGGATTCGAAGCGTGATGCACGCGGTGGTGCGACGGCGTGTTGAAGACGAACGAGAACCACTTCGGCATCGATCGGATCACCTCGGTGTGAATCCAATACTGGTAGACGAGGTTCAGTCCTCCGGAGACGAGCACGAGCCACGGTCTCACGCCGACGAGCGCCCACGGCGCATAGAACACGATCGTCGAAAACGGGGTCCAGGGTTGCCGAAGCGCGGTCGAAAGATTGTAGCGCTGGCTCGAATGATGATTGACGTGGCACGCCCAGAGGAGCCGGTTCTCGTGCTCGCACCGATGATGCCAGTAGAAGGAGAAGTCCCATCCGACGAGCGCGACGGCCCAGGCAAGGCACCCCTCGCCAAGATCAGTGATCCGCCATCGCATGAGAAATGTCGCGCACGCGAAGGTCGTGAGGTTGATGACGGAGACGACGAACACCGACCCGAGGCCCATCGCGAGGCTCGCCAAGGTGTCACGCAGCTCGTAGCCGACCACCGATCGGCCGGCCTTCTTCCATCGCGCGAGGAGCCATGTCTCCCCGACGAGCGTGAGGACGAAGAAGGGAATCGCGTAGAGCGTCGGATCCGGATACGGCAGCTCCATTCCGTGAGGATAGCGCTTCCACCAGCAGCCGGGTCAATCCGCTCTGAAGGTTCTTCCGAGCTCGACGCCGGTGCCGAAGTAGTGCCGAAAGACCTGCAGAAGCCGGCTCCATCGCGCGACATCGATGTGATCGGTGCCCGGTACGAGGATGCTCTCGTGCGCGTGGACACGGATCCGCGGGAGCGGCGAGAAGACCGTGCAAGGTTGAACTTTCCGGAACGGGACGCGCCAGATTTTCTGGAACCGACACCGTCGATATGCTAGTGCAGCCGCCTATTGGCAACCGATCGATCGATCGTGTCCTTCGCCTGGCAACCAGTTGATGAGAGCGTTCAGTGTAAACGAATGAAAGATCAATATTTTTTCGCCCACTGCGCGCGGTCCGAGTCTCGCTACACACTTGCGATCCAGGGCCGAATGCCAAAAAAAAGATCAACGGTTTGGCGCTAGGAGATCGCCGGGAGGCAATTTCGGAGTCTGGCGCGAAGCGTCAACGAGCCAGGCGAGGAAAATTCCAGGGCGTGTTCCTGAGTTCTCCCCTGTACGCGTGGCCTCGTGCCGAGCTCTTGGAGCTTCCCGGGCCGCGCGCGATGAAGCAGGAAAAGTCCGAGGAGCGCTCGTACGACGCCAGGGGGGGGGTCTCCATATGGTTTCACCACATCACGTACTTCGCCGCATCGCGATATCGACTTCCATGACCTTCCCCTCAGAAAGGAAAACTCACGATGCTCCAGCCCGATGAGAATTTAACCTCGATGCTCCACAGTCAGATGCCGTTTGCATCGTTCCTCAATCTTGGGATCGTGGAGATGAACTCGGAGCGCGTGATCGGCTTAGCAAACTGGAAAGAGGAGAAGACCACCACGGGTGGTGCGATGCACGGCGGCTATCTCATGGCCTGTGTGGACGCCGTCGGCGCGGTCGCCGCCTTCACCAATCTCCCCAAGGGCTCCACCGGGACGACCACCATCGAGTCCAAGACCAACTTCTTTCGCGCCGTACGGGCGGGGGTCATTCAGCTGCGCGCGACTCCAGTCCATATCGGTAAGACGACGATCGTCGTGCAGACCGACGTGCTCGACGAACGTGAGCGGCTCGTCTGCCGCACCACGCAAACCCAGCTCGTGTTGGGGCCGAAGGAGGGGTCGTGACCACGACGACACCAGCCATTGGCCAACTCGGCGAGCATGCTAGCCCGGCCGAGGTGCACCGCTCCGTCCGAGCCGAGCTCGCCGACTTTTTCTCCACCTGGATCAATCCGCACGCCACGAGCAGGGACGAGGACTGTGAGGTGATCCCTCGCGCGGCGTTCGAGCATGCGGCAAAGGTCGGGCTCCTCAACTATCTGATTCCCAGGGAGGTGGGCGGCATGGGCGGGTCGCGGCGCACCTTCGGAATGCTCCTCGAGCACATCGCCTACTTTTGCGACGACGTGTCGTTTCCCTCCATGCTCGCGATGTACGCCGACGTGCCGAACGTCATTCATCGCAGCGGGCAAATCGCGCTCATCGAGGAATACGTCCGGCCCATGGCCCGCGGGCAAAAGCTCGGCACCTTCGCATACACAGACTATGGCGACGCCTTCGACTTCCAGACCCGCGTGGAGCGACGCGGCGATCGGTACGTCCTGAACGGCGTCAAGTGCCTGCAGACGGGCGGGATGCTCGCCGACGTCTTCGTTACGTACGCGCGTGACGAGAACGACGACATGAAGGTCATGCTGGTCGATCGGAACGATCCCGGGGTGAGCACGAGGCCGGTCAAGACCCTGGGCCTGCGCTCCGCGGGGCTCACGCAGCTTCGGCTCGAAGACGTCACTCTCCCTGAGGGACGCCGCCTGAGCGGCTCCGATGGGCTGGCGCAGGCGCAGACGTTCCTGAACAGTCGCCGCATGTTCGTGGTGTGTCCCTTCGTCGGGGCGATGAAGAGGCTCATCGAGGTCTGCATCCGGCATCTCGACACCGTGATCCGTGAGGGCCGGCCGCTCACGCAGGCGCAGACCGTGCAGGCCCGGATCGGCAACATGACCGCGAAGCAGGTCACCTCGGAGGCCATCCTCCATGACGCGCTCGAGCGCATCGGGCGCGGCGAGATCAATCAGATGTTCGACCCGGTGATCTCCGCGGCCAAGCTCGTCATCACCGAAAACGCCCTGGACGTGGCCGAACAGGCCATCCGCCTCACGGGTTGGAGGGGATATAGCCATGAGCTCCCCTTCGAGCGGATATACCGGGCCTTCATGGCGGCCCTAACTGGGCAGACCGCACAGGACGTCTTGGAGATCCAGCTGGGCGTGGTGGCTATATCCGAGCTGGCGCTCACCCAACTCAAAGAGAAAGCGCGATGAAGTTCATATTCTCCGGCACCATGCTCCGTTTCGTCGACTTCGCTCCGGAGGTCGAGATCTCCGAACCGAGCCTCGAGCTCGCGCTGCAGACGCTCGTGTCGCAACACCCACTCCTGGGGTCGGTGCTCCTCGACGGTGAGGGTAACGTGCGGCGCACGCATCAAATGTTCTTGAACGGGGAGTTGATGGACGTCCGCTACTACTCGGACAACCGTGCGCGCGGCGAGCTGGCAATGCAGCGGGGCGACTCCGTATACTTCCTGACCGCCATTGCCGGAGGCTGAGATGCCCCGTTCTCATCACGCGACATTCGGCCTCGAAACTTGCATGTTTTCCCCGCACCAGATGCACCCGGAGTGCTCGCTGCGCTTCGCGGCGAGCGCCGCCATGGGGGCGCTCGCCCGGCAGGGGTCGAGCCTCCAGTCCATGCTTCACGAGCATGGACTGGGCCTGGTGATCGTGGCGTCGGAGGTCGACTACGAAGAGGAGGCGCTGACCTTCTTCTCCGGGACGGAGATGACCACCGAGGTGCGCGTTAGCCTGCGCGACGACGGCAGGCTGCTCATCTTCCGCGCCAGGCACTCGGTGCCGGCCGGGCATGCCATCTCGATTTTCGTCCGGGCGCGCCCCGTGAAGCTGAGCGGCGGTGCGGCCATGGACGCTGCGCCGGCTGCCATCGAAGGAGCCCTGCGCGCTTGCTTCGCCGCGGACGAAATCGAGGCCGGCGTACCGAGCCGCGTCCTCCAGTCCCTGATCGACGGCTGGGTGGCCGGCGGGGACGAACTAGGTGCCGGCGAGCATTCGTTCTTCATCGGCCGCAGCGATTGCGAGCTGGCCGACCAGTGGCAGTTCGTTCGGCTGCCCTCGCTCGTGGCGACGGCTCGGGAGCGGGTCGCGCTGAGTGACGCGCGCGCGCTGTCCGTGAGTCTCAAGAGGCCGCTTCGGGCCTTTCGCGGGGAGTATTTCCGGCCCATGTACCTGGGCGACTCCGGTCGCATCGAGTTCAAGGCATTTCGCAAGGAAGCGCGAACCTATTTCGTGTACCGGGTCCTGGGTGCACTCGTGCCGGGTGCACCAGAGGACCAGCGCCCGGTCTGCGCCATCGCGGCCGAGGTCTTCTAGGAGGCTGGTGTTGACGGGAGTGAAGGCGCTGGCGAGAAGACCGTGCAAGCGGGGTGGGACGTTCACGCGCGGATGAACGGTTGGTCCGGTTGACATGACGCCCAAACCACGACGTTCTTTTCCCGTTCGTGCGGGAATCGCCGTCCAGATTGGCGACGAGGCTCGCGTGCGGATGGAGCCCGACCGCCTTCATGAAGACCGGCGATCGCACAGACTCAGCAGTTGCGGCACATGCAGACCCCTAAGGACCCCCTTGGGGTGACCTTGGGACTCGGCTCGAGGGGCGAGGGGGCGCTCGAGCGAGGCGACGCTGGGCGGTGTCGGTGCCCAGAGGCGAAGCTGCGACCGAATTGAATCGACGCGCGTCACATCGATGAGGAGGCGTCTCTACCGGGCCGTCGCGGGCATTTCTGCACAATTTCGCCACGGCGCTGCGGCGGTATTTCGGATTGAGCCACCCACATCAGGAGAACGATCATGCAACCTCGACAAGCAAAGACCCGTCCGATGGAGAGCGCGGGTCAGCGGAGGCTCGTCTTCGAGCGCGCCGCGGTCCGGATCATCCGACCGTTGCAGGTGAGGACGAGCCTGAAGACAGGGGACAGCGAAAGCGACGGCGGCAACCTGGGCACCAACGCGAGCTGTCGGGGGTGCCAGGTCGGGAATTGACGCACTCGAGCCGCAGCCGCGCGTCGGCGCGGCGTGAGAACTCATGGAGCTGCGCACCTGCATGCTGAGGAGAAACGATCGTGCAATTTAGGCAAGCAAAAGCCCGTCCGATGGAGAGGGCGAGGCCGTGGAGGCTCGTCCTCGAGCGCGACACTGTCCGGATCACCCGATCGTTGCAGGTGAAGACGAAACTGAAGACGGGGAACAGCGACAGCGGCGATGTGGGCACCAGCCAGACGGTGCCCGATCCGCCCCGTTCTTGAGCGGAGCTTGACTCACTCCATCAGCAGCCATGCGTTGGCGCGACGTGAGATCAGCGTGAGCGCGAGGCGCTGCCCGTCCGGCGAGAGCACCGGGAGCATGACGGCCCGACTCTCCACCGACCAGACCTGACGCTGGCTTCCGTCGAGCCCCAAACGAAAGACGGCCGCGATCAGCGTGTCGGTCGCCACGCCGGTCGCGAACACGCCGTCGCCGTCGTGCGTCCACGTCGCGGCGGTGAACGACGCGCGCGGCGCCGAGAGGCGCTGACGGAGCTCGCCGTGGACGCCGAAGATCTCGACCGACCGGCGATCCGCCGCCGCCACGG
>Ga0070689_100000787_pt1 | contig 19462 bp, 14 predicted proteins | sample KBSS23HmetaG_FD_64669 | JGI IMG/M metagenome (GOLD analysis project Ga0070689, IMG submission 64669) | Switchgrass rhizosphere microbial communities from Kellogg Biological Station, Michigan, USA - KBS S2-3H metaG | ecosystem: Host-associated > Plants > Roots > Rhizosphere ...
GGATCGACCGTGGCCAGGAACCAGGTCGCGAACACATCGACGCGCAGCAGGCAGTTCGACGGATTGGCGAGCGGCACCGGCGTCGGCAGCGGCGTGCTGCCGAGCAACGTGCGCGACGTGCCGAGGATGCCGACGGCGAGGTCAGCGAGACCGCCGCGACCGACCTGCATGCGGAGCGTCCGGCCCAGCGCCGGCAGGCTGCCCGGTGCCGGCAGGAGCGCGCGCCGCGGATCGACGCAAACGGTGCCGAACGGCGCGGCCGACGCCGCGGGCGCTGGCAACCACGCCGAGGTGCCGGATGCACCGTGCAGCACGACCGCCTGCTGAACCGGGTCGAACCCCAACGCTTCGCCGCCGAGCAGCTGCGGACTGCTCTGCGATGCGAACTGCCATTGCGAGCCGTCGTACTCCCAGGTCTCCGGTACTGCGACGGTCGGGTTCGTGCCGTTGGCGACGAGCCGGCCGCGCGCCGCGTCGAACGCCAGCCGCGCGTTGACGAGCTGGGGCGCCAAGACGGGCGCCTGGGTCCAATTGACGCCATCGAAGACGTACTGCGCGCCGCCGGCTGCCAGCAGCACGACCTCCTCGCGGCCTTCGTCGTAGGCGAGCGCTGGGTCTCCGTCCGGTGGCGGCGGTGTCGCCGTGAGGCGCTGCTGCCACGCGGTGCCGTTCCACTCGAACGTCTCGTTCGAGGCACCGGCCGCCGTCGCGCCACCGAACAGCACGACCCGCTGCCGGCGGACGTCGTAGACCATGCCCGCGCGCTGGCGCGGCGACGGCGCGCCGGCCGGAGCGCGCAACTGCCACGAAGCGCCGGCAGCAAGCGTGAAGGTGTCGTTGAAGAACACCGGCGTCGTCAGCGGATTCGCGACGCCGCCGAACAGGACGAGCTCGCCGCGCGCGCGGTCGAACGCGACCGCTGCGCCCTGGCGCGCGCTCGCGGGCGGCGCCGGCAGCGGCAACCACTCGGCGCCGCCGAAACTCCAGACCTCGAGCGCGTTCGACACTGCGCCGAGGCCGGCCGTGACTAGATCCCCGGTGCGGGTCGCGGTGCCGGCGGCACCGACGTAGACCGGACTCGGCAGCGACAGCGGGTTCGGCGTCCACTGCGCGAACAGCGGCGCGGTCCCGCACGTCAGCAACAGGCAACACGACAGGAACGCCCGCTGCGGAGGCAGCAGACGCGGGCAGGGTGCAGGCATACTTCTTCCCTTGGGAGAGGGTGCGGGTCGGAGGGGTGCCGACGCGCACAGCATAGCTGCCGGAAACCCGGTCGGTCACCCCCTGACGTGGCGAATGCAGCCTTGCCCGGCGGGGCTCGCGGCGATTCCCTTCCCTTCCATGTTCGCGCACCGCCCGGCCCTCTCCCTCTCGCTCACTGCGCTCGCACTCGCCGCAACCGCCACGGCGCAGTCGAAGCTGCTGCGCTTCCCCGACGTCCACGCCAGCACCGTCGTGTTCACGCACGGCGGCGATCTGTGGCGCGCGCCGCTGCAGGGCGGCACCGCCACTCGCCTCACGTCGGCTGCGGGCGTCGAGCTGTTCGCGAAGTTCTCGCCGGACGGGCGCTGGATCGCGTTCACCGGCCAGATCGACGGCGACGAGCAGGTCTACGTGGTGCCCGCCGAAGGCGGCGAGCCGCGGCAGCTGACCTTCTATCCCGCACACGGCCCGCTGCCGGATCGCTGGGGCTACGACAACCAGGTCGTCGGCTGGACGCCCGATGGCCAGGCCGTGCTGTTCCGCAGCATGCGCGAGTCATGGTCGCCGGCGCGCTGCCGGCTCTATTCGGTGGCGCTGCCCGACGCAGCGCGCACGCGCGGCGCGCTGCCGGTGGCGCTGCCGATGCCGCAGGCGGGCTCGGGCGCGTTCTCGCCCGACGGCAACCAGCTCGTCTACGCGCCGCTGTTCCGCGACTTCCGCACCGAGAAGCGCTACCAGGGCGGCTGGGCACAGGACCTCTACGTGTTCGCGCCGCAGACCGGCAAGGCGGAGCGGATCACCGACGATCCGCGCACCGACCGCGATCCGATGTGGATCGGCGACCGCATCTGGTTCGCCAGCGACCGCACCGGCACGCTGAACCTCTGGTCGTGCGACCCGGCCGGCAAGCAGGCGCGGCAGGAGACGTCCTCGACGACGTGGGACGTGCGCTGGCCCAGCGCCGCGGGACCCGGCGAAGAAGTCGTCGTCTACGAGAAGGGCGGGGAGCTGTATTGGTTCGACTGCAGGCAGCAGCAGGAGCACGCGATCCCGATCCGCGTGCCCGAGGAGGCGCTGCTGCGCCGCGAGACCATGGTCGACGCGCGCGCGGTGATCGAGGACTTCGCGCTGTCGCCCGGCGCGCGCCGCGCCGCGTTCGCCGCGCACGGCGACGTGCTGACGGTCCCCTACGAACACGGCGACGTCCGCAACCTGACGAACACGCCCGGTGCGCACGAACGCCTGCCCGACTTCTCGCCCGACGGCAGTCAGCTCGCCTTCGTCAGCGACCGCGGCGGCGACGACCAGGTCTGGCTGGTCGACCACCTCGGCAAGACCGAGCCGACGGCGCTGACGCCGAGCTTCAAGGCGAGGCTGGTGTCCGTGCTGTGGTCGCCCGACGGCAAGCACATTGCGTTCGGCGACAAGGACGGCGTGCTGCGCGTCGTCGACGTGGCCAACAAGGAGATCACCGTCTGCGCCGACGAATCGAGCGGCACGATCGGCGACGCGGTGTGGTCGCCGTGCTCGCAGCACCTCGCGTTCTCGCTCACGGGCGACAACGAGCTGCCCGCGCTGCACGTGTACTCGCTGGCCGACCACCAGCTGCGCCGCGTGTCGCGGCCACTCGGCTACGACTTCGCGCCGAGCTGGTCACCCGACGGCCAGCGGCTGTTCTTCCTCGGCCTGCGCGGCTTCCAGCCGCGGCTGCCGCAATACTTCGAATGGGACTTCCAGGTCGACCGCGCGATCGGCGTGTTCGCGCTCGCGCTGCGCAAGGACGTCGGGCCGTTCCTGCCCGAGCGCAGCGACGAGGCGATCGCACCCGAACCGGCCAAGAAGAGCGCGCCGGAGACCGGCGCGGCGACGGCGGCCGCCGCGACGGCCGGCGCCGGTAGCGGGCCGGCCGCGGCGCCCGCGGACGCGGCCGCGCCCGCCAGGTCGCCGGCGCCGACCGCGATCGACTTCGACGGTCTCGCCGAGCGCGTCGAGCAGGTGCCCGTGCCGTTCGACGACTACGTCGCGGTGACCGCGACGAAGCAGGGCCTGTGGCTGTGGCGCGCCGGCGACGCCTACTACGGCCGCGAACCGTCGCGCAAGCAGACGCTGCTCTGGTTCGACGCCGACAAGCGCAAGCTCGACGAGATCGCCAGCGACGTGCGCGGCGGCGCCGCGACCGCCGAGGGCGACAAGGTGCTGCTGCGCCTGGCCGGCGACCGCTTCGCGGTCGCGAGCGCCGGCGGCGGCAGCACGCTGCACGACCTCGCGCTCGACGGCCTGAAGGTGCCGCGCGTGCCGGCCGACGAGTGGGCGCAGATCTTCGGCGAGGTCTGGCGCCGCTACCGCGACTACTTCTACGTGCCGAACATGCACGGCTACGACTGGGAGGCGCTGCGCGAGCGCTACGCGCCGCTGGTCGCGCACGTCCACCACCGCAGCGACCTCAACTACGTACTCGGCGAGATGGTCGCCGAGCTGCAGATCGGCCATGCCTACGTCAGCGGTGGCGACACCGGCGCGCCGCCGCGAACGCGCGTGGCGCTGCTCGGCGCCGACCTGCGCTGGGACGCCGCGGCGGGCCACTACCGCATCGCGCGCGTGCTGCGCGGCGAGAACGACGACCCCGTCTACCGCTCGCCGCTCGCGGCCGTCGGCGTCGACGTCGGCGACGGCGCGTTCCTGTTCGCGATCGACGGCGAACCGCTGCGCGCCGACGTCGACCCGTACCGGCAGCTGCGCGGCAGGCTCGGCCGCACGCTGCAGCTGCGCATCGGCACCGCGGCGGACGGCAGCGACGCACGCGACGTCGCCGTGCAGGGCATCGCCGACGAAGGCAAGCTGCACTACCTCGAGTGGGTGCGCGGCAACCGCGCGCGCGTCGCGGCGCAGAGCGGCGGCACGCTCGGCTACATCCACCTGCCCGACATGGGCCCGGACGGCATCCGCGAGTTCATCAAGCAGTACTACCCGCAGCGCGACAAGCAGGGCCTCGTCGTCGACGACCGCGGCAACGGCGGCGGCAACGTGTCGCAGATGGTGCTGAACCGGCTGCAGCGGAAGCTGCTGATGTGCACGTTCGGGCGCACCACCGGCTTCACGCCGTACCCGCGCGCCACGTTCCTCGGCCACCTCGTCTGCCTGCTCGACGAGACCTCGGCGAGCGACGGCGACATCTTCCCCGCGATGTTCCGGCGCGCCGGCCTCGGCCCGTTGATCGGCAAGCGCAGCTGGGGCGGCATCATCGGCATCACCGACCGCGGGCCGCTGATGGACGGCGGCACCGTCAACGTGCCCGAGTTCGGCAACACGGAGCCCGGCGATCAGTGGACGATCGAAGGCGTCGGCGTCGAGCCCGACATCGTCGTCGACAACGATCCGCAGAGCGTGATCGCCGGCCAGGACCCGCAGCTCGAACGCGGCATCGCGTGGCTGCTGCAGAAGCTCAAGGAGGAGCCGCGGCCGCGCCCGGTCGCCCCGCCGCCGCCGGTGCGCACGCGCTGAGTCGCGGGGCCCGCGCTCAGTCGGCGGCGTTCACTCGGCTGGCGCCCGCGGCAGTGCGCGCAGCAGCAGCGCCGAGCCCAGCGCGCAGCCGGCGCCGACCCAGAGTGCCGGCTGCATGCCGCCGAACGCGGCGGCGAGCGCCGCCAGCAGTGGCTTTGCGAACAGCTGGGCGCCGCGCGCGACGCTGTAGAGCAGGCTCGCCGCGGTCGCGCGCAGCGCCGGCGGATAGTGCACGCCGAACAGCGCGCCGAAGCACGACCAGGTCCCGGCGCCGACGCCCATCGCGGCGGCCGCCGCCGTGAACGTCACGAAGTCGCGCGCGAGGTCGCCCCAGAACCACGCCAGCAGCAGCTGCGCCAGCGCGAACCACGCGCAGAACAGCACGAACATGCGCCGCCGGCCCGCGCGCGCCGCGAGCCAGCCGAACGCGACATCGGCCGCGACGTGCACGCCGTTGACGGCGAGCTGGAACGTGCCCGCTGCCGTCGGCGACACGTGCAGGTCGCGCATCAGCGCCGCGGGCAGTTCGGCGTAGACGCACCAGAACCCCGTCATGTGCAGCAACAGGATCGCGAACAGCACGAGCGTCGCGCGCCGGTGCCGCGGCGCGAGCAGCGCACGCAGTCCGCTGCCGTGCGCGGTCGGCACCGGCGCGCGGTCGGGGCCCGGCATCGCCCACCGCGCCGCGAACACGAGCGCGGCCGGCAGCGCCGAGGCGGCGAAGACCCAGCGCCAGCCGACGTGCGGCGCCACGAACAGCCCGGTGACCGCGGCGAGCGCCATCGCAATCGGGCTGCCGGCCTGCAACAGGCCGTGTGCGCGGTCGCGGTCCCGCCCAGCGAACGTCTCGGCGACGACGGCGTGGCCGATGCCCCATTCGCCGCCGACGCCGAGGCCGGTCAGAGTGCGCGCGGCGAGCAGCAGCCAGCCGTCGCCGGCTGCCGCGGTCAGCAGCGCGCCGGCCGAGTAGACCGCGATGCTCGCCGTCATGGCGCGGCGCCGGCCGATGCGGTCGGCGACGCGGCCGAACAGCACGGCGCCGAGCGCCGACGCGAACAGGCCCGCGCCCTCGATCCACGCGATCGCGTCGTCGCCGAGTACGAGGTCCGCGGCGACCGAGCGCTTCACGAAGCTGAACAGGATCAGGTCGTGGAAGTCGAAGACCCAGCCGAGCCAGCAGAACAGCAGCACGCGGCCGCGACCGTGCGCGAGCAGATCTGCGATGGCACGGGCCGGGCCCACGGGCGGCACAGTGCAGGCGGCAGCGCGGCGGAGCAAGCGTTCCGGTCCGCCGCGCGGCGTGCGCTCCGGGGTGCGTTGACAGACCTGCCAGCGCGGATTCAATGGCGGGTGCCGTTGCCGCCGCGACCGGCGCACGGCTTGGGGTCGGCGTTCCCGACCCGCCTATCGACCACCGAGCGTGACCTTGGCCCGCCCCACCGCCCGACCGCCCGTCCGATTGGCAGCACCACACGCGACCTCGCGTCCATGGTCGCTGCGCGTCTGGCTGTGCGCGCTGCTCGCCGCGTGCAGTGCCGAGGTGCCGCCACCGGAGCCATCGCCTGCCAGCGCACCCGTCGCGGCGGCGCCGGCACCGGCCGCCGACGCCACGCCGGCACCCGCCGACCGCCGCGTCGAAGCGCGCCCACGCTATCCGGGCCCGCGGCTGCGGTTCGACGACCTGTCGTGGGACTGGGGCGTGACGCCCGCGGGCCGCGAACTGCGCCACCTCTTCACGCTGCACAACGACGGCGACGCGCCCGTGCTCATCCGCAAGGTGCGCGCGACCTGCAACTGCACCGCCGCCAGCTTCGACCGCGAGATCGCCCCCGGCGGCGACGGCACGATGGAAGTCGTCGTCAACGGCATGAAGCTGCACCACGGCCGCTCGACGGTCTACCTCGACATCGTGACCAACGATGCGCGCTCGGACACGACGCTGATCCTGCGCGGCGAGGTCGTGCCCGCCGACCGCGCCGGCGCGGTCGAGGTCGACGGCGGCCTGCTGGTCCGCTGAACGAGAGGCTCCCGGTCTGGTAGCATGCTCGGCCGCAATGAGCGCCCGCAGCCGCCGCAGGACCGTTCCCGTTCGCATCGGCCGCGCCGTCATCGGCGGCGACCACCCGGTCGCCGTGCAGTCGATGACGAACACCGACACCGCCGACGCGGCGGCGACCGCAGCGCAGGTGCGCGAGCTGTTCCTCGCCGGCAGCGAACTCGTGCGCGTGACCGTCAACACGCAGGAGGCCGCCGCCGCGGTGCCGGAGATCCGCCGCCGGCTGCAGGACCAGGGCCACGACGTGCCGCTGATCGGCGACTTCCACTACAACGGCCACGTGCTGCTGCGCAAGTTCCCGGGCTGCGCGCAGGCCCTCGACAAGTACCGCATCAACCCGGGCAACGTCGGCAAGGGCAGTTCGCACGACAAGAACTTCGCGACCATGATCGAGGTCGCGAACGAGCACGGCAAACCGGTGCGCATCGGCGTCAACGCCGGCTCGCTCGACCAGGAGCTGCTGAGCGGACTGATGGAACAGAACGCCGCGCTGCGCGAGCCGCGCGATGCGGCAACGGTGTTCCACGAGGCGATGGTGCAGAGCGCGCTGCGCTCGGCCGCCGCGGCGATGGAGCTCGGCCTGCCGCAGGACCGGATCGTGCTGTCGTGCAAGATCAGCCGCGTGCAGGAACTCGCGGCCGTCTACCGCATGCTCGCCGACCGCACCGACTGCGCGCTGCACCTCGGCCTGACCGAGGCCGGCATGGGCATCAAGGGCATCGTCGGTTCGACGGCGGCGCTGGCGCTGCTGCTGCAGGACGGCATCGGCGACACCATCCGCGTGTCGCTGACGCCCGAGCCCGGCGGTCCGCGCACGCAGGAGGTCCGTGTCGCGCAGCAGATCCTGCAGGCGCTCGACATCCGGCCGTTCCTGCCGCAGGTCACCGCGTGCCCCGGCTGCGGCCGCACGACGTCGACGTACTTCCAGGAGCTGAGCCAGCAGGTCGAGAAGTTCCTGCACGACCGCATGCCGGCGTGGCGCGCGACGCGACCACAGGCGGCTTCGCTGCAGGTCGCGGTCATGGGCTGCGTCGTCAACGGACCCGGCGAGAGCAAGGCCGCGCACCTCGGCATCTCGCTGCCCGGCACCGGCGAAGCGCCGCGCGCGCCGGTCTACCGCGACGGCGTGCACGTCGCGACGCTCGAAGGGCCGACGCTCGCGCAGGACTTCCTGCGCATGATCGAGGACTACGTCGAGCGCATGCCGCGCGCCTGACTCCCACCGCTGTGCTCATGCAGCGTTTCGTCGCGCTCGGCGCCAGCAACCTCGCGCGCGGCCTGCTCGCGTTCGCCGACGCGGCGCGCGCTGCGGCCGGCGGCCCCGTGGTGATCGCGGCCGCGCTCGGCCGCGGCCGCTCGTACGGCGTGCGCAGCCGCCTGCTCGGCCGCGAGCTGACGAGCATCGGTGACTGCGGGCTGTGGCCGGCGCTGGCTGCCGCAGCGGCCACGACCGCGAACGGCGAACTGCGGTACGCCGCGGCGCTGCTGATGGACGTCGGCAACGACATCCTGTACGGGTTCGAGCCCGACACCATCCTGGGCTGGGTCGACCGCGCGCTGCAGCGCCTGCGGCTCGTCGCCGCGCGCTGCGTCGTCGCAGGGCTGCCGCTGGCGAGCATGCGGCGGCTGGGCCGGCTGCGCTTCGTACTGGTGCGCAGCGTGCTGGTGCCGAGCTGCCGCCTGTCGTTGGCGACGGTCGTCGCGCGCGCCGAGCGCGTCGACGACGGCCTGCGCACGCTGGCCGCGCGCCATCGCGCCGAGTTCCGGCCGCTGCCCGCCGACTGGTACGGCTTCGACCCGGTGCACTTCCGCGCCAGCCGGCAGCGCCGCGCGTTCGCCGCCCTGCTCGACGTCCACAGCGCACCGCCACCGCCGCGCATCGACACACTGGCGCTGCGCTGCGGCGGTCTGTGCCTTGCGACCGAGCTGCGCTCGTGGTCGGCGCGGGCGCGCCGCGCCGGTCCCCTGCGTCTGCGCGACGGTTCGACGATCGAGCTGCATTGACCTGGTGGCGCGCACGGGCTGGCGCCGCAGCACGCGCGCGTCGACACTGCCCGTGCCTCACGCCCTCACGAGCCATGCAGTCGAAGGCCACCACCGTCTCGCAGTACCTCGCCGAACTGCCCGCCGATCGCCGCGCGGCGATCGCGGCCGTGCGCAAGGTCATCCTCGCCAACCTCGACCCCGACTACGAGGAGGGCATGCACTTCGGCATGATCACCTACTGCGTGCCGCACCGCGTCTACCCCGCCGGCTACCACTGCAATCCGGCGCAGGCGCTGCCGTTCGCGTGCCTCGCGTCGCAGAAGAACCACATGTCGCTGAGCCTGATGTCGACCTACGGTGACGGTGACGAGGCGAAGTGGTTGCGCGCGGCGTGGACGAAGGCCGGCAAGAAGCTCGACATGGGCAAGGCCTGCATCCGCTTCAAGAAGCTCGACGACGTGCCGCTCGAGGTCGTCGGCGAAGCGTTCCGGCGCGTGCCCGCGCGGGCCTGGGCCGCGCACTACCAGTCGCTGATGGACCCGCGCACGGGCCGGCCGCGTTCGTCGCGCCGCGCCAAGGGCGGCGGCGGTGCGGCGAAGGCAAAGGCGAAGGGCAGCAAGGCCGCGTCGTCCGCGCCGCGTCAGCAGCGCCGGCGGAAGTAGCGCTCCAGCTCGGCACCGGTGAACGTGAGCACCGTCGGCCGCCCGTGCGGACAGTTGTGCGGGTGCTCGAGCGTCGCGGCTTCGGCGAGCAGCGCCTCGATCTCCGCTTCGCCGAGCCGGTCGCCGCTCATGACCGCGGCGCGGCACGCCATGCTGTGGAAGCGCTCGACGAGCTGTTCCTCGAGGCGCGCACCGGCATCGGCATCGGCGTCGCCGTCGAGCGGCAGCACGGCGCGCAGCAGGCGCGCCGGATCGGCGCGCACGAACACGGCCGGCACCGCGTGCACGGCCACGGTGCCGGGACCGAAGTCGTCGACCTCGAGACCGCCGCGTTGCAGCACCGCGCGGACCTCGAGCAACCACGCCTTCTCGGCCGGCGTCACCGGCACCGGCGCCGGCGCGAGCAGGCGCTGCACGTGCACGGCGCGCGCGCGGTGCTCGCGGCGCAGCCGTTCGTAGACCACGCGCTCGTGCAGCGCGTGCTGGTCGACGACCAGCAGGCCGTCGCTGCCCGCGAGCACGACGTAGAGGTCGTGTACCTGCAGGAAGCGCCGCGCGCCGCCCGCGAACGGGTTCGGCCGCAGCGCCGGCGGCGCGCCCGGCACGGACGGCGCGGCCTCGCGCACGACCGCGGGCGGCACGGCGGCGTCGCGCGGCGCGCGCGTCCACAGTTCGCTCTGGCCGAGCGGGAAGCCCGACCGCGCGCGCGGCAGTTCGTCGCGCACGACGACGCCGCCGGCACCTTCGCCCGCGACCGCGGCGCCGCCGCCCGCGCCGGCGAGCCCGCGCGCGACCAGCGCCTGCCGCACCGTCTCGTACAGGCAGCCCGCGACGCGGCGGCTCTCGAGGAAGCGCACCTCGGCCTTGCGCGGGTGCACGTTGACGTCGACCTGGTCGGGCGGCAGCGACAGCCGCAGCGCGTAGACCGGGAAGCGCCCCCCCATCACGAACTCGCGGTAGGCCTGCCGCACGGCGAACAGCGCGCTGCGCTCGCCGGCGCGGCGGCCGTTGACGTAGAGCAGCTCGTGCCGGCCGTCGCGGCGCGCGAGGTCGGGTTCGCCGCAGAGGCCGTCGACGCGCAGCGCCCCGAACTCGCGCTCGACCGGCAGCAGCCCGGCGCGCAGCTCGCTGCCGAAGCACGCCGCGAAGCGCTCGGCCAGCGACTGCCCGGCCGGCAGCCGCAGCACCTCCTTGCCGTCGGCGACCAGCGTCCAGTCGACCTCGGGCCGCGCCAGCGCCAGTTCGCAGACGAGCTCCTCGATGCGCGCCTTCTCGGCCGCCGGCGACTTCAGGAACCGCCGCCGCGCCGGCAGCGCGAAGAACAGGTCGCGCACCTCGACCTGCGTGCCCGGCGGGCTGCCGCACGGCTGCCGCGGCCGTTCGACGCCGCCGTCGCACTGCACCTGCCAGCCGTCGTCGCGGCCGCGCCGCCGGCTCCGGATCGTGCAGCGCGCGACCGACCCGATCGACGCCAGCGCCTCGCCGCGGAAGCCGAGGCTGCCGATGTGATCGAGGTCGGCGAGTTCACTGAGCTTGCTGGTCGCGTGGCTCGCGAACGCGAGCGCGAGGTCGTCGGGCTCGAAGCCGTCGCCGTCGTCGATCACGCGCACGAGTTCGCGGCCGCCCTGCTGGATCTCGATGCGCAGGCGCACGGCACCCGCGTCGAGCGCGTTCTCGACCAGCTCCTTGACCACCGAGTGCGGCCGCTCGACGACCTCGCCGGCGGCGATCTGGTTCTGCACCTCGGGCCGCAGCACGCGGATCACCATTCGAGGTCCTGCCCCGCCGGCACCGGCAGGCCGTCGAACCAGCGCGCCATCAGCCGTTCGAGCAGCACGACGTCGTCCTCGCCGAGCAGGCGGCGCTCGCGCTGGCAGTGCAGCACCGCGAGCATGCCGTGCTCGAGGCGCGGCAGCGGATTGGTGCGCACCTGCTCCTGGTAGCGCTCGGTGAAGCCGTGCACGCCGACGCGGCCCGGGATGTCGCGCAGCGGCACGCCCTGGTCGAGCAGCAGGCGCCCTTCGTGCACCTGGCCGATCGACGAGAACAGCCAGCTGGTCGCGAACGGGAACAGGCCGCCCTGGTCCATGCGCTTGCCGTCGCGCTGCTTGACGCCGCGCGCGAACATCGCGTGCAGCGACCGCAGCGCGCGCCGGCGGTCCATCGCCAGCACCGCCTCGGCCAGCTCGAACGGCGTCGACTCGAAGCTGCACGTGAGCTTGCCGCGCAGGTCGTCGGGCTGCAGCGGCCGGCGCTGCTGGTCCTGGCCGATGCGCAGCGCGAGCTGCTGCAGTTCGGCCAGCAGCTCGCCCGGGCTCTTGCCGATCTGCGCGCACAGCAGCAGCGCGGACTCGGGCGCCAGCGGCACGCCGAGGCGCCGCGCCTGGGCAATGACCCACTGCACGAGTTCGCCTTCGAGCGGCCGGTCCGGCCGGCCGAACGGCGTTTCGTAGAGGTCGCGGAACTCGAACAGCGCGCCGTGCTGCGCGAGCTCCTTGGCGAAGCGCGTGCGCTTGTCGAGTTTCTGCGTCTCGACCACCAGCGTCGAGCCGCGCGCGACGCGCGGCAGGAAGGCCGCGGCCGCCGCCGCGTGGCGCCGCAGCCAGCGGTCGCCGCGGCGCACGACGACGACCGCCGTGCGCGCGAACAGGCCGCCGCCCGCGAGCGGCAGCAGGTCCGCACAGTGCGCACCGGCCGCGGCGGTGCCGTCCTCGCCGTCTTCGGCGTCGAAGTCGGCGTCGTCGCCGGCGTCACCGTCGGCATCGGCGCCGGCGCGCTCGCCGCGCGCAGTGACGCCCTGGCCGTCGATGGTCACGAGTTCGGATTGCGCGGGCACCGCAGCCAGCACCAGTTCGACGCCGCTGGTGCGGAAGTACTCGCCGCCGCCGCTGAGCACGACGACCGCGGGCAGCGCGCTGCGACACGCCTTCTGCAGGCGCTCGAGTTCCTTGTCGGGGTGCGGGGCGGCCATGGTGCGGAACGGTGTCGGAACGCGGGTGAGCCCAGGCGCTCAGCCCGCCGCACCGAAGTACACGTCCGCGGCCCCGCAGGCCAGCATGCCGACGCTGAGCATGCCGTTGGCCAGGAAGAAGCCGGGCTTCAGCGTGGCGACGGTGGCCGGCCGCAGCGCGCGCTGCTGCCACAGCAGCAGCGCACCGGCCAGCGTGACACCGAGCGCGTAGCCGGGGCCGAGGCGCGCGACGACGCCGAACGCCGCGAACAGCAGCACGGCCGCGACGTGCAGCCCGCGCGACAGCCACAGCGCGCGGCGCGTGCCGAGCCGCACCGGCACCGAGTGCAGGCCGACGCGGCGGTCGAACGCTTCGTCCTGGCACGCATAGAGGATGTCGAAACCGGCGACCCACGCGGTGACGCCGAGGCCCAGCAGCAGCGGCGCGTGCCACGGCACCGCGGCCTCGCCGACGACGTCGAGCGCGGCGACGTACGCGGCCGCCGGCGCCAGGCCGAGCGAGGCGCCGAGCCACAGGTGGCAGAGCGCCGAGAAGCGCTTGCTGAGGCTGTAGCCGAACAGCCAGGCCAGCACCGGCAGCGCGCCGATGCGGCAGCGCGGGCCGAGCAGCGCACAGCACAGCACGAACACGGCCCCGGCGCCGAGTGCCAGCGCGAGCGCCTGGCGCGGCGTCACGGCACCGCGCGGGATCTCGCGGCGCTGCGTGCGCGGGTTCTGCGCGTCGAGGTCGCGGTCGGCCCAGCGGTTCCACGCCATCGCTGCGGTGCGCGCGGCGACCACGGCGACGACGCACAGCGACCACAGCCGCAGCGGCGGCCAGCCGCCGGTCGCGACCAGCAGCGACAGCAGCGCGAACGGCAGCGCGAACACCGCGTGCGCCAGCACGACCAGGTTCGCGAAGTCGCGGGCCCGCGCGCCGAGCGTCGTCACGGCGGGTCCTCGCCTTCGTGCCACGGGCTCGGGCCCGCGGCCGGCTCGCCGCCCGCGGGCGTGCGCCAGCGCGCGAACAGCGCATGGTCGACACCGATGCGGTCGAGCACCTTGCCGACGACGAAGTCGACGAGGTCCTGCACGGTCTGCGGGCGGTGGTAGAAGCCCGGCATCGCCGGCAGCACGACGGCGCCGGCGCGCGCGAGCTTCAGCATGTTCTCGAGGTGCACGACCGACAGCGGCGTCTCGCGCGGCACCACGACGAGCGGCCGGCCTTCCTTCAGCGCGACGTCGGCCATGCGCTCGACCAGGTTGCTGCTGAAGCCGTGTGCCACGCGCGCGAGCGTGCCCATGCTGCACGGGATCAGCACCGTCGCGTGCAGGCGCGCGCTGCCCGAACTCGGCGTCGCCTCGACTGCGGCGAGGTCGTGCACGGCGAGCTGCCGGCGCAGCGGCGGCGCGAACAGCGCGGCGAGGTCGGGCCGCGCGGCGTCGAGCGTCACCTGCGCCTCGTGCCGCAGCACGCGCAGCGCGGCGGCCGTCGCGCAGAGGTGCACACGGTGGCCCGCTTCGAGCAGGACCGTGCACAGGCGCAGGCCGTAGGCGATGCCCGAGCCGCCGCAGAAACCGACCGCGAACTCGCGCGCACCGCTGCCGGCCAACCCCGTCGTGGCTGACCCAGTCGTGGCTGACCCCGTCATGGCTGTTCGCGATAGAGCTCGACGAAGTAGTAGACGTCGTACATCGCGTGCGTGTAGACGCAGACGCCGAAGCCGCGGAACCAGAACAGGAAGCCGAGGATCACGCCGGCCATCGTGCGGTAGAGGAACACGCCGCGGTCGAACGGTTCGCGCAGATGGTGGTGCAGCGAGAACAGCGCGGCGCTGACGACGACCGCGGCGATGCCGCCGGCGACGCGCGACACGCGGTGCGTCGTCGACGCGCGCAGCCACAGCCAGACCAGCAGCGACATCAGGCCGAGCCGGAACACGAGTTCCTCGAACAATCCGGCGCCGAGCGAGCTGACGAGGTTCTGCGCCAGCCGCTCGCGGCCGCCGCCGGGCGGCCCCAGCAGCCGCGCCGCCGGATCGGCGAGCGCGCCGGCCAGCGGCCCCAGCAGCAGGCCGTAGACCATGCCCTCGAGCACGAGCACTAGCGCGACGCGCGCCCACGGGATCTCGCGCCGCAGCACCGAGCGCATCGCGAGGAACGTCGCGGCCGCGAGCAGGAGGCGCAGCAGCGTGCCGACCACCGGCCCGAGCCGCGCCAGCATGTCGAGCAACAACCACTCGGACAGGTTGCGCTCGTCGGGCGTCAGCCAGAAGCGCAGCGCCTCGTAGGCGAGCCACAGCGGCAGCACGGCGAACAGGCCGACCGCCGGGTCGCGCGACCACGCGAAGTAGCCGCCGGCGCCGCCGCGCCCCGTGGCACCATGGCGGTCAGCCGACTTCACCACGGTAGAGCGCGGCAATGCCGCCGCTGAGGATCACCTGCCGCGGCGTGCGCAACCCCGCGCGCGCCATCAGCTCGAGGAACGCCGCGCGCTCCGGGAACGCCATCACCGAGTCGGGCAGGTAGCGGTAGGCACCATTGCTGGCGCCGCTGATCCAGCGGCCGAGCGCCGGCAGCACGCGCCGGAAGTAGAACAGGTAGGCGTGCGCGAACACCGGCACCCGCGGCCGGCAGAACTCGAGCACGACGACGCGGCCGCCGGGTCGCGTCACGCGCGCCATTTCGCGCAGCGCCGCCACCGGGTCCTCGACGTTGCGGATGCCGAACGCGACCGTGCACAGGTCGAACGCGGCGTCCGCGAACGGCAGCGCCAGCGCGTCGCCGGCGACGAAGCGCGGCGCCGCCGGCAGCGCCGCCGCCTTGCGCCGCGCATGGCGCAGCATCGGCGCGCAGAAGTCGGCGCCGGCGACGCGCGCGCCGTGCCGCGCCATCAGCAGCGCGAGGTCGCCGGTGCCCGCGCAGACGTCGAGTACGCGTTCGCCGGCGCGCAGCGCCGCGACGGCGATGGCGCGGCGGCGCCAGTGCTGGTCGACGCCCAACGACAGCACGCGGTTGGCGCGGTCGTAGCCGTCCGCGACCTCGGCGAACATGCGCTGGATGGTCGGACCGGCGGGCATGCGCGCATTGTGCGGACTGCGCGCATGAATTGCAGCGGGGGCGCGACCGTTCGGATCGCGCCCCCGCGTTGCGCGCCGGGCCGGGCCCGGCCGCCACAGGATCACTGCCGCCAGTAGTTGCTGACGCAGCGGACGCCCGGCACGTCGATCGTGACGACGCGGTGGCCGGTGTTCAGCTCGACGACGTCGACCTTGCCGACGTCGGACAGCGCGACGAACAGCAGCCGCGGCTGCGAGCAGAACACGGGACCGCCCGGCGCGGCCTTGACGGTGTGCTTGCCCGAGTGCAGGTACGGCGTCACGGTGAACGCGCTGTTGAACGGCGTCGTCTGACCGCCGCGCGCACCGCTGTTGAAGATGTCGTCCATCGCGAGGTCGATCACGGAGTTGCCGGACAGCAGGTCGGTGCCGTTGGGCGACGACTGGAAGCCACCGAAGCGCTGGTTGACCTTCCATTCCTTCTGGCGGTAGGTCGGCGGCAGGATGAAGCCGCCCGAGCTCGGGTTCAGCGGCAGCTGGCCGGGCGGCGCCGTGTCGAGCACGAGGCGCGACACCTGGCCGAGACCGTTGGCGTCGACGTGACCGATCAGCACGCCACCCCTCTGCACCGTGTAGTCGTTCATCATCGACCGCGCGCGCGGGAACGTCGCGTTCGGCACGGTGCCGATCATGTCGTTGAACCCGATGCCGTTGACGCCGTCGGGACCCGACTCGTAGATGGCCACTGTGCCGTTGCTGTTGAGCACGTAGGCGTAGTAGACGCCCTGGCCGAAACCGGTCGTCTGGTAGCGCTCCGTGACGGCGACGTCGATCGGCGCGGCCAGGAAGCCCGACACCGAGCGGCGCACCTCGAGGCTCTGGCCGCTGATGATCGACATGAAGTTCGCGTCGGTGCTGACGACGAGCACGTCCTCGCCGTCGGGCTGCCACGCGATGCCGGTCGGGCCGCGTTCGACGGTCGTCTCCTTGACGACCGTGTTGAACGACGGGCTGGTCGGATCGATGTCGATGAAGCTGACCTTCGAGCTCGAGAAGTTGGTCACCGCGAGCCGCGTCATGTTCGGCGACATCGCCATGCTGATCGGGTCCGTGAGCCGGATCGTGTCGAGGATCGTGAAGCGGTTGCTGTTCACGACGACGATCTGCCGGTTGTCGCGGTCGAGCAGGTAGAGGAAGTGGCCGATCTGCTGGCGGCAGGTGTACGGGCAGTACGGCATCGGCGGCGGCGGCGAGGCCGGTGGCGGTTGCGGGCCGTAGAACACGCCCATGTTCAGGCCGCCGTAGAGGCCGAACTCGCCGGCGATGTTGCTGAACGGGTTGCCCGCGATCAGCTGGTTGACCGGCGAGTTGATGCAGCCTGCCGGGACGCCACCGGTGACGATGTTGCCCGCGCCGCTGGCGCCGCTGGTGGTGGTCGTCGGCTCCTCGCCGAAGATCGAGCGCGCCGGGTTCGGCGGCGGATAGACCAGCCGCGGCGGGTTCGGATGCGGCGCCTGCGTGATCGAGTTGCCAGGCTGGTTCGCCTGCGTGATCGGGTTGATCTGGTTCGCGCCGCTGACGTTGCGGTTGACGTTGAAGTTGTTGAACACCAGGTCGAGCGGCGCGCCGATGTGGATGTCACCGACGGTGCCGATCAGCGGCTCGCCGAGCAGGCGCGTGTTCAGGTTGGTGTCGCGCGCCAGCGTCAGCACGCCAGCGCTGCCGGCGTCGAGCCTGGTCTGGCCCTCGGCCAGCGGCGGGAAGATCGACGCGCCGATGTTCGGCTGCAGCGACTGCCGGAAGCGCGTGGTCGCGAGGTCGCCGGTGCCCTGGCCGATGCCGTTGAGGTCGATGACGGACACACCGGGGTCCGAGCCACCGATGCCGACATAGATCGCCTCGGGCGCGACCGGCGCGTTGACGATGCCCTGACCCGGTGCGGTCGAGAAGGTCGTGCTGGTCGGGGTGCCGATCAACGTGCCCGACAGCGAGTGGATCGTCGTCGTCTGCACGGTCACCGCGACGTTCGAGTCGCCGGGCAGGTTGTAGGCGGGCCGCACGATGTAGTTGCAGAAGTCGGCCGTGTTGAACGGGTCGGCGTGGTAGATGACCGGGAACGTCACGGCCGCCGCGGTCACCGACAGCACGAGACCGCCGGTGGTCGGCGTCAGGTTCTGCGGGTCGAAGAACGAGCCGACCTCGCCCGGCTGCACCGGCTTGTTGAACCGCACCTGGATCGTCGTGGTCGTATCGATGCCGGTCTGCGCGTTGCCCGGCGAGATCTGCACGTTCGAGATCGTGGTGTAGCCGAGCACCTGCGGCGGGTTCGGGTCGGCGCCGACCGTGGTCGCCGTGGCGACTTCACGCTCGAGCGAGTCGTTCTCGCTGTCGAGCACTGCCGCGGTCACGACGATGCGCAGCGTGTGACCGTTGTTCGGGAAGTTGAACGGGAACGCGTTGTTGCCGTTCTGCGCGTCGACGTCGGCGATGAACACGAACGACTTCTTGCCGACCAGGTCGGCCGCGCCGTCGAAGTCCGGGAAGTCGCTGGCGCGCGGATCGAGGATGCGCACGCCGGTGCCGTCCTCCTCGACGGCCTTGACCTTCTCCAGCACGCCGAGGTTGTTGAAGTAGGTGAAGCCGTTCACGTAGCCGCGGCCGCGCACCATCTGCGACGTCTCGGTCGCCGGGTCGTATTCGATGACGCTGAGCGCGCCGGTCAGGCCCGAGTTCGACTGGTTCGCGAGCAGGTTGCTCAGGATCGAGTCGACGTTCAGCTTGTGGCTGAACTGGAACAGCATGTAGTGACTGCCGGTGTTGCCGTCGGGCAGCAGCGGCGGCATCGAGTAGGTCGCGACCGGCAGCACGCCGTTGTTGCCGGTGACGTTGTCCTTCATCACCTTCTCCGCGTCCGCGTCCTTGCCCTCGATGTTGAGGACCGTCGACGTCGGGTTGCCGAACTGATCGGCCTGCCGGATGCGGTACGGGAAGATCGTGCCGCTGCCGGTGCTGATGGAGTTCACGACGAACGGGCCGCGGTTGTCGCGGTCACCCGGCGAACCGCCGGAGCAACCCGCGATCACCGAGGCGGCCGCCAACGTCGCGAGTCCGGCGACGGACCGCAGGGACGGCCGAGGAGACAATGCGATGGGATTCTTGGTCATGATCGAAGCGCCAGACCGGTGGGCAGAGGGACAGCGACCATGGTCCGCAACCGGCCCGGGGAAGGAACTCGAGAGGGGACCGCTGAAACTACGAGGCGCAAGGTCCGGATCAAGCCGGCTCTGCGCGCACTGCGGTCGCAGTCGAGGGGGCGTGCGGGTCATGGTTCACTGAGCGAAGGCAAACTGGATGCCTCGCGGGGATTGCTAGCCAGGCCGCCCGACCGCCGCGACAGCAGTGGGAAAATCAGGTCGCAAAACCGGTCTCAAGGCCGCTTGGTAACGAAGGATACAACCGAAGTCGTGCGCCAGCCACCAAGCCGGTGTGCGACCGCGCACGCGTGCGGGATCGCGCGCGTTTGCGCTCGCCCGCCGGCCTCGCCCGCCGGTTGCGGATCAGGGCTGGTTGATCAGGAACGTCGCGATGTCGCCGAGGAACCGCTCGAGGTAGCTGCGGACCGCGTCGGGCACGCCGACCTCCCCCATCGCCGCGACCATGTTCTGCAGCCAGCGGTCGCGCGCGGCCCGGTCGATCGCGAACGGCGCGTGCCGCATACGCAGGCGCGGATGGCCGCGCGTCTGCAGGTACGTCGGCGGGCCGCCGAGCCGGTAGATCAGGAAGTCGCGGAGGCGCACCTCGGCGCCCGCGAGGTCGTGCGCCGGATAGAGCGGACCGAGGATCGGGTCGGCCGGCACGCGGCGGTAGAACGCCGCCACCATCGCGGCGATCTTGTCGCCGCCGATCAGGTCGTGGACCGGCAGTTCGCTGGCGTCGCTCACGCGCGGCAGCATGATGGAAGCAGGGCGGAAGGCAACTACCATCTGCCGCCCGCACGCTCGACGCGATGATCCTTTACCTTCGCAGATCCTCTCGCTCAGCAAGG
>Ga0070689_100000791_pt1 | contig 19422 bp, 15 predicted proteins | sample KBSS23HmetaG_FD_64669 | JGI IMG/M metagenome (GOLD analysis project Ga0070689, IMG submission 64669) | Switchgrass rhizosphere microbial communities from Kellogg Biological Station, Michigan, USA - KBS S2-3H metaG | ecosystem: Host-associated > Plants > Roots > Rhizosphere ...
CTCTGGCGCGCGATGCGCGGCACGGCGGCGCCCTACCCCGTCTGGGCCGTCACCGTCGGCGCGGACGACGACGACCGGTGACCGCCCGCGCGACACGCGCAGTGGCGTGCGGGGCAAACAGGAGGTGTCGCACCGAAACCTGGCGCGGTCGCCGGCGCCCCTTGCGTCCGTGACCATGACATCCGCGCTGCGGTACGTGCCTTGCCAACGCCGGGGATCGCACCGCGTGCGGCCGACAGCCGGCCGCTGTCCTGGGCCACCTTGCATGCGGGCGACGATCGCCCACACACCAATGACCTGAACGCACCAGCGAGGTTTGCCATGTCCGCCGACCGAGTCCGTCTGCAGATCCTGCTCGAACGCCTGCGCGACCTCGAGTCGCAGCGTCCGGCACCGCACGAGCGTGCGATCTTCGAAGCCAGCCGGATCGCGCTCTGCGACGAAGTGAGCCGCCTCGCGCACGCGCTGCACGACACGACCTACCTGCGCGCGGACGACGGCGACCAGCGCGCTGCGGGCTGATCCTGTCGCCGCGATTCTTCTCGCGCCGCGAGGATCCGCTTCGGCTTTCCTGCTGCTGTTGTTCGCGGCGACAGAAGTCACCGGCCCGGATGGGCTGCGGGCAAGGCCCGCGCTGAGCAGACGCCGCCGAGTTCGTCCGGGATCCGTGCATGCCGAGGCTCGCCAGGTGAGCCGGCGCACGCTGCAGCGCGGCGAGCATGCGCCACGCAGGATGGGCGCGAGCGACAAGCGGACGTGCGCTGCGTGTGCCGAGACTGGCACGTTGGTTGCTCCCAGACACGCGCCCGCGCCGCCCTGCCGATGCTGGTCTCCAGCACCCAAAGGCAGGCACACTTGGCCCTCTCCTCTCGACTCCTATTGCGGCATCAGCAGGGAGGCGCGGGCGCACCACACCCCCCTGGCAAGACGCGCGATGCGCAGGTAGGCGATCACCAACGCTTCCCTGCGCATCGGCGTTTGTGCGCGGCCACTTCGCGGCGCGCTACACCGACCACGCGCGCCGCGCGCCGCAGCCGCGGGCCGCGCTGCCCAAGGGGTTCTGCAACGACAGCCGCCGCCGCTCGCATTCGCTACACGCAGATGCTGCGCAGCGTGCCGGCGCGAGCGTCGCAGCGCACACGGATGTCCACGCTTCGATCACAGGATCACTGCGCGTTCATTGGCATGCTCATTGCTCATTGTGCTTCGTTCGCGCAGTGACTTCTCCGCTGAACGCAAGTCAGCAGTGAGTCGCATCGCATGGGTTCTCTCGAGTCTCCGCAAGGGTTGCCGGCGGGGAAGTCACAGCGCGGGCCCCGCATTCCGACAGCGCCACGAACCGCACCAAGCAAGCCAGCACCACAGGCCTCTCACCCGCAGCGTCCCACGCGCCCCGCACCACGCGCGGAGGACGCTGCGAGCCTTTTGCTGCTGCGCGCTCCTCGCGCAGCGCCGCGGCCCGGTCGGCTTGCCGCCGCCGCTACCGAGGTCTCGTCCGCGGCCGCCGCGTGCCGCGTTCCGGACGTGCGCTTGCCCTCGACCGCGCGCCGCCTGCGCTGCGTCGCGCCGGAGTGTGCGCGAGACGGGCGGCAACTGGCGGTCCTGTGATCGGCACGACCATTGCGCTGTGCGACGCGTTCGCGCGGGTGACCTCTCGCTGGAAAGCAGTCGGCAGCGAATCACATCGCATGGGTTCCTCGAGTCTCTCCGCAGGGAAGCGAGGGGCCGCCCGCGCCAACACTCCGGCACCACGATCCACCTGGGCAGCGCCCGGCGCGTCGCACCACGCGCCCCGGGCACTGCGTCTCTGCCGCGGCGCAGACGCGCCACTCCACACGATGCACGCCCCGCGCACGCGGTCGCGTCCGCTGCACGCAATTGCGTGCGCTCCACGCACACAGGCACCGACCTGACCGCGCGGCACGAGCCTTGCTCCGGTGCTGGCGTTCGCGCTGACGGCGCCTCCTGTCGGGCAAGCACCGTCCGCAGTGCGTCACCGAGTCCACCTGTGCCTTCCGGGGAGCGCCGTCGGCGCGGACCACGCTCTCCTCGACCCTTGCTCGTTGCGATCGCGCACCAAGGTCCAACCCGATCGCTGCGCGCCGGCGCGGAAGGTGGTTCGCCACCGTCCGCGCCTTTATTGTTCGCGCCGCGATCGCGCGGCGCCGGTGCGCGCGCGCTTCGCTGACGTCGAGCGCCGCGGCACGACGCTTGCCTGACGGCGCACGTTCGCGCGCAGCGACCGCACTCTGGTCGTCACCCCCTCCAGTGCGGTCGCTGCCGCGACCACCACGAACCTGCGCATGCCCACCCACCTCGATCGCCTGAAGCAACTGCTCGGCCGCCTGCGCGAGCTCGAACAGCGGGCGGCGGCGCGGCACGACGGCGCGGCGCTGCGCGACGAGGTCACGCGCATCGCGAGCGCGCTGCGCGACGACAGCTGGTGGCGCGATCCCGTGGCGACCGCCGCGCGCGGCGAACGCCACGCGGTCTGATCACATCGCGGCGATCACCGCGTCGCCGAACTGCGAGCACTTGATCTCCTTCGCGCCGTCCATCAGCCGCGCGAAGTCGTAGGTGACCTGCTTCTTGCCGATCGCGCCGTCCATGCCCTTCAGGATCAGGTCGGCGGCCTCGTTCCAGCGCATGTAGCGGAACATCATCTCGCCGCTGAGGATCACCGAGCCCGGGTTGACCTTGTCCTGGCCCGCGTACTTCGGCGCGGTGCCGTGCGTCGCCTCGAACACCGCGTGGCCGGTGGCGTAGTTGATGTTGCCGCCGGGCGCGATGCCGATGCCGCCGACCTGCGCGGCCAGCGCGTCGCTGATGTAGTCGCCGTTGAGGTTCAGCGTCGCGACCACCGAGTACTCGGCCGGGCGCAGCAGGATCTGCTGCAGGAACGCGTCGGCGATCACGTCCTTGATCACGAGCTTGCGGCCGCCCTTGTCGATCACCTGCCACGGGCCACCGTCGAGATCCGTGGCGCCGTACTCCTTCTTCGCGAGCGCGTAGCCCCAGTCGCGGAACGCGCCCTCGGTGAACTTCATGATGTTGCCCTTGTGCACGAGCGTGACCGATTCGCGCTTGCTCGCGATCGCGTAGTCGATGGCCGCGCGCACCAGGCGCTCGGTGCCCTCGCGCGACACCGGCTTGATGCCGAAGCCGCAGCTGCCGGGGAAGCGCACCTTCGCGAACTGCTTGGGGAACGCCTCCTGCAGCATCACCTTGAAGCGCTTCTGCTCCTCGCTGCCCTCCTGGAACTCGATGCCCGCGTAGATGTCCTCCGTGTTCTCGCGGAAGATCACCATGTCGGTCTTGTGCGGTTCCTTGACGGGCGACGGCACGCCCTTGAACCAGCGCACCGGCCGCAGGCAGACGTAGAGGTCGAGCAGCTGCCGCAGCGCCACGTTCAACGAACGGATGCCGCCGCCGACCGGCGTCGTCAGCGGACCCTTGATGCCGACCAGCCGGTCGCGGAACGCCTGCACCGTCGCGTCGGGCAGCCAGTTGCCGGTCTGCTGGAACGCCGCCTCGCCGGCGAGCACCTGCTGCCAGGCGATCTTGCGCTTGCCGCCGTACGCCTTCTGCACGGCCGCGTCCATGACGCGCACGGACGCGCGCCAGATGTCGGGACCGGTGCCGTCGCCTTCGATGAACGGGATGATCGGCTGGTCGGGCACCTGCAGGCCCGACTTGGACATCGTGATCGGTTCGGCCATGGGATCGCTCGCTCTCTGCGCGTTCGCAGTTGGGCCGAGCAGTGTAGCGAGGCAGCCGGCGCCGACCAAGCGAACTGGCTGTGCGCAGCGCAGGGCAATGCGCACACGCGCTGCATGCGCGCCCGCGCTCTGGCGTGCGACATCGTCGGCGTTCCGGAATTCGTGGCCGCCGAAGGAACCGCGCCAGCCCGTGGTGTCGTCGGAGTCGTGCGCACGAAACTTCACCACGGCTGCCATCGTCCCCCGCGGCAGTTGCGTCTCGTGCGCTTCGGAAGGAGTCCCGCCATGCGTTCGTGCCGACGTGTCCGGCATTGGACCTTCGCGACGCTCGTTGCGGCCACCGCTGCGGCGACGCTGCCAGCCCAAGGCCCAGGGAGCTGCGGTTTGCACCTCGACATCATCACGTCCAACGTCTCGACCCATTCGGCGATCGCCGACATGCCGGCGCCCGTCACGGGCATCGCACCGGGCGCGCCCGGCAACCCGTACGACGCCTATGCGGCGCCAGGGACGCCGATCCGCCTCGTCGTGACGGTGCCGGCTGGCACGCTCGGCATGGCTCCGATCGGCGCCGGATCGCCGATCTCCATCGCCTGGTCGGTCGGCGCGTTTCCGGTCGTGAACCCGTTCGTCGGTCTGTTCTGGCCGACCTGTGCCGTCGCGGAGCCGATCCTCGGCGTGCTGCCGCTCGGCGGCACGATCGTCGACGGCGTCGGTCTGTTCGGCCCGGCACCGCTCGTGCCGACCGCGGATCCAGGCTTCCCGCAGACCTTCAGCATCACGCTGCGGCTGCCCCCGTTCGCGCTCCCGCCCGTGAACTTCCAGGCGATCATGATGACACCACTCGGACTCGCGGTGACGAACGCCGCATCGGTCATCTCCGGGCCCGACTTCGCCGAGCTCGACCTGGTGCCGCTGCTCGTGCCGAACGCTGCCCTGCCCGCGACCAACGAAGGGCAGGCACTCGGCATCGCGACGCCGCCGGGTTTCACCTTCTACGGTGTGCCCACGCCGGCCTGCGACGTGGACGTCAACGGCTTCCTCGACTTCTGCCCCGGCGCCGCCGGCTGTGGCGGCAACGACGTCAGCAGCGGCGCCAGCGCGGCCGGTTGCGTCCCCGTCTCCGCGCTGGTGCGGCCGCGCATCAACGTCGATCACTACAACATCGACCTCGCGGTGGCGCCACCGGCGCCGATGGTGTCGGGCCTGACGGTCGTGTTCGCGCCGCCGGGCCCTGGCCGGCCCGCGCGCACGATCGTGCGCTGGAAGAACGTCATGCAGAGCGGCGCCACGCCGGGCTCCGGCCTGCAGACGTCGTTCACCGCGGAGCTGTGGGGTGACTCGCGCATCGCGTTGCAGCGCCACGGTGGGCTGGTCGGACCCATCGGCATCGGACCCGGTGGCGTGGGCCAGGGCTTCGGCGGTCCCTCGCCCGGACTCGGCGACACCTGCGGTCTGGTCGGTGGTCTGTCGTTCGCACCACTCTGGACCCTGCCGGGCGGCATCCCGGGCTTCCTCGGCGGACCGTTCGGGGTCATCGAGCAGGACGCGGGCGCCTTCCAGCTGGCACTCAACAACCTGGCCGTCGTGTTCACGCCGATGCCGGGGGCCGCGTACCTGGTCTCGACGTACTAGCCGGTCCTGCGCCGGTCCTTGCGCGGCGCGCGCCGCCGTTCGTGGCGGCGCGACTACCGCGCGCGACCTCGCTTGCTGGCGGCGCGCACCGCGACCTTGCGCTTGCGACCGCCGGCCGGCTTCGCCGCCGCGGCGCGACCCGTCTGCGGGCGCGGCGCTGGCCTCGCGATCTTCGCCTTGCCGTTCGGCTTCGCCTTGCCGAGCGGCGCCGCCGCGCCGTCCGCCCCCGAACGCAGTTCCTGCAGCCGCTGCCGCACCTGTTCGGCATGGCCCTCGGCGCGCACCTTCGCCCAGTGGTGCGCGACCGTGCCGTCGGGAGCGATCAGCACCGTCGAACGGATGATGCCCTCGAACGACCGGCCGTAGAGCACCTTCTCGCCGAACGCGCCGTACGCGCGCATCACGGCATGGTCGGCATCGGTCAACAGGTCGATGCCGAGCCGGTGCTTGCCGATGAACTTCGCGTGCGCGGCGCGGCCGTCGGCGCTGCAGCCGAGTACGCGCGCACCGAGCCCGCGGAAGTCCGGCAGCGCGCGCGTGAACTCGCAGGCCTCGACGGTGCAGCCCGGCGTGTCGTCGCGCGGATAGAAGTAGAGGACGACCCACTGCCCGGCGAGTTCGCCGAGCGACACGGTGTTGCCGTTCTGGTCGGGGAGCGCGAACGCGGGAGCCTTCTTGCCGGTGAGCATGCGCACAACGGAGCCGGCCGCGGTTCACCGCGCCAGCAGGATCACGACGGTCCGCCGGGCGGGATCAGCCGCGACAGCGCCGAGTCGCGCTGCACCTGCAGGAAGTGCAGGCGGCGGTGCAGCGGCACCGCGGGTGCGCACGGCTCGGGCGCCGGCTGCTGCAGCGCCTGCTCGTAGATGCGCTCGAGCGCGCTCGTGTGCTGCGCGAGGTCGGGCGGCGGCGCCGGCAGGCGTGCGCGCAGCCGCTGCCACAGGCCCGGTTCGGTCGCGATGCGCAGCATCGCCGCGGCGAGCGCCTGCGGATCGCGCGCCGGCGCGACCAGCCCGGCGCCGCCCGCGCGCTCGGGCAGCGCGCCGAGGTCGCTGACGATGCACGGCAGGCCGAGTTCGAAGCACTCGTCGAGCACGAGGCCGAACGTCTCGATGCAGGTGCTCGGGAACACGCCGCAGTGCGGCGCGACCGCGCGGACCTGCGCGTGCTCGAACGGCCCGTGCAGCGTGACGCGCAGCCCCTGCGCCGCGGCGCGCAGCTGCGCTTCGAACTGCGGCGTCTCGCAGCCGCCGAGCACGTGCAGTTCGGCGTCGAGGCCGGCCTGCGCCAGCGCGGCGAACGCGGCGATCAGTTCGGCGACGCCCTTGTGGCGGCCGACGCCGCCCCAGAACGCGAAGCGGAACGGTTCGCCGGCGCGCGGCGGCGGCAAGGGCGGCTGCCCTTCGAAGCGCCGCCGGTAGCCGAGCGGCAGCAACTCGTAGCGGCTGCGCGGCATGCCGGTCGTCGCCGCCAGCAGGTCGGCGACGCTGCCGACCGCGACCAGCACGCGGTGCGCGAGCGCGAGTTCGCGCCGGTAGCTGGCCGCGTAGAGTTCGATGCCTTCCTCGAGTTCGGTGCGCGGCTCGTGGCCGTAGCGCGGCACGCAGTCCCGGCAGCTCTGGCCGCTGACGGGGCGCATGCAGGCGGGATCGTCACGGCGCGCGCGGAACGCGCGCGGGCAGCTCGTGAAGAAGTCGTGCAGCGTCACGACGCACGGGATGCCGCGCGCGGCCGCGATCGCGATCAGGTCCGAAGTGAGCCGGACCCAGTGATGGACGTGCACGACGCGCGGCGCGAGGCGTTCGAGCAGCTGGTCGAACGCCAACGACACGCCGGGATGCCACGCCTTGACGTGATGGTCGAAGTAGAGGTCGTCGCGGTGCAGGCGATGCACCGGGATGCCGTCGACGTCCTGCTGCTCGATGCCGACGTCGGGCCACGCCGCGAGGCTGCCCGACAGCACCTGCGCGTCGCGGCCGCGGGCGCGCAGCGCGCGCACGACGTCGGCCACGTACGACTCGCTGCCGCCGCGGGTCTCGGGTGGGAACTGGTGGAGGACGTGGAGGACGTCCATGGCGCGCCATGTTGCCACGCCGGTGCGCGCGACCGCAGCACCCGCGCTGCTATATTGCCCCGCCCCTGCCGACGATGCTGCGCCTGCTGCTGGCCACCGCGTTCACCTTCGTCGCCATTGCGGCGACTGCGGCCCAGGATCCGGCCAGGCCCGCGCCGGCGGTGCCCGCAGCGCAGGATCCGCCGCAGAGCCGCACCTCGATCCAGGCGAGCATCGACGCGGCGCGCGACGACGCGACGCTGGCGGCGGACCTGAAGGCCGCGCTGCTCGAGGTCTACGGCCGCGCGCTCGAGTTCGCGAAGGCGACCGAGACCAACACCGCAGCGGCGGGCAAGTTCACCGAGATGAAGAACGGCGCGCCCGACCTGCTGGTCGCGGTGCGCGCGCAGCTCGACGCGATCGGCGAGCCGGCGAAGCCGGCGGTTGCCACTGCGCCGGCGGCTGCCACTCAGATCACGGACCTCGAACAGGAGCTGGCCAAGCGTCAACTCGAGCTCACGACCGCGACCGGCGACAGCGCGGCGCAGGAGCAGGAGGCGCGCAAGCGTGCCGAGCGGCGCACGTCGGTGCCGCAGACGCTCGTCGACCGCAAGAAGCAGCTCGACGCGCTGCCCGAACAGATCGCCGATGCGCCCGACGTCGACCCGCGCCTGCTGACCGCGCGCCGCGTCGCGCGCCTCGCCGAGCGCGAGCGGCTGCGCAGCGAGATCGCCGCGCTGGAGGCCGAACTCGCCGCCTACGACGCCGAGAACGACCTGCTGCGCGCGCGCCGCGACCTGGCCGAGCGCAAGGCCACGAAGGCGCGGGCCGAGGTCGAGGCCTGGCAGACCGCGCTGCAGCAGGCGCGCACGAGCGCCGCGCAGGCAGCGACGCAGCAGCAGGCGGCGAAGGTCGCCGTCACCGACGCGCGCATCGTCGGCCTCGCGACCGGCAATGCGCGGCTCGCCAGCAAGCACCAGGAGGTCAACGAGATCGTGGCCGCGGCCGAGCGCGAGACGGCGGCGGCGCGCGACGACCTCGACCGGCTGACGCGCGACTACGCCGACAACCAGAAGCGCATCCAGCTGGTCGCGGGCGGGTCGACCGAGACCGCCGGCACGCTGCTGCGCAAGCGCCGTCTCTGGCTGAACGAGCAGACGCGCACGATGCTGCAGCGCGCGCGCAACCGCGGCGAACGCGTCACCGACGCGCAGCTGCGGCAGTTCGACGTCGAGGAGCAGCGCCAGCAGATGAACCGCATGCTGCCGCGCGACTGGTTGCAGCGCGAACTCGGCGACGTGCGGTTCGACGACCTGCCGCGCGATGTGCGCGAACAGGCCGAGGCGCTGCGCCGGACGCGCGAGGAGTTGCTGACCGGCCTGCTCGGCGACTACGTGCGCCTGCTCGCGAGCCTGGAGGCGAGCGACAAGATCGAGCGCGACACGGCCGCGCAGATCGAGAAGTACCGCGCGTTCCTGGCCGAGCACGTGCTCGGCGTCCGCAGTTCACCGCCGGTGTGGAACGTCGACCTCGCCGCTGCCGCCGAAGCGGCGAGCGCGTTCGTCGACCCGCGCGCCTGGCTCGACACGTTGTCGACGCTGAAGAACAGCGTCGTCGGCGACATCTGGCCGGCGCTGCTGCTGCTGGCGATCGTGACGCTGCTGGCGCTGCGGCCGTGGCTGCGGCGCCGGCTCGCCGGGTTCGGCGAGATCGCGATGCGCGGCAGCAACGTCTCGTACCTGCCGACTGCGCTCGCGCTGGCCGACACGGTCCTGATCGCGGCGGCGCTGCCGCTGCTGCTGTGGTTCGTGGCGTGGCGGCTGCTGGTCAGCCCCGACGCCACCGAGTTCGGCAAGGCCATGGGCGCCGGCGCGCGCAACACGGCGACGCTGCTGGCCGTCGTCGCGTTCGTGCGCACGCTGGCACGCCCGCGCGGGCTCGGCGAAGCGCACTTCCGCTGGCAGGCGGCGACGCTCGACGTGCTGCGCCGCAACATGCCGCTGCTGCTGCCCGCGGCGTTCCCGCTGGTGTTCGTCGCCGGCGCGCTCGAAGCGCGCGCCAACGAGGCCTGGGTCGCCTCGCTCGGCAACGCCGCGCTGATCGCGATCCTGCTGCTGCTGCTCGTGGTCGTCACGCGCACGCTGCACCCGACGACCGGCCTGCTCGGTTCCGCGATGCCGGGGCGCACTTCGACGCTGCACCGGTTCCGGCGGCTGTGGTTCGTGGTCGGCGTCGGCACGATGCTGGCGCTGCTGGTGATGGCCACGCTCGGCTACGACTACGCGGTGGCCCAGCTGGCGCGCCGGCTGGTCGCGACGCTGACCCTCGTCGTCGCCGGCGTCCTCGTGCACGCAATGGTCGTGCGCGGCCTCGTGCTCGAACGGCGCCGCATCCAGATCCGGCAGGCGCAGGAACGGCTGGCCGCGGCGCGCCAGGGCGACGGCGGCACGACCGCGGGCGAGTTGCCGCCGCTGCCGGCGCTCGAGGACATCGATCCGCAGACGCTGGCGCGGCGCACGCAGGCGCTGCTGCGCGGCGCGCTGACGATCGCCGTCGTGGTCGCCGCCTACCAGATCTGGGTCGACCTGCTGCCGGCGCTCGGCATCCTGCGCCGCATCGCGCTGTGGGGTGACGACAGCGACCCGGCGCATCCCGTGGCGATCACGCTCGCCGACGTGCTGCTGTCGCTTTCGGTGCTGTTCCTGGCCATCGTCGCCGCGCGCAACCTGCCGGCGCTGCTCGAACTGCTGGTGCTGCAGCGGCTCAAGATGCAGGCCGGCGAACGCAACGCGGTGTCCACGCTGGCGCGCTACTTCATCATCATCATCGGCGTGCTGCTCTCGTTCAGCACGATCGGCATCGGCTGGTCGAAGGTGCAGTGGCTGGTCGCCGCGGTGTCGGTCGGCCTCGGCTTCGGCCTGCAGGAGATCTTCGCGAACTTCGTCTCCGGCCTGATCCTGCTGTTCGAGCGTCCGATCCGCGTCGGCGACATCGTCTCCGTCGGCGCCGTCACGGGCCGCGTCGCGCGCATCCAGATCCGCGCGACCACGATCCAGGACTGGGAGCGCAAGGAGCTGATCGTGCCCAACCGCGAGTTCGTGACCGGGCACTTCGTGAACTGGACGCTCAGCGACTCGGTCGTGCGGTGGACGATCCCGGTCGGCGTCGCCTACGGCACCGACACGCAGCGCGCGCTCGACCTGCTGGCGAAGATCGCGGCCGAGTCGACGCACGTGCTGCGCGAGCCCAAGCCCGAGGCCGTGTTCGTGCGCTTCGGCGACAGCACGCTCGAACTGCAGCTGCGCGTGTTCGTCGACATGTCGGCGCTCGACTACCGCTGGATGACCGACCTGCACCAGGCGATCGACCGCTCGTTCCGCGATGCCGGCATCCAGATCGCGTTCCCGCAGCACGACGTGAACCTGCGCGCGGCCGGTCCGCTGCTCGAACTGCTGCACCGCGGCAGCGAGAGCGGGCTGCCGACCGGTGTGCCGGGGCGCGATTGAGGCCGATGGCAGACGCCGCCGACTTCCGCCGACTGGTCCTGGCGCTGCCCGACACGGTCGAGGGCGCGCACCATGGCCACGCGGACTTCCGTCTGCACGGCCGCGTGTTCGCGAGCCTCGATGCCGCGGAGGCGCGCGGCATGGTGCACCTCGCGCCCGAACTGCAGCGCGCGCTGGCTGCCGAGGACGCGGCGTTCGTGCCCGCGAACGGGGCATGGGGTCGCCAGGGCTGCACGATGGTGCAACTCGCGGATGTCGCGCTGCCGCGCCTGCGCGCGGCGATCACGGCGGCCTGGCAGCGCTCGCTCGAAGCGGGCGCCGCCAAGGCGAGCCCGCGCCCGCGCCAGCGTCCGGGGACCGGTGGGCGGCGCGGCAAGCGCTGATCTCTTGGCTTCGCGATCAGTCGCCGATCGACGCGATGATCGACCCGATCCGCTCGATCGCCGACTGATAGCGCGCCAGCTCCTGCCGGCTGGTCCGCACCGCGGCGACGATTCCATCCAGCCCGTCGACGCCGGCCGACGCGTTCTTGCGCGGCCTGCCGGGGCCGCGCTTGCCGGGGCCCATCGCTGCCTTCGCCGCGCGCTTCTTGGCGCCCTTGCCGGCTCCGGACTTCACATGGCCCAGGATGTGCTTTGCCTTGCCGAACATGATTGGCCACACCTTGAGGCCCTTCTTCTTGGCCGCCGCCTGGGCATCCGCATAGGTGATGTTGCGGTCCTTCTTCAGGGCATCGACCAGGAAGGCCAGTCCATCTGCATTCTTCTTTGCCGCCATCTCTTGTCCTTAGGGTATCCGATATTTGACCCCACAAATCGGGGTCAGTGGGGTCGTTCGCTATGATAATGATCCGGCCGCCACCGGCAACAATCGATTTGACGTTGCGGCCGGTCGGCGTCACTTGCCGGTGCTGCCACCGGGCTGGACCGCGGCCTCGCCGTCGGGCCGCTGGGGTCCTTCCGACCCCGGCACGAACGCGCGAAAGTGCACTGCCGTGGGCTCTCTGCGGCGATTGCCCGCATACAGCCCGAATCGGCCGCCGGTCTGCCCGCCGGGGTTCGCCAGCGTCAGTCCGCGGCCGAGGCAGCGCACGACGATGCGCCCGGCGTCGTGGCGGATCCCGAGTTGGATCCAACCGTCGCGCTCGGCAGCCGACACGTTCCAATGAGCGCGACCGAGCGGCACCCAGCCCTTGTCGGTCCAGCGCTGGACCTCGACATCGAGGCCACCGTCGTCGCCGTCGAACACGACCGCGCGCGCGAAGTCGCGCGTGCTCTGCCAGGCGAACGCGAGCCCGGCGCTGGCCCCGCGCGGCAGCTGGAACTGCACGTTCGCCGCGTCGAGGCCATCGTTGCCGCGCGCGGCGATGCGATAGCTGTCGCCCTCGACGAGCAGCGGCGACATCGCGCCGTCGTAACCGAGTTGCCACGCGGACGCGCCCTCGAACGGCTCGGAGCCGGCCGCGAACCACTCCCGCAGCGCCTTGTTGTCGCCGAGACCGCCCGACGGCGCGCCCGGCGACGGCGCCTCGGCCGGGGGTGTCTTCGGTTCGCGCGCCGCGGCGGCGGCACGCCGCAGTTCCTCGGTCCGCGTCCGCTGCGCGTCCGGATCGAGCCGGAACATCGCCTCGGCCACGACCGCCGCGGCGCGCGGGCGCCCCGCCGCCGCATAGGCGTCGGCCAGCCCGCGCAGGGCGGCGCCGGCCTCGCTGCAGGCTTTCTGCCAGCGCGGCTGCAACGGATCGTTGGCCGCCAGTTGCCGGTCGATCGCCGCGACGATGGGCGCTCGCGCCGGCGCCGCGAGGTCGCGGGACAGGTCGCGGGCCCGCCGCAGCAGCTGCACGGCCGGCTCCACGCGTTTCTGCTGGAGCTCGCGCTCGGCCTCGGCGACGACGTCGCGCACGGCGCTCTCCTGGCCACGGCCGGGGGCGAGGGCCGCGTCGTCCGCGCCGCCGGGCTGCAGCGGAGCCAGACTGATGGCACGGATCGCCAGCGAACCGTGATAAGCGGACGCCGCCGACACATAGAAGCCGAACTCGCCCCGCACCGGCGCCGGGGATTGGACCTCGACGATCGCGACGCCATCGACACGGGCCACGACGCGAGTGCCCTCGACCGTCACTTCGAACCGCGTCGGCGCTTTGCGCACGACAGGGCTTTCCACGAGCTTCTCGCCGAGCGTCTTCAGCTCGCCGCCAGCGAAGCGATAGACGGCTGCGCGCACGTCCCCGCTGCCGGCATAGAACTCGTGGTCGACGATGTAGTAGTCGTCACCCTGCGCGCCGACGATGATGCCGAGCATCGCCGAGCGGTCGCCGATATCGATGGTCGCCCCGATACGCGCGTCCTGGTGCGCCGTCTTCGTGATCAGGCTCACCGACTGCTGCCGCAGCGGCGGCGTGCACAGCGCCCCGTCGACGACGGTCCAGTTGCCGTCCACACTGTGGCGGCCGAAGCGCGCGAGCGGATCGTCGGAAGCTGCTGGCGCGACCTTCGTCGGCGACCAGCCGGCAGGCAGTTCCTTGCGTGCCGCCGCCGCATCGAACGGGAAGGCCAGCGCCGCGATCTCGTTCGCCGACGCGGTCCACTTGCGCCCGCGATAGGCGCGCGCGGCCGCCAGCAGCGGCTGCGCCGCGGCCGCAAGTCGCGTCTTGCGCTCGGCGGCGAGGGGGTCGGCCGTGGCCAGCAGGAGATCGAGCGACGCCTCGGCGGTGTCGCGCGCCGCGCCGGCGGGCGTCGCCTGCAGCGCCGCCGCCGCGGTCCACAGCAGCAACATCGCGTCCTCGGCGCGGCCCGCGGTCAGTTCGCGTTCGGCCGCGGCGATCATCACCATCGGATCGTCGGCCTTCGCGCTGCCGGCCTGCTGTGCGACGCCGGTGACGGCGGCGAGCGCCACGGCCAGACACTGGGCACAACGGCGCGTCGTCGGCGATGCCATCATTGCGGCTCCTCTCGTTGCCGCCAGTGTAGTCCGGAGTGCACTCCGCGAGTCTACCGGCCGCCGCCACCGGGCCCAGCGATGGCGCGGCCGCTCGTGTTCCCTATGGTGACCGGATGCTGGCTGTCGCGCAGACCGAACTGATCGCCACCATCGCCATCAGTCTGTCCGCGGCGCTCGCGCTCGGCGTGCTGGCGCGCAAGCTGCGCCTGGCGCCGATCGTCGGTTACATGCTCGCGGGCATCGCGGTCGGGCCGCACACGCCCGGCTTCGTCGCCGACGCACACCTCGCCGAACAGCTCGCCGAGATCGGCATCGCGCTGCTCATGTTCGGCGTCGGCCTGCACTTCTCCGTCGACGATCTCGTCCGCGTGCGGCGCGTCGCGGTCCCGGGCGCCGTCGGACAGAGCCTCGTCGCGACGCTGTTCGGCGTCGCGCTGGCCCTGCTGTGCGGATGGACGGCGAGCGCGGGCATCGTGTTCGGCCTCGCGCTGTCGGTCGCCAGCACGGTCGTGCTCGTGCGCGGCCTCACCGACCTGCGCCAGCTGCACTCGCTGCACGGCCACGTCGCCGTGGGCTGGCTGGTCGTCGAGGACCTGTTCACCGTGCTGATCCTGGTCGCGCTGCCGGCGCTCGCCGGCGCTGCGGACGGCAGCCTCGCGGCCGATCTCGGTTGGACGGCACTCAAGATCGCCGCGCTCGCGCTGCTGTACGTCGGCGGCACGCGCGTCGTGCCGTGGTTCCTGCAGCACGTCGCGCGCCTGCAGTCGCGCGAACTGTTCACGCTGGCCGTGCTGGGCATCGCGCTGGGCATCGCCTACGGCTCGGCGGCGCTGCTGTCGGTGTCGATGGCGCTCGGCGCGTTCCTCGGCGGCATGATCGTCGGCCGCTCGGAACTCAGCCACCAGGCCGCCGCCGACGCACTGCCGCTGCGCGACGCGTTCGCGGTGCTGTTCTTCGTCGGCGTCGGCATGCTGTTCGACCCGGGTTTCGCGCTCGCGCAGCCGCTGCTCGTGCTGGCGACGCTGGGCATCGTCGTGCTCGTCAAGCCGCTGACGGCGCTCGTGATCACGGTGTGGTGCGGCTATCCCGTGCGCACCGGTTTGACGGTCGGCGCCGGCCTCGCGCAGATCGGCGAGTTCTCGTTCATCGTCGGCGCCCTCGGCATGTCGCTCGGCGTACTGCCGGCTGCGGCGGGTCAGGCGATCGTCGCCGCGGCGCTGCTGAGCATCGCGCTGAATCCGCTGCTGCTGCGGCTGATCGAACCGCTCGATGCGCGCCTGCGCGGCATCCGCTGGCTGTCGCGCTGGCTCGGCGAACGCGGCAGCGAACGTGCGCCGGCCACGGCGCCGGCGCCGGCCGCCGCGACGCCGCGCGACCACGTCGTGCTGTGTGGGCACGGGCGCACGGGGCGCGTCATCGGCCGCATGCTGCGCGAACGGCACTGGCCGCTCGTCGTCATCGAGCAGGACCGCGCCACGGCGATGCAGGTGCGCGCCGACGGCGTCGCGGCCATCCACGGCGACGCCGCCAATGAATGGACGCTCGAACGCGCGGCCGTCGCCGCGGCAAAGGTCGTCGTCGTCACGCTGCCCGATCCGCTCGCCGTGCGGCAGATCGTCGCGGGCGTGCGCCGGCTGGCGCCGGCCGTCGCGATCGTCGCCCGCGTCACGTCCGAACCCGAACGCCACCACCTCGACCACCAGCACCGCGTCGAGGGTGTCCTGGCCGAACTCGAACTCGCGATCGAGATGTCGCGCCACGTGCTGTTGCACTACGGCACGAGCCAGATCGAGGCGCAGGCCATCGCGCTCGACCTGCGCCGCGGCATGTACGGCCCGCGCGACGGCGCCAAGGTCCTCGAGATCCGCGTGCGCGACGCATCGCCAGCGGTCGGCAAACGCCTCGCCGACCTCGCGCTGGGCCGCGGCGTGCTGGTGATGGCGATCGACCGCGGCGGCGCATTCATGGTGCCCGACGGCCAGACCCGGCTGGAGCCCGGCGATCTGGTGCTGTTGATCAGCAACGGGGAACTGTCCGCGCACGCGCACGCGCAGTTTTGATCCGGCCCGCCGCGCGGCGTCGAGCGCAGCGGGCAACCGGCAAGGAACTGACCTCCCGACCAACTCATCACGGCAAACGCTGTCATGTCGATGGCCGCGGCCTCCGTCGACGCTATGCATGGTGGCGCAACCGTGTGCCTATCAGCTGCTCGCACACGCGTTCAGCCTCTCGCACACACGTTGGTTCATTGCGCCGACGCCTGTCGCAAGATGCATGCATAGCCGCTAAAGACCCTGACTGGCCAACCGCCGGGGGAGTAGTGCCACCTCGTGCGAGGTTGCGTCAGGAGTGTCCAGGAGTGCCCCCGACCAGGCCGGCGACGCACCCACAGCAACCAACCGACCATGGCCGCCACGGAATCGAAGCCCTCCGCACGTCGCTTGCGCTGCCCGCCGTCAGTGCAGCGAGCGCACGAATGCGATCAGCGCCGCGATGTCCTTCGCATCGTGCTTCTTGGCGAACGCCGGCATCTCGCCGCGGATCCCCTGGCGGACGACGCGCGCGATGTAGCGATCGCTGACCTGCACGCCGTGCAGGTCGGGGCCCTCGTCGCCGCGCGCGTCGAGGCCGTGGCAGTGCGAGCAGCTGCTCGTGAACAACGCCCTGCCGCGGTCGACCTGCGCGGCGAGTTCTGCCGCGCTGACCGCGGGCGCGGGTGCGTTCGGCGGCAGTTGGTGCGAGGCGGCCGCGGTGCCCGCCCGCAGACCGGCGGCGGCGATGCACGCCAGGCCGAAGGCGAGGCCGGCTACCAGCGCGGCCACCGCGACGGCGCGCAGCGGCGGGAATGGGCGCGCATTCATGCGGCGGTCATCATCTCGCCGCCCCAGTAGCCGGCGCCGATCATCAGCGCCGCAGCCAGGGCCGCGAACAGGGGGTAGAGGACGCGCGCGGGTCCCGGCGCGATCTCGCCGACCAGGAAGCGCCACGTCGCGAGGCCTGTGAGCAGCGTGCAGGCCGGCCACACGAACACGTGGTGCTGGCGCAGGCTGCCCGCGCCGAGCATCTCGCCGCGTGTCATCACGAGGCCCGAGGCGACGGCGAACGCGCTGCCGCCGGCAGCGAGCATGATGGTCCAGTAGCCGGCGCCGTGCAGGTTGCGCGCTGCCTCGCGGTTGCCCACCAGCAACCCACCGACGTCGCAAAGCAGCGAGCAGATCGTGAGCGCCAGCGGGAAGTGCGTGGCGGCGCCGTGGAGGTCGACCCAGAGGGATGCGGACATCGCTCAGCTCCTCCCGAGGTCGAGGTCGACGACCGCGAGCGTCGGGTGGCGCTCGACATAGGTCACGGTGCGCAGCCCGAGGAACGAGCGCAGCCGTTCCGCCTCGACCGCCATCGGGCCCGGCTTGCTCGCGGTGCCGGGCGCCGGCTGCGGGAAGGCGGTCGAACGCGCGGTGTGGAAGGCGACGTTGCCCTCGACCTTCTGCAGCACCTGATGGATGTGGCCGTTCAGGACCGTGACCGAGGCGAACCGCTTGAGCAGCGCGAGCGCCGCAGCGCCGTCGTCGGTCGCCCAGCCCCAGCCCGGGAACACGCTCCACAGCGGGACGTGGGCGAACACCACCAAGGGCGTCTCCGCGCTCAGTCCGCCGATGTCCTTCGCCAGCCAGTCGAGTTGTTCCCTGCCCAGCACGCCGAGGCCGCCTTCGTTGATCCCTTGCACGTTCACGAGCCCGACGAAGTGCACGCCCTTCTGGTCGAAGCTGAACCAGCCGGCGCCGAGCGTGTTCTTCGCCATGCGCTCGCGGTAGAGCGCGCCGTTGTCGTTGAGCACGTCGTGCTCGCCCGGCACGAAGAACACCTGCTTGACGCGGCACTCGGCGAGCGTCTGCTGCAGCGTGTCGAACTGCTCGGCCTCGGCGAGGTGCGTGAGGTCGCCGGTGTGGATCAGGAACTCGGGCACGAACGGCAGCTCGTTGATGCGCCGGATGGTCTCGCGCAGCGTGCCGACGACGTCGCCGTTGGGCGCCTTCTTGAAACCGATGTGTGTGTCGCTGATCTGCACGAAGTCGAGCGTCTTCGGCGCGGCACCGGCGGGTGCGGCCGACGGGCCCTGCGCCAGTGCCCTCGACGAGAGGACGCCGGAGCCGGCCGACCACAGCAGGCCGGTGCCGGCCCAGGCCATGCAGCGCATGAGCCCGCGGCGGTCGAGGCGTCGGTCGGGGGCGGGCGGGAGAGAGTCTTGGTTCATCGGGGTGCTCCGTTCTCGGTGGAGGCGCGTTGTGTGCCTCCCACCACTGCACGCCGCTGCGATCCGCGGCATTCCCCTTCCGCTGCGGAATCATCGTGCGTATTCGCTGGGAATAAGCGCCGGCAGTCCGGCGTGGAGCGAACAGTGGAGCCGTCCTTCCCCGCCCCGTCGGCGTTCGAGCAGTTCCTGCTGCCGCACCTCGAGAGCGCCTACAACTTCGCGCGCTGGTTGCTGCGCCACGAGCACGATGCCGAGGACGCCGTGCAGGAAGCGTGCGTGCGGGCGCATCGCGCGCTGCCGCGCTTCCGCAGCGGCGACGGCCGCGGGTGGCTGCTGACGATCGTGCGCAACGTCTGCTACTCGCGCCTGCGGCAGACGCGCGGCGCCGAGGCGCCCGAGATGTTCGACGACGAGGTGCACGGCGTCGACGACGCGCCGGCAGAGCTGGCCGCGCTCGAGTGGAAGGAGGACCGCCTGGCGCAGCTGCGCGCGGGCGTCGAGCGCCTCCCACCCGAGTTCCGCGAGGTGCTCGTGCTGCACGAACTCGAAGGACTGCGGTACCGCGACATCGCCGAGGTCGCGGGAATCCCGCTGGGCACCGTGATGTCGCGGCTCGCCCGCGCCCGCCGGAAGCTGCAAGCCGATCTGCTGCGCACGGGCCACGGCGCGCCCGGCCACGAGGAGCCGACCCATGGACTGTGACGCCGTTCGCCCCCTGATCTCCGCCGACGTCGACGGCGAACTGGATCTCGTGCGCCGGCTCGAGATCGAAGCGCACCTCCGTGGGTGCTCCCCGTGCGCGCGACTCGAGGCCGGTGCGCGGTCGTGGAAGGGTGCGCTGCGCAGCGCGCTGCCGCGCCACGCGATGCCCGCCGGGCTCGCCGCGCGCATCGCGCTGGCGGTCGGCAGCGAAACGGCGGCGCCGGTGCGCGATCGGGCGCCGCGCCGCGCGCCCCGTTCGCCGATCCTGCGCGCACCGATCCTGCACACGGCGGTGCTCGCCGCGACGGTGCTGATCGGTCTGCTGCTCGGCCGGCAGTGGGGCGCCGCGGACGAACGCGTGCACGGCGTGTTCGCCGAGTCGGTCGCAGGCCACCTGCGGTCGCTGCAGGCCGACCACCTCACCGACGTCCTCTCCGGCGACCAGCACACCGTGAAGCCGTGGTTCGCGGGCAAGCTCGACTTCTCGCCGCCGGTCCTCGATCTCGCGGCGGCGGGCTTCGGCCTCGTCGGCGGCCGGCTCGACCGCATCGACCGCCACGCCGTCGCAGCGCTCGTCTTCCGGCGCCGCGAGCACGTGATCAACCTGTTCGTTTGGCC
>Ga0070689_100000793_pt1 | contig 19406 bp, 9 predicted proteins | sample KBSS23HmetaG_FD_64669 | JGI IMG/M metagenome (GOLD analysis project Ga0070689, IMG submission 64669) | Switchgrass rhizosphere microbial communities from Kellogg Biological Station, Michigan, USA - KBS S2-3H metaG | ecosystem: Host-associated > Plants > Roots > Rhizosphere ...
ACGCCGGCAATCGTGCCACTGCCAACACTGGCGATGGCGCCGATGCCCACGGCAAGCGTGCCCGGGTATCCTTTCTTCAGTTCGGCTCAGGCTGGTCACCGGCCGCCGCACCCGCCGCTCGACACGATTGATGACGGCGGTCTGCCGCGTCACATCATCACAGGCGGCACTGTTACTCATCACAAAGAACACCTTCCGCTGTTTGACTTAGCGAAGGCGCGTCTCGATTTTGATAAGACGTTGGTAACAGCTCAGGCATTGGCAATTCCCGAAGCCGGAACTGCTGCTGAAATAGCCGAGATGGTCTACCACGAAGTGCGTTTGCATCCGAGCTACAAGCCGGATGGAACGCCAGCCAATTTCATTCTCAATGGCCTGCCGCGCAAACCCGGCGCTCCTTTTGCCGATCCCTGCATTAACGATCTTGGCCAGGCCGTTGGAACTGCACGCACCTACAAAGCGGCCGCCTTTCAGCTTGACATGAAACTGAATAAGGCCGGCTGGCACTACCCGCAGGCGCGCATTCTGTCGCTCTGGTCCGATGTTATTCAAACCCAGTCCGGACAGAAGCCACCGCAGCCGTTTTTCTTCCGCGCGAACACTAACGACTGCATCACGTTCTACCACACCAACCTCGTCCCTGGCGTTTACGTGCAGGACGACTTTCAGGTGCGCACGCCGACCGATATCATCGGCCAGCATATTCACCTGGTGAAGTTCGACGTTACTTCGTCTGACGGCTCAGGTAACGGCTTCAACTATGAAGACGGGACCTTCAGTCCTGATGAGGTACGGGAACGGGTCATTGCCATTCGCAAACAGAATGGTTGCGTCGGTGCTGAGGCGGGTGACCCCCGCGACGGCACGTTTACCTGTCCTAAAGGCAAACTGCATCCATTCTTCGGCACTAAATACGCACAGACAACCGTGCAGCGGTGGTACGCCGACGACACACTCAACAATAACGGAGTAGACCGTACGCTCCGAACCGTTTTCACCCACGACCACTTTGGACCATCGACTCACCAGCAAGCCGGTCTCTACGCCGGTTTGGTGATCGAGCCGAAAGGGTCGGTCTGGAAGAACCCGGAGACGGGAGTGACGTTGGGCGGCAGCCCCATTGATGGCGGCCCGACCAATTGGCAGGCAATTATCATCGAGACAAACGCGGCGAACACTCACCGCGAGTTCCTGTTCGAGTTTGCTGATTTCCAATTGGCTTATCAGAAGGGTGCCGGCGTCGACGCCAATGGCAATCCCATTCCTGATCCGGTACGCGTAATCAACCCGCCGATCCTTGATGAAGTAGGACTACCCTTCCTCGTTGAGAACGGTCAGGTTTGTCCAGGCGGTTTCCCGGCACCATGTCCGGAAGCAATCTCCGCTGCGGATCAGGGCACCATGAGTGTCAACTATCGCAACGAGCCGGTACCTCTGCGCGTTCGCGATCCTAATACCAACACGCAGGCACTCGGCGCCCCTGGTGATTTGTCCAAGGTTTACAAATCAAACATTACCCGCGCCGATCCGGACTTCAATGTTCAGCCAAACTTCTATCCGGCATTGACGAAAGGTGTGCAGCCGGGTGACCCATTCACACCGCTTCTGAGAGCTTACGAAAATGACAAGGTTCAGATTCGCATCCTCGTGGGAGCACACGAAGAAACACACAACCTGACTATCAACGGTCATAAGTGGCTGCATGAACCCGGCACGCCACAGGATCCGCTGGCGGTCAACAACTCCGGCTACCGCAATTCGCAGATGGCCGGCATCTCTGAACACTTTGAGTTTCTCACTGGCAAGGAGTCGATTATGGGCAACCGGCCCTTCATCGATTACCTGTACCAGAACAGCGCCTCAGTCGACGGACAGTGGAATGGCGTTTGGGGTCTGCTGAGAGTCTACAACGGTCGGGCCGGATTACAGACTGATCTGCTGGCCCTGCCAAACAACCTGGAGGGCGCCGCTCCGTTATCAGCTAACGATACGGCGTTCGATACGGACATCGACTTCCCGTCAGGTCTTACAGACTACCAGGACACAACCGATAACTCGGTCAGCCTTGACACCTTCGTCACGACAGATACGAAGTACATGTCACCCGACATGATGACTGACCTCTCAGCAGGAACAGCCTCATTGATCGATGGAGGATTCTTTACGAAGACCATCGTGACGTCGCTTCCGACAGACTTTGCGACGGGCAAGAGTGTTGCAGCGGGTATCTGTCCGGGTACTGCTCCGAAAAGAACGATCAGCGTGACCGCAGTCAGTGCTTCGGCTCTACCGGGCGGCACACTGGTCTACAACAGCCGAGCCGGAAACGGCGGAGCACTCAACGATCCGACAGCGATCATGTACTTCCGCAGCGAAGACATTGACGCCTATGGCAAGGTTAAGGCGGGCGTTCCCATTGAACCACTCGTCGTCCGTGCCAGGGCAGGCGAATGTATCAACTTCAATCTCTTCAACAAGCTGCCGAGGGTATTGCCGGATCTGGCTGGCTACAACACGCTGTCAAATCTGGTCTTCCACTTCAATGCGAACCAGGTCAAACCTTCCAACCAGGTTGGTTTGCACCCGCAACTGCTCGCTTACAACGTCGCGAACAGCGACGGGAAGAACGTCGGTTTCAATCCTAATCAGACAGTTGGACCAGGCGGTGTAGCCAGGTACCGGTGGTACGCCGGCGACGTGATCGTCAACGGCAACCAACGTCTAGCGACACCGATTGAGTTCGGCGCAACGAACTTGATCTCATCCGATCCGATCAAGCACAGCAATAAGGGTGCAGTCGGTTCACTAATCGTCGAACCTCAGGGATCGACCTGGATCGAAGATGCGGGCTCACGGGCACAGGCGACGGTAACGAAGTCTGACGGCACGTCCTTCCGCGAATTCGTAGTGCAATTCCAGACCGACATCAACATGAGGTTCGCGGATGGCAGCCCGGTACCAAACCTCGGTGGTCCTACTGGTGCCGAAGATCCGGAAGACTCAGCGCAGAAAGCGATTAACTATCGCACTGAGCCACTCTGGAAACGCATGAATTACGCACCGGAAACTCCATTCGAGAAAACACGGGATTTCGACTTCACCAACGTGCTCACAAACGCGCAGGTGGGTGGCGATCCGCAGACGCCGGTATTCACGGCTCAGGTCGGCCAACAAGTCAGGTTCCGAATCCTGAATGCGAATGGTCACATGCGCAACAACGTGTTCAACCTGCACGGACACTTCTGGCAGGATGAACCCTATACCAACAACTCTAAGTCGATTGGCGACAATCCGTTCTCAGAGTTTAAGGGTGCCACATACGGAGTCGGACCATCTTCGCACTATGAAGTGAATCCGGTTAACGGCGCTGGTGGTGCTCGACGGGTGTTCGGTGACTATCTGTTCCGGACTCAAGAGTCCTTCCAGTTCGACGGCGGACTGTGGGGCATCTTCCGTGTCAACCCATAACGCCCTGGTCCTGGCTTGCGGTAAATCCGCAAGAGGGACTTTTAACGAGTGCAGTCTGCCGCAAGGCAGGCTGCACTCTTCTTCTGAAACAACAACCCCCGACAGGTCGCCCGGAATTCTTTTGTGAAAGGATAAAAGTCATGTCATCGCCATTACATCGATTCGGCATCTGCGTAGAGATTTTGCTTTGCTCAATCATTACGCTGTCGCTGATGAGTATTCCGGCAATCCTCCTGACAAGTTATGCAACTGCAATTCATCCTGCTGCCGGAAGTGCGGCACGTCAACATCATCCATATGCTGCTTACGACGCTCTACCACTTAGTTTCGAACTGAATCAAGGACAGACGAATCAGGCGGTCAGGTTCCTCGCACGGAGCGAAGGGTACGTTCTCTTCCTGACTCCGACTGAAGCAGTCATGGCTCTGGACAATCCCTCTGCTCACAGAAAAGGAAAAGAGAATCGCTTAGCCGCCGACGGTACTAACGCCTTTGAGTCGAGCCGCCCAGGAGCCAGGCCGCCGCGCTCGATCGTGCGCATGAAATTGGAAGGCGCCAATCCGGATCCTCAAGTCGAAGGCCTCGAGCAGTTGGCGACAACCAGTAATTATTTTGCGGGCTCGGATCCAGCTAAGTGGCAGACTGACATTTCAACTTACGCTCGCGTCCGCTACGCGCAAGTTTATCCGGGGATTGATATGCTCTATTACGGCAACCAACGCCGGCTCGAGTACGATTTTGTCATTGCACCCGGATCCAATCCCGAAGTTATCCAAATTGCATTTGCCGGCGTTAAAGACTTTGAGATCAGCCGCATGGGCGACTTGCTGCTGCACACGGCCATGGGAGACATCCGGCAGAGCAAACCCGTCGCCTACCAGGAAGCTGATGGCATCAGGGAGCAAGTCTCCGTTGATTACGTTCCGAATGGTGTGGGCCGAGTGGGATTTCAAGTAGGTGCATATGATCAGGCAAGACCGTTGATTATCGATCCCGTCCTGACCTATTCCACCTATCTCGGAGGGAGTGGCTTCGATCAAGGCTATAGCATCGCCGTTGACTCTCTTGGTAATGCTTATGTAACCGGCCAAACTGCAGCCATCGATTTTCCAACCACAGCCGGCGCATTTCAGACCAACTATGGAGGTGGTGATGCGTTTGTCGCCAAGCTCGATCCCGCGGGCACTTCACTGGTCTATTCCACGTATCTCAACGGCGCCAGCGGCAACGGTATAACAGTCGACTCTGCCGGCAATGCTTACGTAACCGGAGACGCAGGGCCGACTAAATTTCCAACCACCGCGGGCGCATTCCAAACAGCGCCAATGGGCTTCGACACCTTTGTGACCAAGCTGAATCCGACCGGCTCGGCGCTCGTATTCTCAGCGCGATTCGGCGGTAACCTCGATGATTTTGGCCGCGGCATCGCTCTCGATGCTGCTGGCAACGCATACATCACAGGCTGGACAGTGTGTCGCTCTACGGTCTGCACGTTTCCGACTGTCAATGCTTTCCAACCCAACTATGCGGGCGGAAACAATGACGCCTTCGTGACAAAGATTGATAGCAGCGGGTCGTTCCTGGTTTATTCGACCTACCTTGGAGGCGGAAAGATCATTAACGGCACCGAAGACTGGGGCGAGGGAATCGCCGTGGATGCGGCGGGTAGCGCTTATGTAACTGGCTATACGTATGCGCCTGACTTTCCAGTCACCGGGGGCGCGTTCGATACCACGAGAGCTGGACTCGACGCCTTCGTTACAAAGTTCACGCCCGATGGCTTATCGCTGGTCTACTCTACTTTTCTTGGCGGCGCAGGTCGCGAATTGGGCCAGGGAATTGCCGTCGACATTAACGGGAATGCTTACGTCACCGGGATAACCGAGTCGTTTGACAGTCCTTTTACGTCAGCCTACGAAGGCTTTCCTGTAACACCCGGAGCGTTTCAGACCAAAGGCAGCTACGACGCTTTTGTTTCCAAGCTCAATGCAAATGGCTCCGCGCTTGTGTATTCCACTTATCTCGGAGGAAGCGCGGGGGTCGATCGAGGATGGTCGATCGCGCTCGACAATGGTGGAAACGCTTACATCACCGGCGATACAGCCTCGAGCAACTTCCCGGTTAGCAATGCAATCCAGGCGACGTTCGGCGGCGGGTCGACCGATGCTTTTGTCGCAAAACTGAATGCGACGGGTTCCGGGCTGGTCTATTCGACATTTCTTGGCGGAAATCTAACTGACGAGGGCCGGGGCATCGCTTCTAATGGAAGCGGGGATGTTTATGTCACCGGCGATACTTCGTCGGGAAATTTCCCGACAACCAATCCGTTACAGGCTAACAACGGCGGCGGTATCAACAATCACGATGATGCGTTTGTAGTGAAGATTGGGAATTTTGCTCCCATCCCGAACCCGACGCCAACTCCTACACCAACACCGGCACCGACTCCTACACCTGCGGCAACACCAACACCGACGCCGAACCCGACGCCAACGCCCGCTCCCACCGCAGACACGATCAAGATCCTGCGCGCTGAGTACCAGCAATCGAAGACAATTCTGCGCGTCGATGCAACCGGCAGCGAGCCGGCTGCGACTCTTCGTGTCTATGCCACAGCAACTGGGGCTCTCATTGGTACGCTAAAGAATAATGGCAGCGGCCGCTTCAGCGCTTCACTTCCGTGGCCGACAAACCCGAGTAACATTACTGTGCGGAGTAACTTTGGCGGCTCGGCATCGAAAGCGGTAACGCTCAAATAGGATGGCTTTGCACAGTCAGAAAAACTCTCGCGCAAAGGCGCAAAGGCGCAAAGCGCTACCGCGTTGCAAAGAGTTTTCTTTGCGCCTTTGCGCCTTTGCGCGAGAATGTTTTTCTTTAGTTAGAGGTCTCACACGCGATTTGAGTATTTTTTGTGCAGCCCTGGCGGACTGGATTTTGCACACCTCGTTGGTAATTTTTCCCCAAGTGCCTCTCGTATACCAGTGACTAAGAATGGATCATTAAGCACCGACTATGCTTCCCACTGAGACAAACCTCTGTTTCATGGGCCAAATTTCTCTCATCCGACCTGCTTAGCCTGTGGGCATATGGTTTGCTCAGACCATAGCCAACCAACCGGAGCACGGGGTAACAAGAGAAATTAACGGAGGCGAAGATGGACCCACTTACTATTCGGCGTTGTGCCCTTCAGATCACAATCTTTTTGCTTTTACTACTCAGCGCAGTTGCAGCCCTCGCACAGGAACCGGCAAAAGCCGCAAAAAAGGACCAGCCGCCGAGTTCGCCGCAGAAGCTCGTGGAGCAGGGAATCGCAATCGAGTTTACTGTTGACGCGCAGGCGCCAAACGCGGCCAGGCCAAAGGCTGCCGAGGATGCCAACATCAAGTTCAAGATCAGCGATACAACCACCGGCACCCCGGTGAAGGGTCTGAGTCTTTCCGCCTGGCTCAGCTTGCGCGAAGGAGAGACGGCCGCCGGTGATGCACAGTGTCGCGAGAAAATCCAATCATATCTGACGGGCAGTATGCGCGCGCGTCCTGACGTCGATCTCAATTCATATTACATCCTTGCTCTTAACAAGAGTGCTGACATCTCGGTTATCGATCCGCTGTTAGGTTTCGGCGGAAGCAAGCTTTTGACTCTGGTAATGATGAAGAGCCCTGGCGAAGACTGGATTTTGACGAAGGACGGCGAAAAGCTTTTCGTGACGTTGCCGGCCATCAATCAAGTCGCCGTGATCGATACCAGGGGCTGGAAGGTTGCAAGTTACATCGATACCGGCGCGAAGCCGACCAGCATCACTCTGCAGCCTGACCAAAAATATGTCTGGATTGGTCACGAGGGTAGTGAGCCAGCAGCCAGTGGTGTGACCGTGATCGATACCGCAACACTGAAGGTCGCGGCGCAAATTTCCACCGGAGCAGGCCAGCACGAAATAGTAATCAGCAGCGACAACCGTTTTGCGTTTGTTTCAAATCGCGAAGCTAAGACAGTCTCAATTGTTGACGTGCAAAAGCTGGCAAAGATCAACGACGTCAAGGTTGGTCCAAATCCCGTTTCCCTTGCCTTGTCTGAACTTAGCAAAGCTATCTATGCAGTCAGTGAAACCGATGGCACCGTAACGGTCATCGACACACAAGGCCAGGTCCTAACTCGCATTAAAGCAGAACCAGGAGCGCGTTCGCTTCGCTTTGCGCCGGGAGGAAGATACGGCTTCGTGCTCAACCCCATGCAGAGCACCCTCAGTATCTTCGACGCGGCCTCGAACCGCATGCTTCACGAAGTGAAAGTAGGGAAGGCTCCCGATCAAATAATCTTTAGCGACACGTTTGCTTTCATCAGGTCACTCGAAACCGAGAGCGTGAACATGATTCGCCTCGCTACGGTTGGAACTGAAATAGACATAACGGAGTTTCCCGGCGGCCAGGGAATTCCTGCGAAAGGGTCCTCGCCTGTTCGAGCTGATTCGATCGTACTCGCACCGGAGGGGAACGCTGTCGTGCTCGCGAATCCGGTAGATAAGACTCTTTATTACTACCAGGAGGGCATGGCGGCGCCGATGGGGAACTTCCAGAACTACCGGCGCGAACCACTCGCGACGTTGATCGTCGATCGTAGTTTGCGAGAGACGTCGCCCGGTGTTTATTCGACAACTGTTAAGTTGCCCGCCAGCGGACACTACGATGTTGCCTTTCTTACCGACTCCCCGCGCATCGCTCACTGCTTTGACATTGCCGCTGACCCAAACCCGTTACTAAAAGAAGAAAAGGGAGTCGCACTGCGGATCGAACACCAGTCCAGGGATAACCAGTTGCAGGTAGGTCGCGACTTCGCGCTCCGTTTCAAACTGATCGAGACCAAAACGAACAAAGCGAAAGACGATTTGCAGGATGTGCGCGTGCTTACGTTCCTTGCCCCAGGCACATGGCAACGACGCGACCTGGCGAAGCCACTCGGGAACGGCATGTACGAAATCAATCTCAAAGTGCCGGAGACGGGTGTCTACATGATCTTTGTTGAGTCGGGTTCGATGGGAGTGCGTTTTAGGGACATGCCCGCCTTGATGCTGGAGGCGACAGAGGAGAAGAAATGAATAAACAATCAAATCCCATGACCTGGGCTCTCGCGTTGGCATTCGTAACGTTCGTTTCGATTCAGATCGGAGCCCAGACCCGGATGACGGCGCCAGCAGCGCAGCAGCAAAAACCGGCAGCGAAAACAGCGAGGTCTTATGCGTGTCCAATGCATCCCGAGGTGAAGTCGACCAGGAAAGGCAAGTGCCCGAAGTGCAAAATGGATCTACAACTGGTTAGCGAACCCACAAGCTCAGTTGACAAGGAAAAACTGGTGGCGAGCTCGGCGATTGGCGAAAATGTCAGCGCGGACGTTCCCGGCAATGTTGTGGGACCACGCAAAAAAATGACGATTCCCGATGTTGAAGTGTTGGACCAGGAAGGTAATGCCCTCCATTTCTACAGCGATCTGATCAAGGGAAAGACCGTAGCCATCAACTTCATATTTACCAACTGCACGACCATTTGTCCGCCGCTTGCGGCGACCTTTGCCCGCGTGCAAAGAGAAATGGGAGACAAAGTCGGTAAGGACGTCCACTTCATTTCAATCAGCGTGGATCCGCTGACGGACACGCCCGAGCGCTTGAAGGCGTGGGGCGCTAAGTTTAAAGCCGGTGCAGGCTGGACCTTCGTAACCGGCACTAAGCAGGAGATGGACAAGTTGCTGTATGCGCTCGGCGCATCTGTTTCGCGCCGGGAGGACCACACGCCCTCAGTAATTATTGGCAACGATGTCAAAGGCGTGTGGACACGCACTTATGGATTGGCCAAGACATCGCTGATGGTCGGGTTGATCGAAGATGTCATTGAAGGAAGAGTCGACGAGTCCATAACAAAGGAGACGGTCAAACCATGAAGCCAGGATTTCTTAGCGCTATCGTTATACTTCTGGGAGTCGTTGTATTCTCAGCCGGGTCAATTCATCCCCAGGATCAGCCCGGCCAAAAGCCCAAGCCGTCAATGCCATCATCGTTGCAGCAGCCGGAAGCTGCAGCGTCAGCACCTGCCCGTTCACCGGCTGAGAAATACTTTTCAGATGTCGAGCTGATCAACCAGGACGGTCAAAAGATGCGGTTTTACAGCGACGTGTTAAAGGACAAGGTCGTCGTAATCAACACATTCTTTGTCACCTGCACAAGCGTCTGTCCGCCGTTGAATCGCAACATGGAAAAAGTGCAGGAAGCTCTTGGCGATCGTTTAGGTAAGGACGCTTTCCTGGTGTCGATTACTGTCGATCCCGCGGCCGACACGCCACCGAAGTTAAAAGAATATAGCCGCAGGTTTCATGCCCGGCCCGGTTGGATCTTTCTTACCGGCACAAAGGAGAACGTTGATTGGGCTCTCTATAAACTCGGGCAGTACGTCGAAAGCAAAGACGATCATTCAACGATCATGATTGTTGGGAATGAGCCGAAGGGTCTTTGGAAGAAAGCGTTTGGCCTCGCGAAACCTGATGAGCTGATAAAGATTGTCGAAGACGTGATTGCTGACCGGTAGCGATTCCAACCAAGGCACGACAAAAATGAAGATCCACCTTTGCACACTCATACTCATTCTTTTATGCGGGATCGCAGGTTACTTGATTGTGAGTGAACGTTTCACCGCTCGCGCTGACTCAAATCCCAGGTTGTTGCAAAGCCGGACGGAGCCAGTGCGGCGCGAGCTGTCGCCGGAAGAAAAGCGTGGCAAGGCGTTTTATCTTAGAGGAGAAAGCGCGTCAGGGCAGGAGATCACGGCGCTGATGGGTGAAATTGATGTGCCTGCCACGACTCTGACGTGTGCCGGCTGTCATGGAGCTCGAGGCGAAGGAAAAACGGAGGGCGGTGTAACCGCCGGAAGCCTGACCTGGTCCTACTTAACAAAACCCTACGGCCACAATGACGACGGTGGCCGAAAGCATCCTGCCTTTTCCGAGGTTTCATTCACTCGCATGCTGACCTCAGGTCTCGACCCCGGGGGCAATAAATTGGCAGTGGCAATGCCCACGTATCGAATGCCGCAAAAGGACATGGCAGACCTGATCGCGTATCTGAAACGGATCGAGACGGACACCGATCCAGGTGTGACGGATACTAATATCGTGCTCGGTACGGTTTTGCCTGAGAAGACTGCGCTGAGTGGGTTCGCTCAATCAATCGGCGACGTATTGCAGGCCTACTTTGCGGAAATTAATAGTCGCGGTGGTATCTACAATCGCAAGATCGAGCTGCGCGTGATTTATGGTGATCCGAAATCGACAGTTTCGAATGTGAAGCACCTTATCGACGACGATCAGGTGTTTGCGATCGTCAGTGGACTGACAGCAGGTGCTGAAGATGGCGTGGCAGCATTAACTCAGGAGAAAGAAGTTCCGTTCATTGGTCCTTCTACTTTACTTCCACAGAGAGGATCGCCGCTCAATCGTTACATCTTCTATTTACTTCCCGGCCTGAAAGAACAGGGACGGGCGCTGGTCACGTTTGCCGCGAAGAAGACTGACGCTGCAAAGTCGCGCGTGGCTATTGTTTCACCTGATACGGAATTCAACCGGAGTATCGCGTCCGCAATCGAAGAGCAGACGAAGAAGGCTCGTTGGAGCTCTGTCACTACGAGCTATTACTCGCGCGATCGATTCTCCGCGGCGGAGTTTGTTAACGAATCCCATCAGAAGGGAATCGAGACTGTTATCTTTCTTGGCTCCGGTCCGGAAGCGGCGGCAATTCTGAAGGAAGCCGAGGCGGTTGGCTGGACTCCGTCTCTGTACATGCTGGGATCGTTGGTGGGAAGAAACATCGCGGACGCCGTTACGGTGAAAATGAAAGACCGCATCTTCCTGGCTTTTCCGACAGTTCCATCTGACATATCTGCAAGCAGCGCCGCCGAATACAACGCCCTGCTGCAAAGGAACAAGATCGATTCGACTCACGCAGCAGCTCAAGCCTCAGCGATCGCCGCATCCGGAATACTGGTCCATGCACTCGAAATCTGCGGCAAAGACCTCAGCCGCGAACGCCTGATCACGACTCTCGAGGGACTCTACGAATACGACACCGGTCTAATGCCCAAAATCACCTTCGGCCCCAACCGTCGCATCGGCGCCCTGGGCGCCTACGTCGTAACCATCGACCCCGAGAAGAAACTCTTCCCCGCAAGCCTGGAGTGGGTTGCGGTTGAGTGATTCGTGTCACTGAACGGCTTCATACGTCGCAGGCTTAAATTTTAAAAAGGCTTTGCACGAAAAGTACTGAAATCACCTTTGCGCTCTCTGTGAGAGCAAAATTTTTCCCGCAAAGGCGCAAAGGCGCAAAGAAAACCGTTGGAAGCGCGGCAGCGCTTTGCGCCTTTGCGCGAGAGATCCTCTCCGAAAAGTTATGCAAAGGTGCCTCGACGCGGCTTCGCGGCCGGATATGAGATACCGTCTTGAAAATCAAGAGCCAATCCCTGAAACTTGGCTCCATCCACCTCGGCTTTGCCACCGGATATGAGATACCGTCTTGAAAATCAAGAGCCAATCCCTCAAAACTTGGCTCCATCCACCTCGGCTTTGCCGCCGGATATGAGATACCGTCTTGAAAATCAAGAGCCAATCCCTGAAACTTGGCTCCATCCACCTCGGCTTCGCGGCCGGATGTGAGTTACCGTCTTGAAAATCAAGAGCGATCCTGAAACTTGGCTCCATCCACCTCGGCTTCGCGGCCGGATATGAGATACCGTCTTGAAAATCAAGAGCGATCCTGAAAATTTGACTCATTCACTCCGGCTTCGCCGCCGGATGTGAGGCGAGGCTCTGCCTCGCCGTTGATTGAAAGCTTTCGATTGGGCTGCGCCCCCGGTTCGGGCTCTGCCCTGGTTATGGGCCAGAGGCCGAACCAAGGGCCTAGCCCAAACCCTTAATTAGATTTCTGCGGCGGGGCGGAGCCCCGCCTCACATCCGGCGCAAAGCCGAGGCGGATGAACTCAAGTTTCAGATCGGCAATTGATTCCACATCCGGGGGCGAAGCGACACCGGTATGCGCCCGGCGAGGACCAGTTAACAGTGGGACCAACCTGGCATGACGCTGGTTGGAAAAAGGTTCGCCTATGTCCCGAACAACAATCATCTCATTATCGCGAGCAGTGGCTCGAATTTACATTGCTACTGCAATGACAGCACTGATGTTAATGACAAACATCCATCCCCTGGCCCAACACAAAAGCCAAACCTCTTTAGTCAAGCCCGGTCGATCCGTTGTGCGGAGCCAACATGCAATGGTTGCCAGCAGCCAACCGCTTGCCTCGCAAGTCGGTCTTGACGTTCTTAAACGCGGTGGCAATGCAGTTGATGCGGCGATCGCGATGGCGGCCGTGCTCAATGTAACGGAACCGATGATGACCGGCGTAGGCGGCGATGCTTTCATGCTCGTCTACTGGTCTAAAACAAAGGAGCTGAAGGGTCTCAACGCGAGTGGGCGAGCACCAGGCGCTCTAAATCTCGATTACTTTGCCAAGCGGAAGATTACCAAGATGCCGGAGTTCGGCATGGAAAGCATCACTGTCCCTGGTGCGTTTGATGGCTGGGTAACGTTATTGGAAAAGTATGGGACCATGACGCTCGCGGATCTGCTAAGCCCGGCTATTGATTATGCGGAAAACGGGTTTCCAGTGATGGAGAAGACCGCTGAAGACTGGAACGCGGAAGTGGCAAAGTTGAAGAAGAGTCCAGCGGCTGCAGCTAATTACCTGATTGATGGGAGAGCGCCACGGCCAGGCGAGATTTTCCGGCAACCTAATCTCGCTCGCACTCTTCGCACGCTTGCGCTCGGCGGTCGCGACGCTTTCTACAAAGGTGAAATAGCCAGGGCAATCGCTGACTACTGCGAGAAGAACGGTGGTTTTATTTCACTTGCAGATCTGGCAGCGCAGAAATCAGAGTGGGTAGAACCGATCTCGACTACTTATCGCGGTTACACAGTCTATGAAATTCCACCGAACGGACAGGGGTTGACTGCTTTAATCACGCTCAACATTCTCGAGGGTTTCGATCTTGCTGCGTTGAGTAAACAACCAGCTCGCTACTATCACACGCTGATTGAAGCAACCAAACTGGCCTTCGCCGATCGCAATCGCTACATCGCTGATCCGGTTTTCTCCAAAGTGCCTGTAGTCGAGTTGCTGTCGAAAGAATACGCGGCCAAACGACGCGCCCTCATCAATCCGAACAAAGCACTCGATTCACCACCTCCCGGAGCAATCAACGTGGGCAGCGACACTACATACTTCACGGTCGTCGACAAGGACGGCAACGCCGTGTCGTTCATTAACAGTCTTTTCGACTCGTTTGGATCAGGTATTGTCGCCGGAGATACTGGAATCGTACTTCAGAATCGCGGCAGTTCGTTTTCACTGGATCGAGACCACCCTAACCATCTCGAGCCTGGCAAGCGCCCTTTTCATACGATCATCCCGGCGATGGTTTTCAAGGACGACAAGCTGTTCATGTCGTTCGGCGTTATGGGTGGCGGCATTCAGCCCCAGGGACATGTTCAGGTGTTGGTTAACATCATCGATCTTGGTATGGGGTTGCAGCAGGCGATTGATGCGCCGCGCTTCCGTTTTATGAGCGGGAGGGACGTCTTGCTCGAAGATGAAATTCCGGCAATTAACCGGCTGATAGTCCTGGGCCACCGGCGGGCTTCGCCTCCCGGAATACTAAGATCCTCTATGGGTGGCGGCCAGGCAATCATGATTGACCCTTTGAACGGGACGCTAATGGGCGCGTCCGATCAACGCAAAGATGGACTGGCTATCGGTTATTAATATCCCTTAAGGAGATCCTGATTACTATCCACTGGGATATTCAGGTAAGACATGGACCCACTCTCTGTGAGAGAAAAAATTTTTCCCGCAAAGGCGCAAAGGCGCAAAGAAAACCGTTGGAAACGCGGCAGCGCTTTGCGCCTTTGCGGGAGAGATCTTCATCGATTTCCCGTATGACAAAACTGCTAAATCTCAAGTGTTCCAATACCTTGGCCCAGGTGGTGCCGGTACTTTACTTCCGGAAGGCGATATGGGTGCCGGGATGCAGCGTCGAAACAACCCCACAGGGTCAAGCATAGGAGACTTTAGTGATTTTACGGGTCGCCGCCTCACCCTTTACTTCACCGCGCGTGAACGAAGTGCAGGGTTCATAAGCCACCTTCAGGATCGAGATTAGAAAGAGAATTGTCATCCCACTGCGATGCAGTGGAGACTACGAGCGTGCCCGCAAGGATATCTCCGATGCGCTGTTTTCGCTCGCTGGTTATGATCACCAAACCAGCGGGAAGGCCACCGAGCAATAGCGGATTAACTTCTACTATGCGCAGAGCACTTCTGATCAGTGCTGCTTTCCAATCACAGCGACTCCCATCTAACTTACGAACTACCAGGCCCTGAAATAGCTTGCCTAATGTACGGGAAAAAAGGGTTTCCATAACAACGAAATAAACCAGATAGATAAGAAAGAAGAGAACAGCCTTCACCATCGGAAGACTCTCCGGAACGAACGCCAAGACTAACATGGTCAGCGCAAACGCGATGAGATGATCTATAAAGACCGCAATTAGCCGGGCCTTCGATGCGTCACCGATCATAGTCATTAGTCTCCTAACTTGGGAAAGCTGCACGACGCCGGGGCCAGGACGAACGACCGAAATGGCCGTCGCTCAATGCTCATGCCAGCGCCTTCCTGGTTGTTTAAGGTTACCGCCATCACCGGCTGCCTGACGTTTTGATCAGAAGCTGAGAAGATCGAAAAGGCTGTCTAATACGTTCAGCTCCAGCAGAAGCCCCGACGCGAGAAGAATGTTAGCGAGTGTTGCGAGGACGCAGATACTCGGGTTGCACCGTGATAACGCTTAGAAAATTATTCCTGTCCAGAGCAAAAGTCAACGTTGATAATGTTGCAGTCGTTTGCGTATCACAGTATTTTCCCCTCGGTCGCTTAAATCCCTGCGGAGATATGAGATGAGAGTAAAGGTTGCTGTGTGTTTCGCAGTAGTTATGGCTTTGTCTGGTTTGCCGGTAGTGGCAAGGATGAGCGTGTCGAAAACACAGCGGAAACTGTCGATTGATCGTAGAGTCGATGAGCTGTTGTCGCAGATGACGATCGAGGAAAAGGTGGGCCAACTAAACCAGCTCTTCTACTTCAAACAATTCATGAAACCGGAAATGATTGAGCCCGACATTCGCGGAGGCAAGATCGGTTCTCTCCTGTTCGTCACTGATCCGGCCATCATCAACCGCTTTCAGAAAGTTGCCGTTGAGAACTCGAGACTGAAGATACCGCTCCTCTTCGGGTTCGACGTCATTCACGGTTTCCGTACTATTTTCCCAGTACCGTTGGCAATGGCCTCGTCGTGGGACCCCGCACTAGTCGAGCAAGCTCAAAGCGTCGCGGCAAGCGAGGCGAGGGCGGTAGGCGTTCGCTGGACCTTCGCGCCGATGGTTGATATCGCGCGCGACCCGCGTTGGGGGCGCATCGTTGAGGGCGCGGGCGAAGATCCTTTTCTGGGTGCTCGAATGGCCGCAGCTCAAGTGCGTGGTTTTCAGGGCCAGGACGCATCGAGCCCAGGCCGCTTGCTTGCCTGCATGAAACATTTCGCGGGTTACGGCGCGGGTAGTGGCGGCCGCGACTACGACTCTGCTTACATCGCGGATGCGGAACTCTACAACGTCTACTTACCTCCGTTCAAAGCTGCCGTTGACGCCGGAGTCGGAAGCGCTATGTCGGCCTACATGAATCTCAACGATGTGCCGGCGACCGGGAACACTTTCCTCTTGCGCGATGTGCTGCGCAAGGAGTGGGGATTCAAAGGCTTTGTCGTGAGCGACGCCAATGCCGTAGGTAATCTTGTTACGCACGGCTTTGCGGAAGATAAATCCGACGCGGCTTATCGCGGGCTGACTGCCGGTGTTGACATGGAGATGTCGATACCCGGGGACGCTATCGCGAGTGCGTATGCAACGAGTCTTACAAAGCTGGTCCATGAGGGCCGAGTCACTAAAAGTCAGATCGACGATGCCGTGCGTCGCATTCTGGAGGCGAAGTTTAAGCTCGGCCTCTTCGAAAATCCTTACGTCGACGAATCACGCGTAGCGTCGATTCACAACAACCCTGAGCACAGGCGACTGGCGCGGGTAGCCGCTCAGCGTTCGATGGTGCTGCTCCGCAACGAAGGCAACTTTCTTCCGCTCGCCAAAGGCGATCCAAAGGTTTCATCCATTGCGGTCATTGGACCATTAGCCGATTCCAAACGGGACATTCGCGGCTCGTGGGTCTTCGTCGATGACGTCAATAGCGCAGTCACTGTGCTCGAGGGGATTCGAGCAAAGGTCGGATCCGCGGTAAAAGTAGAACATGCGCCTGGCGTAGACATTGCCCGTGCTTATCCGTCTATCTTCGTACCGATAAACGGGGGGCGGCCCCCAGCCTGGAGTGAGGCGCAGAAGCAAGCAGAGTTTGAGAAAGCGGTGTCGCTCGCGCGCACGTCCGACGTCATCATCATGGTGCTTGGCGAACTTGAAGAGATGAGCGGTGAGGCAGCGTCTCAGTCAACGCTTGACCTGCCCGGCCGGCAGCTCGAGCTACTCAAAACCATCTCAGGTCTGGGGAAACCCGTGGTGCTCGTGCTCATCAATGGTCGTCCACTCGATATCTCATGGGCCGCCGCCAACATTTCTGCAATCCTTGAGGCGTGGCATCCCGGTACTGAAGGTGGAAACGCTGTCGCTGACATTCTCTACGGCGATGCTACACCCGGCGGTAAACTCCCTGTCACGTGGCCACGGAGCACAGGACAGATCCCGATCTATTACGCACACCACCTCACTCAAGAACCGGCGACGAAGAAAAACTTTACCTCACGCTACTGGGACATCCCCAGCTCTCCTCTTTATCCGTTCGGCCATGGTCTAAGCTACACGACCTTCAGCTTCTCGAACCTGCGCGTGAGCAAGCCGGAAATAAAAGTGGGGGAGAGCACGGAAGTGTTGGTGGACGTAGAGAACACCGGGCAACGAGCTGGTGAGGAGGTCGCACAGCTTTATATTCACCAACGTTACGGAAGCGCATCGCGACCAGTGCGCGAGCTTAAAGGCTTCGAGCGCGTCACACTTGCACCGGGCCAAAAAAGAACTGTTCGTTTCACGTTGAGTAAGCAGGAATTAACGTACTGGAGCGGCGCAGCCAAAACGTGGGTGCAGGAACCCGCAGGTTTTGATTTGTGGGTTGGTGCAGATGCAACTGCCCCTCTAACCACGACGTTACGTGTGGTTGCGACTAAATGATTCTGCCCGTCTTCGCCAGATACCAGTCTTAAGGAATCGTCTCGAGGTAATCGATCAGGGTACTGGCCAGGTTACCCATGACGGTACGGACGTTTTGCGACGCATTCGGACCTGAAATCAGAAGCTCATCGACTCTTTTGTTCGTGATGAATTCAAGCTCAATGTAACACGCCCTGCATTTCTTTGGACGGTTCACATTTCCAAGCCGATCGTCTCTTAAAAGAGGCAGGCTGCCTGGACCAGAGGCGGTATCGGGTTTCACGCCGCGATTTTTCGCCTGAGCGTCGATCGACTTCAGTGAAGCGAAGAGTGATTTATTCACCTTGGTCGCAAAGTCTTTATCATCCGCCAGATTCAGATTTCCATTCTCCTTGAAGAACGTTTCTACCCCGCGGACTGCTGGATTATCGAGTCCATTGAAATGCAAGGCGAGAAATAAGTCCGCCTTGTGAGTCGCGGCAACCTTGGACCGCTGGGCGATGCCGATATTCACATCTTCCGTGCGTGTCAGGACAACTTTGATCTGTTTATTCTTCTGTTGCGCCAACTTTTGCAGAGAATCGCGCAGGACCATGCAGAAGTCGAGGGTAAGTTTCTTCTCTTTCACGCCACTGAAGCTGGTGGCATTGTTTGGTTTACTGCCGCCGACGGTTGTGGTTCCGCCGTGGCCCGGATCGAGAACGATTGTTCTCAGAGTGGCCAGCGCAGCAGCGGGAATTGAACCCGACGGTGTTAAGGGAACTCGGTTCGCTGACATGAGTGTTCTTCTCCTTCTTTAATAGCCCGCCATTCAACTTTAATGTTGAACGAGAGAAAAACGTTTCGAGACAATTTTGGTAAGAAGAAGCCGCCAGAGTGCTTGCCTCAAAAGTGATGCGTCGCACTTGGATCTAAGTCAGTACCACCCGCTACCGCAGATGGTACTGACTTGGATCCAACAGTGATTCCTGACTTTTGAGGCAGAGTCCCGCCAGAGCTTACCTCCAGCGGGCCTTTAAAGTCGGCTTGTTTGATTTGGGCCGATCTGCTCGTAGCCCTTCTGTAGCACGCCTCCGATTGCTGCTTTATTGAAGGCAGCTCGGGCATCCGTCTGCACATTGCTGTATACAGGAGGTATAACGCTGGCAGCAGATAAAATCAGGCGCATCGCATTGCTGGAATCCCTCCAGGCATCTCTTGCAGCAAGTCGGATTTGGACTAGTCGCAGAAGCCAGTAATGATGTCAGACATATTACCAATGCAGCTAATACGAGCAGTCGATAACGCAGTGATCTCCATCCCCTCGACTTTGTCATCGTGTGTGACCCCCTTTGAGCCGTGTATATATCACTATGGATTTGCCTTTACAAATACTTTTCCTTTGACCCCTCATATAAAAATGTCTGTACTGGTTCAGTTTGAATACGCCGAAGGCGTTGGCTAATTTCAGCCCAGCGGTTGGAGCGGCAGCGACAACCCTGGGTTATGAATTCTAAAAACACGCAAAACCCTGAAAGGGTTCGGCGGTTGGCGAACCCCTTCAGGGTTAGAACGTCGTTAATGTGATGGTCCCAGGGTTCTCGCAAGCTCGAACCCTGGGCT
>Ga0070689_100000794_pt1 | contig 19403 bp, 10 predicted proteins | sample KBSS23HmetaG_FD_64669 | JGI IMG/M metagenome (GOLD analysis project Ga0070689, IMG submission 64669) | Switchgrass rhizosphere microbial communities from Kellogg Biological Station, Michigan, USA - KBS S2-3H metaG | ecosystem: Host-associated > Plants > Roots > Rhizosphere ...
ACGAAGTTCGGGACGACGCGATGGAACGTGAGCCCGTCGTAGAAGCCCGACGACGCGAGGCGGACGAAGTTCGTGGCGCTGAGCGGCGCCTCCTTCACCATCCGCATCACGATCCGGCCGCGCGTCGTCTCGAGGACGACCTCCGATCGGAGCGCCTCCTCGACTTCCTCGTGGGACGGCGTGCGCGTCCGGACGCTGCTCTGCGGCCGTACCCGCCCGCTCACGTCCTGGCCGGTGAGCGCTTGGAACGAGTCGGCCGCCGTCTGCGCCACGAGGTGCTCGTCGTCACCGATCGCGCGCTCGAGGAGCGGGAGGTCGGCGTCGCTCCCGATGATCCCGAGCGCGAATGCGATCTCGAGTCGCGCGTTGAGGTTCCCGGGCCCCGGGAAGGCATCGTACGCGGCGCGGAGGCCTTCGGCGAAGTCCGTGAGCCCGAACGTCGCGGCCACGTCGGCCACGCCGACGGTGATTTCGAAGTCCCTCCGCGCGAGCGCGGTGCGCGCGCGGTCCTTCACGGCGTCGGTGATCCGCGATGCGTCGAGCGTCGTGATCGCCTCCAGCGCGGCGAAGGCGATCGCCCCTTCGGGGTCGCCGGCGAGCTCCGTGAGGCGGACCGCGTCGGCGGCAGTGCCGAGCGCCCCGAGCGCCGCGATCGCCGCGAGGCGCACCGGGAACGCATCGGTGAGCGCCTGCTCGATCCGTGCGCGCGCGCTCTCGGCGTCAACGGCGGCGAACGTCGCGACCAGCGTCGCGCGCACCCATGGAGACCGCGACCCATCGAACACCTCGAAGAGCACCGGGACGAGCGACGACGCGCCGGTGCCGAGGCCCCCGATCGCCGTCGCCGAGGCGACGACGACCTCCGGCGACCGATCGTGGAGCGCCGCCGAGAGGGCGCCGAGGGTGAGCGGCGTCGCGCCCGCGCTCGCGATGAAGCGGCACGCGTCGGCGCGGACGCGCGGGCTCGCGTCACCCGCGAGCGCGTCGGCGATCGCCTGGAACGCGCCGGGAGTTCGGATCGAAGACAGCGTGCGGACCAGGAAGGCGCGCGCGCTCGGCGTGCGCGCGGCCCGGAGCGCCGCGATCACGCCCGCCTCCGGGACCGTCGCCTTGGCGCCGGCGAGCGCCGACAGCGCGAACGACGACGCGATCGAGCGGAGCCCCGGCGCCGCCCCCGCGAACGAAAGGAGGCGCGCTACCACCGCCGGATCGCTCGGCGGCGCGACGTGATTCCGGACCATCGTCGCGAGCGCCTCGGCGGCCGCGGTCTGGATCTCGGTCGCGTCGTCGGCGAGGAGCGGCGCCGTCACCACCGGGATCGACGCCGCGGTCCCGACGTGACCCAGCGTGAGGAGGATGGCTCGCCGCGCCGCCGCGTGGCGCTCGTCGGCGAGGCGCGCTGCCAGCGCCTCCTCGACTCCCGCGCCGCCGAGGAGGCTCAGTCCGAGCGCCGCGGCCTCGCGCACCCGCGCGTCGCGCGCGCCGAGGAGCGGGAGGACGCTCGCCGTCAGCGACGGATCGCCGATGCGCCCCGCGGCGATCGCCGCGGCCGCAGCCACGGACGGATCGTCGCTGCGCAAGAACGCCGAAAGCCGAGGATCGCCGAGCAGGCGGTGATCTTCGATCTCGAGGATGAGATCGCGCGCGCCCGTGGGCGCGCCGCCACCGTGCGAACTCGACGCGAGCTCCTCCGCGACCGTCGCGCGCGCGACGTCGGACGCGCCGTCCGACGTGGTGGAGCTACTGCAGGCGGCGAGCGCCGGCAGCACAGCGAGGGCCACGACGCGGCCCGCGATCGATCGAAAACGACGTTGTGCGTTCATTAGGACATTCCTTCGCGACATGGGGGGACCTTATTGCCCGATGTGCGAGTGCGGACAAGCACACTTCCTCCGGTGGACTCCTTGGTGGCTCGGGTCGTTCGGATGCCGCGCCACCGCCTCGTGTCGCGCGGAGCACACGCGCGAATCGCTCGGCGATCGCGCGCGGTCACGCCGGCGCGCGCTGGGTCAGCGGGCCGAGGTAGTCGCGCTTCCCGATCCCGAGGCCGGCGTGCCGGAGAAGCGCATACGCCGTCGTGAGGTGGAAGAAGAAGTTCGGCTGCACGTGCTCGAGGAAGAAGTCGGCGCCGGTCATCGTCTTCCCCTCCCAGCGCGGCTGCGTGATCGAGCGCGTCGCGGCGCCCTCGAAGTCCTTGGCGGTGAATCCGTCGAGGTACGCGGTGACCAATCGCACGCGCTCGCGGAGCTGCTCGAGGGTCTCTTCGGTGTCGGCATGCGACGGCGCCTCCTTGCCCGCGAGCCGCGCTGCACCGAGCTTCACGGTATCGCATGCAATCTGCACCTGGCGAACGAACGGGAACTGATCGACCGCCAGCCGAAGCCCGAGGAACTGCTTCGAATCGAACTTCTTCGTCTCCGCGAACGCCGCGGCCGCCGCGAGCCACGTGTCGAGCTGGCCCAGGTGTTTCTTCATTTGCTTGATGGACTCGTAGTACATGCCGCGCATCCTACTCGTAGAAGACGTGGGGCACCGCGAAGTAGCTCGTCTCTCGTCAGGGACTCGCTGACGCCGCGAATTCGCCTACCGGAGCGCGCGGTCCAGGATCGCGATGAGGTCGATCAGGTCGACGAGGTCCTCGACGTAGTCGAGGCGCGTCGTGTCGATCGTCACGATCGGGGACAGATCGTACGACGCGAACCACGCGCCATAGAGGCGGTGGAGGCGTCGCAAATACGCCTCCGGGATCGATTGCTCCATCGCGCGGCCGCGGCGGGCGATCCGTTTCTTCGCGGCGGAGAGGGAGCAGGTGAGGGCGATGAGGACGTCGGGCGGGCGGAGCGCGCGGCGGATCCCGGCGTAGAGGCGCTGATAGACCTCCCAGTCGCGCTTGTCCATGAGGCGCTGCGCGTAGAGGTTCTTCGCGAAGATTTCGGCGTCCTCGTAGATCGTGCGATCGATCACGGCGGGCGTCTGGCAGCGCTCGAGCTCCTGGTGGAGCTCGAGCTTGTGCGCGAGGAAGAACGCCTGCGAGTGGAACGCCCACCGCGCCATGTCGCGGTAGAAGTCCTCGAGATACGGGTTCGCCTCGTTCGGCTCGTAGAACGGCGTGAGGCCGTAGCGCTTCACGAGCCACGCCACGAGCGACGTCTTCCCGGCGCCGATCGACCCCGCGACCGCGATGTATTTCTTCACTGCGTGGCCGCTACCCGCGCATCGCGGCGAGCGCGACGCGCGCGACCTTCCCCCACGTGGGGGCGGCCTCGACGCCGGTCATCCGCCGGCCGACCTCGTGGAGCGTCTTGTGATCGGCGAACCAAGCCGGCTTCGGGCGGATGCGGAACGGCGCGTAGACCACGGATTTTTCCGGATGATCGAAGAGGAGCGTGTTGTGGACGACCCCCGATCCGGAGGTGATCGCGGTGGCCTTGTTCCCCGGGAACGCGCCCCACGTCGTCACGCCGAGCGCGTAGACGATCGCCGGCCACGCGTTCACGCCGATCCCGCCGTAGCGGAGCGCCGCGATCGCGCGATCCAGGTCGGCTTCGTGCTCGTCGGCGGTCGTCGGGTGGACGAAGATCCCGCACGAGAGGTTCCCCCAGCAGCGGTCGTTCGCGAACGGCACCGCGCGCTCGAGGAACTCGCGCGCGTCCTTCGCGTCGAGCGACACCTCGGCGAGGATCCCGCAGAACGCCTCGTTCGTGAGCGCGTACTCGCCCTCCTCGGCCGGGACGTCGCGGAGGATCGTCCACGGGACGACCCCCTCGCCCCCTTCACCGAGCTGCCGCGCGCGCGGATAGCGCTCGAGGAACGCGCGGTAGCGTTCCTCCGCGCCCGGGTAGTACGCCTTCCGCTTGCGCGTCGACGTGAGCGCGCTCTCCACCGCGGTGAGGAACGCGTCGCGCTGGAGCCAGCCGCGCGCGGTGACGAGCACCTTCGCGGCGTTGCAGTTGAAGCTCGCGTTCTGCGCGACCATCGACGCGACGTGGCGCGCCTGGAACTCGATGTCCGACGCCGACCACGGCCCCGGGACGATGAGGATCGGCGTGACGCAGCCGAGCTCGGCGGTGAACGGACGGTGGTTCTTCGGGTCGTTCTCGGCCTTCCTCCGCGCGCGCTCCGCCTCGTCGCCGCCCCACACGATCGCGTCGTACGTGCGGTCCGAGCCGGTGACGTGGAGCGTGTCGATCGACGGGTGCGTCGCGAGGCGCGCGCCGACGTCGGCCCCGCCGTACACGACCGCGAGGAACCCCGCGTCGACGAGCGCGCGGAACGCCTCTTCGAGGTGCGGGCCGACGTACGCGTTCACCGGGTTCACCTTGACGACGACGACCTCGGACTCGACGAACAACTTGTACAATGCATCCATGAACACGATCGACGAGACGTTCCCGGCGCCGAGGACGAGCGACACCTTCCCGGCGCGCGGCGGGTCGCGGTAGACGGCCCCCTGCGTCGCGGGCTTGCCCGGCTCGATCCACACCTCGGCGCGGACGCCGCCCATGAGCGCGCGGTCGAGCATCGACATCGGGAAGACGTCGGCGACGAGCTGCCCATCGGCGCGCGCGCGGACGCGGCGCGGCTTCGGCTGGCCCCCCTGCTCGAGCGCCTCGACGAGGAGGCGCGCGTTGCGCGCGGCGGCCATCGGCCCGCCGACCCACTCCTCGCCGGCGAGCGGCTCGCCGGGGTCGATCCCCTTGAGCGCGCAGCCGTCCTTTACCCATCGCTCCGCGACCGCGACGATCCCATCGAGGCACTTGCGGAGGAGCGCCACGCGCTCGGCGATCGGCACGCGGACCCAGTCGTCCTTCCGCGCCGCGACGCGCGCCACCTTCGCGTCGACGTCGTCGGCCGGCGCGCGGCGATCGGGGGGCGCGATCTGCGGAGATGCCTGCGAATCCACGACGTTCGATGCAGCCATGGTGTCGTCCTTTACCTCGAGCGGTCGTCCTTTACCTCGGCCGGTGCGTCCCGCAAGATAACCCGATCGTGATGAAACGCGCCGTCGCCTTCCGGTTCGCCCCGCTCGTCGCGGCGGCATTGGCCTCTGCCGCGGGCTTCATCGCCGGCGGCGGGTGCAGCAACAACGATACACCGGCCACACCCGACGCGTCGCCCGACGTCACGACAGTCGACGCCGCGCCCGCTCCCGACGACAGCGCCGCCCCGGCCGACGCGACGGCCGCCGACGTCGTCGACGCGATGGCGAACTGCGGCGATCCGAAGGAGACGGTGCCGCCCGAGCTCCGCTGCACCGGGCTCTACTCCGATCCGGCCACGAAGACCGTGTCCCCCGAGAACCGCGCGTACGTGCCGGGGCTCGTCTTCTGGAGCGACGGCGCGGAGAAGGCGCGCTGGCTCTACCTCCCGCCGGGCGGGACGATCGACACGTCGGACATGGACGAGTGGTCGTTCCCCGTCGGGACGAAGGCGTGGAAGGAGTTCAAGGTCGCGGGGAAGCGTGTCGAGACGCGTTTCTTCTGGAAGCGCGACGAGAGCGGCTGGGTGTGGACGACGTACAAGTGGACCGACGACGAGTCGACCGCGACGCGCCTCGACGACGGCGCGAAGGTCGGCGCGTACGAGATCCCGAACACCGACGGCTGCGCGCAGTGCCACAACGGCCGCGTCGACAAGCTCCTCGGCGTCGAGGCCATCAGCCTCGCGCTCTCCACCGCGTCGGGGATCACGCTCTCGTCGCTCAAGAGCGACGGCAAGCTCTCCGCGCCGCCCGCGTTCACGACGCTGTCGCTCCCCGACGACGCGGCGGGCAAGGCGGCGCCGGCTCTCGGGTGGCTCCACATCAACTGCGGCGTCACGTGCCACAACACGGGGACGTTCGCCGAGGGTGCGTTCTCGAAGCTCTACATGCGCCTGAGCGCCAAGGGCTACCTCGCCGACGGCGGCGCGCCGCTCGTCACGCAGACCGACACGTACAAGACCGCGGCGGCCGACGGCGGCGTGCCGATCGGCGACTCGGGTACGTACACGTCGTACAAAGTTGCAGGATACAGGCGAATCGTCCCCGGCGACGTCGCGCATAGCCTGGTCCCCGCGCTCGCCTCGACGCGGATCACCGACGGCGGGAGCCGCTTCCAACAGATGCCGCCGCTCGTGACGCACGCCGTGGACGACGCTGGGATCAGCGCGCTCCGCGCGTGGATTACCGTGGTCAAATAAGCATCGCCGGGCCGACAGGCCCGCGGGGCGTTGCATCGAAGTTGGCCGATCGGCAGCGACTCCTGTAGCGGAGTGGTGAAGCCGACAGTCCTGGACGCGGGCGCCTGTCGGCGCCGCTAGCACGACACCCCGCCGCGCGAGGACGCGTAGGCGTGGGGCCGCGCGGAAAACCCAAGGAGGACTCGATGCGCCTTGCAGGCAGCGTGTGCCGATCCGCTATTTTCGCGCTCGCGATGTGGGCCGTACCGCTCGGCGACTCCGCGTCGGCCGCGACGAGCGACGAGCCTGTGGCGCTCGGCGAGGTGTCGAGCGCGGTCCCTCGCGCCGACGTCGACTTCGGGCCGGTGCTGCGCGAGAGCGCCGTGTCGGAGCTGCGCGGGCTCGATCTCAGCGCCGTCTCGCGGAAGGAGCGCTCGATCGTGTCGCTCGCGCTCGTCCGGATGGACACGCGCCCCACGAGCACGGGGCTGTCCACGACGTGCGTCGTCTCGGCGACGCTGCGCACGGCGCGCGGCGGCGCGATCTTCGCGATCCTCGAGGGGCGAGCGCGCGCCGAAAACGCCGCGTCGCGCCGGCGCTCCCTCGAAGAGAACGCGCTCAAGGGCGCCGTGCACGGCGCGCTCGGCGGCCTCCGCGACGCGCTCCGCTGAAATCACTCCTTCGTCACGATGCGGGCGACCGTCTCGACGAGGTCGTCGAGCTCCACCGGCTTGACGAGGCATCCGCTGGCGCGGAGATCCGCCGCCTTCTGGCAAGCCGCGTCGTGACCGGAGAGGAGGACGACCGGGACGTCCGCGACGTCGGGGTCCCTCCGCAGCGCGAGCACGAAGGCCTCGCCGTCCATGCGCGGCATCATCATGTCGAGCAACACGAGCGACGGCCGGAGGCCGCCCGCGAGCAGGTCGATCGCCTCGACCCCGTCCGCCGCGGTCTCGACGGTGTAACCCATCGCACGAAGCGCCATGGCCACGATGTCGCGGATGTCCTCGTCGTCGTCGACGACGAGGATGGCGGGCGCCCCGCCCATCAGGGCATCCTCACCGGCAGGTGGACCGTGAACGTCGATCCCGCGCCCGGCGCGCTCTCGACCATCACGCGGCCACCGAGCGCCTCGACGATCGTCTTGACGATGTAGAGACCGAGCCCCGGCCCGCCGTAGTGGCGCACGGAGACGCCGCGCTCGAACGGCTGGAACATCCGCGCCTGCATGTCGGCCTCGATCCCCATGCCCTGGTCCTGGACCGCGAGGACAGCGACCCCCTCGTGCATCGAGACGCGGACGGCGATCGGCCGGCCCATGCCGAACTTCACGGCGTTCCCCAGGAGGTTCAGCGCGATCTGCTCGAGGCGCAGCCGATCCCACTCGCCGCGGACGCCGCCCTCGATCGTGATCGAGAGCGGCGACCCCGATCGCGCGAGCTCCGGGCCCAGCGTGTGGGCGACGCTCCGTAGGACGTCCCCGAGATCCACCACTTCGAAATCGAGGCGCAGCGCCCCCGCGCGGATCCGGCTCAGATCGAGGAGCTCGTCGACGAACTGCGCGAGGCGGCGGCTCTCGCGCTCGATCATGTCGAACGTCTTCGGCTGGGCGTCCCTGGGCACGTAGCCCCGGCGGAGCATCTGCACGGCGAGGTGCAGCGACGTGATCGGCCCGCGGATCTCGTGGGAGGCGAGCGACAGGAACTCGTCGCGCGCGCGCAGCGCCTCCCGCGCGCGCTGGTAGAGGCGCGCGTTCTCGATGGCGAGCGCGGCGCGGCGCCCGAGCTCCTCCACGAGCTCGAGATCGGCCTGCGTGTACCTGCGGTCGGGAGGAGCGGCGAGCGTCATCGCCCCCGCGAGCCCCCCTTTCACGACGAGCGGGACGCCGAGATACGACGTGGCGTTGACCGTATAGAGCGTGGCGTGCCCGGCGAGGACCGACGGATGGACGTCGGGCGAAATGGGCTTTTTCGGATCGCGCGAGATCGCGAGCAAGCGCCTCGGCGCCCCGTCCCCGAGGAGATCGATCGCGCAGCCGTCGCCGATGTACGGCACGACCAGGCGCGCGACCGCGTCGAGCGCGCGTTCCATGTCGAGCGACGCGAGGAAACGCGTCGCGTCCGCCAGGAAGAGCGCGCGGCGCAGGAGACGCTCGCGCTCCGAGATGTCGCGGTAGCTGAAGACGCGACCCGCGATCGCCTCGCCCACGCGCTGGGGGCGCGAGTAGCGCTCGAAGACGCGACCGTCCTTCAAGCGGACCACGTCGAGCTTCTCGATCTCGGGTCGATCGTGGAGCTCGATCGTCCCCGCGCGGAAGCCCTCCGGGTCCTCGACCTGCGGCAGCATGGCGGCGAGGATCGTCCGCTCGTCCGAAGGCGCGGCGTGCTGCAGAGGGAAGTTCCAGAGCTCCTCCAGCCGCTGGTTGGCCAGCATGACCCGTCCCGTGCGATCCACGACGAGGATCCCGTCGGCCGTCGCTTCGACGGTGGCTTGCAAGAGCGAGAGCCAGCGCTCGCGCGCCTTCGTCGCCTCGGCGAGGTCCGTCACGTCCCAGCACGACCCGACGATGCGAACGGGATGACCGTGCGCGTCGGTGATGACGTCGGCGACGGTGTGGAGGACGCGCACGACGCCGCGCGGCCGGACGATCCGGTGGTCGTAGACGAACGCCTTCCGCTCGCGGAGCGCTTCGAAGAGGACGTTCTTCGTCCGGTCGAGGTCCTCCGGGTGGACGCGCGAGAGGAACGCCTCCACCGTCCCCTCGAAGTCGCGCGGCTCGACGCCGTAAATTCGAAATAGCTCGTCGGTCCACGTGACGACGTTCGGCGCGATATCCCACTCGAACGATCCAATGTGCGCGACCCGCTGCGCCTCTTTGAGGAGCGCCTCGCTGCGCGCCTGCTGCTCCTCCGCCGCGCGCCGCTCGGTCACGTCGAAGGCGGATCCGACGATCCCGACCACCAGCTGCGACTCGTCCCGGAGCGGCTCGATCGACACCTCGTACCAGCGGCCGTGGCCCTGGTGCTGGAACGACTGCGGCCCCCCGGCGAGCGCCGCCAGGTGGTGCGCAATGACCGGGACGGTCGGCTCGTGGGAGCCGACGAGGTCGTAGACGGTGCGCCCGAGGAGCACGGTGACGTCCGAGCCGAACGCGTTGGGCACGTTGCCGGCGGCGTACGTCACGCGGAGAGCGCGGTCGGTCGCCCACGTCACCACCGGCACCTGGCGGAAGATCATTTCGAGGTAGCGATCGCGCTCGGCCTTCAGGCGCATCGCCTCGCCGAGGTCGCGATGGAGGCGCGCGTTGTCGACGGCCATCGCCATGCGCCGCCCGAGCTCCTGCGCGAGCGACAGATCCGCCTCGCTGAAGCGGCGGGCAGGGTCGGACCGCGCCAGCGTGATGACGCCCACGTTCCTCCCGCGATCGACCAGCGGGAGGACCATGAGCGACCGCGGCGCGAGGACCTCGATGAGGTGGAGGTGCTTTTCGTCGCGCGAGACGGCGCGGATGAAGGTCGACGTGAGGTCCGGAATCAAGATCGGCTCGCGCGAACGGAACACCTGCGCCTGCGGCTGCGGCGAGTGGAGATCGGGCAGAGCGCTTCGATGCAGCTCCTCCACCAAAGGGAGCTTGCTCGGATCGACGTGCAGCTCCGCGGTCGGGCGGAGCTCGCGCCCCTCGAGGACGTCGACGAGGCACCAGTCGGCGATCCCGGGGACGAGGAGCGCCGCGACCTTCGCCGACACCTGATCGTAGTCGAGCGACTCGGAGAGCGCCGCGCTCGCGTCGGAGAGGACGCGGAGGGTCTCCTCGGCGCGGCACCGCTGCTCGAACATCAGGCTGTTCTCGAGCGCGATGGCCATCTGCGCCGACAGCGAGCCGAAGACCTCGACCCGATCCGGCGTGAACGCGTCGGTCGCGAGGTTGTTCTCGAAATAGAGGATGCCGACGGTGCGGTCGTGCCGGCGCAGCGGGACGGCCAGGACGGAGCGCACGCCGGCGCGCGCGACGTACGGATCGCGCGCGAACCGCACGTCCCGCATGGCGTCCTTGAGCACGACGAGCTCGCCCGAGGCGAGGGCGTGCGAGAGGATCTCCTTCGGGACCGCGGCGCTCTCGGAGAGCGGCGTCCTCTCCAGGACGACGTCGCCGTCGGCCGTCGCCGTCGCCCGCAGCTCGGGGCCCTGCTCGTCCAGGACGAGCGCCGCGCGCTCCGCGGACGCGGCGCGGATCGAGATCCGCATCATCTGGTCGAGGAGGCGGGGGAGGACGAGCTCCGAGCTCAGCGCCTCCGCGGCCTGCTTCACGATCTTCAGATCGAGCGCCGGGAGCACCGTGCCGTGCGGCGTCGGCGCCGGGGTGCGCGCCGCAGGGCTCTCCGCGGCGAGGAGCGAGAGCTTCGCCGACGCACCCCACTTCGCGAACCCGGCAGCGGCCGCGCGGAAGTGCATCTCCGACGCCTCCTTGTCGCCGCACGACCGGAGGAACCGGGCGCAGCGCTCGTGACCGATCGCCGCCTGGTGAACGTATCCTTCCTCGGCGGCGCGCGCGATCGCGCTCTCGTAGAGCGGGAGGAGGTCGCCATCGAAGCGCCCCTCGACGCGCCCGCGCTCCGCCGCGACGAGCTCGCGCTTGTGCCCGAAGTTGGCCGGCGACCGGGACGTCCAGGTAAGGAGACGCGCCTCGTGGACGGCGAGCTCGGCGAGGAGCGCGTCCTTTTCCATCGCCGGCGCTTTCTCGATCTGCGCCGCCAGCGCGAGCGCCGAATAGAACGCGTGGTCCACCGGCAACAAGACGACGACGTCGCGAAGGTACGGGACCCAGCGCGCCCCTTCCCGGCCGTACGCGAGCGCGCGCTCGTGCTCGTCGAGGACGCAGCACACCTCGAGCTGGAGCAGGTAGTACACCGCCAGCGCGACGCCGTTCCCGGCCGTCTCGCGCTCGAACGTCGCGGCGTCGAATCCGGAGTCGTCGAACCGCGCGCGCTCGGCGGTGAGCCCGCGCAGGCACCGCGCGGCCTGCGTGAGCGGCGTCAAGCTCGGGATGCCGCCGAGGTGACCCGTCCGCCGGTAGAAGACGAGCGCCGCCTCCGTCTCGGCGAGGACCGTGTCGAGCGGCGCGCCGCCGAACCAGAGGAGGCCGAGGAGATTGCCGACGGCGTACGCCGCGTATTCCAGGTCGCCCGCCTCCAGCCCGAGCCTGTACGCGCGGCGAAGGAGCGGGATGCTGTCGCGCAAGGGCGCCCGCCACGGGCTCACGTGTCCTCCGAGAACCGTGAGTGCGCGGCATTCCTGCGACGGATTCCCCGCGCGCTCCGCGAGGCGCACCGCCAGGCGACCGAAGCGGTACGCCTCGTCGTAGTCCTCGTCCATCGCCAGCACGACGGCGTACGATGCCACCGCGAACGGCGTATCCACCGCCATCCCCCGCAGCATGGTCAGCTCCATGGCGCGGCAGCAGACGATCCGGTAGAGAGTCGGGTCGACGAACCACGTCGCCGACGCGAGCCCGACGAGGAGCTGGAGGCGCGCGCGCTCCTCGTCGTCGCCAATCGAACCGAGCGCGAAGATCTGCTCGTCGGACCGGCTCCGCGTCATCTCCCGCGGGCGCGCGCACTCCTCTTCGACCTTCCCCGGCGGCAGCTCCGACGGGAGCTCGACGCCGAGGTACCGGAGCCCCTCCGAGCCGCGCCGGATCGCCTCGTGGTACACGCCGCGCTGCGCGCCGGACTGGGCGAGGACGTGGAGGAGCGCCGCCTTCTCGAGGCGGACATCGGTGGCAGAGAGCGCGCGCTCCACGATCTGCTCGCACATCGGATGGTCGCCGGTGAGCGCCGCGGCCTCGGCGGCGTTCCGCGCCAGGCGAAACCAGATCTCGTGCTCTAGCGCGCCCGAGACGTCGCTCGGCAAGAGATCGAGCCCGGCCCGGAAATAGGCCAGCGCCGACGTGTACGCGCTCATCGATCGCGCGATCCCGCCGGCGCGGTCGTTGAGATCGGCGACCTTCGTCCGCTCGTCCGGCGTGAGGAGGTCCGCCGCGCGATTGAGCTGGTCGGCGATCGGGCAGATCGCATCTTCGAACGCGGGCTCGGGGACGTTCGCGAGGAGCCAGCGGCCGATCCGCAGGTGGAGCCCCTTGCGCTCGTCGTCTCCGAGGAGGCAATACGTGGCCTCCTGGATCCGGTCGTGGCTGAATCGATACGTGGGCGCGTGCGCGATCCCGAGCTCGAGCGGTCGCCCGTCCGTCCAGGGGAAGACGAGCCCGCCGACGACCGGCACGATCAAGCTGTCCTGGATCGGCGCCCGGAGCGCCTTCGCCACCTCGTCGAGCGGCTCGCCGCGCACACCCGCGAGGAGCCCGAGCCCGAACGCGTTGCCGACGCACGCGGCGGTCTTGAGGACGTCCTGCGCCGACGCGGGGAGGAGGCCGATGCTGCGCGAGAGGAGCTCGACGACGTTCTCGGCGACCTCCGTGCCTTCGATCCGCGCGAGGTCCCACGACCACCGGCCGCTCTCGGGGTCGTAGTTCAATAGACCCGATTGCACGAGATATCCGAGGAACCGCCGCACGAAGAACGGATTGCCGGCGGTCTTCTTCGTGATCGCATCGGCGAGCGGCGCGGCCTCCTGCGGCTCGACGCGGAACGCCTCGCTGAGGAGCGCGACGATCGTCGGGCGGGCGAGCGGCGTGAGGTCGATCGCGTCGACCGGGACCCCCGCAGCGCGGATGCGCGACTCCGCCTCCCATAAGGGGTGGTTCGTTCCGATGTCCTCGGCCCGATAGGCGGCGATCACGAGCAGCCGCCGCAGGCCCGGCTCGACGGCGATCGCAGCGAGGAGCTTGATCGAGGCGGGATCCGCCCACTGGAGATCGTCGAGGAAGAGCACGAGCGGCTTCCCGTCCCCGACGAGCGCCCTCACGAACGCGCCGAACACGCGCCGGAATCGCTTCTCCGCCTCGGCCGGCCCGACGTCGTCGACGGGCGGCTGTTCGCCGACGAGGGGCGAGAGCTCGACCAGCATGTCGGTGAGGACGCGCCCGTTCGGCGCGATCGCCGCCCGGAGGCGGTCGCGCAGCGCTTCGATCGACTCGGGCGGCTGGCGCGCCATCTCGTGCAGCAGCGCGCGGAACGCCTCGAGGATCGGCGCGCACGGGACGTTGCCTTGGAGGACGTCGCCCTTCCCTTCGAGCCACCAGCACCCCGCGCCGACCAGATCGCGGGCGTGGTGGACGAGCGCGGTCTTCCCGATACCCGCCGCGCCGGTGACGAGGACGACCTCGGCCGATCCCGTGGTGACGCGTTCGACCGCCCGCCGGAGGCGCTCGCCCGCTTCCTCGCGGCCGTACAGGTGGCCCCCGAGGAGCGCGCCGTACGGGACGTCGTGCCGGCCGAGATCGAACGCTTCGATCGTCCCCTTCGATCGCAGCTGGCGCCGCACCTCCTCCAGATCGAGCGCCAGCGCGTCGGCGGTCTGGTACCGCCACTCCGGCATCTTGGAGAGGAGCTTCACGACGATGTTCGAGAGCGCGGTCGACACGCTCGCGTTGATGATCGCGGGCGGGTTCGGCAAGCGCGCGACGTGCGCGTGGAGGAGCTCGAGCGGGTCGCGCGACGCGAACGGCGGCGCTCCGGTCAGCATCTCGTAGAACGTGGCCCCGAGCGCGTAGAGATCGGCGCGGTGGTCGACGCCGCGGCTCATTCGGCCCGTCTGCTCCGGCGCGATGTACGCCAGCGTCCCCTCGAGCGCGCTCGGAGGCTCGGGCGCCTGGGCGAACGCCGGCGTCACCGTCGCGGTCTCGAAGTCGACGAGCGTGAGCCGCTCCCCGAGGACGAAATTCGTGGGGCATACGTCGCGATGGATGACGCCGCGCCGGTGGACCTCGGCGATCGTCGTCGCCATCGCGATCGCGATGTCGAGGAAGCGCGGCGTCTCGATCGCCCCGCCGGCGAGGACGTCGTAGAGGTTCGCGGGGCCCGCGTCTTCGAGGACCAGGATCGATCCGTCGTCGCTGGCTTCGATCGCGAGCGGGCGAACGATGCCCGGCACGTCGAGCGCGCGGAGCGTCTCCCACTCGTGGCGGAGGAGCTGCTCGCTCCGAGGCTCGCGCCGATCCGGGCGCGCCGTCTTGAGCACGACCGACCGTCCGTCCTCGGCGCGCACCGCGCGGAACACGTCGAACCGCTCTCCCGACGAGATCCGCACGCGGCTCCGATACATCGATTGCGGCGGGTGGCGCGGTATCGTGAAGCGGAACGTGCTCCCCGCGCCGATCGCGCTCTCCGCCCAGATCCGCCCGCCGTGCGCCTCGACGACGGCCTTGGCGATCGCGAGGCCACGTCCGCTCCCCCTGTAGCCGGCCTTCGCGCCCCTCCACCAACGCTCGAAGACGCGCGCGAGCTCGTCGGCCGGTATCCCGCTGCCGGTGTCGCTGACGGCGAAGACGACGTCCTGCCCGCTCCCCTCGGCCGCGACGGTGATCGTCCCGCCCGCCGGCGTCGCCTTCAGCGCGTTGTCGACCAGGTTCGAGAGGAGTTGCAGGATCCGATCGCGATCGCAGCTCACGACCTGAATCGGCTCTTCGATCTTCGTCTCGAGCGCCACGTTCTTGTCGCGCGCGCTCGAGGCGAACGTGTCGATGACCTCGCGGACCATCGAGGCCGGCTCGCTCCGGTCGGGCTCGATCTTGAGGTGTCCCGATTGAATGCTCGCCAGATCGAGCAGATCGCCGATGAGTCGCCGCATCCGGGCGGACGCGCGCCGGGTGATGTCGGCGCTCTTCCGTACGAGCGACTCGCTCCCCTCGTAGGAGTCCATCTTCTGGAGGAGCTCCGCCGCCATGAAGATCGAGTTGAGCGGGTTCCGGAGGTCGTGGGCGACGACGGCGAGGATCTCGTCGCGGTTTCGGATCGCGTTCTTCGCCTCCTCGTAGAGCCTCGAGTTCTCGAGCGCGCTGCTGCAGCGGTAGGCGAGCTCTCCGAGGAGGCGCAGATCGCTCTTCGTGTAGCGACGGCCGGAGTCGGAGAAGCAGACGGTCAGCGCGCCGAGGCGCTGCTCGCGGATGCTGAGCGGGAGGACGGCGATCGACACCGGGGGGACGGCGTCGAGGAGCTTCTGATCCGACGGGCTCTCCGCCGCGCCCGTCCGCCACGCCGCGTCGACCTTGGCGACGAGCTTCGTCGTCGCGTTGCGCATGACCTCGCCGACCGCGGCCTTTGGGAACATCGGCGGCGAGTCGGAGCGGAGGAGGTCGTCGAGGACGGCCTGTTTCCCGACGTCTCGATGGGCCCACGCGACGCGCCGGAGGCCCGCGCTCGAGAGCGCCACGTCGAAGAAGCACGCGTCGGCGAGCTCCGGGACGATGAGCCTCGCGAGCGCCCTGAGCGTCGTCTCCGAGTCGAGGGACGACCCCAGGATCTTGGCCGCCTCGAAGAGGAAATGCTCCGCGCGCTCGGCGCGCTTGCGATCGCTGGCGTCGCGGACGTGGCCGGTGAACGACGGCGGCCCCTCGCCTTCGACGACGCTCACCGCGATCTCCGCCGGGAACTCGGTCCCGTCGGAGCGCTGCGCCGGATACTCGACGAGCCTGCCCAGGATCGGCCCCTCTCCCGTCTCGAGGTAACGCGCGACGCCACGCCGGTGCTGATCGCGGAGGCGCGGAGGGACGATGAGGAACGCGAGATCTTTGCCAATGACGTCGGCGGCGCGATATCCGAACATCCGCTCGGCGGCGGGGTTGAACGTGGATATCTTGCCGTCGTGATCCATGACGACGATACCGTCGGTCGCGGCGTCGAGGATGGCCCGCTCGCGAGCCAGCGCCCGCTCGGTGGCGACGCGGAGGGCCCGCTCGCGCGCGCTCGCCGCGTCCGAGTACTGCTCGATGCCGGCGGCGAGGATTCGATCGATGGCCTGGTTCAGCGCCCGCGCCTGCCGCTCCGCCGGCGCGGCGCGCCCGTCGCCTCGCCCGTCGTCGTACTTGTCGTGCCAGCAACGAAGGATGCATTCCCGGAGGAGCGAGAGCTCGGTGATGAGCTGCCCGACGTCGAACCCCACGTCGAGCCGCTCGAGCGCGTGGGCCTGCGACAGCTCGACGCACGGCGGCGGCTCCCTGTCGGCGAGGAGGTCGTCCGCGACCTTGATCACGTAGTCGAGGAGCAGGCCCACCTGGTTGAGCAGCGCCGGCCTCGGCAGATCGCGGGCGATCGGCAACTTCCGCATCGCGCGCTCCCACGCCGCGATGATCTGGTCGTGTTGCTGCCGAAGAAAGGCGAATAGCTCAGCCTCATCTCCGTCTGCACGGGGATCCATCGACCCTCTCCCGACACAACCGACGACGAAGGCGTAGGGGTCCGTACCGCGTCGGCGCGCTCTTCCGCGACGTCATCGGCGCATCCAGACTCACGCTCGTGTCTCGCACTCCGGGCAATGTGGGATCCTAGGCAGCCCACGGCAAGTGTTGGAGACTGTGGCAAATTTTCCCGCACCTAGCGGCTGCCCAGCAGCCGCGTCCAGACCAAATCACGACGCCCCGGCCGCCACGGCCCCCCGTCCGCGGTCGCCGGAGCTTCACCTCGGGCGCGCCGCCGCTCTCGTCGAGTCGGCCGGCGGTGCCATGTCGAGCTACCATCGGCCGCACCGTGAAGCCTCCGCGCCCATCCCTTCGCACCGTGCTCGAGAACCTGACCGAAGATCTCGTCGACGCCGTCCTCGAGGCCATTCGAAGCGCGCTCGCTGCCGAGCCCCCCGCTTCACCGCGCGGCCGCGCCGCGAAGCGCCCCTTCGTCTTGGCCCTCGCCCCGGCGCGTCCCCGCGGCCGCCGGCAGCCGGCGCAGCGAGCACAGCGCCGAGCGTCCCAGTCCGCCGCCGCCCAGCTCGACCTCTTCGGCGCCTTGAGCGACGTCGATCCGGAAAAGATCGACCCCGCGACGCTCATCGACGATCCGGAGGCCGTGCTCGGTCCACAGTGACGGCGGGGACGCGGTACTCGAGCTGCACGAGCCCGCTCTCGAACGAGCGGCTCTCGACGAGGTCGACCCGGCCGTCGCGGCGCGCGATGAAGCCATCGAGACTGGTCGCAATGAAGACCGAGCAACGGGCGCGCACTTGGTGGCTACTCATGAACGGCACGTTACGCATGGAAGGCTCGCCGCGCGATGCACGTCGAGGTCCGGGACGCTCGGACCGAACGCGATCCTTTTGAATCTGGCGCCGGAGGCGGCGAGGCGCGATGGTGGGGCCATCGCGATGCCCCGCATCGCCTGATAGCCCGACGGAACTTCTCAGCGCGCTGCGATCCCTACGGCGGTGGGCGGAAGGCCGGCGACCGCCGAGGTCTTCGTGAGCGAGCCGTCGTCACCGACGTCGAACGCCTGAATCCCGTGGTTCCCCGCGTCGAGGAGGTAGAGGTGGCGCGTCCCGCGATCGAGCGCCATGTCGAGCGGCTTGCTCCCCGCCCCCGTCGCGGCGCTCACGCCGTCGGCCGCGGAGAGCGTGAGGTGCCCGCCCTGGGCGATGTGATATCCGGAGATGGACGCGCTGCCGGCGTTCGCCGTGAACGCGTAGCGACCGTCGCGCGTGACGACGACCCAGCACGGCGCTCCCTGGTAATCGGGGATGGACGCGCTGACCGCGGTCAGCCCGCGGTCCCGGTCGCGATCTCCATCGCCGTCGGGATCGTGGTTCCACCGATACGAGGACACCGCGCCTCGCCCGACCGCGCCGCCGAACGCCTCGGAGACGACGATCGCGCCGGCCTCCGTGATCGCGAAGCCGAACGGAGTCTGGCCGGACGACGCGATCGTCTCGGCGTCGCCGAGCGTGCCGTCGCGCCGGACCGGGAACGTCTCGAGCGCGTTCGCAGCCTTCTCCGTGACGACGATCGCGCCGCCGCGGGGATCGAACGAGACCTGCGCCGGGCCGACCGATCCGCCGCCGAGCACGCGCGTCCCGCCGCTCACGGGCGAGAGGTGGCCGCGCGCGTCGACGCGCAGGCCCGAGACGTTGTTCGGCGCGCCGGCGTTCAGCACGTACACGAGCCGATCGTGGATCGCGACGCTCACCGGCTGGGTGCCGCCCGACGACGCGCGCGAGCGGAGCGTGAGCGAGGCGCCGTCGACCTCGAAGCTCGAGACCTCGTTGCTCCCCGCGTCCACGACGACGAGGAAGCGGCCGTCATCGCTGAGCGCGAGCGCCCCTTGCGAGCCGAGGCCCGCGCCGGTGCCGAGACCGCCCGTGGCGTAGCGGCCCGCGGCCGTGAGCGAGCCGTCGCGCTCGCGGCGAAACGCGAGCACTTCGTTGCCAGCCGCAGCGTTGGTGATGGTGAACACCGCGCCGGTGTGTCCGTTCGCGCTCAGCGCCTCGTCCTCCGAGCTTGAACGCTCGGCCGACGGATCGCTCGGCGCCGCTGAGCAAGCGAGCATGGTCAAGGAAAGAGCCGGGATCGCGGCGAAGCGCCGTGCAAGCGTGATCATGAGAGACCTCCATTGTGGCGTCGACGCGGCCTCCCCTGCCGGGAGGGCGCGGACGCGGAGAGGCCTACGTACGCCGCGGACATCGGTTTCGATCGGCGGTGACGAAAAGCGAAGAGGAAGAGGTCACATTCGATGGAGCACGACTCTACCCATGACCTCCGAAACGGGCGGCGCCCAGCCACCCCTCTTCGGGCCTGCGCTCGCGCGCATTGCGCGCAGAAAGGTGAACATGGCGCTTTCGACGAACAGCAAATGGACCACGGCGTTGGCGGTCTCGATCCTCGCCTTCTTGCCGCTCGCTTGCTCGAGCAACTCGCCGAGCGACGTCGGCTCGGGGCCCGCGGTGTCGAGCGAGCAAGCGGCGTTGAGCGCGATCGAGAAGCTACCGCACCGGGACATCTGCGACCCGGCCTCGCTCCGGCCGGGCCAGGTGCGATGTCACGCCAAAGTGCGCACCGGGCCGGACGGGACGATTACGCCGTTCGCCACGCCGTCGGGCTACGGGCCGGCCGACCTCACGTCGGCGTACAAGGTGTCGGCGGGCGGCGGCGCGGGCAAGACGATCGCGATCGTCGACGCGATGGATAACCCGAACGCGGAGTCCGATCTCGCGACGTACCGCACGCAGTTCGGATTGCCGGCGTGCACCACCGCCAACGGCTGCTTCAAGAAGGTGAACGAGGACGGCGCGACGACGGGGTTCCCGGCGTTCAACAGCGGGTGGGCGAGCGAGATCTCGCTCGATCTCGACATGGCGAGCGCGATCTGCCC
>Ga0070689_100000796_pt1 | contig 19391 bp, 11 predicted proteins | sample KBSS23HmetaG_FD_64669 | JGI IMG/M metagenome (GOLD analysis project Ga0070689, IMG submission 64669) | Switchgrass rhizosphere microbial communities from Kellogg Biological Station, Michigan, USA - KBS S2-3H metaG | ecosystem: Host-associated > Plants > Roots > Rhizosphere ...
CCGGTGCGGCTCGAGATCGACCAGGGCGCGCACCCGGACATCGTCGACCGCTTCATCCGCGCGTTCCAGCTCGACGCCGACGACGTCTACTACTGCAGCGGGCCGGTCAATCTCGGCCGCCTGATGGAGCTGTACCAGACCATCGAGATCGCGGACCTGCGCGATCCGCCGGTGCAGCCGCGCAAGTTGTTCGTGTGGACCTCGCCCGACGAGATGTTCGCCGACCTGCGCGACGGCGACGTGCTGTTGCACCACCCATACGAATCGTTCTCGACCGTCGAGGACTTCGTGCGGCTCGCGGCGCGTGATCCGCGCGTGCTCGCGATCAAGCAGACGATCTACCGGGCCGGCAGCAAGAGCCCGATGATGGACGCGCTGATCGAGGCCGCGCAGCAGCGCAAGCAGGTCACCGTCGTCGTCGAGCTGAAGGCGCGCTTCGACGAGGAGGCCAACATCCAGTGGGCGCGGCGCATGGAACAGGCCGGCGTGCACGTGGTCTACGGCATCGTCGGCATGAAGACGCATGCGAAGGTGACGATGGTGGTCCGCCGCGAGGACGACGGCATCAAGCGCTACTGCCACATCGGCACCGGCAACTACAACCCGACGACGGCGCGGCTCTACACGGACGTCGGCCTGCTGACCGCGCGCGCCGACGTCGGCGAGGAGGTTGCCGAGACCTTCAACATGATCACCGGCTACGCGCGCGTGCCGCCGATGGAGCACCTGCTGGTTGCGCCGTTCACGCTGCGCGACCGCGTGCTCGCGCTGATCGCGCGCGAGATCGAGAACAAGCGCGCCGGCAAGCCGGCCGGCATCCGCGCCAAGCTCAACAACCTGGCCGACCCGCAGGTGATCCTGGCGCTCTACGAGGCATCGCGTGCCGGCGTGCAGATCCAGCTGTGCGTGCGCAGCATCTGCATCCTGCGCCCCGGCGTGCCGGGCCTCAGCGAAAACATCACCGTCAAGGCGATCATCGACCGTTTCCTCGAGCACAGCCGCGTCTACTACTTCGAGAACGGCGGCAACCCGCTGGTCTACCTGTCCTCGGCCGACTGGATGGTCCGCAACCTCGACCGCCGCGTCGAAGTCGCAGCGCAGATCCACGACCCCGAACTCAAGAAGCGCGTCCTCGACGAGGTGCTCGGCCTGTCGCTCGCCGACAACGTCAAGGCCCGCCGCGTGCTGGCCGACGGCCGCAGCGAGCGCATCGCGCGCGCCGACGGCGAGGCCGCGATCCGTTCGCAGCTGGCGCTGCTCGACCTCACGCAGCGGCAGGCGGAGCCGCCGGCCGAGGGCGGCTCGCCGCAGCAGAAGAAGTCGCGCAAGAAGCGGCAGCGCTGAAGAGCCACCGCGGCACTTCACCGCGGCACGTCACTGCGGCACGCGGCCGAGCGGCGTGCAGTACTTCCACTTGTCCCAGAGCGAGTTCTGGTCGCCGACCGGCCACAGCAAGTGCGCGTAGCGCAGCGCGCGCGCGCGCACGCTCGTGTGCGGCGACCAGTCGGCCAGCGTGTAGAGCCCGCCGATCAGGAACGTGTGCGCGCCGCCGAGCGGCGAGTCGCCGAACTGCGCGCGGTACGGCGGCGCATCCCAGAAGCTGGGCGGCACCTGGTTGCCGTTGTAGCTGAACGGCACGTAGTAGCGCAGGCCGTCGACGACGAAGCCGAAGTACGGATCGCGGAAGTTGTGCACCCACGAGTACTCGACGGTCGTCGCGACGTCCTCGGCGATGCGCATCAGCACCGGATCGTTGAAGTGGCGGTAGGCGCCCAGGTAGCCGTACAGCACGGCGCCGTGCTGCCACGGCATGAAGAACTCGTTCGGCGTCGGATAACCGGTCTGCGGGTAGCTGCCCTGGATGCACAACACGCGGCTCGGGTGCGTCTTCTTGCGCTGCGCGTCGACGATCTCGACCGCGCGGCGCATCGCGTACTGCTTGATCGAGTCGTCGCCGGTCGCGAGGTAGACCTGCACGAAGCTCTGCATGCACCAACCCTCGGCGCGCGCCGGCGAGATGCCGGCCGTGAACGCGTTGCGGAGCCGCATCACGCCCTTCAGGCACTGGCCGACCTGCGCCAGTTCCGCCTTCGCCCACTCGTCACCGCTGATCGACCAGTAGTCGAACAGCGAGTCGCTGCTCCAGTGCTCGTTGTCGTAGGCCTCCCACCCGTGTGCGCGCGCCTGGCCGACCCACAGCGTGCGGTAGCCGGGCCACGGGTCGTTGGCCCACAACGCGCGCCGGCCGAACGTCTCGTGCGACAGATCGCGCGAACCGGGGAACAGCGGCACGCCCTCCCACAGCATGACGTCCTGTTCGGCGCCGATCGCGATGCCGTTCATGTGGTACGGCCGCATCGCCTGCACCCACGCGAGCTGCTCCAGCTTCTGCAGCAGCTTCGGGTAGTTGCCCTGGATCGCGTGCGCGAGGTCGGGCGACAGCGGTGTATTGCGCGGCGTGCCGGTCGTGCCGGTGTGCTGGATCTCGCCGTGCGAGCCCCAGGTGCCGAAATGGCCGGCGCCGTTCCAGCCGAGGTAGTCGGCCGCCGCACGCGAGGTCGCGTCGACCGGGCCGTCGATCGGCCCGCCGATGAGGCCCGCGCCCGCGGTGTCCTGCCAGGTGCGCAGCGTCGCCAGCGGATAGAGCGGCTCGTTGGTCATCGCGTCGGCCGTCGTGCGCCAGCGATCGCGCTCCGCCGCCGGCGCGCTGCCGTCCTCGAAGCGCAGCACGAAGCGGTAGCGGCGCATCTGGCCGTCCTCGAGCCAGGTGCTCGCCATCACGGGGAACAGCCACAACCCGCCACCGACATCGATCGGCGCGCCGATGCCCTCCTGCACCGGCCGGTACGCTGCCGCACCGGCGATGCCCTTGACGAGGAACCCCGCCGACAACACGTCGACGACGCCGAGCGGATGCATGTTCGGGTCCGGGCTGGAGCCCGACAGGCTGTCGAGGCCGCCATAGTCGTTGCCGAGGAGCCAGTCGACGAGCAGCACCGGCGCGTCGTGGAACTCGGTCACGTAGAACGTCGAGGTCAGGTAGTCGCGGCCGATGCCCGGCCCCGCGAAGATCTGGTGGTAGACGCGATGACGCCGCACCTGCACCAGCGGCGACGACTGCAGCACCTCGCCGGCGCCCGTCGCATAGCCGCGGTAGATCGAATGGAAGGTGTCCTGCAGGTCGGCGCCGATCTGCAAGCCCGGCGCCGCGGCCTGCACCCACGCATTCGGCGTGAAGGCGCCGGCCAACGGTGTCAGACCGGCCTGCACGCGATAGGTGCGTGCCGCGCCGGCGGGCAGCGTGTCCGTGAACTGCGCCTGCGCCATGCGCACGGTCCCGTCCGGCCAGCGCTGCATGATCTGCCATGCCGTCGGATGATCGACGACACCGACGTCGGCGAGGTCGGAGTAGCCGCCCTGCGGGAACGGCACCGAAGCGCGCACCGTCTCGGTGCGATCGGTGGCCGCACTGTTCTGCACCGTGAACTCGAGCGGGATCGCGCGCGGATCGGAAGACAGCGGCGGCCCGCCGCCGCTGGTGTCGTCGCCCGTCGAGCCGAAGCTGGCGCCGCAGGCGCCGAGCACCAGCAAGCCGGCGATCGTCGCAGAATGCCGCAGTCCGTGCTGAGTCGATTGCGAACGCATGTCTTCCCACCGCCGCGTGAGCGGCGTCCCTTCCCGGTTGAACGCCGCCTCTTCGTCGCGAGTCTGGACGCCCTGAACCGAGGGCGAGCGCTCCGTCTCGTTCTGGCGCGCGGCCGTGACATGGCACGGCTCGGATCGGGACGCGCGACGTTCAATCGCGCAACTGCAACACCGCGGCGCCGCGGCTGCTGAACACCGACGCGAAGCGCTGCGGCTGCGCGGCGACCAGTGCCGCGGCGATCGACTCGCCGAACTCGAACTCGCGCGCACCCGTGCGGCCGGTGCGCGGGACGCAGCACACGAGGTAGTCGAGCCGGTTCGCAACCGCCCAGTCGGCCACCTCGGCCGCCGACTGGCGTCGGGTCCGCAGCTGCAGGTCGTCGGCGACGAAGACGACGTTGCCGAACGGTTCGCCGAGCAACGGGAAGAAGGCTATGCTGCCGTGGATGCCGACGCGCTTGCCGGCGATGTTGCGGTGCACGAACGCGCAGACCGGGCCCCAGCCGCGATCGCTGACGGCATCGCGATAGCCGAGGTCGGTGTCGTACTGCGCGCCGGCGCGGAACTGCTGCAGCGCAACCGCGACCGGCACCAGGACCAGCAGCAGCGCCGCGGCTGGGAACGGCAGGAACGGCGGGCGCCGTCCCGCCGCGGCCAGTCGCGCGCGCGACGGCGCGAAGCCGATGGCGGCCGTCGCCGCTGCCGCGAGCGCCAGCAGCAGCGCACAGAAGCGCGTCGCCCCGAACAGGCCCACGGCGACGCATGCGACGAGCGCAACGTCCCAGACCGGCAGCCGCGGGCCGAGCCAGGTCAGTCCGACGACCGTGGCAGCGGCGGTGCAGCACGACCACGCGATCAGGTAGCGGTGCACGTGGGCGTCGAACCCGGGCACGCTGAACGGGTGGTGCAGGAACGCCACCAGCAGCACCGTCGGCAGCACGACCGGCACGAGCACCGTGCGCCAACCGACCCGCGCGCAGCGCGCGCCGACCGCCGCGAGCAGCGGCCCGATCGCGATCAACGCCACCAATGGCCCGTGCGCATCGACGAACTGGTGGGCAGAGTCGAGCAGCGGGGCGAGGTTCCAGCCCAGCCGGGTCGGTGCGAAGTAGTCGGGCCCGAGGGGGCCGTCGAACAGGTGCGCGCCCAGGAAGTCGATGCTCGCCGGATGGAACGGGTTGCCGAACGCGAGCAGGTTGCGCGCGTACCACGGTCCGGCGACCAGCGTCGCCGCCGCGGTCGTCGACGCGAACCCGCGCGCGCCGCCGCAGCGCCGCAGCCCCCATTGCACAGCGGTCACCGCGACCACCGCCAGCGCGTACCCCGGCCCCGAGAACTTCGTCGCCGCCAACGCGCCGAGCGCGAGCCCGGCCAGTACCGCATCGCCGCGTCCGGCGCCGGCGAGCCAGCGCGACGTGAACAAGGCCGACAGCGCGAACGCGATTGCGAGAGCGAGGTCGTTGCCCTGCGTGGTCAGCGCTGCGAGTACGATCGGCGTGGTGACCGCATAGGCGCCGGCCGCCAGCGCGAGCCCGCCGCGCGCCCCCCACGAGCGCGCCACCGCGTAGACGGCGAGCGCAAGCAGCGGGAACTCGACGACACCGAGCAGCGCCAGATGTTCGTTGCCGAGCGGCAGCGACAGGAACGCGAGGATCGACTCGCGGAAGCCGGGATAGCCGCGCGCGATCAGCGGGATCGCGTCGATCGGAGCGATCGAGCCCGTGCGCACGTACTCGGCCGCCATCGGCAGGTGGTACCACATGCTGTCCGCGTCCTGCACCGTGAAGCGCACCTGATTGAGCGCGACGAGACCGGTGCCGCAGACGGTGAGCACGACGGCGGCGACGGGCCACCACGCGACTTCGCCTCCGCCCACGGCGCGCGCCACGACCTGCGCGAGCGTTCGCGGCGGGAGGCGCAACCTGCGCACCATCAGGTGCAGCAGACCGAGCCACGGGCCCACCACCGGCAGGCCGAAGCAACCGACGAGGCCCGGCCAGGCGACGGTCGCGGCGGCGATCGTCTCGCCGACCAGCGCGGCAGCGAGCAGGAACACGGTGACCGACGCCTCGGGCACCAGCTGCGACGCGATGCGCCACGCGGCGTCCGCAACGACGTAGACGAACAGGCTCCAGGCCACCGCGGCGATCGGGCCAGGCATCGCAGTCGCTGTGGCGGCGAGGCAACAACCGAAGGCCACTGCGATCGCAGCCGGATCGCGGACGCCGCTGCGCGGTGCGGCACCATCGGTCAGGACCGGCGGCGGCGGTGGCGCAAGCAACCTGCCGCGCGCGGCTTCCCATGCCGGATCGTGTCGCGGTTCCGGCATGGCCTCAGTCGTGCCGTCACCGCGCCCTGCTGCAACCGCAGGCGCGCACTCGGTGTCGTTTGCCCGTCAGGGGCGGGAATGGGTCGAGAACTCGCACGTCACTGGCCCTGGCCGCCGCGGCACCTGCGCCGTCGACGCCGAGCCATTGCGACCCTACGCCGCGTGTGCGGTGGACTGGCCGGAGATCGTTGCGATGAAGCGCTCGTGGCGCGTCGTCAGCACTCGCCCACCGACGGGCGTCGAGCGGCGCCACGCGTCAGCACACCAGTCGTCAACCGATGCACCGTCCCCCTGAAACGAACAAGCCCGCCAGCAACTCGCGCTGCCGGCGGGTCTTGAGTGGCGAGGGCGACGGGGGTCGAACCCGCAACCACCGGATCGACAGTCCGGTACTCTAACCAATTGAGCTACGCCCCCACGCCGTTGATGGGCAGCGGATGCTAGCGGCGAGGGGGGCGTTTGCAAGCGCAGAAGGTGACGGCCCCGAGCGACCTGCGGCGCAGCTGCAGGGTTCGCATCCGGCATGGCAGCCGAGGCTTCCTCGCTCCCGACGGGCTCGATAAAAAAGGCCGGCCGCCGGGTCACCCCGGCAGCCGGCCGCCACTCTTCGCTCTCTCGTGTCTGGCAACCGGCGCTTGGATTCGGCGCCGTCTCGCGGGGGCACCGCGCCGACTGCCGGGCGAGAAGTAGGACGCCGCCGCGAACCCCACAATGCCCCGACCGCCGGCACCGGCAGCGACACAAGGACCGACACCGCTGCGGCTCGGTTTCGCCGGCCTTCCGAACACGCCGGACCTGCACCTGTCCGTCGACGGCATGACGAGGTCAGGACCGAACTTGTCGCACTGGCCAGGGAATCGCACGCCGGCCTACTGGAAGGCTGACCTCAGCACGGGGATCTGCCTGTCGTTCGCGCGCGCCGAACCCGCAGTGCAGCGGGACTTCCTCGCGGGCGCGGAAGTCGTGCTCAACGACCACTATGACACCGATGGCTTCGGCTCGCTGCTCGCGATCCTGCGCCCCGACATCGCGTTCGCGCGTGAGGAATTGGTACTCACGGCGGCCGCGACCGGCGACTTCGGCGTGCTGCTCACCTGGCGCGGCTTCGCGATCGATCGCGTGGTCGCGAGGCTCGCCGAGCCGGAGTCCCCGGTCGCGCGCGAGTTTGCGGGGCTGGCCGGCCCCGCGCGCAGCTTCGCGCGCTACCGCTGGTTGCTCGAACATGCCGAAGCGGTGCTCGACGCACCGCAGCAGTTCGCGGCAATCTACGCCGAAGAGCTGAGTCTCGTGCAGACCGAGATCGACGCCGCGCGCCGCGGCGCGTGCGAACGGCGTCTGCACGCCGAACTCGGCTTCGCGACCCTGCGCACACGCGGCGCCGTGCACCGCATGACGCTGAACACGCTCGCCGCGGCGTTCCGCGTGCTGCACCAGATCGTGACCCCGGACGGCGTGCTGCACCGCTACCACGACCGCACGGAGAGCTGGTTCGAACTCGTGACGTTCCGGGCGCCGCCACGACGTGACCTGCGGCCCCTGTGCGAACGCCTGCGCGGGCTCGAACCGGATCGCGACGGCGCGCGCTGGTGCGTCGACCCACCGACCGAGCCGATCCCGGAGCTCTGGTTCGGCGTGCCCTCGACGCAGCAGTACGGCGCCGTGACCCGCGAGCTGCGGCCGAGCAGGCTCGCCGCCGACGCCGTGGAACACGAGTTCGTGCGGTTTTTCGCGGAGCCCGCGTGAAGGAGCGCTGGCGATCGCCCGCGGCACGCGGCGCCATCGCGCTGCTCGCCGTGCTCCTGCTCGGTGCGGCTTGGAACGGGCACGGCGCGTTCTTCCGCCACAGCCTGCACCTGACGCTGTGGGACTCGGTCAGCGTCGTCGGCCTGGTCGCGATCGGCCAATGCCTCGTGATCCTGTGCGGCGGCATCGACCTGTCGGTCGGCGCGGTGCTGGCGCTGTGCGGCACGACGTTCGGCGGCCTGCAGCTGATGGCCGGCTGGCACGTGCTGCCGGCCGCGCTCGCCGCGCTCGCGCTCGGCGCCGCGTTCGGCGCCGGCACCGGTTGGCTGATCGCGCGCTGGCGGCTGCAGCCGTTCCTCGCCACGCTGGCCGCGATGGTGATCGCGCGCGGCCTCGCGCGCTTCGTGCCCGAACTGGCCGGCAAGCCGGCGGGCAGCAAGTTCATGCCGCCGGGCGCCGCGGTGCCGGAGTCATGGCAGTGCTTGAGCGGCCACTCGCTGCTCGGCCTGCCGACGACCGGGCTGCTGTGGCTGCTGGTCGCCGCGTCGACCTGGGCGTTCGTCGGCCACACGGTGCCGGGCCGCCATCTGCTCGCGATCGGCGGCAACGAGGAGGCCGCGCACCTGTCGGGCGTCGCGACGCGCCGCACCAAGGTGCTCGTCTACGCGCTGTGCGCGCTGCTCGCCGCGCTCGCCGGCGTGTGCACCGTCGCGCGCGACGGCTTCGGCGATCCGGGCGCCGGCGAACAGTACGAACTGAAGGCGATCGCCGCCGTCGTCGTCGGCGGCACGAGCCTGCAGGGCGGTCGCGGCGGCATCGGCCTCGCGGTGCTCGGCGTGTTCACGCTCGGCTACATCGACCGCATCCTGAGCATCAACAGCGTCGCCGCGCACTGGCAGCTCGTGATCCAGGGCGCGATCATCCTCGCCGCGGTACTGCTGCAACAGCGTCGGCGCTGACGGCGCCGCAACCGGATCGAACGGTCGCCTGGCCCTGGCGCGCACGGCGCGCGGCCTCCATCATCGCGCGCGAGGTCGCCGCATGCTCCGTCTCCGTTCCACCGCCGCGATCGCGCTCGCGATCGCTTGCCTGCCTGCTGCGTTCGCCAGTTGTGGCAGCGACGCGCCCGCCCTGCTCGTCAGCGCCGACGGCAAGTACCGCGTGGCGTTCATCGGCGAGGGCAAGTGGATCGAGACCGAGGGCCGGCAGCAGATGGAGGCCGCGCTCGCGCGCCTGCCGCAGATCGACCTCGTCTACGCGCACAACGACCCGATGGCGCACGGCGCCGCGCTGGCGGCGCGGCAGCAGGGTCGCACCGGCATCCGCTTCATCGGCGTCGACGGGCTCGCGCACGAGGGCCGGCGCTACGTGCAGGACGGCCTGCTCGACGCCACGTTCGAGTACCCGACCTGCGCGGCCGCCGCGCTGGACCTGGCGCTGCTGGCGTGCCGCGGCGTCGCGACGCCGGGCGCGCAAATGCCTGCGGTCGCTGCCAGGCGCGCCTACCTGGTCGGCACCAGCGCGTTCTCGCGCGACAACCCAGCCGGCGAACCGCAGCCCGGCCCCGCCGACATCGCGCTGCTGACGCTGCGGCGGCAGCACGCGGCATTGCTCGATGCCGGCGAGGGCGCCCCCGTGAAGATCGGCATGGCGCAGTGCAACGACGCCGAGCCATGGCGCGAGGCGATGCGCGAGGACATGAAGGCCTGGGCCCAGGCCCACCCGTTCGTGCAGTTCGACTACCGCGACGCCGCGAACGACACGCAGAAGCAGCGCGACATCGTCGCGGACTTCACGGCGCAGGGCTTCGACGCGATCGTCGTGTCGCCGAAGGAGTCGCTGGCACTCGCGCAGGTGTGCAAGGCCGCGATCGCGAAGGGCATCAAGGTCATCGTGCTCGACCGCGAACTCGGCAGCGACGACTTCACCTGCTTCGTCGGCGGCGACAACGTCCAGATCGGCCGCCTGGTCGGCCAACGGATCCGCCAGCTGCTGCCGCAGGGCGGCACCATCGTCGAGATCCAGGGGCTGATGACGTCGAGCCCGGCCCAGGAACGGCATCGCGGCTTCGTCGAAGGCCTGCAGCTCGCCGCGCCGCCACGCTGACGGCGGTCGCGCGCGCAGCCGGGGCTTTCCGGAGTACTCCCGGCGATGTCAAGTATGCTTGACATGGTCGCGATGGTCGAATTGTCCGTTCGCGAGAAGAGCATCTGCGGCTCGCTGGTCGCGGTGCTCGTGATCGCCATTGCCTACTTCTGCCGCACCGCGTCGTGGATCGCCGCCGACGCCGTCGATCCCGGCGAAGTGGCCGGTCTCAGCGTCGGCGCGCTGATCCTGCTGATCGCGGTGCAGCTCGTGTTCCAGGGTCTGCTCGCGCTCGCATCGCGCGACGATCCGACCGACGAGCGCGACCGGCTGATCGCGGCGGTCGCGAGCCGCAACGCCTACATCGTGCTGCAGGTCGGCCTGTGGCTCGTCATCTGCCACATCGTCGCGGCCATGGCGATGCAGCACACGGCGGCGGCGCGCTGGTTCGCGCCGTTCGCGACGGCGCAGCTCGGGCTCCTCGCTGCGATCGCGGCGGAGCTCGCCAAATACTGCTCGCAGCTCGTCTACTACCGGCGCGGCATCTGACGTGGCCGGCCAGCAGATCGAGAACTGCATCCGCGAACTGCGGCGGCGGCACGGCGACATGACGCAGCAGCAGCTCGGCGACACGATCGGCGTGACGCGCCAGACCGTCATCGCCATCGAGAACAGCAAGTACTCGCCGTCGCTGGCGACCGCGTTCGCGATCGCCGCAGTGTTCGGCGTGCGCGTCGACGAGGTGTTCCGCGCGCCGCAGCGCCCGCGGCGCGGCTGAACGGGCCGCCGGCGGCCGAACCTGCGACACGTCGCCGGCGCCAGCGGCTACCGTTGGGCCCGTGAAGTCGCGCCGCCTCGTCGCTGTCCTCGCGCTGCTCGCCGCCCTGGTCGGCGCGTTCGTGTGGTGGAACAACCGCCCGCTGCAGCCGCAGCCCGGGCCGACCGCGGCGCCGCCGTCGTCGAGCGCACCGGCGCCGGCGCAGGCGGCGGTGCCGGCGACCGCCGACGCCGACCGGCCCGATGCGCGCACGACCGTCGACACCGATCCGAACGCGCCGTCGTTCACCGTGCGCGGCCACGTGCTGGCCGCGCCGCGTCACCCGATCGGCGGTGCCGAGGTCGTCGCGCACGCGGGCAAGCCCGACGACCGCGGTGGCTTCCTGACGATGATCGGGGCGACGCACGCCGGCGGACCCGGCCCCGAGGACGTGCCGATCCGCGCCGGTGGCGAAGTGCTCGCGCGCGCCGCGGTCGCCGCGGACGGCACCTTCACGCTGACGGCGCGTTCGCCGCACCTGCGGCTGGCGCTCGAACACGACCTGTACGGGCTCGCCCTGCCGGAGATCGTGCACGTGTCGCCCACGACGCGCAGCGCCGAAGTCGTGCTGGCGCCCTACCTCGGCGGTTGTCTGCGCGGCCGCCTGCTCGGCGGTGACGCGCGCGGGATCCGCGGCATCCGCCTGTCGGCGCGCCCCGATCCGCTGGCGGTGCTGCGCGACCCGAAGGGCTTCCTCGGTTCGATCGCGCGCTCCGCGAGCCCGCCCGTGCAGCCCGCCGCCGACGGCACGTTCTCGTTCCGCGCCGTGACGCCGGGCGCCTGGCTGAACCTGTTCGCCGCCGGCGACGAGTTCAGCGGCCGCACGACGCAGCCCGCGCTGGAGCCCGGCGAGACGCGCGACGTGGCGCTGCCCATCGCGCGCGCGCTCGACCTCGAGGTCCGCGTCGTCGACGGCCAGGACCGGCCGGTCGCAGACGTCCACGTCGCGGCGCGACCCGACGACGACGGCGGCCCGGACGCGATGGCGCGCGAACTCGGCGCCGCGCGCGGCACGACGGCGGCCGACGGCACGCTGCGGCTGCGCGGTCTATGCGCCGGCAACTGGCAGCTGCGCGCGAACGCGCCGGGTTTCCTGCAGGCAACCGCGACCGCCGCCGTGCCCGCCGACGGGCCGGCGCTGCTGCACATCAGCCGCGGCGCGTCGATCCGCGGCACCGTCGTCGACCACCAGGACGCGCCGGTCGCGGGCGCCCATGTCGCGACGATGCCGAGCCTGGAGGTGCCCATGCTCGGCGACCTGTCGGCGCAGATGGGCCTCGACGTGCTCGCCGCGGAGGCGCAGGACGGCGTACCGACCGACGCCCAGGGCACCTTCGAGCTCACGGGCGTCGACGACGGCGCGCGAGTCACGGTCATCGCAGTGCATCCGGACCACGCGGTCGGGATCGCGCGCGGCGTGACCAGCGGCACCGGCGACGTCCGCATCGTGCTGCCGCCCGCGCACACGCTGACGGTGCGCGTCGTCGCCGACGAGGACGGCACGCCGCTGCACGCGTTCACGGTCGAACTGCGCACGACCATGTTCGCGATGTTGGAGCGCGCCGTGCGCACGGTCAGCGTCGCCGATGCCGCGGATGGCACCGCGCGACTCGAGGGCCTGCCGGGCGGCTCGTTCACGCTCGCCGCACACGCGGAGGATCGCAGCGAGGCCACGGCGGCGGTGTCGCTGGAGGCGACCGCGACCGACGCGCCGGCCACGCACGAACTGCGGCTGCCCCGCGCCGCGAGCCTCAGCGGCCGCGTCGTCGACGAACACGGCGACGGCATCGGCGGCGCGCTCGTGCAGCGCAGCCGCGGCGGCATCCGCGACAACCCGGTGCTCGCGATGATGCAGGGCGGCGAGGACACCGTGCGCTGCAACCGGCGCGGCGAGTTCCGGCTCGGCGGCGTCGCGCCCGGCCGCCTGCAGCTGGCCGCCACTGCCGACGGCTTCGCCGGGGCCAAGTCCGCGCGCATCGAGGTCGGCGTCGGCCAAGCGGTCGCCGACGTCGTGATCACGCTCGACCACGGCGGCAGCATCGACGGCGTCCTGCGCACGATGCGCGGCGACCAGGCCGACGAATTCAGCGTGATCGTGCAGAACGAGGCCACGCAGAAGACGGCGCCGTGCCGGCCGGGGGCCGACGGCCACTTCCGCGCCGACAACCTCGAGCCCGGCCGCTACCAGGTCCAGGCCATGCACCCCTCGGCGATGCGGCTGATGCAGCACGCCGGCGAAGTCGATCCGACGCGCGGCTTCGACATGAAGGGCATCATCGCGAGCATCTCGGAGTCGACGGTCAGCCAGCGCTGCGTCGTGCGCAGCGGCGAGGCGACCGCGGTCGAACTCGACGCCAGCGACCTCGGCACCGGCACGCGCCTGTCGCTGCGCGTGACGATCGGCGGCGAGCCGCTGCAGAACGGCATCGTCGAGGCGATGATGGTCGACGACGGCCGGCTGCGCATCGGCTTCCTCGACGGCGGCGAGGCGACGTTCGCGGCGCTGCGACCGGGGCGCGTGCGCGTGCAGGTGCGCACCGGCATGACGATGGCGCCGGTCGGCGAGCCGCGGTTCGTCGACGTGCCGATGGGCATCGATCATCACCGCGCGACGCTCGAACTGCCCGGCGGCGAACTGGCGGGACGCGTCGTCGACGCCGACGGCCGGCCGCTGGGCTCCGTGCTGGTGCGGCTGCTGCGCAGTGGCGGTGCCGACGACGAGGTGTTCGGCACCGCGATCACCGACGGCGGCGGTGCGTTCGCGTTCCGCGCGCTGCAGCCCGACAGCTACGGGCTGGTCGCCGCCGACGCGCTGCTGCAGCGCACCGCGGAGGGCGCGGCGTCGCGTGTCGACGCGATCCGGCTCGGCGACGGTGAACGGCGCACCGACATCGTGCTGCACGCGCAACCCGCGGCCGGCGCCGCGGTCACGGTCACCGGCAGCGACGGCGCGCCGCTGCCGGGAGCCATGCTGCTCGCGGTGGACCCCGACGGGCGCCCGCTGGGCAACTTCGCGCTCGCCGTGACCGGCAGCGACGGCAAGGCGCATCTCGGCGGCCTGCCGCAGGGCGCGCTGCGCATCGCGGGTCGCGCCACCGGCTTCGCGCCCGACGTGTCCGCGGTCCTTGCCGCCGAACCGGGCCGGAGCCTCGACGTGACGCTCGCGCTGCCGCGCGGCACGCGGGTCGCGGTCGAAGCCCGCGCACGCGACGGCACGCCGCTCGCGGGCGCCACGATCCGGGCGCGCTGCAACGGCGGACCGTGGCTGCCGTCGATGCTGCTGCTCGAGAACAACGGCGCCGGCGGCCGCTTCGAACTCGGCCGCCTCGCACCCGGCGCGTGGGAGTTCCGCATCGAGCATCCGGCGTCCGGCACCTTCACGATCGCCCGCACGATCGGCGACGGCGCCGCGGTGACGATCCTCGCGACGCCGCCGTGAAAGCCGCCGACCGGCACGCCGCCGACTCTGCGCGACTCGCGGCGGCCGACCTGCTATAGGTGTCGCCCCGTATGGCTTCGCCCGATCTCCCGCTGCTCGAGTTCGTCGCCCGCAACTACAAGAACTTCAACTCGCGCGCGCTGCGCGACGCGCTGTTCGCGTACTGGGACCACGTGCGTGCCGGCGGCCGCATGTTCTGGGCCCTCGCCGGCGCGATGTCGTCGGCGCAGCTCGGCATCACGCTCGCGCCGGCGATCCGCAAGGGCCTCGTGCACGGCATGTCGGTCACGGGCGCGAACCTCGAGGAGTCGCTGTTCCGCCTCGTCGCACACGACAGCTACCGCGACTTCCCCGAATACCGCTACTTCACCAAGCAGGACGACACCAAGATCCTGCAGCAGCGCATGCGCCGCGTGACCGACACCAGCATCCCCGAGGACGAGGCGTTCCGCGCGGTCGAGAAGATCCTGGTGCCGATGTGGCACAAGGCGACCGCGAAAGGCGAGCGCCGCTTCTGGCACGAGTACTTCTACGAGCTCGTGAAGAAGCTCGGCAGCGAACACCTCGAGGGCGACCCGCGCGCGTGCTGGCTGCTCGCCGCCGCCGAGCAGAACCTGCCGTTGGTCGTGCCCGGCCACGAGGACTCGACGTTCGGCAACATCTTCGCGTCGCACGTCAAGGGCGGCGAATGCAGCGCCAACATCGTCAAATCGGGCATCGAGTACATGGCGCAGTTCTACGACGACTACCGCACGCTCGCGAAGGCCAGCGCCACCGGCGGCAAGGGCCTCGGCTTCTTCCAGATCGGCGGCGGCATCGCCGGCGACTTCCCGATCTGCGTGGTGCCGTCGCTGAAATACGACCTGCGCGAGCAGGTCGCGCCGTGGGCCTACTTCTGCCAGATCAGCGACTCGACGACGTCGTACGGCTCGTACTCGGGCGCGACGCCGAACGAGAAGATCACGTGGGACAAGCTGACCGAGCAGACGCCGATGTTCGTGATCGAGTCCGACGCGACGATCGTCGCGCCACTGATGCTCGGCGCATTGCTCGAGTGCATGCGCGCGCCGAAGGCGGCCGACGAGATGATCGCGAAGACGCGTCACGACCTCAAGAAGTCCGCGCACAAGTAGGCGCGCGCAGCCGCGCCGGCCGGCCCGCTATGCTGGCAGAATGAACCGCAACGCGCCGCGCGCGCATGCGTCCGTGAAGGCAGTCGCACTCGCGAGCATCGCCCTCGTACTGCCCCAGTGCAGTCGGCCCGACGCGGTGCTGTCGTTGCCGGCCGGCGCCGTGCTCGTCGTGCGCGCCGCCGATCCGGCGATCGCGCGCCAGCTGGCACGGATGTTCGGCGCCACGCCGAACGACGCGACGACGCCGCAGCTCGTCACGGTGCGCGCCGATCGCAGCGTCATCGTCGCCGACGCCGCCGACGACCGCTGCTGGCTGAGCGCGACCGTGGACCCGGCGGCGCTGCTCGCGGCCTTCGCCGGCGAAGTCGATCGCGTCAAGGCGATGGCGCGCGGCGTGCTCACGCTGGCCATGGGCAAGGATGGCGCCGGGCTGGCCGACGACATCCTCACGATCCCGCAGCAACTGCACCGCATGACGCTGCGCATCCGCGGCAGCCCGCTGGACCGCAACGGCAGGGGCACGACCATCGTCGCCGTGCTCGAGCCCACGTCGGGCAGCGCCTTCGCCGACTTCCTCGCGGCACTGCGACCCAACGACGCCGGCGCGCCGGTGCTGCCCGGTGCATCGCGCGCGGCGGCCAGTGCCCAGTTGAGCGTGGCTCTCGACGCCGCGCCGGCGTCGTGGGTGGCAACGAGCATGCGCCTCGTGCCATACCCGGCCGAACTGCGCGCAACCATCACGAGCCTCTCCGAGCGGATGGCGCACTGCTTCGATGGCACGATGGCCGTGACCTTCGGCTCCGAAGGGGGCGGCTCGTTGGCCGCTGGTCTGCGCGATGCGCCCGGCATGACGAGCCTGATGGCGGGCGACGACTATCGGCGCGTCATGTCGACGGCGCCGACCATCGGCGGACTCCGCGCGGAAGTGGACTTCGCGCCGCAGGCGTTCGTGCACCGCGGCGCCACCTTCACGCGCACGACCAGCTTCCTGGACGAGACCGGTCCGTTGCTGCGCGACGGCAAGCTGGTGAGTTCGTTCGGCGTCGCCGGCAACTGGATGGTCGGCACCTACAACGGCGACGACGCGGCGACCAGGGCGATCGCCGACACCGCGCTCGACGGCGGCATGAAGCGCGTGCGACTCGGCGACGGCGTCGTGCTGCGTCTGTCGCTGGACCTGCAGAGCGTCCTCGGTGCCTTCCTGCCTCACCAGGTCCCCGGCATGCCGCAGGGTCTCGACCTCACGGTCGTCTGCACCGGTCACGCGCTGCAATTGGACATCCGCCTCGACTGAGAGCCCGCGAGAGAAACCAGCATACGGGCTCTCAGATTGCTCCTGGTGGCCACCTTCGCGGCCACGCAGAGAGTTTCGAAACTGATTGTTCCTCACTCTCTGAGATCTGCGCGCACCCTCTTGCCACGCTCGGGGATTCTGGCGACGAACGTTCCGCCCGCTGATCAGCCACACTACCGGCCATGCGCACACGCCCCCGCTGTGTCCTCGCCCTCGTCGTCGCCCTGACCGGCGCTGCCCTGACCGCTGCTCGCGCACCTGCCCAGTCCCCCGCCGGTGATTGGACCGGGTCGATCGCGGTGCCCGGCTCGCCGCTCGAGGTCAAGGTGCACCTCGAGCAGACAGGCGGCAGCTGGCGCGGCAGCATCGACATCCCCGCGCAGGGTGCCGAGGCGCTGCCGCTCGAACGCATCGCGGTCGACAAGGCCGAGGTCACGTTCGCGATCGCCGGCGTGCCGGGCAAGCCGACGTTCCGCGGCGCTCTCGACGCGGCCGGCGGCAAGCTGGCCGGCGACTTCACGCAGGGCGGCGGGGAGATGACCTTCGCGCTGCAGCGTGCCGACGCCGCCGCGGCGGCCAGCGCCGCAGCCACTGTGGACCGACTCGCCGGCTACGACGACTGGCTCGGCTCGGTGCGGCAGCAGTTCCACGTGCCCGGCTGCGCGATCGCGGTCGTCAAGGACGACCGCCTGCTGACGACTTTCGCCAGCGGCGCGCGCGACACCGAACGCGACCTGCCGGTCACCGCCGACACGCTGTTCGCGATCGGCAGCAGCACCAAGGCGTTCACGACGTTCGTGCTGGCCACGCTGGTCGACGACGGCAAGCTCGACTGGGACCGCCCCGTGCGCACCTGGCTGCCCGAGTTCGCACTCGCCGACGAGAACGTCGCCGCGCACCTGACGCCGCGCGATCTCGTCACGCACCGCAGCGGCATGCCGCGGCACGACCTGGTCTGGTACGGCGCCGAGTTCACGCGCGCCGAGATGGTCGCGCGCATGCGCTGGCTGCCGTTGAACAAGGACCTGCGCACGGACTTCCAGTACAACAACCTGATGTTCCTGTGCGCCGGCCACCTCGCCGAGCGCATCACCGGCGCAAGTTGGGAGGACCTCGTGCGGCAGCGCATCCTCGAGCCGCTGCACATGCAGCGCACGAACTTCGCGGTCGGCGACAGCCAGCGCGACGCCGACCATGCCGAGCCGTACCGCAAGCGGCCGGGAGCCGAGACCGCAGACCACATCGCGTTCCGCGAGTGCTCGGCGATCGGGCCCGCGGGTTCGATCAACTCGTCGGTGCGCGAGATGGCGGACTGGGTCGCGCTGCAGCTGCAGGACGGCAAGCACGGCAGCAAGCACCTGCTCGCCACGACGACTGCGAAGGACCTGCACCAGGCGCGCATCCCGATGGAGCTGCCGCGCCGCAGCGCCGAGATCGTCGAAGTCGGCTACGCGCTCGGCTGGATGGTCGACGTCTACCGCGGCCACCGCCGCGTCCACCACGGCGGCAACATCGACGGCTTCTCCGCGATGGTCACGCTGCTGCCCGACGACGGCTACGGCTTCGTCGCGCTCGCCAACCTCGACAGCACGCCGGTGCCCGAGCTCGCCGTGCGCAACCTGTGCGACCGCGTGCTGCAGCTCACGCCGCACGACTGGCGCAGCGAGGTCCAGCAGCTGCTGGCTGCGAGCGAGGCCAGCGTGGCCAAGGGCAAGGAGAACGCCGCCGGCGAACGGCGCCCCGGCACGCACCCATCGCACGAACTGGCGGAGTTCGCCGGCACCTATGCCGACGCCGGCTACGGCCGCTGTTCCGTGCAGCTGCGCGACGGCGCGCTGCAGGTCGACTTCCACGGCCTCGGTGCGCCGCTCGAGCACTGGCACTTCGACGTGTTCCGCTGCATGGCGAGCAAGGACACGCCGGAGATCGAGGGCATGAAGGTGCAGTTCGTCACGGGCTTCGACGGCGAGGTCGAGGCGGTGCGCGCGGTGCTCGATCCGAACGTCGACCCGATCGTGTTCCGCCGCGAACCCGACGCGCGCCTGCACGACCCCGCGTTCCTGCGCTCGCTCGCCGGCGACTACCAGCTCGACAGCCAGGTCGCGACCTTCGCCGTGCAGGGCAACGAACTCACGGTGACGATGCCGGGCCAGCACTACCGGCTGCTGCCGCGCCAGGGCCTCGCGTTCGATCTCGCGACGCTGCACGGCTACTCGGTGCGCTTCGTGCTCGACGCCGACGGCGCGCCGACCGCGGTCCGCTTCCGCCAGCCCGAGGGCGTGTTCGAGGGCAAGCGCAAGCCGGACTGATTGCTACTCCGCGAGGGCGTCGTCCCCGCGATGAACGCGCGCCGCGCTGCCGCTACGCTGCGCGCTCGATGCGGAGCCTGCTCGCGTACTGGACGCTGCGCTTCTGCGGCGGCCTCGCCGTGCTGCTGGCCAGCGGACTCGGCGCGCCATCGGCGCTCGCCGACCGGCTGGTCGGCCGCGGTCAGTGGTTCCTGCTCGACGTGCTCTGCGGCATCGCCGGCTTCGCGGTCGCGTTCAATGCCGTGACCCCGCTCGTGCGCGTGCTCGGCACGGGCATGCGCCTGCGCCGGCAGTGGGGTGCGGCGGCGCACGCGGAGTTCGCGCGTTCGAGCACGGCGCAGCGCGTGTTCCTGCTGTTGCTCGCGGTCGCCGAGGCCGATGGCAGCAGCGGCCCCGCCGAGCGCGACCTCGTGCGCGGGTTCCTGTTGAGCCGCTTCGTCGACGGCCGCCAGCGCGCCGAGATCGACACGTGGGCGGCGACGCTGCGGCCACCGCGCGACGTCACCGAACTCGCGCGCATGATCGCGCGCGACCTCGAACCCGGCGAGCGCGGCACGATCTACTCGTGGAGCTGCCTCGTCGCATTCGCCGACGGCG
>Ga0070689_100000797_pt1 | contig 19388 bp, 12 predicted proteins | sample KBSS23HmetaG_FD_64669 | JGI IMG/M metagenome (GOLD analysis project Ga0070689, IMG submission 64669) | Switchgrass rhizosphere microbial communities from Kellogg Biological Station, Michigan, USA - KBS S2-3H metaG | ecosystem: Host-associated > Plants > Roots > Rhizosphere ...
ATCGGCTCCTATCCTGGCCCTTTCGACAACAACGGCGAAGTCACGACCTGGCTTGTGAAACAGGCTTCCTCACTCATCGCTGAGGGCCAGGCAAATCAAGTCCGGGCCAGCGAACTGCAAATTGACTTCGATTGCGCCGAGTCAAAGCTCGACGGTTACCGTGTCTGGGTCGAGGCCATTCGGCGCAAGATCGCGCCTGTACCGGTGACTATCACCGCGTTGCCCACCTGGCTGAATCAGGCTTCATTCAAACAGCTCATTACCGCAACCGACGGTTATGTGCTCCAGGTCCATTCGTTCGATCGGCCGCGGGATCCGGACGCCCCGTTTCTGTTGTGCGACCCGGCGGTTGCGCGTCGCGCCGTGGAACGAGCCGCGCAATTCGGTGTCCCGTTTCGCGTCGCATTACCGACCTACGGCTACGTCGTGGCCTTCGACCGCGCCGGCCGATTTGTCGGTCTCTCCGCGGAAGGCCCAGCGCGGAGCTGGCCGGAAGGCGTGCAGTTGCGGGAAGTGCGCGCCGATCCGGTGGCGCTGGCTCACCTCGTTCAGACCTGGACGACCAACCGTCCGGCGTCCCTCGCCGGCATCATCTGGTATCGTCTCCCAATTTCTGAAGATTTATTGAACTGGCGGTGGCCGACCTTGTCTGCTGTTATGGCTGGCCGTTCCCCTCGCGAAAGTTTGCGCGCAGAAACCCGTCGTCCGCAGCCAGCGCTTGTGGAAGTCAGCCTGGTGAACGACGGGGAGGCCGACGGAGTTGCCTTCCCCGTTCTCGAAGTGCGGTGGCAGAATGCTCGGCTTGTAGCGGGTGATGGTCTGCGCGGCTTCGAGTTGGTGGAGGCAGGAGCGACTGTCGCACAGCTTCGAAGGAAATCGGGGCGCGACCGCCTTTCACCAGGAGAGCGCCGGGAGATCGGCTGGCTGCGGCTGGATAACGATGTGGAGCCTCAAGTTGAAATCAAAAAGCCGTAGAATTTGGACCCTTGCGCTCGCAACATGGTTTGGTGTTGCCGCCTTGATTGCCTGCGGACCAGATTTTCCCAACACATTGCTCGATGGCGGCGATGGCGCGGTGCTCAGGGCGCCGGTAGCGAATTTCTGTCGCGAACTGCACCGGATGACCCTGGCCACGCCGGCGCTTGAAGCGCTGCCGGCGACGAACGGTTTTGCTGTTCAAAACATTGAAGCCGATCTGGCCGACCTGAACATCGCATTGAGGAAAGCGCAGACGCCGACCAGTCAACGCGAGGAGATTCTTCGGCGGCATCGGGTGGGACGAGAGAAGCTTGAGGAGCATCGGCAGGTGTTGGGTCATATCCGCGAGCGTCAGGAATCGGAAGACGAAACAGGGAATCAGCCCCGCCGCGATTTGACCGATATCACGGTCAGCGATGGTCTGCCTGGTGAATTTGCGGATTACTTTGCCGGACTCATAGCGTTCCAACGAGGCGAGAATGAAAAGGCACGCCAGTCCTGGCAGGCGCTGCTTGACCGGCCCAAGGAGCAACGGCATTTCCGCTCTGTCTGGGCGGCTTACATGCTCGGTCGCTCATATGGCGACCACGATCCTGAAAAGGCCATCGAGCATTTCCAGCGGACACGCCGACTGGCCAGGCAAGGATTTGCCGATCGGCTCGGCCTGGCTGCGGCGAGCCTGGGTTGGGAAGCAAGGGCCAATCTGAAATTGGAAAGATTCCAAGCCGCTATCGAACTCTATCTGCGGCAACTTGCCGCGGGCGACGAGTCCGCAGTGCTCTCGCTCCGTCAGGTCGCTTCGTCGGTCCTGAAGTTGGACGCCGCCAGGCTGCAGCGGATCGGGGCCAACTCGCGCACGCGTCAGGTCATTACTGCCTACGTCATCTCGCGCTTTGGCGGCCAGGACAACGACGACAACGTCAGGCGTTGGCTCGAAGCGGTCGAAACCGCGGGAGTTGGTGAAGTAGAATCAGCAGAACAACTCGCGCTGGCGGCTTATCAGACCGGTGAAATGGAAATCGCGCAGCGCTGGATCGACCGCGCGCGAAACACGCCTGTCGCCCACTGGCTGCAGGCCAAATTGCTGCTGCGCGCCGGCAAGGTGGATCAAGCAGCAAAGCTGCTCGCCAAGGTCGCGAATCTTTTTCCGATTGAATCTGAAGAAACGAAACAGGCAGGAAAACTCAAGGATAGCCTCTACGTGGACTCGCACCGGTATTCTGGAATCGGAGAAATTGACGCGGCTCACCGGGTCCTTGGCGAACTCGGCGTTCTGCGGTTGGCGCGTCGCGAATACACCGAAGCGCTCGACGCCCTGCTTCGCTCCGGTTACTGGACTGACGCCGCTTATGTGGCTGAACGCGTCCTCACGGCGAATGAACTCAAGGGGTATGTGGAACGTAATTGGCCAGCGGGACCGGACGACGACGACGGGGAAGCGCAAATTGCGGTGGACGACGATGAGCCATCCGACGAGAGGAGCGCTCGAAGGCCCGTCGGCGAGGAAATCCGTTATTTGCTAGCGCGTCGCTTGGTCCGGCTGAGCCGTTGCCACGAAGCGCACGAATATTTCCCAGCGCGGTGGCGGGGGAAGTTCGATGAATTGGTCAAGGCGCTGAGCATCGGCGAGAGCGAAAGCCTCCCCGCCGAACAACGCGCCGCCGGATTTTTTAGCGCCGCCAAAATCGCGCGGCACGATGGCATGGAGTTGATGGGCACGGAAGTGGAGCCGGACTGGCATCTTTATGGGGGCGACTTCGATGAAGGTTCCATCGGGACGCAGCGTGCCACGAACAAGACGGCCAGGGTACGGGCGAGTGGAGATGAGTTGCGCCGTATCACGCTACATCGGGCCGATCCGGAAGCGCGCTTCCATTATCGTTATCAGGCAGCGTTCCTCGGGCTGGACGCCGCCAGACTTCTGCCAGACAACTCGGAGGAAACCGCGCGGATTCTCTGCACTGCCGGTTCGTGGCTGAAGAACCGTGACCCGCAAACGGCAGACCTGTTTTACAAGGCGCTGGTCCGGCGCTGTCGAAAAACCGCGCTTGGCGCGGAAGCCGATCGCAAACGCTGGTTCCCGCAAATCGATGAACAAGGAAACCTGATTCCTGCCAGCAATCCGGCGCCGTCAACCGAGCTGGCGCCGGAGAATCCGAATGAGCCGATCGCTGACGAGGCCGAACCAGCGGAAGGAGCACCAATGACTACCCCAATTTCACCGGCTGGCCGGTTTTGATCGATTCGTATACCGCCATCAAAATCCGGATGTCCCGCAGCCCTTCTTCACCCGACACTTTGCTGGGCGTATTGGTGAGGATGCAGTGGGCGAAGTTGTCCATCTCGGCGGCGAACTGATCGATTTCCTCCGCATTGATTTCTTTGCCGTCGCTGCGCCGCCCTCTGATGCCGCTGTAACTGTAAGCCGGATCGAGTCCGAACCACCCTTTCTCCGCGTAGGCGGTGTAGCGGTTGATGCCGTTGACCAGGTAGGTCGTGCTGCAATACGCGATAATTCCGCCGGGAAACTTGAGTTGCCAGACGATGGACTCGTCCACCTCCTTGAACTTCACCGGATCGGTTTTGGATTCCATCGCTGAGACCGTGACCGGCTCCTCCCCGGTGATGTAGCGCGTCGCCTGCAACGCGTAGATGCCAACATCCATCAAGGCGCCGCCGCCGGCGAGCGCATGCTGGAGCCGCCATTGCGTCGGGTCGCCGGTCCGGAAACCGAATCCGGCTTCAATGATCTTGATTTCGCCGAAAACCTTTTCACGCGCGAGTCGCATGCACTCGAGATGATGAGGCTCGAACTGGCAGCGGTAACCGACCGCGAGTTTGCGCCCGGCCGCTTTGCACGCATCGATCATCTGCTGGCATTTCTGCACGGACACTTCCATCGGTTTTTCGCTCAGAACATGTTTGCCGGCTTTGGCCGCTTTGACCGTGTGCTCGGCATGGAGCGCGTTGGGCGTGACGACATAGACGACATCGATGTCCGGATTGTCAGCGAGCCGGTGCATCGTTTCATAGTTGTAGATGTTCTTCTCCGGGATCTGATATTGGGCCTTCCATTTCTCCGCCTTTGCCGGTGTGCCGGTGATGATGCCGGCGAGGCGGCAGTTCCGGGTTTTTTGCAGCGCCGGCGCAATCTGGTTGGTGCTCAAGCTGCCGAGACCGCAGAGGGCGAAGCCGAGCTTCCGCTTCCGGTCGTCAAGCAGGGTCGCACGGTCCTGCGCGAGTGCGCGCTGGCCGAGCGTGTGGACGAACGAAGCAGCGAGCGCGGCCGTCGTCGTTTGCTCGATGAACTTTCGACGGGGTTGCGTGGCCATACGAATTCTCAGTCATTTCGTCTGCGAATAATCCGTCGGCGTCATGAACACCGACTTCACACCATCCGGAACCGTGAGCGAGCCGCCCGCCTTATCTTCGGAAGCTTTTTTTGCTGCTACCCAAATTGGGTCCGCGCGAAACGCATTCCACGACGCATCAGCCGCCTGCTTGCTCTTGTGGGCGACGATATAGATGAGTGTATTTTCGGCGCCCTTGTCCTTGTCCATGGGCGTCCAGTAACCAAAATTCACCATGCCGTGCTTCTCAAACAGTTTGCAAGTGTGATCGCGAAACCGGGCGTTGAGATCTTCCAGTTTACCCGGGGTCGCTGTGTAGGTGCGCAGCTCGAAAAGACGCGCTTCGCCGGCTTTTGACGGTTTGATTTCCGCCGAGTAATCGGTCGCGCTCAAGAAGACTGATTCCAGTTTGCTCACCAATCGGCCGCTGGCCTCCGACTCCTTGGCCGCTTTCTGCCAGTCAGGATCGGCGCCAAATTCCTTCCAGGATTGTTTGGCGGCCTCGCGGCTGGGAAATGCCAGAAGATAAACGAGCTTGTTGTCCGGATTATCGGTCGGCATCCAGTAGCCAATATTGACGATGCCGTGCTTCTCGAAAATCCGCATGGTGTGATCGCGAAACCGGGCGTTGAGCGCCTCCAGTTTGCCAGGCGCCGCGTAATAGGTGCGCAATTCGTAACAGCGATTTTCCCGAGATTTGTCGGCTGCCAAAACCGACAACGAAGCGGCGAACGCGATCAACCCGAGGAGAAAGGTGAGTTTGTGCATAGATTGTTTTGAACTGGTGACGCGCCGATGCCACACCGAAATGGCGCGCGGGTCAAATCCAAAAAGTGCTGATTCAGGAAGCGCGTTTAGCGCTTGCGCCCATGGTTGTCACTGTTAAGCTTCGCGTCCTATGAAACGCGAGCTTCGCGGTTTTTCAAACTCAAACACGAGGTCATCAGCGATCGGGCACACTATTCTGACGGGCCTTCTAGCCTTTTTCTCCACGACCGCAGTCGGGCAAGTCATTCTTGATGATTACTCGACCAGCAACCCGTCGAATTACAAATTTGTTCAGGTTTTTAACGGTCCGGCTGACGGCTGGACGGTCTCGGGCGGCCAACTGCTTCCCCTGATTAATGGAAACGCAAGTGCGACCTGGTTGTGGACCCAGGGTGAAACGTTAGCCGCGATGGGTGATTCCGTCAGCGTCAGTCTGTCTTTGGCAGCGGGAACGGACAATGGCTTTCCCAACTCGATCGGGTTGTTTCTGGTGCCTGATCCGGACTCGATTTTCCTTGGCCACGAAATAACTCAAACCACGTTTGGCGGCGTTTGGGGCTACTCAGTGGACGGGTTAGCCCAACAAGGCGACAGTGCGCCTTCGGGCCCCGTTCAGTTGACCGTTCAGAGGACAGGTCAAACCGTGGACGGCTTCGTTTACACAGTAAGTTTCTCCGGCGGCGGACTCCCCAGTACGCTCAAGGATTCGTTCACCGACCCAGCCGATTCCCTCATGTTCGGCCCATTTGCGTTTAATACGGTAGGCACGCCTGCGGCAATGGACAATCTCACGTTTACCGCGGTCCCCGAGCCGTCGATGTACGCGGCAGTCTTTGGATTGTTGGCCCTCGTCACGGTCGGCTTCCGCGCCCGGACTGCCAGGAATTCCTGAGCACTCGGTGCTGACGCGCCAGCCCGCAGGTTGTTCACTTGAGAATCTTTCCGAACCCACCTTCCATGGGCTCGATTTCGATCCTCCCGCCAGCGCCCGCAGTGAGAGCAGGCGCCTGTGGTTTCGACTCTTTGGAGGCCGGTTTCGGTGTGGCCGGGCCAGGAGGCGCAACAACTGGCGCGGACGAGTCCTCCGTTTCCCCGTCCGGCGTTTCCGAAGTTTGTCCGGGAACGAACCAGTTGGTTCGTTTCTCCAGCCATTGACTGTATCGCTGAAACGTCCACATGCCCTGCTCGGCGCCTGTTTCCAGCACGGACATGATTTTGAAAAAGTCGCGGTTGCGGATGTGCGCCTTCACCGGGTGGGACGGAATGAGGATTTCGCACTCCGGCACGCGAATGTTGAGGTCGGGCCGGAAACGGAGCCGTTGAGCAATGACTGCGACCAGACAATCGGCCAGTTGTGCGGCAACACAGTTCTGGATTTCGGATGGAAACGCGGCGACCACGCGCTGCAAAGCCTCGGCGCAGGTGGAAGAGTGGACCGTCGTCATCACGAGGTGCCCGGTCTCAGAAGCATTCAGCGTCAGGCGCATCGTTTCCGGATCGCGCATTTCGCCGACCATCAGCACATCCGGGTCTTCACGCAGGGCGTCGAGCAACGCCTGTTCAAAACTGGGCGTGTCGCGCCCCACTTCCCGCTGGCGGATGTACGCCCGCCGCGGCCGGAAGGTGTATTCGATGGGACTCTCAATCGTCACGATGTGACGGGCCTCCGTCAGGTTAATCTCCTGAATCAACGCTGCCAGCGTCGATGACTTGCCGCAACCGGTCGGACCGCTGACGAGGATCAACCCGCTGTCGCGACTGACCAGTTGTTTCAAGTCGGGATGCAGGTTGAGTTTTTCCACGGTCGCTTGAAACGTGGACAGCAAGCGGATGGCGAACCCGACGCCGCGGGCCGTCTGCATGATGTTGATCCGGCAGCGCACGCCCTGAAGCGTGCGCGAGAGGTCCGTCGAGCGGCGTTCGAGAAACATGGGCCAAAGCGCCTCGCCTATAATCTCGCGCGCCCATTCAGACATCGCTTTGGCCGGAATCGGTTCTCCGAAGGTGCGCAGGCTCCCTCGGACGCGGAGCGCCGGTGGCAGACCAGGTTCCAAATGCAGATCGCTGGCGCGCTGCTGTTTCGCTGCCGCAATAAGACTGTCCAAACTCATAAGCCGCTCCAATTGAACTTTCGCGTGATCTCCGCGGCGCGGAGATTGCCGGGGATGCTCCGACGACATGCGGCCAAAGTCACGTCAACATTTTCTCGCTTTCAAGCCCGGTTTGAGCACTGAATGAAACGACCGCAGCATGTTGCCGGCCTGACAAGACAGACCTTTCTCAAATCTATGGAATCCTTGACCCTGGCTGGCGCTCCAACCGCAGAGCCAACGAAAGTTGCCACGCTGCCGTGGTACTGCCACGTGGTTGTGCTCGGGGCAACCTGCATCGTCATCGGTATTCTCTGGGACATTTCATGGCATCGCACGATCGGGCGCGACACGTTCTGGACGCCCGCGCACTTGGCGATTTATCTGGGCGGCCTGCTGGGCGGCCTGTCCTGTGGCTGGCTGGTGGTGAAGACGACTTTCTTTGGTTCGGCGGACGAGCGGGCCGCTGCCGTTCGTTGTTGGGGTTTATGGGGTCCATTGGGCGCCTGGGTCATTATCTGGGGCGCATTTGCCATGCTGATTTCCGCTCCGTTCGATAATTGGTGGCACGACGCTTACGGTCTGGATGTGCAGATCATCAGTCCGCCCCATTCGATACTCGCGGGCGGCATGTATGCCGTCACGCTCGGCGCGATGTTCCTGGTATTGCGCCAGCAAAACATTTCGGGCGCGGCGCCGGCGCCTGGCCGGGGAATGCTGGCTTATTCGGCGGGCGTGCTGGTCGCGCTCGTGGCGACGATGGTGATTGAATACAGCTTCCCCAATCACCAGCACACCGGGCTTTTCTACAAAATCTCCTGCGGCATCTATCCGCTGGTCCTGGTGGGCATTGCCCGCGCGACCCGATTGCGCTGGGCCTCCACGGCCATCGCATTGGCGTACATGGGCGTCATCGCTGGCATGGCGTGGATTCTCCCGTTGTTTCCCGGCCGCCCGTTGCTCGGTCCGATTTACAACCGGGTGGATCACATGGTGCCGTTGCCGTTTCCATTGCTGCTCGTGGCTCCGGCCATCGCCTTGGATTTGCTCCGGAATTGGATTGGCGCCAGTCGCGGATGGAAACGCGATGGGTTGCTCTCGCTGCTCTCGGGCGCCGCATTCTTCATCGTGTTCCTCCTGGTGCAATGGAACTTCGCAAGTTTCTTGATCAGTCCCGCCGCGGACAACTGGTTTTTCGCCGGCAACCACTGGGAATACGGATCCAGGATCGGCGATTGGTGCCACCGATTTTGGGACGTTACGAATCCCGAATGGAATCCGCCCGCCACCGCCGCCACCCTTGGATGGGCGCTGGCGCTAGCGCTCGTTTCCGCGCGGATCGGCCTGTGGTTGGGCAACTGGATGGCCAAGGTGAAGCGATGATGCCTGTCCTGAGATTCGAGCTTCGCCGCCGGGCGTTCGTTGTGCTGGGTCTGGCGGCATTCCTTGTTCCTCTGGGCGCCGCTGCTCACATCGGCAGCCCGAATGTTTTCTACGAAGGCTATGCCGGGCCCTATCCCGTGCGAGTCACCGTGCGTCCGCCACCCGTCATTCCCGGCCGGGCCGAAATCAGCGTGCGCGTCCAAAGCTCGGCCGTCAGAAGAGTTGCCGCCTTGCCGGTGGTCTGGAATGCGGGCCGACAAGGTGCGCCGCCGCCGGACGAAGCCAGGCTCGTTCGCGGTGAAACGGATCTCTACAGCGCGGAACTGTGGTTCATGGTGCCGGCGGCGCACAGTGTTTATCTGGACCTGGATGGCGACCTCGGACCCGGCACGGCCATCGTGCCGGTCAACGCCATCGCCACGCGACGCTTGGGCATGTCGCGTTGGCTGGGCGCAACCCTCGGCCTGTTGGGAGCACTGCTCCTTTTGTTGATGGTGACGGTCGTTTGCGCCGCGGTGCGCGAAAGCGTATTGCCACCCGGGGAAACGCCCGACCGAAAGCGGCGTTGGCGAGCCAATCTCGTGGCCGCCATAACTTGCGGGTTGTTGCTGCTGTCCGTTTTTGGCGGAAAGAAATGGTGGGACAAGGAAGACGCCAGCTTTCGCAACAACCGGCTTTATCGCCCGGCATTCATGCAGTCGGAAACGCGCGTTGCCAACGGGCAACGCCTGCTGCGCCTGAGCCGGAAGGACCTTCGCCAATCGTATCCGATCGTGCCCGACCACGGGAAGGTGATGCATCTCTTTCTCGTGCGCGAACCGGAGCTCGATGCCTTCGCGCATCTTCATCCGGTGAAGCTGAACAAGGAGACCTTCGAAGTGCCGCTGCCACCATTGCCGGCCGGCAAATACCGCGCTTACGCGGACGTGACCTATGAAAGCGGTTATGCCGACACGCTCACCTCCGAAGTGGACGTGCCGGAACACTCTGTCCTGACGGGCGGTGATGGCCAACTCGTTCCCGATCCCGACGATTCGTGGCTGGTTTCCCCTTCCTTCAGCGCCGCCACCGCGGCCACAAAGGGCGGACAAACAATTGCGCTGGCGAATGGATACTCAATCACTTGGTTGCGCGATCCAACGCCCAAAAGACCGGACGCACAGGCGCTTCGTTTCGTCGTGCGCGACGACGCCGGCCAATCCGCGCGACTGGAGCCCTACATGGGCATGCGGGCGCACGCCGCGGTGCGCCGTGTCGATGGCGCTGTCTTCGCGCACATCCATCCCGCGGGCACGATCTCAATGGCCTCGCAACAACTGTTCGCCCTGCGCGCGGAAAACAAGGCTGCGCTGAACATCAGCCGGCTTGCCGATGAACCGATTTGCAAGCTGCCCAGTGTGGAGGAAAGCCAGTCGGTGTGGCTGAAGCAAAACTCCGCCAGCGACGAAAACATCATCTCGCTCCCGTACGAATTTCCGCAATCCGGCCTTTACCGCATCTGGGTGCAGGTGAAAATCAACGGCCAGGTGCTCACCGGCTCTTTCGACGCGGACGTGAAAACCTAGGCCAGCCGATTCACCGGAATCCACCGGATAAGCGGGACCACTTTCGTGTGTTGTCAATACCTAAGAACTTTACATGGGTTTGGGCAATGGAGATTTTCTTTCGCTTGTGAGGCCTGAAAAGTATGCGACTATTCTGGCGCGGCCACCGCCGCCGTGTACGGGGCAGAAAATTCCCGGGCAGCAGGATGCAAGGTGTTGAACTTATGGCTTCAGAGCGGTTACAACATCAGCGATTTGAACTGAAATACCGCGTGCCGGAGGCCAAGGCGCTGCGCATTCGGGATTTCGTGCAAGGCTACCTTGCGCTTGATGAATATGGCGCCCTTCAGGCAAGCCTCTCCTATCCCACGCTCAGTCTTTACCTCGATTCGGACAGACTCGACAGCCACTGGCACGCGATCAATGGCAATCGGAACCGGTTCAAACTTCGGCTGCGTTATTACGACGACCAACCCGACACGCCGGTCTTCTTCGAAACGAAACGGCGCGAGGACAACGTGATTTTGAAGGAACGTGGCGGCGTGCACAAAAGTGCCGTGCGCTGGCTGTTGGCCGGCCATATGCCCGAGCGCAGGCATATGTTGAACCCGAACGACCACGAAGCTTTTGTCGCCCTCCAGCGGTTTTGCCATCTGATGCTGCAATTGAACGCCCGACCGAAAATGCACGTCGCCTACCTTCGCGAGGCGTACGAGAATTCAGGCGACAACAGCGTTCGTCTGACGATGGACCGGCAGGTGGAAAGTCAACCATGTGCCCTGTCCGATTTGATCGCCAGAAGCCCACGGCCGCATCTGGTCTTCGGCAGAACGGTGATACTGGAGCTGAAATTCACCGCCCGTTACCCCAATTGGTTTCGCGACCTGGTGGAAACCTTCGACTGCGTGCAGATGGGCGCGGCTAAATACTCCGAAGGGATTTTCACCCGAGGCGAGGATTGGGTCCATCGCGCCTGCTCAGCCGAGGCGCTCATTGAAGAATTTCTATCGGGCGACGTTTATCCGGGGTTGTTCGAGCCAGCCAGGCCCATAAAGCATTGAGCGGCACTGCCGCCCTCAACTTTTCTGCGCGGGCGACTTCCTCGCGGAGGTATTGCTTCACGTCTTTGAACTTCCCTTCATTCCGTTCGTCCGCGCGACACAAATCTTCACGCGCCTCGAGCATCAAACGAGTCGTAGCCTCCTTGTCCCTGCCTTGGTTCAGAGCGGTCAAATCCGTGTCTGGCAGGTGGCGGGAAGGGGTCATGGAAGCGGTCATGGAAGGGGTCAGGGCTGAATAAGTGCATGCAAATATACCATTAGTCATCTCTGACCCCTTTTCCATCGTACGAAATCCGCCTTCCTGCATCTGGCTGACTGAGGCTGGAACTGGTTTGGTGACCAAATACTCGAATGTGCCACGAGGGTTTCGGGCGGAGAAATGACCGAAAGACCCAAAAAAACTACCCAACAACCAAATTCCGAACGCCGCGCACCCAATCAGGACAAGGACTTGATGGCTCTTGAACTCATGGCTCATTGGCCCAACATTTATGTGAGCTTCAAATTTGATGCCCTATTGGGGATCATTGTGGGAGCCTAATATTTTGCTTCCCTTCGAGTCCACAGGTATTTACAGAATGGAACCCAGCTCATATTGAACATGCCAAAGGCATCACGATCAGCAGAGGCATTGATTCCCAATCCCAAGGATCGATTGTTTGACCAATGTCGGCATTCAACATCCAACATCGAACATCGAACATCGAACATCGAACATCGAACATCGAACATCCAAGAACCCACCCAGCAGGGGAACTTTCAGAACGGTTCCGATTTGATAGGCGTGTGGGGGGGACCGAACGTCGCGACGATCTCCTCCGTGCGGCGCCTCAGATCGCTATTTTCAACCTGGCTCAGCCACCGCGTTGCCAGCACGCGCTCATCAATCGACGCCAATTGCCGCGCGTAGCCCGCAATGGCATTGTCGCGCAGCGCACCCGGTTGCAGGGATCCGAGCCATTCGGCTGGTCCTTGAGGGTCGCCCGCGAACCAGTTCGCCACCAGATTGTCCGCCGCCGCGCTTTGAAGGCCCCCGGGTGCAAATCCTTCGATCCACTTCGCAGCGGAGATCGGCTCTTTCTGGGCCCAGCGTTGCGCAATTGCGACCACCGCGCGGTCGAGCGCCTTGTCGCCAGCGAGGTTTTCCAGGGCAAACTCGGTCGCAGCAATCGCGTCGGTGGTGGCCCAGTTCACCGCGACAGCTTCGAGGGCGCGAGTACGCCCCGCCTCTGCCGGGAGCGCACCGGCCCAGTCGGCTGCGCGCCGAGGATCGCGTAGCGCCCAATTCCCGACGGCCTGCGCGAGCAATTCATCACGCGACCGGCCTGCGGGGAGCTCAATTGCCAGTTCGATGGCACGCAGCGGTTCTTCACGAATGGATTCGTGGGCAATCGCCAAGAGCACATCATCGCGACCGGCTTCTTCCGACAGGGACCTTGCCCAGGCGGCGGCACCCAACGAATCGGACTCCTCCCACACAACCACGACCTGCAACAGTGCTTTGCCGCGCTCCACCGGGTCAGCAAGTCCGAGAGCCCACGCCGCGGCGGCGTCCGGAGCCAGACGCGTCCAGCGCGATAATAGCAGCTCGCGCAACATTGCTCGGGGACTGTCAACCGCCGCTCCGTTCAGTTCGCTCACCGCTCCGGCCAACTCGGCGACCGGCACTCTGTCCGCGAGGTTATTGAGAGTCGCCATCCAGTTTTCGGAGTCCGCAGTGCCGGACAGGGCCGCAAGCGCATCCGCAAAGCGTGATCGGTCTGGCGCGGCAGCGGGAATTCCCGCCGCCGCGGCGTGTTTTCCTGACGCCAAACCCGAGGGAAGTCGCGGTGCGGCCGCAGCGGGCGCCGCCAACTGCGAGTTCGATGGAGTCGTGCCGCGTCGCGTTACAGAGCCCTCGTGCAACGCCAGCACGAGCGCCAGCGCGACGACTCCGAGGATGACCGAACGCGGTTTCATGTCAGCTGTTCGGCCGCGGTCAGAGATTTCACGGGAGCACGGTGATGTTGTCGAACACCGAGGTATTCGAGGCATCCGGGGAACCGGACGCGACCGCAAGACCGATGTGAATGCTGGAACCCATCGTGATGCTGCGCGAGCCGACCTGCGTCCAGTTCACGCCATCTGAGGACTTGTAACCGGTGAGCGTGTTTTCGGCACGAACCACGCGCACCCAAAGATAGGGCGCCACGCCCGCGTCACTGCTGGACACCGAGGCGCTGTAAGCGGTCTTGCTGCGCTGCTGCCACCAGAACGTGCCAACCCCGTCAATGCCCATGAAGGCGTATTTCGATCCGCTGGTGAGGCCCTCGCGAATCATCACGCCAGCGCGCGCGGCGCCGTCCGCGTCCGGAACGGCCCGGATGCGTGCCTTGATTTCGCCGTCCCCGCTCAGAGTTTGATAGGCAAAGCGGAAACTGTCGGCCGAGCCGCTGATATTTCCTGTGCCATTGATTGTGAAGGCGCCGTTTGCGTATTCCGCGTTCGCCGGCGCTGTTCCGCTGCCGACGTCGGCGCCTTCCCACGGCGCAGGCAGTGCCGCTTCAGCGCCGACCTGGACGATCGAAGATGCCGCCGGGTAAGTGAAGCTGAGACTCCAGCCACCTCCGAGGTTGCCACTGTCATTGGCCTCGTCGTCCAGGACGTACAGCGACCACGTGCCGTTGGGGTTCAACCCGGCGAAGGCAGACAACGCCGTTCCATACGGCCCCGCCGGCGCCGGGCTGGGAAACGTGTCGCCGCTGGTGTAGGCAGTGGGTTTGTAGGTACCGGAGCCAATTGCCGAACTGTCGGGAAGGCTTGATGCCGCCGCATCGTCAAGGTGAGTGTGGCGTTGTTGAGGTCGTTCCCGCCGCCCGCGTCCGACATCAAGAAGACCTTCTGCCCTCCCGGCCCCACCAGGAGAATATCGAGGTCATCCGGCCAGGAATGGCTGAGCCCCTTGAGCGTCACTGTGACTTTGCTGGGATTGGTCGGCAGATTGGCGACGGAGATCGTGGACGGGTAAAGCGAGCCGATACCGCTGTCCGGAATGCCGACAAGGGTCGTGTTGGAGAAACTGGTGTTCGGCGCCGTGCCGCCCACGGTGATGCTCACCGCCGCCGAATTGACTGTGCTGCCGGCATCGTAAACAGCGCGCGCCGTCAGGCTGTAGCTGCCTGCCAGTACGCCGGACCAGGCGAAGCCATAGGACGCTGTCGTGTCTTCGCCGAGGAGCGTCGCGCCGTTGTAGAACTGGACCTTGGTGATCGTATGACCGTTGGCCGTCACGCCGGCCGCGAGATTGACCGTCGCGGGAGCTGTGAACGTCGCCCCGTTGGCCGGAGCAGTCAGCGCGATGGTTGGCAGGGTGGTGTTCGCCACGGTGATGTTGACTGCGGTCGAATTGACCGTGCTGCCGGCATCGTAAACAGCGCGCGCCGTCAGGCTGTAGCTGCCTGCGGGAACGCTCGACCAGGCAAACGCATACGGCGCGGTCGCGTCTTCGCCAAGCAGAGTGGAGCCGTTGTAGAATTGGACCTTGGTGATCGTATGGCCGTTGGCCGTCACGCCGGCTGCGAGGTTGACGGTTGCAGGGGGGGTGAAGGTCGCGCCGTTGGCCGGAGCAGTCAGCGCGATGGTCGGCAGGGTGGTGTTCGCCACGGTGATGTTGACCGCGGTAGAATTAACCGTGCTGCCGGCATCGTAAACAGCGCGCGCCGTCAGGCTGTAGCTGCCTGCGGGAACGTTCGACCAGGCAAACGCATACGGCGCGGTCGTGTCTTCGCCAAGCAGAGTGGAGCCGTTGTAGAATTGGACCTTGGTGATCGTGTGGCCGTTGGCCGTCACGCCGGCCGCGAGATTGACGGTCGCGGGAGCAGTGAAGCTTGCACCGCTGGCGGGAGCGGTCAGAGCGATGGTCGGTAACGTGGTTGTTGGGAAACTGAAATTGAGGCTCCACCCGCCGGCAATGCTGCCGCTGTCGTACGCCCCGTCATCCAGGACATACAACGACCATGTGCCGTTCGGGTTCACCCCGTTAAAAGCAGACAGCGCAGTTCCGTACGGTCCTGCCGGCGCAGGCGCGGGGAAAGTGTCGCCCGAGACAAAGTCAGTGGGCTTGTAGGTGCCGGAACCAATCGCGGAACTGTCGGGCAGACTCGCTGCCGCCGCATCGTCAAAAGTCAGTGTGGCGTTGTTGAGGATGTTTCCGCCGCCCACGTCGGACAGGAGCATGACTTTCTGACCGCCGGGCCCGACCAGCAGCACGTCGACGTCGTCAGGATAGGCATGGCTGAGTCCGTTCAGTGTCACGGTGACTTTGCTGGGATTGGTCGGCAGGTTGGCAACCGAGATTTTGGAAGGATAGGGCGATCCAATGCCGCTACTCGGGATGCTGATGGGGCTGGTGTTGGCCAGGCTATTGTTATTGTTGGGGCCGAGAACGAAACTCTTGCTGACCGTGCCGAGGCTGGAGGTGCCGTTTTGGAGTTGGAGTGTGGCGGTGATGGTGGCGCCGTTCGCGCCGCTGGCGGTAAAAGTGAACGGCTTGGTGACCGACGCGCCGGTGGCGATGGTGCCATAAGTCTGCGCGCTGCTCGGTGAAGTCACACCGCTATTGGCTTGCAGCGTGGCGACGAGATTCGCGGTCGGGCCGCCGCTGTTGGTCAGAGTGAAATTGAGAGTGACTCGCTCGCCGGGATCGATGACCCCGTTAACCGGGCCGGATTCGCTGGTCAGGCTGGTGGAGGCGAGAGCGAGCGACGGGGGATTGGAGGTTGATTGGATGGTGTAGGTATCGATGAGACTGCCTCCTCGAGTGTAAAACTGGAACTGAAGACTGGTCGTGCCATTGGCCTGAACCAGCATCGCGCCGTAGTCGGCATTGTAAAGCTTCACGCTGCCGGGAATGGGCGAGCCCAACCCGTACCGGCTTTCGCCACCCAGACCGTTTACGAAGTACGGAAATCCGTTGATTAAGAAGCGCTCGTAAATATGTTCGTGTCCCGAGAGCACGGCGGTGGCCCCCCATTGTTGAAACGGCCATTGCATCCATGTGGAGGAGCCGTGCTCGGTCCCCGAGGAGTACGGCGCGTGGTGGAAATACACAATCTTCCACTTCGCCGTTGAGGCGGCCAGTTTGTTCTTCAACCAGTTGCCTTGAGTGGAACTGCTGCTGGTGCCGCTGGGCTCGTTGGGGTCGCTGTCGATGGCGAAAAAGTGCACGGAACCCTGGACGAAGTCGTAGTAACGCTCATTGTTCGGCAACGTGAAGTAGTCTAAATACGGCGTGGCCCCGCTGGTGTACCAGTCGTGATTGCCCAGGCACGGGAAGAAACGATTCTGAGCTGCGCCCGCGCCGTACGTGCCCCTGTACGGGTAAATAAAGCTGTGGTAGAACTGCCCGATGTTCGCGTCGATGGTCGACGCCGCGCCGTCGGGATAATTGTTGTCACCGACCGTGATGATGAGGTCGGGCGACCAACCTTTGACCAGATTGGCCACATCCCGCTCGGAACTCGAGCCGCTGCCGAAGTCACCAATAACGGCGAACCGCGTGCTGGTTTGTGCGCGGGCCATTTCCAGTCCGGCCACAACCATGACCAGGTTGAACAGCAGACCGACGAGCGATGGAATGGTTTGGAATTTTTTTAACATAACTTAGGTGACTCGCAATGACTGAACGCGCCGACGGTTTACTGGCAGCCAGACCGCCCGCGCAATGACACCAAGCAAAAGCTGTTCCGGCGTGCGCCAGAACGACAATTCGAGGACACTACTCGGCTGTTCGATTTCGTCTGATTGAGACTTCCAGAACCTTGTTTGTTGCTGGGCGGTGGCGATCCGGTTCTGGAATTTTGGTTTGATAGCTCACTCACGGCCAACAGGACTCCGTACCTTTCCCCCGGCGCGGCACGCTTCGAAGCGAAACCCACTGGCCCATCAAAACTTTTGATGGCGTTTGGGTGTCCGCTTGGCGAATAGCGAACGGGATCCGCTGGCGTTGCGCTCTTCATCTAATCTTCGATGCCAGCCTAGCGGCGCGGACTGGGGGCGAATATCGGTCGAAGTCTGATTTTCTCGTCAGAAGGAGAAGCAATTTGTTGTCCGCCTCCTTCCTACGAGATAGAGGATGGTGCCCAAGGGAAGGACAATGCGGTGTCCAATGCAGGGACGGTTGCCTCGCTTTACCCGTCTTTCGGACACCCTCTCCTGATCGGATGGGGCGGCCCGTGATGAGCGTCGTGTCGCAGTTGAAGCGGCACGAGTCCTATGCCGGCGGAATCCTTGTGCTTAGGGTTGGTGCCAGAACAAGTGCCGGACAGGAGGCGTATTTCGAACAAAATGCCCCTCACCCTGACCCTCTCCCGTCCGACGGGAGAGGGAACAGCCTGATCCGTCTCTGGCACCTTCTACAGCGGTTGGATACGCCCACCGACGGAGCTTGATTCTCCCTCTCCCATCCGATGGGAGAGGGCCGGGGTGAGGGTGAGTGCTTGTCAAAATCCGAAGTTGTTTTTGCACGAGTCCTTAGTTTGCCTCCGCCGAATCGCTTTCGCGCGGCGGGAATTCAAACGTCACCTTGCCCATGTCATCCAGCACCAGCCACGCGGAAAACGGCCGGCCGGTTTTCGAGATGAATTTCTCGAGCAGATCCGTCTTGCCTCCGGCCAACAGTTTGGCGACCTGCTCGCGTTCGATCGGCCGTTGCAAAATCGTTTTGCCAGTCTTGAATTTGCATTGCTTCTTGTCCGCCTGCGAATTCTCGCACAAATAGTCCTTCTCACTCTCGAAAACGCGCCCGCCGCAGCGCGGACATTTGCCGACCGGTTCCAACCCGGTGAAATCGATCTTGACCTTCGGTTCTTTCTTTCCGTCCTTGGCGGGCTTCTTCTCCCGTTTCTCGAACTCGAAACCAACCTTGCCGTCCTTGCCGAGCACGAGGAACGCCTTGAACGTGCGGCCGTTCCTTTTCGAAATGAATTTGTCCAGCAGATCGGTTTTGCCATCGGCCAGCAACTTCTGAAGCTGCGCGGTTGCGATTGGCTGCTGGAGGATGATGGATCCGACGCGGAAATCGCATTTGCGTTCCTTGCCGACGGCCTGTTCGCACGTGTAGTTCATGCCGTTGTCGAACACACGGCTACCGCACTTCGGACATTTGCCAAGCGGCTCCTTGCCGGTGAAATCAACCGGCTGGGCTCCCCCCTCTTCGCCCTCCTTCGGTTGATTGCCGAAATCGAATTCCAGTTTGTGTTCGGCGTTGAGGCGGATGATCGCGGCAAAAGGTCTGCCCTGCCGGCTCCGGAAGCCCTGGAGGGGGCCGAGCTGTTTCTCGCGGATCAATCTCTCGACTTCCGCCGGCTCCATGAACCGGCTTGACAGAAAGGTCGGCAGGCTGAAGTCGCACTTCTGACATTGAAACCGGCGGTAATTCTCCTTGATAACGCCTCCGCACCTGGGGCAGGGAGTTTCGAGATCGCCGAAATCGCCCGGCACTTCATCGCCCGGATAGGCCTTGGCGCGCTCGATAATGTGCCGGGTCATATCGGCGATCTCCTTCATGAACTCCGGACGCGACAGCCGGCCGTGCTCCATCTGTTTGAGCTTGAACTCCCATTCGCCCGTCAATTCCGGCTTTGAAAGCTCCTGGATGCTCAGCCCGCGCAACAGCGCCAGCAGCATAAACGCCTTGCCGGTGGGCTGAAGTTCGTTGTTGGTGCGGTGGACGTATTCCTCGGCGATCAGGTTCTCGATGATTTGCGCGCGCGTCGCCGGCGTGCCGAGCCCGCGTTCAGCCATGGCTTCGCGCAGTTCCTCGTCCTCGACGAGCTTTCCGGCCCCTTCCATCGCGCCGAGCAATGTGGCTTCGGAAAAACGCGGCGCCGGTTTGGTCTGCGTCTGCTTCACTTCGATTTCTTTCGTCTCCACGCGTTCGCCCGCCTGCACGGGCACGAGCTGGCTGCCGCCTTCACCCGCATCAGCGGCTTCGCGCCCATAAACCTCAAGCCAGCCCGCCTTCACGAGCACCTTGCCCTCGCTCTTGAACGGCTCCGCCTCAACCCGCGTGATGCGGGTGGTGATCAGGAACTCCGCCGCCGGATAAAAGATCGCCAGGAAACGACGCACGACCATGTCGTAAACTTTTCTCTCGGGTTCGGTCAGGTGATTGGGCGCGACATTGGTCGGGATGATGGCGAAGTGGTCGCTCACCTTGGCGTTGTTGAAGACGCG